>Ga0335069_10007844_pt1 | contig 15355 bp, 16 predicted proteins | sample Lox_Sample_11_FD_206714 | JGI IMG/M metagenome (GOLD analysis project Ga0335069, IMG submission 206714) | Soil microbial communities from Loxahatchee National Wildlife Refuge, Florida, United States - Lox_Sample_1.1 | ecosystem: Environmental > Terrestrial > Soil > Wetlands | place: USA... | reverse complement strand
CACGTCCTTGCCCGAGTGGCGCGCGATGATCTCGGCGTACTTGCGCGTGAGCGCGAGGATCTCGCGCGCGGCGATCTGGATGTCCGCCGGCTGGCCGCTCGAGGAGGCGCGGCCCTGGTGGATCATCACCTTCGAGTTCGGGAGGACGTGCCGCTTGCCCCTGGTGCCGGCTGCGAAGACGAGCGCGCCGGCCGACATCGCCATCCCGATGCAGTACGTCTGGATGTCGGGCTTCACGAACTGCATCGCGTCGTAGATCGCGAAGCCCGCGTACGCGTCGCCGCCCGGGGAGTTCACGTACAGGTGGATGTCCTCGTCCGGGTCCTCGGCCTCGAGGAAGAGGAGCTGCGCGACGACGAGGTTCGCCGACTGCTCCGAGACCTCGGTACCGAGGAAGACGATCCGCTCCCGCAGGAGCCGCGAGAAGATGTCGAACGACCGCTCGTAGCGGCCGTCCGAGTCCACCACCATCGGCACGAGGGTCGACACGTCCTCTATAATACGCAACCAGACAGTTGCGCGTCGAACGGGACATCACCTTCCCCGCCGCTCCGGACGAGGTCTGGGAGGCGCTCACCGAGCCGGAGCGGCTCGAGGAGTGGTTCGCGACCGAGGCCGAGCTCGACCCGCGCCCCGGCGGCGAGGGCGTCTTCCGCTGGGGCGACGGCGAGGAGCGCCGGGCGACCGTGCGCGAGGCCGAGCCGGAGGAGCGGCTCGTGCTCGACTGGGACGACGGCGGCGAGGTCGTGCTCGAGCTCGAAGAGGTCGAGGGCGGGACGCGGCTCCACGTGGTCGAGAGCTCGCCGGAGTTCTCGACCGCGCTCGAGCTCTCCGCCATGGCGTGGGCACCCGCTCTCGCGTAGACCTCGTCTTCGACGCGCTCGGCGACCCGGCGCGCCGTGCGCTCGTCTCCTCCGTGGCCGAGCGCGGCACGGCGACCGCGACCGAGCTCGCCTCCGGGCTCCCGGTGACGCGGCAGGCGGTGGCGAAGCAGCTCGGCACGCTGGCGGACGCGGGGCTCCTGCGGGCGACGCGGGTCGGCCGGGAGACGCGCTACGCGGTGACGCCGCAGCCGCTCGGCGACGCGGCCCAGTGGCTGCTCGAGATGGGCGCCCGCTGGGACGAGCGCCTCGCCGCCCTCGAGCGCAGCCTGATCAGGGCCCGAGCCGCTCGACCGTCCAGCTAGCGCCGTCCAGGCGGTAGAGGAGCCGGTCGTGCAGCCGGTTCTCGCGGTGCTGCCAGAACTCCCACGCGTCGGGCACGAGCCGGAACCCGCCCCAGGTCGGCGGCCGCCGCGGCTCGCCGGCGGCGGCGAGCTCCTCCACCCCTGCCTCGAGCGCCTCCCGCGAGGCCACGGGGCGGCTCTGCGGCGAGGCGAGCGCCGCGAGCCGCGCCCCCACCGGCCGCGTGTCCCAGTAGGCGTCCGCGTCGGTGTCCGACACCGGATGGACGGCGCCCTCGACCCGCACCTGCCTCCCGAGCGCGTCCCAGTGGAAGAGGAGCGCGGCGCGCGGGTTCGCGGTCACCTCCTCGCCCTTGCGGCTCGTCGTGTGGGTGAAGAAGACGATTCCCGCCTCGTCCGCCTGCTTCATGAGCACCATCCGCACCGAGGGGCGGCCGTCGGGGGTCGCGGTCGCGAGCGCCATGGCGTCGGCGGCGCGGTGGAGCGGCCCGGCCTCCTCGAGCCAGCGCCGGAACTGGGCCAGCGGCTCGGGGGCGAGGTCGCGCCGGCGGAGGGGGACGGCCCGCGGATCCACCCCGTCGAGGCTACGGGAAATCCACGTCGCCCCGCCCGCCCGCGAGCGGCTACACCATTGGCATGAGCGCACTCGAACAGATCTCCACGGACGTCATCCTGCGGGACGGCTCCACCCTGCGCCTGCGGGCGCCCCTCGCGGAGGACGCGGACCAGATGCTCGAGTTCCTCGCGGGACTCTCGGAGCGCAGCCGCTACCTCCGCTTCCACGGCTTCCCGGCCCTCGGCCCGAAGCTCGTCGCGCCGTTCCTCGATCCCGACTGGGACGAGCGCGGCGCCCTCATCGGCTGTCACGAGGGCCGCATGGTCGCCCTCGCGAACTTCGTCCGGCTGCGCGACCGCAGCGCGGCCGAGGTCGCGTTCACCGTCGCCGACGACTTCCAGGGCCGCGGCGTCGGCACGCGCCTGCTCGAGCGGCTGGCGGAGCTCGCGGGCGAGGCCGGCATCCACGAGTTCGTCGCCGAGGTCCTGCCCGAGAACCAGAACATGATGGTGGTCTTCCGCGACGCGGGCTTCGAGCTCACGCGCGAGCTCGAGGGCGGGTCGTTCGAGGTGCGCTTCCCGATCGCGCCGACCGAGCACTACCGCGAGAAGGTCGCGGAGCGGAACCACGTCGCCGTCCGCGCGTCCCTCCGCCCGTTCTTCGAGCCCGCGTGCGTCGCCGTCATCGGCGCGTCGTCGCGACGCGGCAACATCGGGGGCGAGCTGTTCCGCAACATCCTGAACGCCGACTTCACCGGCGCGGCGTATCCCGTGAACCTCAGCGGGAACCCGGTCGCGGGCGTGCACGGCTACACGCGCGTGGCGGAGATCCCCGAGAAGGTCGACCTCGTCGTCATCTGCGTCCCGGGCGAGCACGTGATCCCCGCCGCGCAGGAGGCGCTCGAGGCGGGCGTGAAGGCGATCGTCGTCATCTCCGCGGGGTTCGCGGAGATCGGCCCCGAGGGCGTCATCCGGCAGGAGCGGCTGCTCACGCTCGTGCGCGAGCACGGCGCGCGGTTGATCGGCCCCAACACGCTCGGGATGGCGTCGGCGGCGTCGCGGCTCAACGCGACGTTCGCGCCGCGCGCGTTCCCGCTGGGCAAGATCGGGTTCTCGTCGCAGAGCGGCGCGCTCGGGCTCGCAGTGCTCGAGCGCGGCGAGGAGCGCGAGCTCGGGCTCTCCGGCTTCGCGTCGATCGGCAACAAGGCGGACGTCTCGTCCAACGACCTCCTCGAATACTGGGAGGAGGACGAGAGCACGAAGCTGATCATGCTCTACCTCGAGTCGTTCGGGAACCCGCGCGCGTTCGCGCGCATCGCCCGCCGCGTCGCGCGCACGAAGCCGATCCTCGCGATGAAGGGCGGCACGACGCGCGCCGGCATGAAGGCGGCGAGCTCGCACACCGCCGCGCTCGCCGGCTCCGACGCCGCCGTCGACGCGCTGTTCCGCCAGACCGGCGTCATCCGCACGCAGACGCTCGACGAGCTCGTCGACGTCGCCGCGCTCCTCAACGACATGCCGCTGCCGCGCGGCCGGCGCGTCGCGCTGCTGACGAACGCCGGCGGCCTCGGCATCCTCGGCGCGGACGCGTGCGAGGGTGCAGGCCTCGAGCTGCCGACCCCGAGCGAGGAGACGCGCCGCGCACTGAGCGAGGTCATGCCGGTCGAGGCGAGCTCCGCGAACCCGATCGACATGCTCGGCTCCGCGACGGCGAAGACCTTCGGGGACGTCCTGCCGATCGTGCTCGCCGACCCGGGCATCGACGCGCTCATCGTGCTGTTCGTCCCGACGGTCGGCGTGTCGGAGGAAGGCGTGGGAGCGGCGATCAGCCGCGCCGCCGCCGACACCGACAAGCCCGTCCTGTGTTCGTTCCTCTCCGCGAAGGGCGTCCCCGCGACGCTGCGGAGCGCGGCCCCGGTGCCGTTCTTCGAGTATCCCGAGGCGGCCGCGCGCGCGCTCAGCCGCGCCGCCGACCGGGCCGACTGGCTCCGCCGCCCCGCCGGCACCGTGCCCGAGCTGGACGTCGACCGCGAGGCCGCGGAGGCCGTCGTCGCAGAGACGCTCTCGCGCAGCGACGACGCGTGGCTCGAGCCCGACCAGGCGCGCAGGCTGCTGCAGGCGTACGGGCTCCCCGTCGTGCCCGAGCGGGTGGTCGACACCGTCGACGATGCGGTCGCGGCCGCGGGCGAGCTCGGCTACCCGGTGGTGGTGAAGAGCGCCGCCGCCGGCGTCCACAAGACCGAGTCGGGCGGCGTCGCGCTCAACCTCGGCGACGAGGCGGAGGTGCGCACCGCGGTCGACCGGATCGGGCTGCCGGTGCTCCTGCAGCCGATGATCCGCGGCGGCGCGGAGCTGCTCGCCGGGGCCGTCCAGGACCCGACGTTCGGCCCGCTCGTCGCGTTCGGCCCGGGCGGCGTCCTCGCCGAGCTCATCGGGCAGGCGCAGTTCCGGCTCGCGCCGCTCACGGACCTCGACGCCCGCGAGCTCGTCCGCTCCGGCAAGGCGGGACGGCTCGTGGCCGGCTTCCGCGGCGCGCCGCCGGCGGACGAGGACGCGCTCGTCGACCTCCTCCTCCGGCTCTCGCAGCTCGCCGAGGACGTCCCGGAGATGACCGAGCTCGACCTCAACCCCGTGCTCGCGCTCTCCGACCGTGCGGTCGCGGTCGACGCCCGGGTGCGGGTCGCGAGGGTCGCCGCGAAGCACCGGACGAAGTCCTGGTAATCCGGAACCAGGTTCCAGTCGTTCACCCCTTGCGACCCTCTCGCCGAGGCCAGGTACCTGGTTCCGGCGCAGTTCCGACTGCGGGAAACCCGCATTTCGCGTACGGGAGGCGGCCGATGCCGCCTCCCGCCGCATGAGCGAGGCTGGAGCGCAAGGTGGCGGCCGGCGCCCTTCCCCTGACCGGCTCCAGGCCGTCGCCAACATATCCGGGCTTCTCGAAGCTCCGGCGCATCCACCGCCTGAAGGGCCGGTTCGCCGGCCCTTCCGGTCTTCAGACGTTCTCCGGTGTCAGACACCGGGGACCGGTGTCTGACACCGGAGTGCGTGGATAATCCATCCCGTGCACGCGTTCGCGGTGAAGCAGGTCGCGCGGAAGCTCCGCGAGGCGGGCGGCGGGTACGAGATCGTGCACGAGTCGGCCGGGATCGAGCTCGGCGTGTACGTCCTCGTCGCGCCGGAGCCCGACCGGCAGCAGCCGCACGAGGACGACGAGGTCTACGTCGTGCTCGAGGGCAGCGGCGTGCTCGAGGTCGAGGGCGACAGCGTCCCGGTGGAGGAGGGCACGGCCGTGTTCGTCGAGGCCGGCGCCGATCACCGCTTCACCGCGTACGAGCAGCTTGCGGTGCTGGTGATCTTCGAGCGAAAGTAGCGGCGGCAAGTGCTTCGCACTTCCCGCCGGGAGAGCTACCGCTTCGCGGAGAGCTCCCGGCGAAGGGTGGCGTTGAATGCCTCGAACCTCGGTCTCAGGCTAGATCAGAACCGCGCGGACGCCGCGCGCGATCTGCACGTCCTCGCGGGCCGCGACCGCGAACACGCGGACCGCGCCGCTGCCGATCTCCGCGTCGAGCTGCGCGGTCTCGTTGCGGCCGGCGTCGATCTCGACGCCGAGGAACTCGAGCCCCTTCGCCGTACGTCCGCGGATCGGCGCCGAGCGCTCGCCGACGCCGCCGGTGAAGACGAGGACGTCGATCCCGCCGAGCGCCGCCGCCATCGCGGCGACGTACCCGCGCAAGCGGTGGAGGTAGACGCCGACCGCGACCGCGGCCTGCTCGTCACCCGCGGCCTCGCGGTCGAGCACGGCCTTCATGTCCGCCGAGCCTGAGAGCCCGAGCAGGCCGGAGCGGTGCTCGAGCGTCGAGGCGAGCTCGGAGGGCGGCATCCCCATGTGCTCCTCGAGCCATAGGAGGAGGCCCGGGTCGACGTCGCCCGAGCGGGTCGCCATCACGAGGCCGGCGAGCGGCGTGAAGCCCATGGTCGTGTCGACCGAGCGGCCGTCGCGGACGGCGGCGAGCGACGCGCCCGCGCCGAGGTGGCAGGTGACGATGCGCGTCGTCGCCCGGTCGGCGCCGGTCAACTCGAGCGCGCGGTTCGAGGCCCACTCGTGCGAGAGGCCGTGGAAGCCGAACCGGCGCAGGTCCCAGCGCGTGCGCCACTCGCGCGGGAGCGCATACGTGGATGCCTCCGGCGGGATGCGCGCGTGGAAGGCGGTGTCGAAGCACGCGACCGCCGGCACGTCTGGGAACGCCTTGCTCACGAGCTCGAGCGCACGCAGCGACTTCGGCTGGTGCAGCGGCGCGAGGTCGGTGAGCTCGTACAGCCGGCGGACGACGCGGTCGTCGATGCGCACGGGCTCGACGAACTCCGTGCCGCCGTGGACGATGCGGTGGCCGACGGCGTCGACGCCCTCCACCCCGTCGAGCTCGCTGCCCGACCACACGACCTCGTCCCGCTCGTCGAGCAGCGAGAGCTTCAGGCTGCTCGATCCCGCGTTGACGACGAGGACTCTCAATACGGCCAGGTCCAGCCGCTGACCGCGGGCTCGTCCTCGCCCTCGAGGCGCGTGAACGCGCGGCAGCGGACGCGCTCGTCCGCCATCTGCTGGCGCAGGAGCGCGGCGTGCGACCCGAGCGAGGGCACGCGGTCGATCACGTCCATCACGAGGTGGAACCGGTCGAGGTCGTTGAGCATGACCATGTCGAACGGTGTCGTCGTCGTGCCCTCCTCCTTGTAGCCGCGCACGTGGATGTTGGCGTGGTTCGTGCGGCGGTAGGTCAGCCGGTGGATGAGCCACGGGTAGCCGTGGAAGGCGAAGACGACGGGCTTGTCGGTGGTGAAGAGCGTGTCGAAGTCGCGCTCGGGGAGGCCGTGCGGATGCTCGGTGTCGGGCTGCAGCCGCATGAGGTCGACGACGTTGACGACGCGCATCTTCAGCTCCGGCTGCTCGCGGCGCAGGATGTCGACGGCCGCGAGCGTCTCGAGCGTCGGGATGTCGCCGCAGCACGCGAGCACGACGTCGGGGTCGCCGTCGTCGTTCGAGGCCCAGTCCCAGATGCCGATCCCGCGCGTGCAGTGCAGGATCGCGTCCTCCATCGACAGGTAGTTGAGCGCGGGCTGCTTCCCGGCGACGATGACGTTCACGTAGTGGCGGCTGCGGAGGCAGTGGTCCGCGACCGACAGCAGGCAGTTCGCGTCCGGCGGGAGGTACACGCGGATGATCTCCGCCTTCTTGTTCACGACGTGGTCGATGAAGCCCGGGTCCTGGTGCGAGAAGCCGTTGTGGTCCTGCCGCCACACGTGCGAGGAGAGCACGTAGTTGAGCGACGCGAGCGGCCGGCGCCACGGGATCCCCCGCGTCGTCTTCAGCCACTTCGCGTGCTGGTTGAACATCGAGTCGACGATGTGGATGAACGCCTCGTAGCAGTTGAAGAGGCCGTGCCTGCCGGTCAGGAGGTAGCCCTCGAGCCAGCCCTGGCACTGGTGCTCGGACAGCACCTCCATCACGCGGCCGTCGGGCGCGAGGTGGTCGTCGGTCGGGAGCGTCTCGGCGTCCCAGGCGCGGTTCGTCGCCTCGAACACGGCGTCGAAGCGGTTCGACGCGGTCTCGTCGGGGCCGAACAGCCGGAAGCGGTCGGGGTTCAGCTTGATGACGTCGCGCAGGTACGTCCCGAGCACGCGCGTCGCCTCGCTGAACGTCACCCCCGGCTTCGCCACCTCCACCGCGTACTCGCGGAAGTCGGGGAGCGCGAGGTCGCGGAGCAGGAGGCCGCCGTTCGCGTGCGGGTTGGCGCTCATGCGCCGGTAGCTCTTCGGTGGGAGATTGGCGAGCTCGGGCACAAGCGCGCCCTGCTCGTCGAACAGCTCCTCCGGCCGGTAGCTGCGCAGCCACGAGTCGAGGAGCGCGAGGTGCTCCGGGTTCGTACGCACCTCGGTGAACGGCACCTGGTGCGAGCGCCACGTGCCCTCGGTCGGAAGGCCGTCCACCGTCTTCGGCCCCGTCCAGCCCTTCGGCGTGCGCAGCACGATCATCGGCCATCGCGGCCGCTCGGTCGCTCCTTGCGTGCGCGCCGCCTTCTGGATCGTGGCGATCTCCTCGATGCACGTGTCGAGCGCTGCCGCCATCAGCTGGTGCGCCTCCTGCGGGTCGGAGGAGTCGACCCAGTGGACGACGTGACCGAACCCCTCGAGCATCGACGTGAGCTCGTGCTCCGGGATGCGCGCGAGGACAGTCGGGTTCGCGATCTTGTAGCCGTTCAGATGGAGGACCGGCAGCACCGCGCCGTCGGTGACCGGGTCGAGGAACTTGTTCGAGTGCCACGAGGTCGCGAGCGGCCCGGTCTCCGCCTCGCCGTCGCCGACGATGCAGCACACGAGCAGGTCCGGGTTGTCGAAGACGGCGCCGTACGCGTGGGAGAGCGCGTACCCGAGCTCGCCGCCCTCGTGGATCGAGCCCGGCGTCTCGGGCGCGACGTGCGACGGAATGCCACCCGGGAACGAGAACTGCCGGAAGAGCTTCCGCAGGCCGGCCTCGTCGCACGTGATGTCCGGGTAGACCTCCGAGTACGTCCCCTCGAGGTACGCGTTCGCGACCGCCGCGGGGCCTCCGTGACCGGGACCGATGACGTAGATCGCGTCGAGGTCCCAGTTGCGGATCGCGCGGTTCATGTGCGCGTAGACGAAGTTGAGCCCAGGCGTCGTCCCCCAGTGCCCGAGCAGGCGCGGCTTCACGTGCGCGGGAGCGAGCGGCTCGCGCAGCAGCGGGTTGTCGAGGAGATAGATCTGGCCGACCGAGAGGTAGTTCGCCGCGCGCCAGTACGCGTCGATGAGGCGGAGCTCCTCCGCCGCGAGCGGACCTGCCGAGCTCACTCGCCGTCCCTGCGCCAGGCGAACGCGATCTCGGCGACCCGAGGCTTGCCGGCGAGGAGGTCGCGCCACGCCGTGGCCGCCTCCCACACCGACGCCTCGCCGAGGATCTGCTCCACCACCTCACGGGCATTCTGCCCTTCGAACACGAACAGCGCCTCGCGCTCGGTGAGGAAGACGCAGTGACCGTCCAGGGGGCTGTCTGCGGGCGCGAACGGCGGGCCCTCGTCCACGAGGCGGGCGGCCGTCTCGTACGCGCCGGGCCGCAGCGGCACCACCACTGCCACGCGGCTCATACCAGGAGATGCGTCGCCGTCAGGTGCCCCATGCGCTCTGCCAGCTCGCTGAGCACGCCAAGGCCCTCGAGGCTCCCGATCCGGAGAGGACCGCCGACCGCGAGGTCGAGGACGAGCGAGGGCCGGCCCGCCAGCCGCTCCCCGTTCCCACGGCCCACGTGCACCGACTCGATGTCCTCGTAGAACACGCGGTGGAGGAACCCGGGCCCGTCGAAGCACAGGGCCGATTCCTCCAGCACGAGCTTTCCGGCCTTCGCCGGGAGGCCCGATTCGCTCCAGAGGACTGCGAAGCTCTCCATGGAGGCATGATCGGCCGCTGCCCCCGGACGAGCATCGGTACCTGCTCTTAAGCCATCGGCGGATAACCCGCAGTGCGATTCAGTGCTTCGCTTCGCCCTCTTCCAGCAGCCCCTGCTGGAGGGCGTAGCGGACGAGCTCCGCGCGGGTCGTGAGCCGCAGCTTCTGCATGATGTGGGCGCGGTGCGTCTCGGCGGTGCGGACGGAGATGTAGAGCATCTTCGCGATCTCCTGGTTCGTGTGGCCGAGAGCCAGGAGCCTGAGCACCTCGCGCTCGCGCTCCGACAAGGGGTCGGCGGCGGCGCGCGCCTCCGCCTCGGCCTCGGCGGCCGCGAGGCGCGCCCCGAGGGTCGGGTGGACGTACCGGCGGCCGGATGCGACCTCGCGCACGGCCGCGACCAGCTCGTTGTCCGCGGCCTCCTTCAGGAGGTAGCCGCTCGCGCCGGCGGAGAACGCCTCGCGCACGTAGCTCGGGTCGTCCTGCATCGAGAGCACGAGGATCTGGGCCTTCGGCGCGGCCTGCTTGATCTCCGGCACCGCCTCGAGCCCGCTGCGGCCCGGCATGACGACGTCGAGCAGCACGACGTCGGGCTTGTGCAGCCGCGAGAGCCTGATCGCCTCGTCGGCGTTGCCGCCCTCGTCCTCGACCGTGATGTCGTCCTCGGCCTCGAGCAGCAGCCGAAGCCCCGAACGCACGAGGGCATGGTCGTCGACGATCAAGACCCTGGTCACTGGTTCGGCACCTCCGCCACGAACGTCGTCCCTGCGCCCGGCCGAGATTCGATCGTCAGCCGGCCGCCCAGCAGCGCCACGCGCTCGCGCATACCTATCAGGCCGAGGCCCTCCTCGCGCGTCCGAGCGGGATCGAAGCCTACGCCGTCGTCCTCGACCACCACCGACACCGACCCGTCCTTGCGCCCGAGGAGGATGCTCACGCCGCCGGCGCGCGCGTGCTTGACGATGTTGGTCAGGGTCTCCTGCACGATGCGGTAGAGCGCCGTCTCGACCTCGGGCGAGAGGCGGCCCGGCGGCAACGTCGACTCGAACTGCACCGAGATCCCCGTCTGCTCCTCGAAGCTCGACGTCAGCCGCTCGAGCGCGGCGACGAGGCCGAAGTCGTCGAGGGCCTTGGGACGCAGCTCGACCGCGAGCTGGCGGACGTCCTGGAGCGTCGCACGCACGAGGTCGCGGACCTCGGTGACGGCGGTGCGCAGCTCCTCGTCGCCCCGCGCCTCCTCGACCGCGCGCAGCCCGAGGAGGATCGAGGTGAGCGCCTGCCCCGTCTCGTCGTGGAGCTCGCGCGCGAGCCGGCGGCGCTCCTGCTCCTGCGCCGACACGACGCGCCGCAGCGCGTCGCGCGCAACGCGCCGCGAGAGGTCGACCGCGACCGCGGAGCGCTGGGCAAACGCCTCGGCGAGGCGGACGTCCTCGGCGGTGAACCGGGGATCGGACGCGAGCTTGTCCTGCGCGGTGATGACGCCGATCGCCTCGCCGCGGGTCACGAGCGGGACGTAGATGCCCGTGCGCATGTGCATCCGCCGCACGGTCTCCTGGTCGATCTCGGGGTCGTCGAGGACGGAGTCGACCTTCTCGCTCCGTTTCCGCTCGAGCACGCGCATCGTCTTCGACCTCGCGGGGATGTCGATGCCGATCAGCTCCTCCGCCTCGTGCCCCGCGGCCGCCTCGATGCGGAGGCCGTCGCCGTGCGGCAGCGCGATCGAGACGACGTGGGCGTTGAGCAGCGACTGCAGCCGCCTCGCGACCGTCTGCAGGAGCGGGCCGAGCTCGAACTCCGACACGAGCGCGACCGCGATCTCGTTGAGCGACTCGAGCTGCTGCGACCAGCGCGTCGCCGACTCGTACAGGCGGGCGTTCTCGATCGCGACCGCGGCCTGCGCGGCGAGCAGGACGGCCGCGTCCTCGTCCTCCTGCGTGAAGTCGCCGCTCTCCTTCTCGGTGAGGTAGAGGTTCCCGTACGCGACGCCGCGCAACGCGATCGGCACGCCGAGGAACGAGTGCATCGGCGGGTGGCCGGGCGGGAAGCCGACCGAGCGCGGATCCTCGCCGAGCTCGGAGAGCCGCAGCGGCCGCGCGTCCCGGATGAGGACGCCGAGGATGCCGCGCCCGGTCGGCAGGTCGCCGATCGCCGCGCGCGTCTCCGGGTCGACGCCGGTGGTCACGAAGCGCTCGAGGCGCGCGCCGGTCGGGTCGAGGACGCCGAGGGCCGCGTACCGCGCACCCGTCAGCTTCCGCGCGGCGTCGACGATCTTCTGGAGGACCGCCTCGAGGGACAGCTCGGAGCTGAGCGCGATCCCCGCCTCGACGAGCGCCCGCATCCGGTCCTGGGCGGCCGACGTCGCCACCATGGGGTCAGAGCCTTGCACGGAGATCGGCGGGCCGCAACGTCCGGCCGCCGAGCTCCGCGTCCGGGGGAACGAGCTCGCTGACGACCCGGAGCACGAGGCCGGGCTCGTCGCTGAGCGGGCTCAAGATCTTGTTTCCCTTGAGCAGGGCCTTCCCCCTGGGGCCCGGATGAACGGCGAGGTCGCGCTCGGCGTACCCGAGCTCCCGCAATCGGGCGTTTGCAGCCTCGATCGTGTCCTCGCTCACACGTCGAGGGTACCTATCCGAACAGGTCTCGTTCGGGGGGGATCGGGATGTCCACGGCCCGGCCCTCCCCCCGGACGTCGAGCCCGCGGACGACGCTCACCGGGATGCGGCCGAGCTTTCCGGTGACGAGCTGCGCCGCGGACGCGATCTCGTCCGCGACCGCGATCACGGTCGCGTGCAGCTCGTAGCCGATCGGGTCGCGCTCGCCCATCAGGCCCTGGAGCACCTCCACGCCGGCGGCGCCGATCGCGACGTCGGTCGTCCCCTGCCGCCACGGCCTCCCGAAGGAGTCGGTGACGATCACGCCGACGTCGCGGCCGGTGAGGCGCAGGAGCGCGTCGCGGAGCGCGGACGCGGACGCGTCGGGGTCGCGGGGGAGCAGGACGAGCGTCCCGGGCTCGGGGGCGTTCGACGCGTCCACACCGGCGGAGGCGCAGATGAACCCGTGCTCGGTCTCGCAGATGACGAGCGGCGGACGGATGCGGACGACGCGCTTCGCCTCGCGCAGGATGACCTCGATGCGGCGCGCGGCGTCGCCGTCGGACCCGGCGATCTCGCGCGCCTCCTCCGACGGCTCGATCCCGTCGAGCCGGACGATCCGTCCCTCGATCTTCGAGATCGCCTTCTGCGCGACCACGACGACGTCGCGGTCCTCGAGCTCGGCCCGCTCCGCGATCATCGCGGCGAGGTCGTCTCCTTCGCGCAGCTCCGGGATCCCCTCGACGGGGATGATCGAGACCGTCGTCACAGGCCGGAGATGCGGACGCCCGCGTGACCCTTGTACCGGCGGTTCAGGTTGACGATCACCGCGGTCATGCCCTCGAGCGCGCGCGCGCTCGCGAGCGGCCCGGCGTCGAGCGCGCGGCCGGCGACGACCTGAGCGGCGAGCGCGAGCGCGAGCTCCTTCGCCGCCGGGTCGTCGCCGCACACGAGTGCGTCGCCGTCGGCCTTTCCCTCCGCGAGCGACGAGGCCGCGAGCGACTGCAGTCCCGCGACCACGGGCCCGTGCAGGAGCTCCTGCGTGCGCTCCGCGACCGAGCGCGGGTCGTCGGTCGGGTAGACGCCGGCCTTCGTGAACCGCAGCTCGCTCGCGACGCTCAGGACCGGCGTCGTCCCGATCGCGTCCACGAGGTCGGCCGCGGTCGGAAGCGCGGCCTCCGCCTTCACCGCGAGCACGACGAGGTCGACGCCCTGCACCGCGTCGGCGTTCGCAACACCGGCGGCGGCGCCCGCCTCGGCGGCCTTCGCGCGGGCCCGCTCCCCGTCGCGCGAGCCGATGACGACGTACTCGCCGGCCTGGGCGAGCCGCCGCGCGAGCGCGAGCCCGAAGTCGCCCGTGCCGCCGACGACCGCGATCTTCATGCCGGCACCGCCCCGAGCGCTGCCTCCGCGAGCCGGCGCCGCGCGGACTCGTCGGACATGAGCGTGCGCGCGACGATCGGCCGCACGCGGCCGAGGCCGTCGAGGTCGTGCGCGTCGGCCTCGTCGACGACGATCGCGTCGATCAGTCCCTCGTAGCAGCCGGCGACGTGCGCAGGGCTCGTGCCGCCGGCGAGGCGTGCGAGCATCCGGTCGGCGGGGCCCTTCACCGCCCGGCCGCCGATGAGCGGGCTGACGGCCACGCAGGGGACGCGCCGCGCGGCGAGCGCGTCGCGGATCGCGGCGACCGCGAGGATCGGCGCGATCGACACGTAGGGGTTGCTCGGCGCGAGCAGGACGACGTCGGCGCCGGCGAGCGCGTCGAGGACGCCCGGCCCCGGCGCGGCCGTCTCCGCTCCCTCGAAGCGAAGGCCGTCCACCTCGTCGCGGTGGCCGCGCGCGACGAACCACTCCTGGAACGGCAGCTCGCCGGCGGCGGTGGCGATGAACGTGCGCAGACGGTCGTCGGTCGCGGGCAGCAGCGCCGTCGCCACGCCGAAGGAGGCGGCGAGACGCGCGGTGACGCGCGAGAGCGGCTCGCCCGCGCGCAGCGCCTGCGTGCGCACGAGATGGAGGCCGAGGTCGAGGTCGCCGAGGCGGAACCACGACTCGCCGGAGAGGGAGGCGACCGTCTCGAGCGTGCGCCACGTCTCGCCCGCGCGTCCCCACCCGCGCTGCTCGTCGTTCGCGCGCGCCAGCGCGTACAGGATCGAGTCGAGGTCCGGCGAGACGTGCAGCCCGAGGACCTCGACGTCGTCGCCGACGTTCCCGACGACGGTCACGTCTTCCGGCGCTGTCGCGTCGACGACGCCCTGCACGAAGCGCGCGCCTCCCACTCCGCCGGAAAGGACGCAGATCTTCATGCGCGGGCGAGGCAGGCCTGGGTGCGGGGGCCGCAGCGCAGCTGGAGCCGCTCGAGGTCGGCGAGCGTGTCCACGTCCTCGGCGAGGTTCGGGATCGCGACGCTCACCGTCTCCGCCCCGAGCGCGTGGAAGCGGCGGGCGCTGTCGGGGCCGTACACCGGCGCGAAGAGCGCCGGCGACGAGAGCCCGAGCGCGTTCGTCGTCCCGTCGAGCGCCTCGACGAGCGCGATGCCGTGCTCGGGCACCGCGGCGAGGAGCGCGCGCAGGTCGGCCGGGACCGCGCACGGGAGGTCGGCGTTCACGACGAGCACGGGCGCCTCGCGGAGCGCGGCGAGCGCGGCCGCGACCGCGGCGCCCTGGCCACCGCCCGGGTCGGCGAACGTCTCGCCCCCGAGCTCGCCCGCGAGGGCGGCGCCGTCGGGGTCGGCGGTGACGACGAGCGGCTCCCCCACCGGCGCGGCGGCGGCGAGGACGTCCGCGAGCATCGCGAGCGAGAGCTCGCGGCGGGTCCGCTGGGGAGCGTCCAGCCGCGTCTTGCCGGTCGACCCGGCGAAGGGGACGACGACCTTCGTCACAGGAAGAGCGTAGTAGCGTGGACCGCGTGAAGGTGCGCGCCACCCGACGGCTCCCAGGCCCCGCGTGGGAGGAGCTGGGCGAGGTGGAGGTCGGCACCGAGGCCGCGGACGCCGAGATCCTGATCGTCTGCAACGAGCCGGTCGAGCTCGACCGCCTCCCCGACCTCCGCCTCGTCGCGAACTACGGCGTCGGTTACGACCGGATCGACCTCGACGCCTGCCGGGCGCGCGGGGTCGCGGTCACGAACACGCCGGGCGTGCTCGACGCCGCCACCGCCGACCTCGCGTTCGCCCTCATCCTCGCCGCCCGCCGCGGCCTCGTCTCCGGCGACCGGCTCGTGCGGAGCGGACGCTGGGGCTCCGGCGCGCACTGGGCGGCGCCGCAGGACCTCGGACGCGACGTCAGCGGGACGACGCTCGGGATCGTCGGCCTCGGGCGCATCGGCTCCGCGGTCGCGCGCCGCGCGCAGGGCTTCGACATGCGCGTCCTGCACGTTCGCCGCAGCGAGGGCGACCTCGACGAGCTCCTGCGCGCGAGCGACGTCGTCTCGCTCCACGTGCCGCTGATGCGGGAGACGACCGGATTGATCACGCGCGAGCGGCTCGCGCTCCTCCGCGACGGCGCCACGCTCGTGAACACGGCGCGCGGCGCGGTCGTGGACGAGGACGCACTCGTGGACGAGCTCGTCTCGGGGC
>Ga0335069_10007843_pt1 | contig 15355 bp, 19 predicted proteins | sample Lox_Sample_11_FD_206714 | JGI IMG/M metagenome (GOLD analysis project Ga0335069, IMG submission 206714) | Soil microbial communities from Loxahatchee National Wildlife Refuge, Florida, United States - Lox_Sample_1.1 | ecosystem: Environmental > Terrestrial > Soil > Wetlands | place: USA... | reverse complement strand
TCGGTCTGGTTCAGCCGCGACATGACATCATTGGCGATCGCGGTCTGGACGTTTTCGCCAGTCTGCGCCGCAGCGGTCACGGTCGGATTCGGTGTCTGCGGCGGTGAGCTAGTGACGCCCATAGGGAAACTCTTCTGCCAGGATTCCAAACAACAGCGCGTCTCGCGCGCCATAGAACTTGCGTTGCTGGCCTTCGAGCCTGGCGCCGAGCCGCGCCATGGCTTTGATCGCCGGCCAGTTGTCGACCGGCGTGCGGAACGTCGCTCGTCGACAACCGAGATTCATGACCACATAATTCCAAGCCGCCGTCAGCAGCGACCGCGGTATTTCAGTCCCGGCCACGGTCAGGTCGATGTCAACGCCAGACCAGTTCTGAAAGACGATTCCGGCTCTGATCTTGCCGTCGCGCTCAAATCCGATCGCCTGATGCGGGGTCCGGAATATGTGGCCCGTCTGCGCGGCCACGAATTTGGCGACCGGAGGGCCGAAGACGATCATATCGGCGTTTGTTCATTCCGAAGGCGATTTTGAAGGGCGTTGTAATATTGCTCATCGGTAACGCTCGGCTTTTGAAAGCCAAAATCGCCCCGCAACATGCCGTTGCTGTCATATCCGCCGGGGTTGGCCGGCCGGGGCCTCAGCATGGGCCCGATTGCCCATGGATCAGGCGCAATCGGTGGTCCAGGACGCGGCATAGGGCGCCCTCGGCCAGGAGGCGGCCCACCGGGGCCCGAAGGCGGCATAAGGCTCCTGGTCAGCTTCTGGCGGACGAGTTCAAAGGTTTGTGGATCCATCAGATGAACTGCCCCAGCTCGAGGAGGATCGAACCGCCGAAGATGAAACAGTCGGACGGCTGGCCATCGCCGGACACGATCGCCTGTACGGTTGGCGCGATGGCGACGCCCGGCGCCGCCACGCCTGCGGCGGCGATGGCGCTGAGAGAGGTCGCGCCGGGCCAGTTCCATTGGTCCCAGGTCGCGGTTCCCCAAAGGGGATTACTGACCGATGCGCCGACGCCGCCGGTGATCGCCGCCAAGTTCGTCGGCGTCTTGACCGTGAAATCGGTCGAGACGCATCCGTAGAGGGTCACGCCGACATTGCTTTCGGCGTTGATCGCGAGGAATGAGGGCATTTTGCGCGTCACGCCATCGCTGGCATTCCACGCCCCGCACATGAGGCAAGTAATCGCGTTGCCCTGGTCGTTCGCGCCCGTCTCGGCCTGAACGACAGTCCCGCCCGAGGTGCCGAAGAAAACTTTATTGTTCCAGACGCCCCAGCAAGTCGCCGGCAGGCCGGTGAAGCTGCACCAAGCGTGCGTTTCGGTGTTGAAAACAAGCTGATAGGTCCCGTTGACCGGGTCGGGAACATTGACGATGCCCATGCGCCGGGCCGGAAACGTGAGGAACTGCCAAGCCCCGCTTGTCCCGACGCTTTGAACGGTGTCAAGAAAAGTCGGGGCAATGTCGCGCGTCAAGCTGACGAGATCGGACGCCGCCGGGTCGAGGGTAAGCGCCTTGGAAGCGGGGACGACGCCGTCGAGCGTCATAATCGCCAGGTCGCCGCCGACCTGAGTCAGGCATCGATCGCCGCCGAGCGGCGGCGACAGCTTGGCGTTGCCCAGAAGGCTCCAGTTCGTCGAGTCCGCCGGATTCGAGCCCTGGAAAAAGAGAAGTTCGCCCTGATCGCTGATGACGACCAGAAGAATGACGACCGAGCCGTAAACCGTGACGAGCGTCCATGTCCCCATAGCCACCAAGACGCCGCCGTAATGAAGATCCGGGCCCACATCGAGCTGGGTCAGTGCGCCGGTGATGGCCGATGTCCCCCCGTACCAAAGCGAGGTCGTGCCTTTCTGGATGAAATAAAGCCGCTCGCGGTGCGCCCATACGACCGAGAGCGTGCTTGTCGTGACGCCTGTGAAAGCCGGCGTGCTCCAGGCCGATCCATTGTATTGGCGGACGGTGTCGGAACCGTTGGCGATCGTCAGATAGAAGCCGCCGCCGGTGGACATCTGAGCGAACGACCAGTGATCGCTGGTCAGGCTTGAGACAGCAGCAGCGCCGACCGCGCCGCTCGAGGTCACGTCATAAATATTGGATCCCGCAGCGGCGAAAAACTTCTTGCTCGAGCCCGAATAGGGCATGAGCGTGTTCACTTGGGCGCCGCAGCCCGTCGCCCACGAAGCGGACCCGTTGCGCGCCCGCACATAGCCCGGCTCAGGAAAGAAGTTCTGCAAAAGCGCCGCGGTCTGTGGGTCCATCGCCTGCAATGGCTGGGCGGTCTTCCAGCCCTTGACCGGCGCAACCCAAGGCAATGGCTCAAGTGTCGTCCGGCCCGGCTGTTTCCTGCGGCGGACAGCCTCGCGCATCAGAGATTACCCTGATTCAACACGGTCAAATCGCTTATCGTGCCGGGCAACGTCTCATCGCTCAGCACCGGAGCGCGGCTCATATTGACGCTGCGAGTCGTCGTTTCCTGGCCGGCGATGCGGGTCAGCGCGAGCTCATAGTCCTGCATCTGTTCGGCATATTCCAGGCCCTTGGCGTATTTGTACCGCCAGACGCCGCCGAGGCGCAAAAGCCGTTCGGCAATCGCAAAGGTGTCGGTGTCGGCCGTTAGAACCGGGGTCGAATAGGCGTTGCCGTTGAGATCCAAGACCCAGGAGTTCTTGGCGTAGACGTACGAAACGACTTCGCCGCTCGCCAGCGCCGGATAGAACTCGATCTGATTGCCGACAATGCGCCAGACCGAGGGGAGGACGTTGATCGGGATTTTCTTGAAAATCAGTAGATTTTCTTCGTTGATCGGCCCCGGCATTCGCAGCCAAGGATAGAGCGACGAGACGAAAGTGTCGGAAGGCCCGAGCCTTTGGAAGTGCATGGGCAGGGGCCATGCCGCGGTTGTCCCGTCGCCGGTGAAAGTGACGGGTGTCTGAATTTTAAGATTCTGCCAGCCCCAGCGCTCGACCAGTTCATCTCCGGTATCCTGGATCGCGTCCAGGATGGCGAGGACGTTTGGGTCGGTCGCGCCGATGGCGCTCGCCGGAGCGGTCAGGTTACAGCGCCGCGCGACGCCCTGAACGACGGCAAGCAGGCTCACGCCGCGTCTTCCCTAACCTTCGGAGGTCGGCCAGGACCGCGCTTCGGCGGGTCCTCGGGCTTGTCCGCTTTCATGCCCCTGATGAGCTCGGCCATTTCGTCCAGTTGCCGCTGCATGTCCGCGCGCGTCTCGCGCTCGCGGTCGAGTTCGGCCTGCAAGCGGAGCGTCTGCGAGCCTTCCTTGGCCGTCTGGAGCCACACTTGCGCCTTGTTGCGGAGATCGCGCAGCGAGGGCGATTGATGCAGGTTTCCGTCCGAGATGGCGGCCAGCCCTTCCACGTTGAAGATGTGCAGGGCTTCGAGTTCCTTGACCAGGGCCGAGTTGATGACCGGCCACGCCTTGAGCGGCGTGCCTTCGATGAGATCGGCGCCCTCGCGGTTGGCTTTCCAATTCTCATACTGGACACGGAAGCGGCGTTTCAGATCGTCAGTGAGCGGATGCGACACGATATTCAGCCGGTCGCCGGCGACGCGCAAAAGCACCGCCTCGATTTGCTTGAAACAGGGTCGCCCCTCATTGGCGGACCTGTCGCGATCGTGAACATCGATGAGAACAAATTGCGGTGTGACGCCGCGATTCTGGTCGCCATTGGTTTCGATGTTGATGGCGATCTGGGCCGGATCGATCGTGCCTTCGTCGCCGAAATTGAGGCCGCCAAAGCCCGCGACCACGCCGACATTGATGTCGCCGAAAGAATAATCGTCCATTTTGTCCTGCCGAATGGGGAAAAGAAAAGGGCGGCCCGAAGGCCGCCCCGCTTGAATCGTCTAGCTGCGCGCTAGATTAGTTCTGCGCCGAAATATACGGGTAATCCAGGACCGCCTCGTAATAGCCGGTCGCGGCGATGCTGACCGTGCCGCTCGCCGAAGCATTGGCGCTCAGCGTGACCGTCCAGCTCCCCGGATTGCCATTGATCGAGGAGACGGTCCCGGAGACGCCGGTGCCGGTCAAAGTCTGGTTCGGGTAGATGCCAGGCAGTGCGCTCGTCACGGTGATAGTGGGCGATCCGTTTACGGTCGTCCCCCAGAAGGTTTGATTCTTCCAGGTCATCGTCTGGCTCGAATTGGTCGCGGTGGCGGCATTCGAGATGGTCATCGACGACCCCTGCATGTCGACGATGTAAGTTCCGTTCGGAATGCCGGTGCCGGACAAAGTCAAGCCCGGGAGCAGGTTCTTGTTCGAGGACACATTAGTGAGAGTCGACGAGCCGTTCGTCGTGTTGGCCGTGAACGTGGCCGTCAGCAACGGCGGATAGAGCAACGCGATCGTCTGCGAGTTCGCTGCCGCAGACGACGGAAAGTCGACCTGGCCTCCGGTCGCGGTCGTCGAGCACGGCTTCGTCTGCGCGTTGATCGAATTTGCGTTGATGAGGCCGCACCCGGCGATTTGCAGCCAGATCCCATAGGTTCCGGCCGTATAGGTCCAGGTCCAATTGGAGGGCTGGAGGGACGCATCCACGCCCGTCTTATTGCCGAGATAGAGCGATCCGACCCAGGCGCCGAACGGATGATAGGCCGAGCCAAGCGTCGCCGGATAGGCGGTGAAGCTTTCCACGTCGACGACGAACACGTCGCCCTGGTTCCAACTGCCGGCCGCGACCGGCGCGTAGCGGCAAAAGACGAATACCGAGCCGCGGTTGCCGTCGATCGTTTCGCCGAACTCGAAGGTGGGCATCGGGAAATTGCCGATGGTCCCATAAGGACCCTCGGGCAGGCCGCCGCGGCCCCCGATGTCGGAAGTGAGCATGTTTGCGATAGGCATAGTCGAGAGTTCCTTCCGGAAAGAGGTTGCGCGATCTTAGCGATTCAGTTCCAGATCACGCCTTGCAGCGAGAGGTTGTTGGCGGTCATGTTCCCGGCCCATGCCAGGATGCGCACCTTGGCGTCCTGGTTGATGTTCTGCCGATCGCCACCGATCACCTTGTAATTCCGCTTCGAGGATGGGCGGAAAAACAGATAGTCGGTGTTGAGGAAATACATCGTGTTGGTCGGGATCTGGCCGTTCTTGCCGCCATCGAGGATGACTTGGACCTCTTTACCAGCGCCATAATAGGCGAGCGAAGTGAAGCCGGCGCCGACCTTCTTGGCGTCGCCGCTGGACGTGACCCGCTGAATGGAAGTCAGGCTCTCCAGATAGGCGAGGTAGTAGTTATTGTCGGCGACGATGAGGTTGACCCCATCGCTATTGCGCTTGAGACCGACGGCCATGAGGTTCATCTGATGCTGGATCGTCGAACTCGTCACGCCGCCAGTGTTGGTGGAGGCATTGCGCCACCAAGTCTGGGCCGAGCGATCGATGCCGCCGACCAGGCCAACCGTGGGCGTCTTGCTGACGAGCGCCTGGAGGCCATTGATCTGCTTGCCGCTCCAGCCGGTGCCGTCCGAATAGATGGCCGCACTCATGTTGTTCCAGAACGTATCCTCGGCCGTTTCGACGCGCTCCTCGATGAGGTCGAGCATCTGCTCATCGGAAGCATTCATGATGTCTTCGAGGCCGGACAGGACAACCGCGATCGAGGCCTGCTTGATCGGAAAGCGGGCGGCGGTCATCGTGTCATTGAACGAAACGTTCAGATATTCCGTACCGGAATAGAACATGAATGTGCCGTTCTGGGCGTAGCGCAGCTCCTGCATGATTTCGCGGCCGCCTGGGAACGACTTTTCCCGGCCGCCCATGCGAAGCCACGACAAGAGGGCGTTGTTGTTGGAGATGTTGTCGCCAAGTTCCTTGGAACGGAGTTCCAGCGTCGTGGTGACGACGTCGCCCCAATCGACGGAGGTTGTAAGCGGAGATGCCATTTGCGGATTTCCTTAAAGGGTTGGGTCAGACGCCGCCGAGCGCGCGGTCATAAGCGATGCGCGCCGCTGATCTGACGGTTTTGGCTGAGGTTGCCTGTTCGGCGCCCGGCGTCTGTCCGCCGATTGGCGCCCCCGTTACTGCTTTTGCGGCGCGTCGGGCCTGATTGACTGCGCTCGCGCGCCCCGCGCTGTTGACGGCTTGGGGCAGGTTGTGAAGGCGGACGGCCATTTGATAGGCATCCTCAAGGCCGCGGGCGCGGCCTGAATTGATCATCAGCACCATGTCGTCGACGACTTTGGCGACATGGGGAAATTGCGGGTTTTTCAGAAACGAGGCGACCTCGTCGCTCGTCTTCTGTTCAAGGCTCGCGCGGGCGTATTCCTCGCGCGCGATCTGCCGCGCCATGTTCGGATCGAGCGCCGGCGGCCGCTGGGGATGCTGTTGCTGGGGTCCCCGGGCGTAGGGATTCTGCGCGCGCACTTGCGCGGCGACCTTGGGGTCGAGCAGGGCCTGCGCGGCGAGCTGCGGCGGGATGCCGCGAATCTGGCAAAGATGGGCGATTGCGCCGATCGGATCGGCGATCGTCGCCTGTTCCCAGGCAAGCGCCTTGCCCATCACGTCGCGATAGGTCGTGTTGGCCCGGGCGATGTACGGATGGAACTCCTCGAGGCCTCGATAGTTCTGGAGGATCTGGAAGCCGCGGTTGATTTCCTCTTCGCGATGCGCGACCGCCTGCTGGACTTCCGGCGGCAAGCTGCCGAATTTGGCCTTGGCCTCGGCCGTCCACCCGACCGGCGCCTGATAGGTCACTTGCGGGGCGGCCGGAGCTTCTGGCGCCGGCTGAGGCTCGCCGGCCTGTCTCGGCGGCTGGGCTGGATCGGCCGAGCGCCCCTCCGGTCGGCCGGCGAACCGGCCGCGCGGGTCGCGGCCATCGCCGCGGTCGTGGCGCGGCTCCTCGCCTTCGGCCGACTGGCCTTCCGCCCCTTCCCGGACGCGGTCATAAGCCTCGCGAACGGTTTCTGAGATGGAGGCGGGCTCGGCTGTGGCAGTTTCATGAGGCGCAGTATCGCTGCCCTCGGGAATGAGGTTCTCTTCGTCCATTGTCCTCTAGGGGGTTGCGCCCGGCTGATGGGGCGAATTCAGGCAACAAAAAAAGACGCCCGAAGGCGGCTTCATTTCAATTCGTTTTCACTCGGTTCCGGATTAAACCCGGTAGGCATTCTCAAGTCGCTGTCTGACAAGATAAAGTATTTCTATGTCGGGAATGTCGAAACTCAGTCCTCGCATGATCTCATTCGGGTCTGGAGATGGGATCTTTTCTTTGCCGCTTGCCCGAAGCTTTTCGTTGTGGCGCTCAATTGTGGCCGAGATGACATCGCTCCAGAATATGGTTTTTTCCTCCGGCGTGGTGTTTTCTTGCATTTTACGAACGCCTGCTCATCAGCGCCTGGGAAAGCTTCCGATGCTCTGGCCGACCTTCGGCGCGCGCATTGGCGGTGGCGATTGCCTCGCCCTCGGGAACGCCGGCCTTGAGCATCCCATTGGCGATGCGCGCGGCCTTTGATGCGCTTGCGCCTTTGAGGCCATGGTTGTGCTTGGCGGCGAAGGATTGCGGCGTCCAGGGCATTCAACTCGGACCTTTGTAGGGATATGGCCAACCCTCGGGAATGCCCCGCGGATCGATGACGTTGGGCCAGCGCATTGGCGGCTCGTCCGGGGCCCAGGCTTGCCCGATGATCCGATTTCTATTTTGGTTGCCTTGCGGCTCCCATTCCTCCCAGCCGGGCGCCTGCCATGCGAAAGGAAGGCCGCCGGGGCCAGGTTGTCCCTCAGGAGGCGGCGGCGTGTGGTAGCCCGGTGGAATTTTCAACGGCGGCGATGGAACATGGCCCTCCGGATACCAAGGAACTGCCGTGTTCGGATCGGGCAACCAGCTCGGCCGGGCGGTGGTGATCGGGGCTTGCTGCTGCTGTGGCGGCGCTACCGGCGTCGGGTGACGCTGATGCTTGGCGAGCTCAGGGCTGCCGGCTTGGCTCAAGAGCGCAGCGACCAGTTGGGCGTATTGTGTAGGCGTCACCATAGCCTATCTGCCGCCCCACCCAAGCGTGTTCGTGAAAGGCTGCCCTTGAGCGGAATAGTAATTGTTCAGGACGTTCAAGCCCCGCTGCGCGCCGATATAATCGCTATAATTCGGCGTGCTCGGCGCGAAGCTGGTCGAGGGAATCGGACTCGGGTTGGGAACCTCAAACCCGGAAATGATCGACCGTTGCATTTGATCCATCGTTGAATTCGGGTTGTTGAGCGTCGCGCGAACGCCAGGATATCCGCCGCTGTTGATCTCGCCTGCGGCAAAAAGAGCCTGATTATATGGCGAAACGTTGTCGCCAAAGCCATATCGCATTGTCTGCGACGAAAGGCCGCTGCCGGTCGGATAGGCGCCGGACAGGCTTTGAGGATTCCAGTAATTCAAGCCGCCGTTGAAAGGGCCGATCACCTCCGCCTCACTTGCCGCCGCCTTGCGCGGGCCAACCCACTGAAACTCGCCAGTGGCCCCACTCGATGAGTTATAGGCAAACGGGTTCGCCGCGAGCGACCAGATGTTGCCGCCGGGTCCGGAACCTTCTGGATACGCCACCGAGGCGAGCGCCTGCCCGGCATGCGGATTGCCCCAACCGGCGTTTGTATTGATCGCATTGGCGATCTGCGCCATGTTGGCGCCCGGCGATAGGGTTTGTTGATAGGCGCGGCCCTGCGGGTCCCACGAGCTGAATCCCGGCATTGAGGTCATGCCCATACCGAGGCCCGGATAGCCCATGCCGGGATAACCGCCGATCGAGCTGCTTGCGCCGATATCGCGGAGATTGGCCGCGGGATAGCCGAATCCTCCGGGATCCATGGTTTGCGATACGCTCCCGCCCCAGCTTGTCCCGTATGATGCCGGCTCAAGGCTCATGCCGTTTTCGGACGGATATGACTGCGGCTGCTCCCATTGGACGCCGCCGCCGACGCCATAGGCCGGATATGCGCCGAGGTTGGGCTGCGGTGCGCCGCCGATCTCGCCATAGCCATATGTATTGCCAAAATCGGGTGCGGGCGCGTCAAAGACGCCTGCATAAGCGCCTGCCCCCTGTCTGCTAGGGCTGAATGAATTGGTGAAAGTGGTATTATGCGCTTGCCAGTTGCCCCGTGCGACATCCGCCGCAGTTTCGGCGGCTTGCTGGGCCGCATATTGCGGATAAGGATCGTAGGTTGGAATATATGGAGGCGAATAAAGATCAAATGTTCCCGGCGCTCCAATCGGCTGCGGCGCCATCATGGTGGTAGAGGTGTCAACCATTTTCAGATCACCACTTCTGCCTGCGGCGCAATGTCTGGGTCTGCCTCAAGCGGCGGCGGCTTGTAGCCGTCGCGCACCATTTTGTAGGCCTGGACCACGTCGGCTTTGGCCTCGATCGGAGGCGCGTCGCTAACGGCTTTAGGCGCATCGCTGCCAAGTTCCTCGTAGCCAAGCTCGCGATAGGCGCGGCGCATCGCGGACTTGCTGTCATAGAACTTGCCATCGGCCATGCTCATCAGCGGATCCATGCCGTCGCGATTGAGGTAAGGCGCCGGGAAGCCAGCGCGCGGTCCGCGCGGGAGCAGCGGCGCGGCGGCGTGCTTTGGGACCAGCACGCCGTCACGGAACACCCAAGAGCCGCGCATCAACGCGCCCTCCGGCAGGTCTCGATGCCGTATGCAGCCATTGTCGAGGTCGCGAATGTGACTTGCGTCTGGAGATAGATCGTCGTTGTACCGGAGAGCGAGACGCGCGACGGGCCTATGCGAATGGAGTTGGTCGAGTTCGCGGCCGTCAAGGGGCTGATGTTCCCCCAGCCGTTGTTTGTTTCCAATGCCGCAGGGATTGAAGTCGAGCTACTTATCCAGGCCTGAACCTGGCTGGTGGTCGTCGAGGCGGCCGGTTTTGTGATGACCGTCCCGTAGCAGTCCCAGTCGCCTGCAGTCAGCGAAAGAGACGTAACAGTGCCCGGCGAGCCCGATGAGAGCGAAACCGCCGAGGCGGTCGCGATGTCGGATGTCATGATCTCGCCGATGTCCCCCGCCGTCGCATTGTCATTGGTCGTTGTGCCGGCGACGACGGAGGCGGCGAAATTCGTCGGGCAGGAAAACCCTGATCCGCCCGTCCATTGCAGCGCGGTCAGCGTGCAGCTCGGAACCGAGATATCCGTCTTGTTCGCCGTTGACCCGGTCGCATTGCCCGCGAGCGTGTTCGCCGCCGCCTGCGCCTGCTTGGCGTAGGTGACGGCATTGGAGCCGATCGTAAGCGTGCCGCCGGCCGAGAGCGTCGCATCGCCTGCCACCGCCGTAAATGCGGGATCTGCCGAGCCGCCTTGATCGATGAGCACGCGGCCGCCGGTTCCGACCGCCGCCTGCCCCAAGGCGCTTGTCCCGCCGAGCAGGACGGAATGCGCCGTGGGCGTGATGCCAAGCGCCGTCGTGATGGTCGACCAACTGACCACCGTCTCGTTATAAGCGGCGCGCGCGGCGATGCAGATCGCCAACAGTGCGCCGGCCGAAAGGGCGATGCGTCTCAAGAGATGATCCAGTTTGTTCCCGCGCCCTGATAGGGGCGGAAGGTCAAGGCCTCATAAGGATTTGTGATAGTTGTTGAGGCCGATCCATCGATCAAACCGCCAGTTGGCGCATTGATGGTCATCGTTCCCGGAGCGCCGGTCATATCTTTGACCGTGAGCGAGGTGGCGAAATCGCTCCACGCCTCGAGGTTGATGGTCGCATTGCTGATCGTCACGGCGTACAGGCCCGGCCCCTTCGTGGTATAGGGCGATGTCGATACGGTGATGACCTGAGTAGGCATCAGACGTATCAGCTCCCCGGCTTCATGCCGAAGCGGCGCATGGCGGAATCGGCGCGCGCATCGATCTGCGCCCGCTCGCCAGGCGAGGCGAACCGGGCCGCCATCGCCTTGGCGAGCTTGGCGTGGACAGGATCGTTGACCGGATAGCTTCGGTCTGGGCCGGCGAACTGCGACTTGGGCATTTCGTCGCGGAACCCTTGCGTGAGTCTCATCAAAACACCGTCCTTATCTGATGCCCCGCCCCGGTGGGCGTCTGGTTGCCAATGTTGGGATCTGTTCCCCATGCCGCGCGCTTGACGAAGCTCGAGGAAATGGAAGGATCGATTCCCGGCGTGGTCGCGGTCGCGGCCGGCGTTGATGTCGACGACGTATTGCTGCTCGACGTGCTGGCGCTCGATGTCCCGCCATATGGATCGTAAACGGGGTTGCTCGTGTAGGGATAGATGGTATCGATCTGATGTCCCGCTCCGGTAGGCATTTGGCCGACAATGCTCGGGTCGGCGCCCCAAGCCGCTTTGCTGACCAAATTAGCGGAATTGTAAGGGCTTGAGCTTGCCCATCCGGAATTTCCACCCGCTCCTCTCTGTATCAGCAACGCATTGGCAAGATCGGCCTGCGCGCGAGCCATGTCGTCCTCAAGTGACATCCATTTACCTTTCCAGGAACTCGATGAAGGCTTGGATCACGCGCGCATCATCGTCATGGATCGCCGCGATGCGGCGTCTTTGTGCTTCCACATGGTCTTGAGCCGCGCGCTGAACCAAGAAATCCGCGGTGATGTTCAGGCCCAAAGGCGGCGGCTCAAGAAAGCCTTCGCGCGGAGGTTCGGCGTCAAATTCCGGGAACGGCGCATGAGGCGAGGTCGCCGGAATCTCGATCGGCGGCTTTTGGGCCGGCCGCGGCTCGTGCGGCTCGTCTTTCCTTCTCCGAAGATGCTTGAACGCTTTTTTGACCGGGCCGCCGTCGTGGGTATCGACGAGAATGGTAAGCGGCTGCCAGCCGGGGTTTGAGATTCCGGTGAGATCGGCCGAATTTATCGGCCGGCTGAACTGGTAGGGCGTGAACTTTGGAACAAAGACGTTGAACGTGTCGACTTGCGGAACATAGATGTACAGTTCCGGGTCGAACGAAATGATTGGGCGAGAGAAACGATAGGACTGGAACCTCGGGACGAAGTGCGGGTTGGTTTCAGCGACCGGCGGCCCAGCGCCATCCCACGACTGGACCGGCCGAGCGAACTGATAAGGCGTGAACCGAGGAACGAAGTGAACATTGGTTTCAGCGACCGGCGGCTCGACATCCCAGGACTGGACCGGGCGCTGAAACTGGTAAGCCTGAAACCTAGGGACGAAGTGAGTGTTCGTCTCGGTGATCGGCGGAACGTAGGACAGATCCTGCGGCGTCGAGACGATCGGCCGCTGAAACGCGTAAGGCGTAAACCGCGGGACGAAATGCGGATTCGTTTCCGCTACGGGAGGCCCGGCCCCGTCGAATGACTGGATCGGCCGAGCGAACTGATAAGCCGCGAACCGAGGAACAAAGTGCGTGTTGGTTTCGGCGACCGGAGCGACATAGGCCTCCGGGCAAGTCGAGACGATCGGCCGCTGAAACTGATACGGGACGAACTTCGGAACGAAGTGAACATTCGTTTCGGCGACCGGCGGCCCAGCGCCATCAAATGACTGGACCGGCTGCCGGAACTGATACGTCTGAAACTTCGGAACGAAATGAGTGTTGGTCTCCTGGACCGGCGGCTGCGCCTCGTCAAACGACTGAGCGGGCCGCTGGAACCGATACGTGCGAAATGTGGGAACGAAGTGAGTATTCGTCTCGACGACCGGAGGCAGAAAAACCTCCGGATTTGTCGAAAGTATCGGTTGCCGAAACTGATACGGCGTGAACTTCGGAATGAAGTGGGTATTCGTTTCGGACTGCGGCGGAGGCGCCATGTCCCAAGAGACAAGCGCCGCGGGGAACCGCTGAGTCTTTAGGGCCCCAGGCCGAAAATGCTGCGGATCGTCAGAGCTTGCTCCGCCCGGTGTCCAGGTGACGACGACGATGCCGGCCCCGCCGTTGCCGCCGTGGGCGCCATTGCCGCCGCCGCCGCCGCCGCCGCCGTACAGTCCGCCCGCTCCGCCGACCGCGCCCGCGCCGCCCGAGGAGCTTGTTGCGCCACCGCCGCCGCCGCCGCCCGAACCATAAGCTGACGAACCCCACGAGGGACTGTAGGTCGTCCCGTCTTCGGTTCCCCCGATCCCTCCTGTTCCTTCCGCCGCCGACGCCGACCCGCCGCCGCCGCCGCCGCCGCCGCCCGAACCATTTCCGCCGTTCCCACCGGCGATCGAGCCGCCCGATCCTCCGCCGCTTCCCGCGTGATTATTGCCCCCCGCTCCGCCGGCGGCCGTTCCATTCACTCCGGCGCCGCCGGTTGATCCGCCTCCGGAGCCGCCGCCGCCCGATCCCGATCCGTTCCCGGACCCGCCGGACGCGCCTGCCGTGCCGCCGACCCCATTCGGGCCGCCTGCGCCGCCGCCGCCGATGCCGGCGAATCCGCCGGAGTTCGCGGACGGGCCTCCGGCATAGACCGTCGAGCCGGTGCCGGTCGTGCCGCCGGCGCCGTGACTTCCGTTTTTCCCAGGCCCGCCGCCGTTGGCGGACATGAGGGTTGTTGCGCTCGGATTCTTGAAACTGGTCGCGCCGCCGGCCGTCGCATTATCGCTGCCGGTGCCCCCGGTTCCGCCGGCTCCGACAGTGATGTTACAATTGCCGACCGCGAGTGTCTGATTTACGGCTTTTCCGTACGCGCCGCCGCCACCGCCGGAGCCATCGCCGCCGTTGCAATCATCGCCGCCGCCGCCGCCGGCAATTCCCTCGATGTAGTTGTTGGCGTTATTCCAATCCCCCGGTGTCGGCCATGAGGAATTGGAGGCCGTAAATACGGTCTGACCCATCGGCTAAACCATCAATGAGTCAGACTATGGCTTAGCCGGTGACTACGACTGTTCCCTTTGCCGGAACTTTGCCGCCGACCGTGGCCCATACTGCGCCTCCGACCGGAACCGCGATCAGTTTGTTTCCGGCATTGACGGGGACCTGGTTTTCGATCTTGTAAGGACCGACCGCCACGATGTTGCGGGTCGAATCATATTCGGCGAAGATCCTTGTGAAATAAGATCCGGTCCATTTGTCGCCGGTCGTAGCCTTATCGGAGGCGATGCACGCGCCGCGCGAGTCCGAATAAAGGACCGGATCGGCAATAATTGCATCAATTACGGTATTCGTCCCGTCGACGACTGCGCACCGACCTGAGAAAGTCGGTGCGCCGATGAGCGCCTGGATCGCGGGGGGACCGCCGGCTTGAAACGTCGATAGCGGATAGATGCCGAGCGTCTCGCCGGCGGCGATCGGCTGAGCGACAATCTCGCTGTCATCGACGCTCGGGATAAACACGCGCTGAAGCAATTTGCTGACCGTCGCGTAGAATGCGCCAACAGAAGTAAGAGCCATCAGAGGAGCACCTTCTCAGGAATCGTTCCGGGCGGGGCCGGGACCTCGATTGCAGTCACTGGCGCCGTTGCGAGACATTCGGGCTGGTCGCACACATAGAACACATGCGGCGTCCATTCGGTGCACACGCCAGCCGGTTTGCCGCAATTGGCGCAAAAGACCCGCTGCCAGCTCATGCCGAAGCGGCTGATGGAAGTGGCGTCCCGATTGCCGCCCGTGAGACGGCAATCGGGAAGGCCGCCCTCCAGTTGCTTGTCCCAGCCAATCGACTCGCGATGCGCCAGGGAATAGACCATCAGATGCCCTCGCCGATCGAAACCGTCAGGTCGAAGGTGACAGAAGCCGAGGAGGCCACCGAAGTGAATTCCACGTCGACTGGGTTGGTCGCGTTGGGCATCATGGCGTAAGCGTCCTGGGGGATCAGCGCCGCCCAGCCGCCCGTGCCGCCGGTCTGAGCGAAGCCGACGCTCTGGCGCTGCACGAGCGTGCCGCCTGCCGTGATCGCGGTGGCGTCGTTTTTCCAAACGGACTGGGCCGCCGGAGATCCGCGGAGGTTTTTCGGGCTCGCGGTCTGGGTCGTGCCGCCAGACGCCGTCGTGCCGGTGTTGTGGTTCAGCCGGAACTGGCCGCCACCGGCCGTGCCGAAGCGCGACGCGGCATAGAATGCGTAGATCGCGCAAGCATCCTGGTTGGCGACGGTCGCACCCCAGAGATGCGTCGATGCGGTTCCGGCCGAGCCGTTGGACGTAACGGCGCGGGCCAAGTCATACATGAAGGGCATATTTCAGGTTCTCCAGGAGTGAGTGAGTGTGACGCGACAACGCCCCATCATCTAAGCGGGGTCGCCAAAATGATGTGACAGAGAGGAGGGACGATCCCTCGTCATGTCTCGTCAGGATTGCGATGGGCTAGTCGATTTCCTCAAAGCCGGCGGCCAGCCCATCGGGTCCGCGGCGAATCGCGAATTTGCGTTTCCTGGCCGGACCAGCCGGCGCAATCGGAACATTGGTGTTGGCGGGCGCCGGCGCCGGCGGCGTAGCGGCCCGCTCGGCGCGGACACGCTCCATCCGGTCCTTG
>Ga0335069_10007842_pt1 | contig 15356 bp, 15 predicted proteins | sample Lox_Sample_11_FD_206714 | JGI IMG/M metagenome (GOLD analysis project Ga0335069, IMG submission 206714) | Soil microbial communities from Loxahatchee National Wildlife Refuge, Florida, United States - Lox_Sample_1.1 | ecosystem: Environmental > Terrestrial > Soil > Wetlands | place: USA... | reverse complement strand
GCACGGGGACAGGAAGGTGACCGCCCCGGCCGCCGCGGCCACCGGCAGGGCCAGGATCAGCGGACCGGAGGTCACGAGCTGGGTCACACCGCTCATGTCACCTCCGGCGCGGTCGGGGTCGGATCAAGGGTGCCCTGGGTTCACTATGCCACGGAGTCGCGGGGCGGTCGACGGTCACCTACTACTTCACGTAGTCGATTACGGGGCCAGGGCGAAGATGAGCACCACGTAGCACGCCAGCGACACCGCGAACGCCAGCGACATGCCCAGGGACGCCCCGGCGTCGCCGTTGCCGATGAAGCCGATCCCGGCGAAGCCGGCCGCGAGGATGCCGAGCAGCCCGACGGCGGACAGCCAGGCCGTCAGCCGGTGCCGCGCGCCGGTAGCCCGGATCAGCTGCATGACCGCAGCGATGACCAGCAGGAAGAAAAGGATCACGTGCACCGCGAGTACCGGGCTGGAGAACATCCCGACCGACTTGGCCGCCGTCGGCGCGGTCCCGTACAGGTTGTAGATCATGCCCAGGATGAACTGGATGATCAGCATGGTCACCAGGCCGAGGCTGGACAGCCGGAGCCGGGCCAGCCGGCTCGCCCGGTCCGTGACGGCCGCCGCCGCGGCCGTGTGAGTATCAGACATCCGAACCTCCGACAACGGAATCCTCGTTAGAGCCGCTATGGTAGCGAGGTGAGATCAGTGCTCACCCGCCCGCAGGCACCGGCCGGGAAAGACAAGGCGCCAGGCAGGTGGCTGCTCCTGGTCGGCTTGGGCGCGTTCGCCCTGGCCCTCGGGCTGTACGTGATCTATACGGTCATCCACCCGAAGAGCTTCACCATGGACCCGGTGGATCTGGCCGTCTACCGGTCCGGCGGGCTCATCGTCCGGCACATCAGGCCGCTGTACGACCCGCGCCTGGCCGCGCCGCTGTATGACTGGGTGGGCTACGGCAAGCTGCACCTGCCGTTCACCTACACGCCGTTCGCGGCCATCGCGTTCGCGGTCATCTCGTTCGTCCCCTGGTGGCTGTCCCAGCAGCTTTCCGTGGCGGTCGACATCCTCGCGCTGCTCGCGGCGCTGTGGTTCACCCTCGGCGGGCTCGGCTACCGCAGGGACAGCGTGAGGCTCGGCGCCACGCTGCTCGGTGCGGCCGCCGTCTTCTGGACCGAACCCGTGCTACGCACCATCTACCTCGGCCAGGTCAACCTGGTCCTGATGGCGCTGATCATCTGGGACCTGTGCCAGCCGGACACGCTGCCGAACACCGGGCCGGACACCGGGAAGAGCCGCTGGTGGAAGGGGTTCGGCACCGGCGTCGCGGCCGGCATCAAGCTGGTCCCGCTGATCTTCATCCCGTACCTGCTGCTGGCCAGGAAGTTCCGGCAGGCGGCGATGGCCTGCGCGGGCTTCGCGTTCACCGTGCTGCTCGGCTTCGCCATCTTGCCGGGGGACTCCACCAGATGGTGGTTCGACGGCCTGTTCGTCCAGGGCGGCCGGACCGGCTTCACCGGCTGGGCCGGGAACCAGTCGCTCGACGGCCTCATCACCCGGCTGACTGGCAGCATCAACGGCGCCAGGCCCGCCTGGGTCGCGGTGGCGGTCCTGGCGGCCGCGGTAGGCGTGACCGGCGCCGCCCTGCTCGACCGCAAGGGCTACCCGGTGCCCGGGCTGCTGATGGCCGCGCTGACCGGGTTGCTCGTCTCCCCCATCAGCTGGGATCACCACTGGGTGTGGATCGCGCCCGGCGCGCTGGTGGCCGCGCACTATGCGATAACAGCAGCCAGGCGGCACGACAAGAAGGCCGCCTGGGGGCTGGGGATCCTGGCCGCGGCCATCGTGGCGTGGTTCGGCGCCTGGCCTGCCCGGCTGTTCACGGCCAAGCTCAACCTCGGCAACGACTCGCTCGGCCTGCTCTGGATCCCGCGGAACACCAACCCGGTGTACTACCAGTGGTACGGGGACCGGCCCTGGTTCACCGAATACCACTGGCACGGCCTGGCCCTCATCGCCGGAAACGCGTACGTCCTGGCCGGGCTGGGGCTGCTCGGTCTGCTGCTGGCCATATCGCTGCTGCTGCCACAGCCCACGAAGGAGCACGACGATGAGCCAGGGCGCATTCAGGCCGGAACTCAGGGAAGTCTCCGAGGACGTCTACGCCTACCTGCAGCCTGACGGCAGCTGGCATCTCAACAACACCGGTTTCCTGGTCAGTCACGGGGCCGCCGCCGGCGTGATCAGCGTCGACGCCACCTCCACCGAGCGCCGTACCCGTGCCTATCTGGACGCCATCGAGACGGTCACCAGGCGGCCGGTCCGCACGCTGGTCAACACCCACCACCACGGCGATCACACGCACGGCAACTACCTGATGAGCGGCGCCACCATCGTCGGCCACGAGCGGTGCCGTGAGGAGATACAGAACTCGTTCATCCCGCCTTCGCCGGGTATCTGGTCGGACGTGGACTGGGGTCACCTCGAGCCGGCCCCGCCGTTCCTGACCTATACCGACGGCGTGACCCTGTGGTCTGGCGACCTGCGCTGCGAGCTCCGCTACGTGGGCACCCCGGCGCATACCACCAACGACTCCATCGTCTGGATCCCGGAGCGCGAGGTGCTGTTCACCGGTGACCTGCTGTTCAACGGCGGCACCCCGTTCGCGCTGATGGGCTCGATCAGCGGGTGGATCGAGGTGCTCGAGACCGTGCTGCGCCCGCTCGGCGCCCGGACCCTGGTCCCCGGCCACGGCCCGGTCTGCGGCCCCGAGGTCATCGACGAGAACCTGGCCTACCTGCGCTTCGTGCAGGCCACGGCCCGGGAGGCCAAGGCGGCCGGCCTGGCGCCCCTCGAGGCCGCCCGCCAGCTTGACCTGGGCGAGTTCACAGGTCTTCTCGATGCCGAACGGATCGCAGGTAACCTGCACCGCGCTTACCTCGAGCTCGACGGCGGCGGGCGCGGCGCCCCGGCGGACATCGCCCGCGCCTTCGGCGACATGATCGCTTATAACGGCGGCCAGCCCCTGACCTGCCACGCGTAAAACCTCTGCTGGCCCCGGGGGGACGCCCCCCCGAACCCCCCGGGAAAATACGAGAATGGCCTGGTTCAACGAGGAAGTCGCCGGCCTGCTGCGCGAGTACGCCGAGCTCACCCAGATCACCGGCGGCGACGTGTTCCGGGTCAGGAACTACGAGAAGGCGGCCCGTTCGGTCCGCGGCTGGGCCGACGACATCAGCCAGCTCGACGTCAAGGCGCTCCGCGCGATTCCGGGCGTCGGCGCCTCGATCGCGGCCAAGATCGCCGAGTACCGCGACACCGGCAGCATCAAAGCCCTCGACCAGCTGCGCGCCAAGATACCGCCCGGCGTCCTGGAACTGACCCGGGTGCCCGGCCTCGGGCCGAAACGCGCCCTGCAGCTCAGCCGCGAGCTGGGCGTTCAGTCGGTCGACGACCTGGCCGCGGCGATCAAGGCGGGCCGGCTGGACGGCCTGGCCGGGTTCGGGGCCAGGAGCGAGGAGCGGATCGCCGGCGGCATCGAGGTATACCGGCAGGGCCGCGAGCGGGTCACGCTCGACGTGGCCCTGCACACCGCGACCGCCATGGTGGCCGCGCTCACCCCGATCAGCCAGCGCTGCGCCTACGCGGGCTCGCTGCGCCGGTGGCGGGAGACCATCGGCGACATCGACATCCTCGCGGCCGCCGACGATTCCGCACCGCTGATGGCCGCGTTCGCCGCCGGGCCGGACGTTGCCGCAGTGATCGCCAGCGGCCCGGCCAAGACCACGATCAGGACCGCCCGCAACCTGACCGCCGACCTGCGGGTGGTGCCGCTGGACGCCTGGGGCGCAGCGCTGCAGTACTTCACCGGCTCGGCCGCGCACAACGTCGCCATCAGGCAGATCGCGATCCGGCAGAAGCTGAAACTATCCGAATACGGACTGTTCGATGCCGAGACGAATCAGCTGATCGTCTCGCGCACCGAGGAGGAGGTGTACGCGAGGCTCGGGCTGGCGTGGGTGCCCCCGGCCCTGCGGGAGGACCGCGGGGAGATCGAAGCGGCGGCACAAGGGCGGATACCGAGCCTCGTCCGGGAAAATGACCTCAAAGGGGACCTGCACACCCATACGGACCTCACCGACGGGGTGGCCAGCCTGGAGGCCATGGTGGCCGCGGCCCGCGACAGGGGTTACGAGTACTACGCGATCACCGACCACGCGCCGAACCTGATCATGCAGCGGATGACCGGCGAGAAGATGCTGGCGCAGCGCGAGCGGGTGCGGGCCCTCGACGCGGGCTCAGGCACGGGCATGGAACTGCTGCACGGCACCGAACTGAACATCGCCCCCGACGGCTCGGTGGACTGGGACGCGGACTTCCTGGCCGGGTTCGACATCTGCGTCGCCTCGGTGCACTCGCACTTCGAGCAGCCGCGGGCCGAGATGACCAGGCGGTTCGCCGCCGCCTGCGAGAACCCGCACGTCAACATCATCGGCCACCCCACCACCAGGCGTATCGGCAAGCGGCCGCCGGTCGAGGTGGACTTCGGCGAGCTGTTCCGCGCCTGCGCGAGGACCGGGACCGCGCTGGAGATCAACGCCTCGCCGCAGCGGCTCGACCTGCCCTCGGACCACATCCGCGCGGCCCGCGACGCCGGGGTCAAGTTCGCCATCGACAGCGACGCGCACTCCGCCTCCGACCTGGGCAACATGCCCTACGGGGTCGGCACCGCGCAGCGCGGCTGGCTCACCCCGGACGACGTGATCAACACCTGGCCGCTGGACCGGCTGCGCGCCTTCCTCCGCAAGGGCCGTCCATGAGTCACCGGTGAGAATCGGCGGGCTCGCCGGTCTGTACAGGCATGAGGTCGCTATCCGGCGCGACCGGGCTGCTGGCCGGCGCGATCAGCTACGCGCTGGGGGTGTGCGCGCTGGTAGCGCCGGGGGAGATGGCGCTGCCCACGCCGTGCGCCGAGTGGGACCTGGGCATGCTGCTCGCCCACCTGGGCCAGTCCATGGCCGACCTGGAGACGGCCTTCCGCACCGGCGGCCTGGACCTGGACTGCCCGCCGGACCCCGGAGCCGGCGATCCGGTCGAGCTGATCAGGGAGCGGGCGGCCGAACTGCTGTGCGCGGTGTACATCTCCGGCGGTTCCGGGCGCTTCGTGGCCGTGGGCGGCCTGCCGATGCCGGCCGGCCTGGTGGCCTGCACCGGGGCGGTGGAGATCGCGGTGCACGGCTGGGACGTGTCGGCGGCCCGCGGCCGTGCTGGCCTCGGCCGGGTCCAGCCGATCCCGGACGCGCTGGCCAGCCGGCTGGCCGAGCTGTGCCCGCTGCTCGTGGTCGGCCGGGAGGGCCTGTTCGCCGCCCCGGTCGAGGTGCCGGACCAGGCCAGCCCGGGCGACCGCCTGGTCGGCTACCTCGGACGCGTCCCTGGTTAGCGGACCATAGTTACCAGCAAGTAATATAGCGGTGTCAGCGTCCTTCACCCAGGGGAGGCCACGTGCCCCGCACCGCACGCGATGTCGTCTTCGTGGACGGCGTCCGCACCCCGTTCGGCAAGGCCGGGCCCCAAGGCCTGTACGCCGAGACCAGGGCCGACGACATGGTCGTCACCGTGATCCGCGAACTGCTCAGGCGCAATCCCGCGCTGCCGCCGGAGCGGATCGGCGAGGTGGCCATCGCCGCCACCACCCAGACCGGCGACCAGGGGCTGACCATCGGGCGCAGCGCCGCGGTGCTGGCCGGGCTGCCGAAGTCAGTGCCCGGGTACGCCATCGACCGGATGTGCGCGGGCGCGATGACCGCGGTGACCACGGCGGCCGGGTCGATCGCGCTGGGCGCCGCCGACACCGCGATCGCGGGCGGCGTCGAGCACATGGGCCACCACCCGATGGGCTCCGGCGTCGACCCCAACCCCCGGTTCATCTCCGAGCGGCTGGTGGACCCGTCCGCGCTGGTGATGGGCTCGACGGCGGAGAACCTGCACGACCGGTTCCCGGCCGTCACCCGCGCGCGCGCCGACGCCTACGCCCTGGCCAGCCAGCATAAGGTCGCCGCGGCCTACGCGGCGGGTCACATCCAGCCCGACCTGGTGCCGGTGGCCGTGCGCAGCGCCGAGCGCGGCTGGGGCCTGGCCACCAGGGACGAGCCGCCGCGCCCGGACACCACGCTGGCCGCGCTGGCCGGGCTGAAGACGCCGTTCCGGCCGCACGGCCGGGTCACCGCGGGCAACTCCGCCGGGCTGAACGACGGCGCCACCGGCTGCGTCATCGCGGCGCAGGACGTGGCCGCCGAACTCGGCCTGGACGCCAGGATGCGGCTGGTCGACTTCTCTTTCGCCGGAGTGGAGCCGGAGATAATGGGTGCCGGCCCTGTCCCCGCCACTGAGGCCGTGCTGGCCCGCAACGACCTGACCATCGACGACATCGGGCTGATCGAGATCAACGAGGCGTTCGCCGTCCAGGTGCTGGCCTTCCTCGACCACTTCAAGATCGCCGACGACGACCCGCGGGTGAACCCGTGGGGCGGCGCGATCGCGCTCGGCCATCCGCTCGCCAGCTCCGGCGTGCGGCTGATGATCCAGCTGGCCCGCCAGTTCGCCGCCCGGCCCGACGTCCGCTACGGCCTGACCACGATGTGCGTCGGGCTGGGCATGGGCGGCACCGTCCTGTGGGAGAACACCAGTGATTAATCCGAACGAACCGGGTTCCGGTGAGTCCCTTCTCTCCTCGCTGTTCCCCGGCGAAGTGGTCACCCGGGCCCTCGTCAGGGACGTCGAACTGCCCTACGGGGCGGGCACCATGGCCCTCATCACGCTGGACAACGGGCGCGACCACACCCGGCCGGACACGTTCGGCCCGGCGAGCCTGATCTCGCTGCGCGAGGCGCTCGACGCGGTCGCGGCCCGGGTGGATAAGGGTGACATCGCCGCGGTCGGGGTCACCGGCAAGCCGTTCATCTTCTCGGCCGGCGCCGACCTGAGCGGGGCCGCGCTGGTCGTCGCGCGGGACGAGGCGCTAGCCATCGGCAGGCTCGGGCACGCGGTGTTCCGCCGGCTGGGTGAGCTGAGCGTGCCGTCGTTCGCGTTCGTGAACGGAGTGGCCCTCGGCGGCGGCCTCGAGCTCGCGCTGCACTGCTCGTACCGGACGGTCTCCTCGGGCGTCACCGCGGCCGGGCTCCCCGAGACCTTCCTCGGCATAGTGCCCGGCTGGGGCGGCACCTACCTGCTGCCGCAGCTGATCGGCCCGGCCAGCGCGCTGAAGGTCATCATCGAGAACCCGCTCAGCCAGAACCGCATGCTGCGCGGGCCCGAGGTCCTCTCGCTCGGCATCGCCGACGTGATGTTCGAGCCCGCCGACTTCCTGGCCGAGTCGATCCGCTGGGCCGCCCGGGTGCTGACCGGCGCGCAGAGCGTTCCGCGGGTGCGGCCGCCCGGCGGCTGGACCGCGGCGAACTGGGACCGGGCGGCCGCCGCGGCGCGGCTGTTCGCCGACGGCAAGCTGCACGGCGCCGCCCCGGCCCCGTACCAGGCCATCGACCTGGTGGCCGCGGCTCGCGGCCGGACCCGCGACGAGGGGTTCGCCGCCGAGGACGAGGCGCTCGCGGACCTGATCCTCAGCGAGGAGTTCCGGGCCGGGCTCTATGCCTTGGACCTGACCCAGAAGCGGGCCCGGTTTGCCGTGGGGGCGCCGGACGCCTCCCTTGGCCGCCCTGTCACCAAGGTCGGCGTGGTGGGCGCCGGGCTGATGGCGGCGCAGATCGCGCTGCTGTTCGCGCGGCGGCTCGAGGTGCCCGTGGTGATGACCGACCTGGACCAGGCGCGGCTCGACGCCGGCCTCGGCCACGTGCGGGCCGAGGTGGCCAGGCTGCGGGACCGCGGCCGGATCGGCGCCGACGACGCCGCCCGGCTGACCGCGCTGGTCACCGGGTCGCTGACCAAGGACGCGTTCGCGGACGCCGACTTCGTGATCGAGGCCGTATTCGAGGAGATCACGGTCAAGCAGCAGGTGTTCGCCGAGGTCGAGGCCGTGGTCCGGCCGGACTGCGTGCTGGCCACGAACACTTCCTCGCTGTCCGTGACCGAGATGGCGGCCGGGCTGGCGCATCCGTCACGCGTGGTCGGCTTCCACTTCTTCAACCCGGTGGCCATGATGCCGCTGGTGGAGGTGGTCCGGGCCGGTGCGACCGACGATGCCACGCTGGCCACGGCGCTGGCGGTGGGCCAGCGGCTGAAGAAGAACTGCGTGCTGGTCAAGGACGCGCCGGCCTTCGTGGTGAACCGCCTGCTGACCAGGTTCCTCGGCGAGATCATCGGCTGCGTCGACGAGGGCACGCCGTTCGAGGTGGCCGAGCACGCGCCCGACCCGCTCGGCCTGCCCATGTCCCCGTTCTTCCTGCTCCAGCTGATCGGCCCGGCGATCGCGCTGCACGTGACCGAGACGCTGGCCGCGGCGTACCCGGACCGGTTCACGGTGTCGCCCAAGCTGCGCGCCCTGGTGGCGGCGGGCAAGGCGGCGGTCTACCGGCCCGACCTCACCGTCGACGAGTCGGTCGCGGCGCTCCTGGCGGGCGGGGACCGGCCGTCGACCGCCGGGGAGGTCCGCGAGCGCGCCCTGGAAGCGCTGGCCGAGGAGATCAGGCTGATGCTCGACGAGGGCGTCGTCGCGGCTCCCGAGGACATCGACCTGTGCATGATCCTGGGCGCCGGCTGGCCCTTCCACCTCGGCGGGATCACGCCCTACCTGGACCGCACCGGGATCACGGAGAAGGTCACCGGTACCCGGTTCCGGATCTAGCCCGGCCGCCCTCCCGCCCGCTCCCTGTCCAGGTCAAGCCCGATCGGCCTGGCCGGCCTGGCCGAGACGCTGGCGAGGATCCAGGCCCCCGATGGCCGGGGAAGCGGCGGCTGAGCGCGCTCAGCGCGGCCGGTGGTCCACGACGCGGCGCATCTTGCCCGCGGACCGCTCGATGGATTCCGGGGCCAGGACCTCGGTGGTGACGGTGACGCCGATGGTGCTCTTGACCCGCGCCGACAGCGTGGCGCCCGCCTCGGCGGCGGATCCGGCCGTCCCGGGGCGGTGCTCGACCTGGACCGCCAGCTGATCCATCCGCCCCTCCCGGGTCAGGTGCAGCTGGAAGTGCGGGGACAGCCCGGGGATGCCCATGATGAGCTCCTCGATCTGGGTCGGGAACAGGTTGACCCCGCGCAGGATGATCATGTCGTCGGTGCGGCCGGTGATCTTCTGCATCCGCCGCATGGTGCGCGCGGTGCCGGGCAGCAGGCGGGTCAGGTCACGGGTCCGGTAGCGGATGACCGGCATGGCCTGCTTGGTCAGCGAGGTGAAGACGAGCTCGCCGTCCTCGCCGTCGGGCAGTGCCTCCCCGGTGAGCGGGTCGATCACCTCGGGATAGAAGTGATCCTCCCAGATGTGCAGGCCGTCCTTGGTCTCCACGCACTCCTGCGCCACGCCCGGGCCGATCACCTCGGACAGGCCGTAGATGTCGGTGGCGTCGAGGCCGGCCCGGGCCTCCATCTCGGCCCGCATCTCGTTCGTCCACGGTTCGGCGCCGAAGATGCCGAACCGCAGCGAGGAGGCGGCCGGGTCGTCGCCCTGGCGCTCCATCTCGTCCACGATCGCGAGCATGTACGACGGCGTGACCATGATGATGTCCGGCCGGAAGTCCCTGATCAGGGTGACCTGCCGCTCGGTCATCCCGCCGGAGACCGGGACCACCGTGCAGCCGAGCTTCTCGGCCCCGTAGTGCGCCCCGAGCCCCCCGGTGAACAGCCCGTAGCCGTAGGCGTTGTGGATGATGTGGCCGGGCCGCCCGCCCGCCGCCCGGATAGAGCGGGCCATCACGGCGGCCCAGAGCTCGATGTCGTCCCGCGTGTAGCCGACCACCGTGGCCCGGCCCGTGGTGCCCGAGCTCGCGTGCACCCGCACCACCTGCTCGCGGGGCACCGCGAACATGCCGAACGGGTAGTTCGCCCGCAGGTCGGCCTTGCTGGTCAGCGGGTACTTGGCCAGGTCGGCCAGGTCCTTGCAGTCATCGGGGTGCACGCCCGCCGCGTCGAAGGCCGCGCGGTAGTGCGGCACGCTGGCGTAGGCGTGCCGCAGCGACCAGCGCAGCCGTTCCAGCTGCAGCGCGTGCAGTTCGTCGGCCGAGGCCCGCTCGATGGGGTCGAGGTTCCCGCCCGGCGACGTGAGGTCCGGCATCGGTGTCTCCTCGGTGGCTAGGCGTCGTAGTCGACGGTGATCTGGTCGGAGGCCGGCAGGGACTGGCAGGTGAGGATGTAACCCGCGTCGAGTTCTTCCTGCTCCAGAGCATAGTTGCGGCGCATGGTGACCTCGCCGGCGACGAGCCGGGCCCGGCAGGTGCCGCACACCCCGCCCTTGCAGGCGAACGGCAGGTCGGGCCGGACCCGCTGGGCGCCGTCCAGGACCGGGGTGCCCGCCGGGATGGTCGCGGTGCTGCTGCGTCCGTCGAGCAGCACGGTCACCTCGGCGCCCGGGCCCGCGTCGAGCACCGTGTCAACCTCCGCGCGCAGCCCGGCCGGGTCGGCCGCCACCCCGGGCAGCGCGGCGGTCACCGGGTCGGCCTGGAACAGCTCGTCAACCAGCGGCCAGATGGCGCCGAGCGCGGCCTGCATCTTCCCGTGCGACAGCGGCGTGCCGTCGCCGAGCCGGATCACCCACTGGGCGGCGTAGTCCCGGTGGTAGGTGAGCTCCTTGACACCCTTGGCCGCGATGGCGGCCAGCACCGGATCGGCCGAGGCGGCCAGGCGGCCGAACAGCGCCAGCCGCCACATCGTCCGGGATCTGGTAGAACGTCGGGTGCCGGTACACCTTGTCCCCCGACGGCGCGAAGAACGGGTCCTTCTCGTCCGGGCTCGAGGCGGTGATGTCGGCCGCCGCGACGACCCAGATGCTGACGCCCTCGTTCCGGCGCGTGTACAGGTCGCGGGCGTGGCGCAGGGCCATCTGCGGGTCGGCCGCGTGCAGCGACCCGACGTGCACGTGGTTGAGCCGGCGCTTGCCGCGCAGGAACACCTCGTACAGCGGCCAGCCTGAGCGCACCTGGTCCTCGGCCATCAGGCGAGCTCCCTGCCGCGTGCGTGTCTGGCCGCGTACGCCGCGGCGGCCTCACGCACCCACGCGCCCTCCTCGTGGGCCGCCTTACGGCGCGCCATGCGCTGCGCGTTGCACGGCCCGTTGCCCTTGACGACGGCCATGAACTCGTCCCAGTCCACCGAGCCGAAGTCGTAGTGCCCGCGCTCGGCGTTCCACTTCAGCCCGGAGTCGGGAAGGGCGACGCCGAGCTTGTCCGCATGCCGATGATCTCCGAGTGGGCGTGCTGGGCGATCTGGCGGATCACCGTCGACCGGTAGGCATCCGGCATCCAGTCCCGCGGCTCGATGCGCCGCTCGCGGTCGATCGTCTCCTCGAAATGGGCCTCGAGTCCGCCCGCCTCGCCGGGCGCGGGCGCTGCCGGGGAAAGCGTTGTCATCGCCACCACCTCTCCGGACCATCGTAAGTACCGTGAGCCGTATGCCTGCGGGCACTATTATTTACCGGACGTTCGGTCACATAATACAGGAGGCGATCGCGATGTCACATCTGCCGAGCGTGGAGGCGATGATGGCGAAGGACGAGGCCTCCCGCCGGCTCGGCATCGAGCTGATCGACCAGGGCAAGGGGCGGGCGGTAACCCGCATGACTGTGCGCGACGACATGGTGAACGGGCACGCCATGGCCCACGGCGGCCTGATCTTCGCCCTGGCCGACACCGCGTTCGCCTGCGCCTGCAACAGCTTCGGGCCCGTGACGGTGGCCGCGTCGGCCGACATCGTCTTCGTCGCGCCCGCGCGGGCCGGGGACGTCCTGGTGGCTGAGGCGGTGCTGCGGACCCGGTTCGGGCGGGCCGGGCTCTACGACGTGACCGTCCGCCGGGGCAGCGACGTGATCGCGGAGTTCCGCGGCCGCAGCCACCAGCTGGGCCCGGTCTCGTGAGCTCGCCCGCCGCGCCCGGCGCGGGCCGCCCGGCGGCCGTGATCCCCTCGTCACGGCCGCGGCGCGGCCGGCCCGGCTATGACCTGGCGGCCGTGCTGGCGGTGGCGGTCGAGCTGTTCAACGAGCGCGGCTACGACGGCACGAGCATGCGGGACCTGGCGGCCAGGCTCGGCATCGCCAAGTCGGCGATCTATCACCATGTGTCGGGCAAGGAGGAACTGCTCCGCCTGGCCCTGGACCGGGCCCTGGCTGGCCTGTCGGTGGTCGCGGACCGGGCGCGCGCGCTCCCCGCGCCGGCCATCGAGCGCCTGGAGTACCTGGTCCGGGGCAGCGTCGAGGTCCTCGAAGCGGAGTCGCCCTACGTCACCCTGCTGCTCCGGGTGCGCGGCAACACCGACGTCGAGCGGGCCGCGCTCGACCAGCGGCGCGCCTTCGACCGGTTCGTGGCCGAGCTGGTGGCCGAGGCGGCGCGAGACGGCGACATCCGGCCCGACGCGGACGCGATGATCACCGCGCGGCTGCTGTTCGGCCTGGTCAACTCCATCGTCGAGTGGTACCGGCCCGACCATCGTTCACGGCGCGCGGCCGTGGCGTCGCTCGCCGACCCGGTGTGCGCCATGGCCTTCGACGGGCTGCGCACCAGGCGCCGCTGACGTCAGTAGCGGATCGCGATCTCGCGGCCGTGACGATCGTGCTGCGGCCGGTCCGGGAGGGTGACCGCCCGGCCGGCGGCGATGCGCCAGGTGCTCCAGGCCACGGCCGCCGCGTCCAGGGTGTCCGTGACCGGGGCCGGCGGGACGCGGGGGACCACGATGCCGGCCCGGGCCAGCAGCTCGCGGCGCAGGCCGGCGCCGGCCTCGGTGTGCTTGCTGTACGCCAGGGGCGCGCCCGCCATCGCGCTGAACGCCAGCTCCGGGTGCACCTCGTACAGCGGATGACCGCAGACCTCGCGGTACCGGCCGGCCTCGAGGAGCCTGGCCCGCAGCCCCCACGCCTGGATGCTGAGACCCTGGCCGGTCAGCTCGCGGCAGCGCCGGTTCGCGGCCTGGTAGCTGGCCTGCGCCCAGACCGCCCGGGGCGGGATGGCGAAGACCGAGCTGCGCCGGGGCCCGAGCAGGCCGCGCGCCACCCGGTCTGCCTCGCGCCAGCCCGACTCGAGCAGCCCCAGGGGCATGTCGATCCCGGCCGGGCCGGCCCCCTCGAGCGCCCCCGCCAGGGACTCGTGCACGCGCACGCCCGCCACCCGGCCGCGCCCGGGCCCGGGCCATGCCGCGCCCGGACCCGGCACCTCCAGGCTGACCGCGACCCAGCCTCGCCGGCAGGCGTCGGCTCCGGTGACGCGCACGCTCGCCTCCTCCCGGGGTATCTGGCGGGTTTGTCCGGCGAGGCTACCGCCTCGCGGGCCGCTGAGCCGTTAGGGTTCCCTTGTGGCCGAGATCACCATCGACGTCACTGGTCACCGGCCGGACCCCGCCCGGGCCCGCCTGAGGCTCGTCCGCGACCCGGCAGGCGGCCCGGCCCGGGCCGGGCGTGCCGTCACCGTCCGCTGCACGGCGCCCGACGCGCTGTCCAACTTCGTCGCCGTCCTCGAGCTGGCCGCCGACGGGCAGCTGCGCTGCGGCGCGTCCACCCGGCGGCCGGCCGCCGGGACGGTCAGGCTGGTCGATGATGCCCTGGTCGGGGGCGACTACTACGACAGCGGGGGCGAGCCGATCGCGGCGTTCGGGTGGCCGATGCTGCTGCAGTCCGGCGGCCTGGCCCGGCTGGCCGGGACCGCGCTCGAGCTGACCCCGCGCGGCGAGGCGGCGCTGGCCCGGCCGTCCTACCAGGCGCTCGGCGCGCTGTGGCAGCGGTGGCTGAAGAGCGTGTCGCACGATGAGCTTTCCCGGATCGAGGCCATCAGGGGGCAGCACAGGGCATCCACGCTGACCCCGGCGGCCAGGCGCCGCGAGGCGGTCGCCGATGGGCTCGCCGCCGTCCGGCCCGGCGAGTGGATCGACGCCGACACGATGCTCGGCATCCTCGCGACGCAGCCGGCGCCGCTGACGGCGGCCCGGAGCCGGATCGCGCTGTGGCGGCTCTACCTCGTCGATTCGTGCCGCGGGTCGCTCGGTCACGCGGGCGGCCGGGCCTGGGCGGTCGTCGAGGGCCGGTACGCGCTGTGCGTGCTGTTCGAGTACGCCGCCACGATGGGCGTGGTGGACGTGGCGTACACCGACCCGAGGGGAGCCCGCGAGGACTACCGCGGCCTGTGGGGTGCCGACGGCTACGACTGCCTGTCCCGCTACGACGGCCTGGCCGCCGTGCGGGTCAACGAGCTGGGCGCCGCGGTCCTGCACGATCCCGGCGCCCTGGCCGCCCTCGCCCTCCCGCGGCCCCGGCGGGATCTGCGGTAGGCCAGGCGGCGCCGGCCGGGCCGGGCGCGCGGCGGGCGGGTGAGCACGCAGTATGCCCGTTCGGGCGGATCTGCCGGGGGAGCGGCGCGGCAGCCGGTCAGCGGAGGACTTCGGTCCTCAGCGGGCCGTCAGATGACTCTAATCCCGTCACAGGAAAACGTGCTGTCATGGGTGGGCGGGCCAAGGAGAAACGTGGAGGCATCATGAGACGGATCTGGCTGGCCCTGGCGGCCTGCCTGGCGCTGGTCCTGACGACCGGCGGCGCCGCCGCGGCCACGGTGGCGGCAGGCGCCGGCACCGCCGCCGAGCGGCTGCCGGCCGGCGACGGACCGCCCGGGTTCTGGTGGGGGTCGGACAGCTGGCCGATCCCGGTGACCGGCAGCGCGCCCTACAGCATGCCGCGCCTGGGCGGCGCCTACGGTGGCTACATCGGGATGACCGGGAACTGGGCTTACTGGCTGGGCTGCAAGGGCGGCTTCATCGCCTTCTCCTCGGCCAACGCCGCGCAGGCGCACACCAACTACGTCACGTACCACCGGGGCGTCGGCGTCGGCGCCTACTGGTTCATGGGCGGGCCCGGCGTGGACCCGAACTGGAACGGGACCACGGCCGAGGCCTCCGCGTGGGGCGCGCGGCAGGCGGCGCGCGCGCTGTCCGACATCGCCAGCGGCAAGTTGTTCGACTACAAGGTGGTGTGGATGGACGTCGAGCTGCCCGGCATCGCGCCCGCGCCCGATAACGGCTGGAACAGCGTCTACACCTCGCCGTGCAGCGGGGTCAAGAAGCAGTCGTCGGTCCCGGCGGCCGTGGACCGCGCCGACTTCAACGGGTTTGCCGGCTACATCGCGGCGCACTCCTCGTACAAGGTCGGCGTGTACTCCTCGCCGGGCGTCTGGGCCTCGATCTTCGGCACCGGCGCCGCGGCCTCGATCCCGAACACCTACGAGTGGACGTACGAG
>Ga0335069_10007841_pt1 | contig 15362 bp, 7 predicted proteins | sample Lox_Sample_11_FD_206714 | JGI IMG/M metagenome (GOLD analysis project Ga0335069, IMG submission 206714) | Soil microbial communities from Loxahatchee National Wildlife Refuge, Florida, United States - Lox_Sample_1.1 | ecosystem: Environmental > Terrestrial > Soil > Wetlands | place: USA: Florida... | reverse complement strand
TATACCGTTACACTGAATTTTACCACTATACATGGGTGTACGGGAACAGCTACTCCTTATACCATTACTGTTTTTGCCAAACCACATGCCAGTTTTACGGCAAGGGATTCGTTGAGTTGCAGGAGCAACCAGATTGAAGTGTTCACGAACCTGGATGACAGTGCCATGCAGTACACCTGGTATTACGGTGATGGAAGTTCAGATGTGAATAATAACATTTATCATACCCATCTTTATACGGACTCGGGATCTTATACGATGATGCTTGTTGCCTCTACTCCGGGTTGCAAAAACGATACGGCAATAATTACGAGGTATATTATGACTGCTGCAATACCAACATTAACTGTTGCCAATAATTGTGACAGTGACAGGCTGAATGCTGCATTAACTGTATTGCCACCCGGCGCTTCTGAATATATCTGGAACTATGGCGATGGTTCTCCCAACGATACGAACTATGTGTATGTTCCTGTAAGAAATCATGAATACCCAGGGGCAGGAGTATATACAGCATCAGTGTCCGCGCAATTCGGTTCCTGTTTGCAGAATACAGGCCCGGTGAATGTATATATTCTCCCCAAACAACATCCCGTTCTCAGTTCGGCAAAAGATACCATCTGTGCCAGTTCCAGTCTTCCTTATACTATCAGTGGATTGGATACAAACTATCAAAGCATTGCCAACGGATCAAACACTTATTACAAAATAATTGGCTGGCAATATGATGACGGAACAATGGCTTCTGTTAAAACCGGTACAGGTTTCAAAATATCATACAGCGGAAATTTGTCAGGCTTGCAACAGGGAAAAGACAGCATACGGGTAATTATTCAATCAAAATATTTTAACTGTTATGATACGAGCAATTATATCCCTATTCATATAGCCGGGCCTGTTGCTGCTTTCGGTGCGCAGGATGCTTTATGTTATCACGATCCGATTATTTTCTCCGATTCATCAAAACCTACCGATGGTGTTCCGATTATTAAATGGCAGTGGAATTATGGTGATGGTAATATGGATATAAGGGCTACAGGAGATACGATTCAGCATTTGTACGCTTTCCCGGGCACTTACACAGCTAAACTTACAGTAACAGATTCGAACGGTTGCGTAGCCACCGCGCAGCTTGCAGATACCAGCTTGCATATTTACGGGGCAAAAGCGGCATTCACCTGGTCTCCGCTTATTATTACGCCAGGTTTCCCTATTACATTTTATAATAAAACAAAAGCAAATACAGGCGTTAGTTTTTACTGGCATTTCGCAAGCGATGGTTCCACTTCCACCAGTGCAGATTCATTGCAACATACCTTCATTAATATCGGCAGCGATACGGTAATGCTGATTGCATATCCTAACATGCCCGGTGCATGTATTGACACACTTATACAAGTACTTGCCATAAAAAATATCGGGGCTACTTTCACGTATACCACTCTGTATATTGATCATGCCAACTGTCCGCCGATGGTGGCTAATTTTGTCAGCAACACACTAAATACTATCGGCCTGCATTGGGATTTTGGTGACGGGGCTACTGCAGATAATAACCCTAATCCCAATCATACTTATCTGTTGCCGGGCAAATACGTGATTACGTTAACGGGATTCGGGCCTAACGGAATAACCACTACCTACAAAGATTCACTTACGGTTAAAGGGCCAACAGGGTCCTTATATTCGAGCCTTGACCAGGCTTGCATACCGGCAGTGGATACATTGCATACCACGTCAAGTTATGCCGGTTCATATACCTGGGATTTTGGTGACGGAACTGTGATCACTACGCAAGATACCCTTGCTGTACATACCTATATTTTACCGGGCCTGTTCACCCCCGCACTGATACTTACAGATTCTACCGGATGCCAGGTAACGTTTAGGTATAACCGGCAGTTGCTGATGGATACATTGCATGCTGATCTTGGCCCTCCTTTTGTGTTGTGTGATACCGGTTCTGTCAGGTTCTATCCGCAAATATTAAGTTTCGTGGCAGACAGTCTGGGTTATCCACTTACTTATCACTGGGATTTTGGTACCGGAAATTCTGCTGATACTTCAAACGTCGTTAATCCTGAATTTCATTTTTCACAACCTGGCGATTTTGTAACATCGCTGCAGGTTCAGTCTCCGATAGGCTGTGTAGCCCATGCGTATGATTCAGTGCATATTGTTCCGCGTTTTGTTATGCCCCTCCCGCCTGATACCACTATTTGTATAGGTGGAAATGCTATGTTGAGAACAAGCGGCGCATATACCTATAGCTGGTCGCCTTCTTCCAGCCTGAATACCGATAAAGGAGACAGCGTGATAGCAAGGCCTGATTCGACCACTACCTATACTGTTGTGGGTACGGATAAATATCATTGTTTCCTCGATACGGTTCACACGAAAGTTACGGTGAATCAATTGCCGACAGTATCACTTCCTCCGGAATATGCTGTACTTCCCGGTGATGTTGTTAGCCTGGAGCCGACTATGAGTTCGGATGTTGTTTCGTGGAGCTGGTCGCCTTCGCAGTATTTGAATTGTACTGATTGCGCATCGCCGATGTCAACACCATTAACACCGATCACTTACACTTTAACTGTGAAAACTGCTATAGGATGTACTTCTTCAACATCAGTGCTTGTGCGATTATTATGTTCAGAACGTGCGGTGCAGATGGCTAATGCATTTAGCCCGAATGGCGATGGCAATAATGATTACTTCTATCCGTCTGGTAAAGGAATCAAGCAGGTTAAAAAATTTCAGGTGTATTCACGATGGGGACAATTGTTGTTTTCAAAATCAGATTTTCCTGCAAATGACCAGAGGCAGGGATGGGATGGAAGATTAAACATGGTTGACCAGCCTTCAGGCACTTATGTATACATGGCCGAGATAGAATGTTTCACCGGAGAAACTTTTCTGGTGAAAGGCACTGTTGAACTCATCAGGTAAATGAAAAAATGATCGTGAAAAAATATACTTACATATTTGTTTTGATGATCTTTTTCTTTGACGCAGTGTATGCGCAGGACCCCTCATTCTCTCAATTCTTTGCTTCCCCTTTAACATTAAACCCGGCATTGACAGGAAATTTTGATGGAGACCTTCGTGCGGCGGGCAACTATCGCAACCAATGGCCGGCAATAAACAATGCATTCATTACTTCAACTGTTTCACTGGATATGCCAGTCATGCAAACTAAGCTCCGGGAAGGCGATCGTTGGGCAATCGGCCTGATGGCAATGAATGATAAAACAGCAAACGGGATTCTTACCAGTAATTATCTTTCTTTTTCAACAGCTTACCACAAAGCCATTGATCAAAATGGCTTGCATAAACTTAGTGTGGGCTTCCAGGGAACCTATGCCAATAAAAAACTCGACGGGCCAAAACTTCATTTTCTTGACGGCCTCCAGGTTGACGGCACCTGGCTCCCGTCTTCTTCAGAACCAGAAAATATGAAGATGGTCACTTCTCATTATTTTGACATGAATGTAGGTGCTTTATATAACGGGTCGCTGAATGGAACCAATGAAATGTACGTTGGTTTTTCGGTTTACCATATTAACAGGCCCAAAGAAACATTTCTTAACGATAATAATATTGTGGTACCCACACGTGTTACGCTTCATGCAGGAGGTTATTTCCCGGGCGCTAATTCCGGAACTACATTGTATGTAAGTGCCCTTTATAACAGGCAGGCCACAGGCAGTGAGTTGGTGTTCGGTATGGCGCTGGAACTGCCTGCAAGCGCCGATGAAAACAAACCCGTAAACGTATACATCGGCAGTTGGACAAGAATAAACAATGTAGAAGATGCAGTGATTCCATATGTAGGTCTCGACTATGGAAGCTTTAACCTCGGTATTACTTATGATGTCAATATCTCCGGTCTTAAGAAAGCCAGTTATGGAATGGGGGGCATTGAAATTTCACTCATCTATATATTCAAAAAGAAAGATCATAGCTCCGAACACGAAGTGCAATGCCCGCGGTTTTAAAAAGACCTGTCATTAATAAAGTTATTCCCATCCGCAAAACATCATAATATTATATTAGCCGAAAACCATTTTCGGCTATATATCTACGTTATATTTTTACGGCTTGTAAATTCTTTTTCCCAATTTCCTTAATTGAAATTGCCGACCGGAATTTCCAACTCTTTCAACAAAAAATAAAACCTGCCATACGGCAGGTTAATAAATAAGTCGGGAGTACTCCCGGCGTTTATCTTCCGTTTGCTTTAAGTACTGTTATTTCTTTTTTGTCATCATCATCGTAAGTTTTTTTTACGATATAATGCCATTGTTTATCGGCTACATCAACAAAAAATATTTCTCCTTTTTTATGATTTTTTACAGCCTCCTGAAATTCTTTCGGCATCATTTCTTCCCCAAAAAACCAACCGGTATCGCCGTGAGTGTTGTTGCCATCCATAGTGTATTCATCCGAAAGCTTCTCGAACGGTTCACCTGAAGAAGCTTTTTGCAAGATGATTTTTTTAATACTGTCGATCTGGGTGGGAGATAATGAAGCGCCATCTAAAAAAACATAGTTTGCCCTGTAATTTACGGTTTCTTTTGCTTCGAGTATTTTGTATGTAACGTAGCCAACTGAAAAAACATCTCCCTTATTCTGTCTTAATAATCTTTTATCAATAAGTGTGGTGTCTTTGCCTAATGAAAGATGAAGTAATGCCGGTTTTAAAGCGGCGTTGGCATCAATAAACTGTTGCGCTTCCTGTGCAGTATTTATTTTTTGAAATTTTTCAGTAACCGTTTCCTGCGCAAGCGCAGACATTGAAAAAAGCAATATCACAGCCACAATACAATTTTTCATATTCTGATTTTTAATGATCCGAAATTTTTGGAAGGACAAATATAATTAATGATGGCATGTAAATTTAAGCGCTTTCACCTTCCCTCACATTATTTAAGATTTTGATAACTGACCCGAATCATTTGTTCACTTGAATTTAATCAGTCCTATTCTTTTTAGCCGCACTTAATTTACCTCGGTTTTTGCATATTTAAATTTCTTCTAAAATGATTTCACATGTCTGTTAATGACATTACCAAGGCCGTTGACCTGTTTACGCATGCCGAAGGCACGGGCCCGATGCGATTTCGTCGTCCGGTATATGTTGATTTTATGCCGCCATGCAATAGTGCCTGTCCGGCCGGTGAAAATATTCAGGCATGGATGGCCCATGCACAATCCGGCAACTATTTTGAAGCATTTCAAACCATTATGCAGGACAATCCTTTTCCCGCCATTATGGGCCGCGTTTGTGTAAAGCCCTGCGAAACCGGTTGCAACCGTAATCATATTGATGCCACTGTAAATATCCATGCAGTAGAAAGGTTCATCGGCGATGAGGCTATCAAAGAAAAATGGCAGCCCGTATTCACTGCAAGTCCATCAGGAAAAAGAGTACTGGTTATTGGAGCAGGGCCTGGCGGTCTTTCCGCAGCTTATTATTTAAAAAGATCAGGACATGAAGTGGTGATTTATGAAGCATCGGACCATGCAGGCGGATTGATGTGGACAGGGATCCCTGATTACCGTTTACCAAAAGATATACTCGAGGGGGAAATTACACGCATTATAAATATGGGGGTGAAGATAAAGTTGAATTATAAAGTGCAGGACATAATGGCGGAGAAACAATCCGGCAGCTTTGATGCTGTGTATCTTTCCATTGGCGCGAGGTTAATTGCAACTGAAAATTTTGTGCATGATAATTCGGTGTACATCACAGATGCTTTTTCATTTTTTAGGGAAATAAAAACAAGGCCATCCTATTATTCAGGGAAAAAAGTGATGATCTATGGTGGTGGCAAACTCGCTATGTATATTTCAAGAATGATCAAAAGGCTTGGTGCAGATGCAGCGGTATATTTTCCCGGCGATAAAAAAATGATGCCTGCATACGACTACGAAACAGAAGATGCCCTGGCTGAAGGGGTGAATGTTCAGTTGTTGAAAAGTATCAGCCGCATAGAAAAACAAAATATTATACTGCAAACGATGAAGGTTGAAAAAGGAAAAGCCATCGGTACCAATGAGTTTGAGAACATCAAAGCAGATGTGCTCATCATTGCAAACAGGCAGGAACCTGATTCGTCTTTCCTTCGTTCACTGCAGGGCGTAACCGTAAATAATGATGGAACAGTGGCGATTGATGCGAAGCGAATGACAGGCTTTGAAGGGGTTTTTGCCGGTGGGGATATGTTGCCGGGAGAAAACAGGAGTACGACTATTGCCATTGGTCATGGCAAAAAAGCGGCGCGTTATATAGATAGCTATTTGTTGAATGAAAATTATGTGAAGCCTGACAAGCATCCTACTGCTGGTTACCGCAAGCTGCATATGTGGTATAAAACGGAAGCGCCGCAAAAAGAACAGGGAAAACTGGCGCCTTCCGTTGCTGTAAAAAGCTTTGAAGAAGTAATTGCAGGTTTGTCTGAAACTGAAGCAAAATTTGAAGCACAGCGTTGCCTGAGTTGCGGCAACTGTTTTGAATGTGACGGATGTTTTGGAGCCTGTCCTGAAGATGCCATCATTAAATTAGGGAAGGGTAACCGTTATAAATTCAACTATAATGTATGTACGGGTTGTGCCGTATGTTTTGAACAATGTCCATGTCATGCTATTGAAATGATTCCGGAGCCTGTTAATTCTACAAACAATGTCAAGTAATAAAAAACTCATAGCCACCATTGATGGCAATGAAGCCACAGCCTATGTTGCGTACCGCATCAATGAGGTTTGCGCTATATATCCCATTACGCCTTCTTCTGCTATGGCTGAGCTTGCAGATGAATGGGCATCTAAAGGAATAAAAAATATCTGGGGCAATGTTCCTGATGTGGTGGAAATGCAAAGTGAAGGCGGCGCCGCAGGAACTGTGCATGGCGCATTACAAACAGGCGCACTCACTACTACATTTACTGCTTCCCAGGGATTAATGCTGATGTTGCCCAATATGTATAAGATCGCAGGAGAACTGACACCTGCTGTGTTTCATGTTGCTGCACGTTCGCTGGCCGCACAGGGGCTTTCTATCTTCGGTGATCACCAGGATGTCATGGCTGCGAGAACTACCGGCTTTGCCATGCTGAGTTCTGCGAGCGTGCAGGAAGCGCATGATTTTGCATTGATTTCACAAGTGGCATCACTGAAATCAAGGATACCGATAGTGCATTTTTTTGATGGCTTCCGCACTTCTCATGAAGTGAATAAAATTGAATTGCTAAGCGATGAACAGATAAAATCAATGATGCAGGATGAACTGGTAATTGCTCATCGCAAACGTGCATTAAATCCAGAACATCCTTTTATCCGGGGCACGGCACAAAATCCTGATGTGTATTTCCAGGGGCGAGAAACGGTAAATAGTTTTTACAATAAGATGCCCGAAACAGTAGAAGAAGTGATGAATGAGTTTGCAAAGATGACGGCAAGAAAATACCGGTTGTTTCAATATGAAGGATGTGCAGATGCAGAACATGTGATCATTATAATGGGTTCGGGTGGTGAAACCGTTGAAGAAACAGTAAAAGCGCTGAATGCTGCAGGTGAAAAAACAGGTGTGGTGCAGGTTCGTTTATATCGCCCTTTTTCTCTTGATCATTTGATAAAAGTATTACCCAATTCAGTTAAATCAATTGCTGTATTGGATCGCACCAAAGAACCCGGCGCTTCTGGCGAGCCATTGTACCAGGATGTATTATCAACTTTAGTAGAAGCAGTACAACAAGACAAGCTGAAAAAATTACCAGTAATTATCGGTGGACGTTACGGGCTTTCATCCAAGGAATTTACACCTGCAATGGCCAAAGCAGTATTTGCTGAATTGAAAAAAGATAAACCTAAAAACGGCTTCACCATTGGTATTAATGATGATGTTACCCACACAAGCCTTGATTATGATATTTCTTTCAAATTAGATGAACAGGAGTGGAGACAAGGTTTGTTTTTCGGTTTGGGGGCAGACGGAACTGTAGGAGCCAATAAAAATACGATCAAGATCATCGGTGAAAATACAGCACTTTTTGCGCAGGGTTATTTTGTGTATGATTCCAAAAAATCCGGCGCAAGAACAGTTTCTCATCTTCGTTTCGGACCAAAACCCATTAAAGCGCCATACCTCATTTCAAAAGCTGATTTTATTGCATGCCATCAGTTTAACTTTATTGAAAAAGTGGAGATGTTGGATTTTGCTGCGGAAGGCGCCACATTTTTGCTGAACAGTCCTTATAATAAAACCGAAGTATGGAATAAACTAACGGGGCAGGTACAGAAAATGATCATCGATAAACAACTGAAATTTTATGTAATTGACGCAACTACTGTGGCAAGAGAAAATGGAATGAGCGGACGCATCAATACCATTATGCAAACCTGTTACTTCGCATTATCAGGAGTGCTGTCCAGAGATGAAGCCATCAAACAAATTAAAAAAGCAATTGAAAAAACTTATTTTAAAAAAGGGCAAAAGGTAATCGATCAGAATTTCAAAGCGGTTGATGCAACGCTTGATAACCTATATGAAGTGGATTATCCGAAAAATATTTCTGCATCCGACAATGAACTTTTCATCGTTTCAGATAAAGCCCCAGTATTTGTGAAAGAAGTAACTGCTGTGATGATGACAGGTCATGGCGATGAGTTGCCGGTGAGTAAGATGACTGTTGACGGTACTTATCCTAGCGGCACCACACAATGGGAAAAAAGAAATATTTCAGACCTGGTGCCTGTGTGGGAACCCGGAGTATGTATACAATGCGGTAACTGTGCGTATGTGTGCCCGCATAGTGTTATCAGGGCGAAATTTTATCATAAAGACAATTTGAAAAAAGCGCCGGAAGGATTTAAGTCTGCACCCATCAATGCAAGGGGTTTCCCCGAAACACAATACACATTGCAAGTATACGTGGAAGATTGTACCGGTTGTAATTTGTGTGTAGAGGTTTGCCCGGCTTTTGATAATGCGGACCGTTCGAAAAAAGCGGTTAATATGAGAGAGAAAGAACCGATATTGAAAAGCGAACAGAAAAATATCAGCTTCTTCGAAAATATTCCATGGAATGATCGCTCAAAAATTGATTTCTCTACAGTTCATGGCGCACAATTTCTTGAACCACTGTTTGAGTTTTCGGGTGCATGCGCCGGTTGCGGAGAAACGCCATATTTGAAATTATTATCACAATTATTTGGTGACAGATTATTAGTGGCCAATGCAACAGGTTGTTCTTCCATTTACGGGGGTAATTTGCCTACAACGCCATGGGCAGTTAATCACGAGGGCAGGGGACCGGCCTGGTCAAATTCATTGTTTGAGGATAATGCTGAATTTGGGTTAGGGATGCGTATTACGGCCGATAAACAACTGGATGTTGCAAAACATTTGCTAATGGAAATGGGCAGGGATCTGGGAGAAAATTTTGTAAAAGAAATTATTGATGGCGGCCAGTTTGCGGAATCAGAAATTGTTGAACAAAGAAAAAGGGTAGAGGAGCTGAAGAATAAGTTGAAATTGATGAACTCCGATAAAGCGCAACACCTGCTGTCAGTTGCCGACCAGCTTGTACGAAGAAGTGTGTGGCTGGTAGGCGGCGACGGCTGGGCTTATGATATTGGTTATGGTGGGCTTGATCATGCATTGGCAAGCGGAAGAAATATTAATGTGCTTGTGCTTGACACGGAAGTATATTCCAACACTGGTGGGCAAATGTCGAAATCAACACCAACTGCCGCGACAGCAAAGTTCGCAGCTGGCGGAAAATCTGTTGGAAAAAAAGACCTGGCCATGCAGGCCATCTCTTACGGTAATGTATATGTGGCAAGAGTTGCATTTGGTGCTAATCCCCAACAAACTTTGCTGGCCATGCGTGAAGCGGAAGCCTACGACGGTCCTTCAATAATCCTGGCTTATAGTCATTGTATCGCTCATGGCTATGATTTAAAAGACGGACTGGATCAGCAGCATAAAGCAGTAGCAAGTGGCCACTGGCCTTTGTTGAGGTATAACCCTGTGCTGAGAAAGAAAAATCAAAACCCGTTTGTATTGGATTCGCCAAGGCCAACTATCAGCCTGAAAGATTACACGTATAATGAGCTTCGGTATAAGGTGCTTGCTATAACACACCCGGAAGATGCAGAAAAACTGATGAAACACGCCCAGGAATTGGTGAACCTGAAATGGAAGACTTATGAGGAATTGGCTACCAAAAAAGCAAGTGATTTTGTTCCGGTAGCATAAATCAAATAATTATGAATTTACAATCATCATACATGGGTTTGAAATTGAGTTCGCCCCTTATTGTTTCGGCTTGCACCTTATCCGAGCGAATCGATAATATTGTAAAGATGGAAGACAGTGGCGCCGGCGCTGTTGTGATGTTTTCCCTGTTCGAAGAACAGATACGGGAAGAAGAAGCAAGGGTAAAAGGAGTAATGTCGAATACGCTGTATTCCTTCCCGGAAGCGCTCGATTTTTTTCCTGACCTTGATGAATTTAATGTTGGCGTGGATGAATATCTTGAAAATATCCGCATTGCCAAAGAACGGGTAGGCATTCCCGTTATTGGCAGCCTGAACGGTTTTACCAATGAAGGCTGGATTGATTATTCCAAACAGATTGAACAGGCAGGCGCGGATGCCATAGAGATGAACATATTTTTTATCCCCGGTGATATTTCCATTTCTTCTTCTGAAGTGGAACACCGCTATCTGAATATTATTGAGTCGGTAAAACTGGCTGTTAAAATTCCTGTGTCTGTAAAGTTAAACCCCTATTTCAGTGCAACCGGGAATATGGCAGTGAGAATGAAAAATGCAGGAGCTGATGCGCTGGTACTTTTCAACCGTTTTTATCAGCCGGACTTTGATATCCACAACCTGGTTATTAACAACGATCTTCATTTCAGCGAGTCGAGTGAAATCAGGTTGCCTTTGTTGTGGGTGGCATTATTGTATGGCAGGGTGAAACTCTCCCTGGCGGCCACCACCGGTGTGCAGACTGCAACAGAGGTAATCAAGTATATTCTGGCAGGCGCTGATGTGGTAATGACGGCATCTTCCTTATATAAAAACGGCATCCCTTATTTGAAGACAATGAACCGGGAATTATCGGAATGGATGAACCTGATGGGTTTTGAAAGTGTAGATTCGTTCAGGGGCATCATGAGCCAGAGAAATATTTCAGACCCCACTGCGTACGAACGTACAAACTATATACGTATACTCGAAGGCGTCAGATGAGTTTTTTGACGATTAAGAAGCGATCAGGGCACGCCTGTTTTTCATCACGGTAATATATAAGTGTTTAATCGGATATCTTTCTGAGAACAGCTGTGCCTTTTTTCCGGATTACCTTTTTTAGTTCTTTTTGGCGAAGCAAAATGCAATAACATATAAGTAATTTAATTCAGGGTTTCTGTCTGCAGAAAAATGACAACGGGTATGTTGTTCATGGTTTGCTTGCTGAATTTTTGTTAGCTCAACATCTTGCTTATAGTTAGATGATCAAACTAAACACCCGGCATCATCAGGTACCGGGCTTCAGCTTGTTCATAAAGCCAATTATTTTTTTGCTGTTTCAATTGCAGCCTGTGCTGCTGCCAGTCTTGCAATAGGCACTCTGAAAGGAGAACAGCTTACATAATTCATTCCTATGCGATGGCAGAATTTTACACTTTCCGGATCTCCTCCATGTTCACCGCAAATGCCCACTTTAAGACTAGGTTTTGTTGAACGGCCCCTCTCTGTTCCGAATTTGATCAACTCACCAACACCGGCCTGGTCAATAGTCTGGAACGGATCGTCTTTCAGTAATTTCTGATCAAGATAATTCGGAAGAAAGCCCCCGATATCATCGCGGCTGAAACCGAAACTCATTTGTGTAAGGTCATTTGTTCCAAAACTGAAGAAATCTGCCACAGCCGCCATTTCTGCAGCTTTCAATGCAGCTCTTGGTATTTCAATCATGGTTCCGTACAAATACGGAATTTTTTTCATTTTCATTTTTTCACAAACTTCCTTGTATACTTTATCTACAATTTTTTTCTGGTGTACCAGTTCGTTTACCGTACATGTTACGGGGATCATAATTTCAGGCAATGCTTTTTTGCCTTTCTTGGTTAATTCTGCAGCAGCCTCTAGTATAGCACGTACCTGCATTTCTGTAATCTCCGGATAGCTCACGCCCAGTCTTACACCGCGATGCCCCAGCATCGGGTTGTTTTCATGAAGGGCCAGCACTCTTCTTTTCAGAAGGCTCATCCTGATACCTAGTTCATGTGCAAGCTGCTGTAATTTTTCCTGTTCATGCGGAACAAACTCATGCAGCGGAGGATCGAGTAACCTGATAGTTACCGGGTGCCCGTCCATCACTTCTAACGTATCTTTAAAATCTTTCTTCACATAATCATATAATTCATTCAGTGCTATTTTTCTTTCATCTTCAGTTTTGCTCATGATCATTTTGCGCAACAGGAATAACGGCCTTTCACTGCCTTCTCCATAAAACATATGTTCTGTGCGGAACAATCCGATTCCTTCAGCGCCGAACTGCAAGCCCTGTAATGCATCTTTCGGGGTTTCTGCATTAGTACGCACGCCGAGTACTTTTATTTTGCTTACAAACTTCATCAGGTTTTTGTAAGCGATATTTTTATTCAGGTCGATATCCACTAACGGAAGGCTCCCTTCATATACCAACCCTTTTGTTCCGTTCAGTGTTATCCAGTCTCCTTCTTTAACAACAGCTCCGCTTTTTGTATGAAATGTTCTCGTGTCATTATGGATTTCAATTTCATTACAGCCGACGATGCAACATTTTCCCCAGCCTCTTGCTACAAGTGCGGCATGAGATGTCATGCCGCCTTTTGAAGTAAGTATTGCCTGCGATTTGTGCATGCCATCCACATCTTCAGGTGAAGTTTCCTCTCTCACCAGGATAACCTGTTCCCCTTTATGGGCCCATTCCACTGCATCATTCGAAGAAAATACTACGCGGCCCCTTGCCCCACCCGGCCCGGCAGGCAGTCCTTTGGCAATTACCGTATTTTTCTGTTCTGCTTTGGGGTCAATCATTGGTAATAATAATTCTACCAACTGATTTGGCGCTACACGCATCACCGCTGTTTTAGCATCGATCAGTTTTTGTGCAAACATTTCTGTGGCCATACGAACGGCCGCAATTCCGTTTCTTTTTCCTACGCGGCATTGCAGCATATACAATTTTCCTTTCTCAATCGTAAACTCGATATCCTGCATGTCTTTGTAATGTTGTTCCAGTTTTTTCTGGTATCCGAATAATTCTTTATACAGTTTCGGCATTGACCTTTCGAGGGTAGCCAGGTGCCTGCTATGATCGTTCTTGGAATATTCATTCACCGGTGCAGGGGTTCTGATACCTGCTACCACATCTTCACCCTGTGCATTCACCAGGTATTCTCCATAAAATCGATTTTCACCCGTGCCTGGATTTCTTGTGAAGGCAACACCTGTGCAACTATCGTTGCCCATATTGCCAAATACCATCGATTGCACATTCACTGCGGTTCCCCAATCGTCGGGAATTTTTTCGATACGCCGGTATTCTACAGCGCGTTTTCCGTTCCAGCTGCTGAATACAGCGCCAATACCACCCCAGAGTTGTTGGGCAGGATCGTCAGGGAAATCATTACCGATAATTTTCTTTATTGTTTTTTTGTATTCTTTCACCAGCTCTTTCAGTTCTTCCGCAGTTAAGTCGGTGTCGTTTTGATATCCGCGCTTTTCCTTGAGGTCTTCTAATTTTTCATCCAGGATTTTGCGGATGCCTTTTCCTTGGTGCGGCTCAATGCCGGCTGCTTTCTCCATAACTACATCGGCATACATCATAATAAGCCTTCGGTAAGCGTCATAGGCAAAACGTTCGTCACCACTTTGTTCAATAATTCCTTTAATGGTGTTTTCATTCAACCCGACATTTAAAACCGTTTCCATCATTCCGGGCATACTTTTTCTCGCGCCTGAGCGGACAGATACCAGCAATGGGTTTTTTTCATCACCAAATTTTTTACCGGTAATCTTCTCTATTTTTGAAATGGATTCATGAACCTGTGACGATAATTCCTTCGGATACTTCTTCTTGTTTTCATAGTAATAGGTACACACTTCGGTGGTAATAGTGAAACCCGGCGGAACAGGCAACCTGAGTTTCGGATGACCTGCCATCTCAGCGAGGTTGGCACCTTTGCCACCGAGTAAATTTTTCATGGATTCATTGCCATCAGCTTTGCCGTTGCCAAAAAAATATACATATTTTTTGGACTTTATGTTTTTCTTGCTCATAATTTAAAAGGATTAAACAGGTAAAAGGTATTGCAGGATTTTTGCCCGGAACCAAACTTTAGTCACAGCGTGGAGTGATTATGATCAACACATAAAACGCTTTTCCGGGTTTAGATAAGTTGAACCGCTTTGTACATGAGTTTTCGGTTATGCCTTTCGTATGTTGGGCGTTCTATGCAAAATTTCATGAAGGGTATTGCAACCCTTTTGCAGAAACGGGAAATACTTCAGGCAGAAACTAACCCGGGCTATTCCGGAAATGTGAAACTAGGTACAAGTTTGTCAAATTTTTTTGTTTCAGAGTCTGTTTTACTATTCAGGTACATAATAAATTTTAATTCAAATTCTAAAAGGACAAACTTTGGGAAGCTTACATTTCTGATTTACGTTAATTAAATATAAAGCGGAACAAATAATATTCAACCCTGATGTTTTACCAAAGCAGGCTGTGTTTACAAATTTTCGAAATAGGGGATTTCATCATGACTCACGGATTCTTTCTGCTGCCAGTATGCAAGAGTTACAATATGCCCGTCTTTTGTTTTCAGCATCCTTCCGAAAATAGCGTTGATGGGGTTGAAGGTGTAATCAGTAACGCCAACCGTGAAAGTTTCGGGTGCTGAAGGTGTGGCGGGAGCTGCTGCCTCACTTTCTTTAGGAGTGGCTACAGCTGCTGCTTTCGGTGGCGGGGTAGCAGCGACAATAACAGTATATCCATTCTGTTCCAATAATTCTTTGAGAAAAGAAACCCTTACCGGTTTTGCATTTCTTTCAACAATGCCGCATTTCACACCGTTCAATTCTTCAAATTCATGATTTTTATTGATCGCCATTTTCAGTTAATGAAGTGATTGAATATAGTCATATACCCAGCTCAATATTCCCGTTAATAAAATGCCTCCGCTGCAAATGATGAGCCCGAACCGGGTCGATTTGTCGGGCTGTATTTTTTCGATCGGGTTTTCATTTTTATCGATAAATATTGCCCGCACAATGCGCAGGTAATAATACAATGAAAC
>Ga0335069_10007840_pt1 | contig 15362 bp, 13 predicted proteins | sample Lox_Sample_11_FD_206714 | JGI IMG/M metagenome (GOLD analysis project Ga0335069, IMG submission 206714) | Soil microbial communities from Loxahatchee National Wildlife Refuge, Florida, United States - Lox_Sample_1.1 | ecosystem: Environmental > Terrestrial > Soil > Wetlands | place: USA... | reverse complement strand
TCCTCTTCGGGAAGGTCGGCGTCGAGCGGCTTGTGCAGGGGAACCTCGATCACGGTGATCGCAACGACCGTAGCGCGCCGCTCGGCCGCGAGGCGGCAGGCGAGGTCGACCGCCTCCTCCGACTCGCGGTCGGGACCCATCGGCACGAGGATGTTGCGGTACTCGAGCGCGGCTCCCGGGCCGACGAGGATCGGGGCCCGGACGGTCTCGGTGAGCGGCTCGTGCACGACCCGCCGGCGGTAGACGTAGAAGAAGATCGCCCCGAGCACGAGCCACGCGATTCCCGCCCACCGTGCCGCGGGCGACTGCACGACGATCACGAGCCAGGAGAGGCCGGTGCCGATCCCGCCGAAGACGGCGAACAGGGGCCAGTTCACCCCTCGCCACCTGAGGTTCGGCTGCGCCCGGTAGGCGAGATCGACCTCCTTGTGGCGCACGCGCAGCGCGACGATGCTCGCATGCGCGACCGTGAACGAGAACGTGGCGCCGAACGCGTAGATCGTGCCGAGGAAGGCGGTCTTGCCCGGCAGGATCACGAGCGCCGGGACGATCCCGGCGAAGAACGCGATCGCGACCCACGGCGTCTTGAAGCGCGGATGCAGGTGGCGGAAGACGCCGGGGAGCTGCCGGTAGCTCGCCATCGCGTAGGTGATCCGCGAGGCGCCGATCACGCCCGCGTTCGTGGCGATGAACAGGATCGTCGCCGCGAGGATGCCGACGTAGAGCTTCGCCGCGTTGAGCACGGCGCCGTGCAAACCGAGGTTCTCGACGATGCCGAGCACCGGATCGTTCGCGAACCCCTGCGGCGGCGCCTCGCCGAGGAGCGTCTGGTACTTCCCGTTCACCACCGTCACGGGCATCGCCGAGAGCGCGACCCAGGGCAGCGTGAGGTAGATGGCGAAGACGGCGCCCGCGACGAGCTTGATCGAGTTCGGAATCGTACGGACGGGGTCGCGCGCCTCCTCGGCCAGGTTCGAGACGGTCTCGATCCCGGTGTAGGCGAGCATCGCGACGGGGATCGCGAGGAAGAACTGGCTCCACGTCGGGGCAACGCCCCAGTGGATGTTCGCGCGCAGGATCGCCGGGTTGAAGACGAGCACGAAGCCGAGCCCGACGAGCAGCACCTGCGTGATGAAGTCGGTGACCGCGAGCACGACGTTCAGCCGCGCCGATTCCTGGATCCCGACGATGTTCAGCGACGCGAGGACGACGACGACGACGACGCCGCCGACGATGTCCCACGGGTTCTCCCGCAGCGGCCCCCAGAAGATCGAGAGGTAGTGCGGGACGAAGAACGCCGAGATCGCGATCGTCGCGACGTAGTTCAGCATCTGCGCCCACGCGGCGAGGAAGCTCGCGTACTCGTTGAACGCGTGGCGCGCGAAGCTCGACGAGCCGCCCGCCTCCGGGTAGCGCACCGTGCCCTCCGCGTACGTCGCCGCGGTCGCGGCGAAGATCACGCCCGCGATGATGAAGACGATCGGCGTCAGCCCGAGGGCATAGACGGCGACGACGCCGAGCGCGTAGTAGATCGACGAGCCGACGTTGCCGTAGGCCGTGGCGAACAGCGCGGGGGTGCCGAGAACCCGCTCGAGTCCGTGAGCCTGGCGCCGCCTGCGGGGCACTGGCGGAATCTACTCGTCCGCGCCGGCGGACACGCTCAGTTCAGCCCCAGTGAATCGAGACGAGCAGCGGGATGATCAGGATCGCGACGATGTTCGTGATCTTGATCATCGGGTTGATCGCGGGGCCTGCCGTGTCCTTGTACGGATCCCCGACGGTGTCGCCCGTGACCGCGGCCGCGTGGGCCTCCGAGCCCTTGCCGCCGTAGGCGCCGTCCTCGATCAGCTTCTTCGCGTTGTCCCAGGCGCCGCCGCCCGAGGTCATCGCGATCGCGAGGAAGAGCCCGGTCACGATCGTGCCGATCAGGAGCCCGCCGAGCATCCGCACGCTGATGATCCCGACGATGATCGGGAAGACGATCGGGATCAAGGCGGGGAGCAGCATGTTCTGGATCGCGCGGCCGGTGACGATGCCGACGGTGGTCGCGTAGTCGGGCAGCTCGGTGCCCTCCATGATCCCGGGGTGCTCCCGGAACTGCCGGCGCACCTCGACCACGACCTCGCCGCCGACCCGCCCGACCGCCGTCATCGCGAGCGAGGCGAACAGGAACGGCATCAGGCCGCCGATGAAGAGGCCCGCGATCACCCAGGCGTCGGAGAGGCTGAACAGCGTCGCGTGGCCCTGGTCGACGAGGCCCTTCGTGTAGCTGTCGAAGAGGACGAGCGCGGCGAGCGCGGCCGAGCCGATCGCGTAGCCCTTCGTCACGGCCTTCGTCGTGTTGCCGACGGCGTCGAGCGCATCCGTGATCGTGCGCACCGACTCGGGCAGGTGCGCCATCTCGGCGATCCCGCCCGCGTTGTCGGTCACCGGGCCGTACGCGTCGAGGGCGACGATCAGGCCGGTCATCGAGAGCTGCGCCATCACGGCGACGCCGATGCCATAGAGGCCGGCGAAGTGGTGGGCGACGAGGATCCCGCTCGCGATCACGATCACCGGGAGCGCGGTGGCGCGCATCCCGATCGCGAGGCCCTCGATGATGTTCGTCGCGTGGCCGGTCTGCGAGGCCTTCGCGATCTCCTTGACCGGGTTCCAGCGCGAGCCCGTGTAGTACTCGGTGATCGCGACGAGCAGGAAGGTGACGACGAGGCCGGTGATCGCCGAGCAGTACAGGTCGGTGAAGCTGAACGCGCCGTGGTCGAAGGCGCGCGTGACGGGGACGAAGCCGATCGCGGACAGGATCGTGGCGACGAGCACGCTCTTGTAGAGCGCGTTCATGATCGAGCCGTCACGGCCGATGCGGGCGAAGAAGGTGCCGATGATCGAGGCGATGATCGAGATGCCGCCGATCGCGAGCGGGTAGAGCGCGAGGTCGGAGGTCGGGAACGAGGTGCCGAGGAGCATCACGGCGACCGCGGTGACGGCGTATGTCTCGAACAGGTCGGCCGCCATCCCGGCGCAGTCGCCGACGTTGTCGCCCACGTTGTCGGCGATCACGGCCGGATTGCGGGGGTCGTCCTCGGGGATCCCGGCCTCGATCTTGCCGACGAGGTCGGCGCCGACGTCGGCCGCCTTCGTGAAGATGCCGCCGCCGAGACGCGCGAAGACCGAGATCAGCGAGCCTCCGAAGGCGAGCCCGACGAGGTCGTTGATCGCGCGGTCCTGCGAGACGTCGAACCAGTTCGTGAGGATCGCGTAGTAGCCGGCCACGCCGAGGAGCGCGAGCCCGACGACGAGGAGGCCGGTGACCGAGCCGGCACGGAAGGCGACGTTGAGCGCGGGCTTGAGCCCGGTGCGGGCGGCCTCCGCGGTGCGCGCGTTCGAGCGCACCGCGACGTTCATGCCGATGAACCCGGCCGCGGCGGAGAGCACCGCGCCGATCAGGAAGCCGAATGCCGTGCCCCAGCCGAGCTCGTGGTAGAGGCCGATCAGGAGGAACGGCACGATCGCGACGAGCGCGATGGTCGTGTACTGCTTCTTCAGGTATGCGGCGGCGCCCTGCTGCACGGCGCGGGAGATCTCCTGCATCCGCTCGTTGCCGGCGGGCTGCTGGAGCAGCCAGTAGATGAGGCCCACGCCCCAGGCGATCGCGAGCAGCGCGCAAACAAGCGCGAAGGCGACTGCATGATCGTTGAAGAAGTTCATCGCTCGGCTCCCCTCACAAAGTCAGTGCCGAGCCCGCCTCGGCGCGGGCAGTTTTGTATCACAAGCGGCGGCCGGAAGCAGCTGGGTCAGGCCTGCTCGTCCGCCTTCGCCGCGTCGGCGTACGCGAGCTGAAGGTTCGCGAGCACCTGGCCGAAGTCGCGGACGACCGCCTCCTCGACGTTGCCCTCGAGCACGGGCAGCAGCGCACTCAGCGCCTCGATCGCGATCCTCGCCTGCTCCAGGTCGCGCCCCTCCGGGGCGAGCTTCGCGAAGCCCATCGAGGCGACCATCGAGAGGGTGTGCACGAGGAGGTCGGAGACCTTCGCGCGGCGGAGCTCCTCGACGAGCTGGTCGGGGGTCGGCTCGTCAGCCACCGACCCGCTCCGCCCCGAGCACCTGCTCCGCATAGATCTCCCGCAGCGACGCGCCCTCGGCGAGCCGGGCGAGCTGCCGCTCGCTCGCGTTGGCGGCGGGCAGCGCAAGGAACGGCGTCGCGCCGATCTCATCCGCGGCCGGCGCGACCCACTCGAGCAGCTGCTCGATGCGCACCCGGGCCGGCACGACGACGCCGCGGTCGAGGTCGATCAGCTCGCCCGCGAGGCCGTAGCGGATCGCGCGCCACATGTTCTCCTCCAGCAGGCGGTGCGGGTGCTCGGGAAGCGGCTCGCCCTCGTCGAGCGCATGCGCGACCCGGACCACGAGCGCGTGGATCAGTGCGGTGAGGGCGCGCGCGTCTGCGAGGTCGGGCTGCGCGTCGCAGATCCGCACCTCCACCGTCGGGAACGAGAGGTGCGGACGGACGCTCCACCAGATCTGCGTGTGCTCGTCGATCGAGCCCGTCGCGTACAGGAAGCGGACGTATGCCTCCCACTCGTCCCAGCCCGAGAAGCTGTCGGGGATCCCGCAGCGGGGGAACATCCGCGTGAAGACCTGGGAGCGGGTCGAGTGCAGGCCCGTCTCGATCCCCTCGAGGAACGGGGAGCTCGCCGAGAGCGCCAGCAGGTCGGGCAGGAACGCGCGCAGCGCGCTGCAGACGCGGACGGCGCGGTCCGGGCCGTTGATCGCGACGTGGACGTGGATCCCGAAGCTGTTGTTCTGCCAGACCACGTAGCGGAGCAGCTCGTCGTTGCGGCGGTAGTGCGGCGTGTCGATGATCCGCTGCTCCTGCCACGGGCTCCACGGGTGGGTGCCGGTCGCCCCGAGCCCGACCCCGAGCGCGTCGGTGAGCGCGATGAGCTGTGCCCGCCGCTCGCCGAGCGCCTGCGCCGCCTCGCCGAAGCCCTCGCAGAGGCCGGTCTTCACCTCCACCTCGGAGGCGATCAGCTCGCCGACGAGGTTCGGCTCGAGCTCGGTGCCGCGCGCCGCCGCCTGGACGTCCTCGAAGCGGTTCACCAGCGAGAGCGAGTCGGGGTCGAGCAGGGCGAACTCCTCCTCGATCGCGACCGTGAAGTCGCGCGCGGACTCGAACTGCTCCCGCGCGAAGCGGAGCTGCTCCTCCGGGCTGAGGCGCTGTGCGTCTCCCATGGCCGGGAAAGGTTATCCCTCGACGGGCGCGAGGAGGCGGCGGGCGACCGCCGTCCAGCTCCAGCGCTCCACGACGGCCCTGCGAGCGGCCTCGCCGAGGGCCTGCCGCTCGGCGACCGGGAGCGCGAGCAGGCGGCGCAGCTTCGCCTCGAGGTCGGCGGCGTCGCCGTTCTCGAACCCCGCGAGACCGCCGAGCCCGGGCGGGTACTCGCGCTCGATTCCGGCGGCCACCTCGGCGAGGCCCGAGTGGCGCGCGACGACGGGAGGCACTCCGGCGGCGGCGGCCTCGGCGGCGACCATGCCGAACGCCTCGGGGAAGATCGACGGCACGACCGAGACGTCGGCGAGCGGCACCAGATACTGCAGGTGGCGGTGCTCCAGCGCGCCGGTGAAGATGGTGTCCGGCGGCGCAATCGCCTCGAGCTCCTCGCGGTAGTCGCCGAAGCCGACGATCACGGCGCGCGCGTCGAGCCCCCGGAGCGCCTCGAACAGGACCTGGACGCCCTTGTTCTCGATCAGCTTGCCGACGAAGACGACCGTCGGCCGGTCGCCGGCCAGGAACGCCTCGAGCCGCTCGGCGTTCCCCTCGTCGGGAAGCCGGTCGTTCCGGCTGCCGGGGTTCGGGGGGTCGCGGCGGGCCTCCTCGAGCAGCCCCGCGAGCGCCTCGGCGCGCGGGCGCGGGTGGAACAGGTCGACGTCGACGCCCGGCGGGACCTCGACCACCCGCTCGACCCGGCCCATCACCTCGTCCACGACCGCGCGGATGTGCTCCGAGCCGACGTACACCGCCTCCGCGGCGGCGAGCGACTCTCGGGCCCACTCGATCAGCTCGGGCCTGCCGCGCATCGAGTACTCGAGCTCCGAGCCGTGCGCCTTGACGCGGAAGGGCAGGCCGGACGCGGCGCCGACCGGGCCGCCGAGCAGGAGGTGGTTCGTGAAGAGGAGGTCGGCGGGCGCGAGCTCGCGGATCGCCCGCGCGTTCGCCTCGACGTACCGGTGGCGCTCGTCCCGGGGCATGTCCTGGAGGAGCACGGCCTCGAGCCCCTCGTACTCGTCGAGCACGAAGACCGGCAGCCTGGTGCCGAGCTCCGGCCGGACGACGGCGGCGCTCTCCGTGTCGTAGAGCTCGGGATGCCGCTCCTGGCAGAGCACGGTCACGTCGTGCCCGGCTCGGCTCCACTCGCGGGCGAGCGCGCGCGAGTAGACGTTCGAGCCCGTGCCGCCCAGCAGGTACCCGTGCCAGAGGAGGATCCGCACGGGAAAGACCCTAGCCGGGTCCGGGAAAGTCCCGATGCGGCGTGCGGCTGCCGGCGCCATCATCGAGGTGTGAACGTCCGCGCTCTCGTCGCCGTTGCCGGCGCGACTGCGGTTTGCGCAGCTGCGCCCGCCCACGCCGCGCTGCCGCTCCACAAGTGCACGGTGCAGGGCCTGGCCGCCCGGTGCGGGACGCTCTCCGTCCCGGAGAACCGGGCGATTCCGATGAGCCGCACGATCTCGCTGCGGATCGTGGTGCTCCCGGCCACCGAGAAGCGCGCGGCACGCGATCCGTTCGTCTACCTCGCGGGCGGGCCCGGCGGCGCCGCGACCCGGTCCGCGGCCGCGGTGGCGAGCATCTGGTACGAGGTGCGCCGCGACCACGACGTCCTGCTCGTCGACCAGCGCGGCACCGGCGGCTCGAACGCGCTCGCCTGCGCGCCGCCGACCACGGAGATCTCGACCCCGGAGCAGGCCACCGCGTACGTGCAGAGCTGCACGGCGGCGCTCGCCGGCGATGCGTCGCAGTACGGCGCCACCGCAGCGATGGACGACCTCGAAGCGGTGAGGAAGGCGCTCGGCTACGGCAAGCTCGACCTGTACGGGATCAGCTACGGGGCGACCGCCGCCCAGGTCTTCCTCCGACGCCATCCCGGCTCCGTGCGCACCGTCGTCCTCGACGGCGCGACGCTGCTCGACGTCCCGTTCATGAGCCGCTTCGCCTCGAACGGGCAGCGGGCGCTCGATCAGATCGCGTCGCGGTGCGCCTCGCAGCCCGCGTGTGCCCGGGCGTTCCCCACCTGGCGCGCAGATCTCCTACCCCTGCTGGCGCGGCTCCAGGCGGCACCGGTGACGCTCCGGGTCGCGGGCGCGCCGCTGGTGGCGGACGACGTCACGCTCGCGGGCACGATCCAGAACATGACGAGGGCGGACGACACGGCGGCATATGTCCCGCTGCTCGTCTCGCGGGCGGCGGCGGGCGACTACTCCGTCTTCGCCGAGCACGTCACGCCGCCGGCACCGCCGGATATGACGATCATGTACTGGTCGAGCAAGTGCAACGAGCCGTGGTGGGGCGAGGATCCCGTCGCGATGGCGGCGGACGCGGCGGGCACGTACCTCGAGCGCTCGATCGCGCTGGGTCTCGCCAACGACCAGATGATCTGTGCGGGCTTCCCGAAGCGCGCCGAGCCCGCGGACCAGTGGACGCGGGTCCGCTCGCCCGCGCCCGCGCTCGCGCTCGTCGGCGGCGCCGACCCTCAGGATCCGATCGGCAACATCGCGGGACTCCAGGACGTGATGCCCAACGCGCGGATCGTCGTCGCCCCGGGACTGGGCCACGGCGTCGGGGCGAACGGCTGCCTCCCGCACCTCGTCGCGCGCCTCGTCGCGCTCGGCTCGACCAAGAAGCTCGACACCTCGTGCGCGCGCACGATTGCGCCGAGGCCGTTCGTCCTGCCCTAGGCGAGGTGGAAGTAGAGCGCGTAGAGCAGGTCGATCGCCGGGTTCGACGTATGGACGGCGACGTCCGCGGGCACGTCGAGGAGCGCCTCCGAGTAGTTGAAGACGATCTTCACGCCCGCGGCGACGAGGTCGTTCACGGCTCCCTGCGCGGCGGCCGCAGGGACGGCGAGCACGCCCACGATGATGTTCTTGTCGCGTACGACCTCCGGGAGTTGCGCCGTGTCGGTGACGGTGACCCCGCCGATCGTGCGCCCGACCTTCTCCGGGTCGGAGTCGAAGACGGCCGCGATGTTGATCCCGTGCTCGGCGTAGATCGGCGAGCTCGCGATCGCCTGGCCGAGGCGGCCGGCGCCGACGAGCGCGATGTTGTGCTGTCCCTGCGTGCGGAGGATCCCGCGGATCTCGGCGAGCAGCGAGTCGATGTTGTAGCCGACCCCGCGCTTGCCGAACTTGCCGAAGCCGGAGAGGTCGCGGCGAATCTGCGTCGCGTTGATGTTCGTGTAGTCGGAGATCTCCTGCGAGGAGATGCGCTCCTTCCCCATCTTCTTCGACTGCGTCAGCACCTGGAGGTACCGCGACAGGCGCGCCGCCACTCCCACCGTCAACCGATCCGCCACGCCTGCTCCTCAGCTCGAAGTTTGTGACACAGCCCGCATTCTGCCAGCCGCGGTACTTCCGCGCCGGAGGTACGGACTAGCCCGGAGTTTGTGCAGCCAGCCTCCGACGGAGCGCGTCCGGGTGGACGTGGTAGGTGAAGACCCTCTCGCCGTCGATCTCGACGACGGGCAGCCATTCGCGGTAACGGGCCTCGAGCTCCGGGTCGCCCGTGATGTCCACCTCCTCGAGCGCGAAGCCGAGCTCGGCGCGGAGCTCCTCGAGCTGCTCGCGCGCCCGGTCGCAGAGGTGGCAGCCCTCTGCGTGATAGAGCGTGACTACGGGTAGATCCCCCGCGTCACGGTCGCCTCCGCGACGCGCTCGACCGCCAGCCCGTACGCGGCGAGCCTGAGGCTCACGTTCCGGGTCTCGGCGGTCCGCCAGGTCTCCTCGAAGGCCTTCGAGACGATCTCGTTGAGCTTCGCGTTGACCTCGGTCTCCTTCCAGAAGTACTCCTGGAGCCCCTGGACCCACTCGAAGTAGGAGACGACGACGCCGCCGCCGTTCGCGAGCACGTCGGGGATCACGGCAATGCCGTTCCCCTCGAGGATCTCGTCCGCCGTCGGCGTGACCGGGCCGTTGGCACCCTCGACGATCGCCTTCGCCTTGACCTGGTCGGCGTTCTCGGAGGTGATCACCTGCTCCAGCGCGCAGGGCGCGAGGACGTCGCACTCGAGCGTGAGCAGCTCGTCCTGGGAGATCTCCTCGGCGCCGCCGAGCCCGATCAGCCCTCCGGTCTCGCGCTTGTGCGCGAACGCCGCGGGGATGTCGATCCCGTTCGGGTTGTGGAGGGCCGTGACCGAGTCGCAGATCGCGATCACCCTGGCGCCTTCCTCGGCGAGGAACTTCGCGAGGAAGCTGCCGACGTTGCCGAAGCCCTGGACCACCACCTGCATCCCGTCGATCGAGAGCCCGCCCTTCTTGGCGAAGTCCTCGACGCAGTAGAGGGCGCCTCGCGCGGTTGCCTCCTCGCGGCCGAGGGAGCCGCCGATCGGGAGCGGCTTGCCGGTGACGACGCCGAGCACCGAGTAGCCCTTGTTCATCGAGAACGTGTCGAAGATCCAGGCCATCACGCTCGCGTCGGTGCCGACGTCGGGGGCCGGGATGTCCTTCTCGGGACCGATCTCGTTGATGATCTCGCTCGTGTAGCGGCGCGTCATCCGCTCGAGCTCGCCGCGCGACATCTCCTTCGGGTTGCAGACGACGCCGCCCTTGGCGCCGCCGAACGGGATCCCCATCAGCGCGCACTTCCAGGTCATCCACATCGAGAGGGCCTTCACCTCGTCGAGCGTGACGTCGGGGTGGTAGCGGATCCCGCCCTTGGACGGGCCGCGAGCGACGTTGTGCGTGACCCGGAAGCCCTTGAACGCTCGCGTCTGGCCGTTGTCGAGCGAGACGGGGATCGAGACCTCCACCGACTTCTTGCACTCCTGGAGGACGTTGACGAGGTTGTCGTCGATCCCGAAGACCTCGGCGACGCGGCGGAGCTGCTCGCGGGCGATCTCGAACGGGTTCTCGCGCAGATGTGAGGCGGTGGCGCTCACGTGCACACCGAGTATAGGACGCTAGCGGACGGCGAACCCGACCAGGTGGCGGGTCGGCCGGCCGCCGTCGGTCGGAAAGGCCAACAGGCGCAGCGTGTAGCGGCCCGGCGCGAGCGGCGAGCCCGACGGGGTGCGCCCGGTCAGGGCGAAGGCGTAGGTGCCGGGGAGCGCGTCCCGCAGGCGCGTGAGGAGACCGAGCGGCTGGCCGTTCCCGTCGACGAGCTGGACGTCGAAGCGGGCCACCGGTGTCACCGCGACGCTGCCGGACGACTCGGTGAGCCGGCCGAGCCGTACCGTCAACAGGGCGGGCGCGAGAGCCCGTGAGCTCAGCGTCGAGCTCGAGAGCCTGACGTCGGAGACGAGGTCGCCGGGGGGCTCGAAGGAGCCGGCCCAGGGAACCCGGATCGGCGTCCCGCCGCCGTCAACGGTCAGGAGGACGGCGCCCTGCGGCGGGGAGGCGTCCGCCGAGGCGCTGACTACGATGCGCCTCGACCCGCCGGGTTCGATCGTGACCTGCTGCGGATGGACGGTGGCCGGACCGTCGACCGAGAGCGAGACGGTGCGCGGGAGCGGCGAAAGGTTCCGGACGACGACGACCTGCTTCGTCGCGCCGATCCCGAGCGAGACCGTCGCCGGCTCGGCCGAGACCTCGGCGGAGCGGGCCGCCGCGAGATCGACGAGCCCCGCGGTCCCGGAGCCCTCGGGAAGCGTCTCCGACGTGCCGATCAGCGCGCTCCTCAACCCGTCCGGGCCCAGCCCGGGTCGCGCCTGTGCGAGCAGGGCCGCTGCCCCCGCGACCGAGGCGGCGGCGATGCTCGTCCCGCTCACGGTCGCGAACCGCGGCGAGCCGTCCGGGTTCGTGCCGGGTGTCGAGGTGACGACGCCCACGCCCGGCCCGATCAGCTCCGGCTTGATCCCGCCGTCGAAGGCGAGTCCCTCGGACGAGAAGGCCGCGACGCGCCCGTAGGCCGGATTGGGGCCGGCGCGAAGCGGCGCGATCGAGACGCCGACGTTCGCGCCGCGTGCGAGTGCAGCGCGCAGAGCCGCACCCGCGGCCGCGTCGATCCCGACCACCGGCACCGGCACCAGGCTGTCGACTCCGAGGCTGCCGGAGGGCACGCGCAGTCCGTCGAGGAGGACCGCGGCGGCTCCCGCGCTCGCCGCCGCCTCTGCCACGTCCCGCGGTGAGCCGGCCGCGGGGACGAGCGCCGCCCGGCCCGCGACGAGGCTGAACCCGCGACGGTCGAAGAAGGAGTCGACGCCGAGCGGGCCGGTGCCCTCCTCCCCGGGCCGCGGCTGCGCGATCCGGAGGCCGAGTGCGTGGCCCGGCGCGGCCGATCCGGCAAGCGGGACGACGGCGTCGAGCAGGACTCGCAGGCCGGCGCGGACGACGAGGCGGACGCGGCTGCTCTCGCCGCGCAGGTCTGCGGCACCGACGGTGAGCGCGTCGGGAGCGCCCCCGGGCCCCGAGATGCTGCCGAAGCTCGGCCCCGCCGGACCGTCGTTCCCTGCCGGGGCGACCACGAGCGTGCCAAGGCGTGACGCGCCGCTCGCCGCGAGCGCGACCGGATCGTCGGCGAAGGCCGCGTAGGGCGCCGCGAGCCCGACGAGGGCGATCCGCACGGCGTCCTTCGCGTCGCCGTTCGCGTTCGGGTCGACGGCCCGCTCGAGCCCCGCGACGAGCTCGTCGGTGCGGGCGTAGACCGACCAGCCGCCCGAGGCGTCCGGCTGCCACCCTGCGACCCGCAGCGGCAGCACGGTCGCGCCGGTCGCGACCCCGGAGACGCCCGAGGGCCCGCCGGCGCCCACGAGCACTCCGGCGAGCTCCGTCCCGTGCTCCTCGACGCTCGCCGGGTCACCGGGCTTCGGCGCCGGCAGCGCCCCGCCGCGCTTGCGGACGATGTCGTAGCCGGGCAGCACACGTCCGCGCAGGTACGGCTGGGAGCGGTCGACCCCGGTGTCGAGCAAGGCGATCGTGACGCCGCTGCCGTCCATCCCGGCCAGGGTGAGCCCGGCCGCGGGGTCGCCTCCGGGAGCCGGCCCTCCGCCCGGGACGGTCGCCGGGTACGCGACCCTGACCGGGTAGACCCCCGCGACCTCGGGCGCCGAGTCGAGCAGCCCGATCCCGCGCGAGTCGATCGCGGCCGAGAAGCCGTCGATCACCCGCGTATAGGTGTACTCGGGCCGGATCGCCACGCCCTCGAGGGCGAGCCGGCCGATCAGCTGCCGCTGGGCCGCGAGCGCCTCCGCGCTCCAGCGGCGCTCGTCCGCCGCCGTCGACGTGGGACGGGCGCGGTCGGCCAGCGCAGGCGCCTTGAGCACGACGATGACGCGCTTGCCGACCGAGACGTGCGGCCGCGGCCCGCCCACCAGCCCGGCCCACGCGGCAGCGGAGGGAGGCTGCTCGACGGGGATGCTCCCGCCCGCGCCGCCGCCTCCCGCGAGCAGGAGCGCGAGCGCCGCGCCGGCGGCGAGGAGCCCGAGCGGCACCGTCGCACGCGGCTCAATGCGACGAGGCGTATGCATCGAGCCCAAGGTACCCGGGATAGGCGACGGCCTTCGCGTAGCGGGCCGCCGAGGCGATCATCGCCGCGTTGTCGGTGCAGAGGGAGAGGGGCGCGAACGCGGCCTCCGGCAGCGCGGCCCGCAGCTCGGAGTTCGCCGCGACGCCGCCGACGACGGCGACCCGCTCGGCGCCGGCCGCGGCCAGGCGCTCCACGAGCGCGCGGACGATCGCCCGCTGGTAGCTCGCGGCGAGATCGGCACGGCGCGCCTGGAGCTCGGCCTCGGTCAGGTCGCGCACGGCGTAGAGGAGCGCGGTCTTCACCCCGGAGAACGAGAAGTCGAGCCCGGGCACCCTCGCGACGGGGAACGAATGGGCGCCCGGATCCCCGTCCCGGGCGAGGCGGTCGATCGCGGCGCCGCCCGGATAGCCGAGGCCGAGCAGGCGCGCGCCCTTGTCGAATGCCTCGCCGGCGGCGTCGTCGAGCGTCGTCCCGATCACCCTGAAAGAGCCGCGCTCGGGCACGTCGACGAGCATCGTGTGGCCTCCGCTCGCGAGCAGGCAGAGGAACGGCGGCTCGAGCGCGTTGGGCCCGAGGTACAGCGAGGCGACGTGGCCGCGCAAATGGTCGACGGGGACGAGCGGAAGCCGGCGCGCCCACGCGATCGCCTTCGCCGCCGCGAGGCCGACGAGAAGCGCCCCGATCAGCCCGGGCCCCTGCGTGACCGCGACCCGGTCGACGTCGTCGAGCGTCGCACCCGCCTCGCCCAGGGTCTCGCGCAGCACCGGCACGATCAGCTCGAGGTGGCGGCGAGAGGCGATCTCCGGCACGACTCCGCCGAAGCGCGCGTGGAGCTCGGCCTGCGAGGAGACGACGCTGGAGAGGACAGTCCCGTCCTCCTCGACGAGGGCCGCGGCCGTCTCGTCGCAGGAGGTCTCGATCCCGAGGATCACGAAGCGCCGGCCGCGGGCTCGGCAGCTTCCTCGACGGGGTCCTTCCACATGATCATCGCGTCCTCGCGGTTGTCGGTGTAGTAGCCGCGCCGGATCCCCCGCGCGACGAATCCGAGCCGCTCGTACAGGCGAATCGCCGCGTCGTTCGAGACGCGAACCTCGAGTGTGTAACCGCGGCGTTCGTCCCCGGCGGTCAGGTCGAAGAGCTGCTCGAGCAACGCCTGCGCGATCCCGTGGCGCCTGAACTCCGGTGCGACGGCGACGTTCATCACGTGCCAGGCGTCGACGTAGCGGGAGATGATCAGGTAGCCGGCGAGCTCGCCCGTCGCCGTGTCGTAGGCGCCGAGGCAGATCGAGGTCGGCTTCGCGAGCTCGCCGGCGAACATCGCGCGCGACCACGGCGTCGGATAGGAGCGCTTCTCGATCTCCTCGATCGCGCTCAGGTCGCGCGCGGTGAGGCGGCGGAACTCGACCGTCATGCCGCCTGCTCGGCGTCGGGGAGCCGGAGGTAGAGAGGCTCGACCAGCTCGGCCGGGCCGAAGTCGCGCGCGAGCGCCGCGTGGAAACGGGCGCGCGGGAGGTGCAGCTCGCTGTCGTCGGGCGGCACGACGGCGCCGGCGGCCTCGAGCAGCTCGCGGTAGCGGCGCGCGCCGTCGCCGACGCACGTCGTCCCCGTGGTCACGGGCACGTCGACCGGGGCGAGGCAGCGCGGCTCGCCGTCGAGGAGCACGAACACCTCGCGGCGCTTGGCGTCCACGACGGGCAGCGCGCCCGGCGCGCCCGCCGCCAGCGCGTCGAGGGTGGAGACGCCGGCGGCCGGTACGCCCAGCGCGAGCCCGAGACCGCGCACCGTCGCGAGCCCGATCCGCACCCCGGTGAAGCTCCCGGGGCCGACGCCGACCGCGATCGCGTCGACGTCGGCCGCGCGACGGCCGCCCTGCCGCAGCAGCGCGTCGACGTCCTCGAGCACCGTCGAGGCGCGCGAGCAGCGCTCCCCGAGCACCTCATCGTCGTCGACGAGCGCGCTCGTCGCAACCTCCGTCGCCGTGTCGATCGCGAGGATCAGCACCTCGAAAATACCCCGTCTAGCAGGGTTTTTCCCTGGCTTTCGAGCTCAACAAGTCTATGCTCGGGGTCGACGTGCCGCAACCTGACCGCGACGCTCACCGGCGGCAGCCCGGCACCCGCGGCCTCGGGCCACTCGACGAAGCAGACGGCCCCGTCGAAGTACGGCTCGAGGTCCCCCCACTCCGCCGGCGAGACCGACGCGAAGCGGAACAGGTCGAGGTGCGAGACCGCGACCCGGCCCGCGTAGCGGTGGCCGATCGTGAAGGTCGGGCTCGTCACCGGCCCGGTGACCCCGAGCGCGCGGCACGCACCCCGGACGAAGGTGGTCTTGCCCGCGCCGAGCTCGCCCGAGACGGTGACGACGTCGCCGGGACCGAGGACGGACGCGAGGCGCGCCGCCACCGCCTCGGTCTCCTCGGGCGAGGAGGTGGTGAGCTCCACCCTGCTCAGAAGAGGCCGAGCTGGCCCACCGGCTCGGCGTCGCCGGCGGCGACCGGTGGAGCCGCCTCGGGCTCGAACGCAGGCGGCGGCACGGGTGGAGCGGCGGCGACGCCCTGGAGCAGCGACGGGATGCGGGCGAAGTCCGACTCGAGCACCTTCAGCATCGCGGGCGTGTAGAGCGCGGCGGCCGGGTGGTAGATCGGATAGAGCAGCACGTTCCGGGCGCCGAGGGTGACCTCCTGCTCCTGGCC
>Ga0335069_10007839_pt1 | contig 15362 bp, 21 predicted proteins | sample Lox_Sample_11_FD_206714 | JGI IMG/M metagenome (GOLD analysis project Ga0335069, IMG submission 206714) | Soil microbial communities from Loxahatchee National Wildlife Refuge, Florida, United States - Lox_Sample_1.1 | ecosystem: Environmental > Terrestrial > Soil > Wetlands | place: USA... | reverse complement strand
TATTTCTTTGTTTTTGTGTTTTGGAAGCTTGGAATTTATTAGGGCTTTTTTGAATGTAGGTGCACTTGGGGTAACTATTGGACTGGGATGTTTTTTGGCTGCTGTTACTAAAAGTGCTCAGGTTCCTTTTTCAGCTTGATTGCCTGCTGCTATGGCGGCCCCTACCCCTGTTTCTGCCTTGGTTCATTCTTCTACTTTGGTCACCGCTGGTGTTTATTTATTGATCCGATTTTTTCCTTTGTTAGATGGGTGTGTTCTTTCTGTTTTGTTTTATTTGTCTGTAGTAACTATGTTTATGGCTGGAGTTGGTGCTTTATTTGAATATGATATGAAGAAGATTATTGCTTTGTCTACTCTTAGGCAATTAGGTTTAATGATGTTAGTATTGTCTTTGGGGTTTTATTTGTTTTCTTATTTTCATTTATTGACTCATGCTATGTTTAAGTCATTGTTGTTTCTTTGTGCGGGCGTTTTTATTCATGGATGTGGAGGTTTTCAGGATGTTCGGTTTTTTGGAAGTGTGGTAAGGGTTTTACCTTATGTTTCTTTTTTGATGGTGGGGTCTTCTTTGGCGTTGTGTGGATTTCCTTTTTTGGCTGGATTTTATTCTAAGGATAAAATTTTGGAGGTTTGTATAATGAGGGAGTTTAATTTTTTCTGTGTTTTTTTATTGGTCGTTTCTACCTTGATGACTTCTATTTATTCTGTTCGTTTGTTGAAGGGTGTTAGGATGATTGAGTGTAAGGTTTCTTATGGGAATGTAATGGATTATAGGGTTGTAGTTTTTCCGATGAGTTTATTGATGGTTGGGGCTGTTGTTTATGGTTCTATAATTAGTTGAATGAGTATTGATGTTCCTTATTATAACTTGCCTGATTGATTTAAGGTTATGTTATTTTTCTTGGTTTTTGGTGGGCTTTTTATGGGGTTGATTAAGGGGGAATCTAGTGGGAAAGGGTTTTTATTTCATTTTTTGGGGAGAATGTGATTTTTGAGTTATATTTCTAGGTATATTTGGGTTAATATTTATATGGTTGTTGGGGCTTGAAGTTATAAGTTTTGGGATGGGGGGTGGAATGAGTATGTTGGTGCTCAGGGTTTGTATAAGTACATTTTTTCTTTTTCTGAGAGGAGGATTTATCCTTATAGGTTTAAGGTTTATTTTTTTACTTTTATGGTTTGGGGTTTTATTGTTTGTTTCTTGTTGTTTTAAGTGGATAGCTTAAGTTAGTAAAGCATGGCATTGAAGATGCCAGGATGTATAGGTTAGTATTCTGCTTGGATATTTTAAAGATTGCTCTAATTTTACATTGAAACTGTAATGTGTTATAATTTACACCATAAAAATAATTAGAAGTATCAACGGGATTAGTCGCTGTGACGATGAAGTTAGAAGCTTCTGTCTATTTTACTTCAACTGGAAAGTCTATTGTTTCAATAGTATCTTTAACAGGGATATACCTCTTTTTGGTTTCAGTTAAATTTTAATTAAGGGTATTGTTGTTTAATACCGTAAAAAGATTAAAAGTCTTTTTCTTGAAAGATTCTTAATTAATTAAGGGATAGATTCCTAATTTTCAGGTCGAAGCTGAATGCAATGTTTATTGCTTCAAAATTAGATAGATCCGGGGATACTTTCTGAATGCAAACCAGATGTTATTCTTAACTACTATCTAAGTTATATCAGTCGATGGCTCCTTGGTTTCATTCGTGGATTAGTCCTATAATTAGGATGAGGATGAAGAAGGAGGTGATTGATAATCAGGGAGTGAAGTGAGTTAGGTTTGAGATGATGGGGAGTGGGAGTAGAATTGTAATTTCTACATCAAAGATTAAAAAGATGATTGCAATTAGGAAGAATCGTAAAGAGAAGGGAATTCGTCTAGAGGAGAAGGGTTCAAATCCACACTCGAATGGTGATGCTTTTTCTCGTCTTGATAGTTTTTTTATTCTTAAAAGGGTTGTTAGTAGGATTAGGGTTGTTGTGATGATTAGGATGATTGTTGTTGATGTAATTATTATGATTATTATTTCTCTTATGTAATAAACCTGATGTTTGGAAGACATCTATACTAAATATACTAGGGAAATTAATATCCTCATCAATAAATTGATACGAATAAGAATAGTCATACTACGTCTACGAAGTGTCAGTATCATGCGGCTGCTTCGAATCCAAAGTGGTGTGAGGATGAGAAGTGACATTTAATGTGTCGTAAGAGACATGTAAATAGGAAGATTGATCCAATGATTACATGGAGTCCATGGAATCCTGTTGCGATAAAGAAAGTTGATCCGTAAATTGAGTCTGCAAATGTGAATGGGGCTTCGTAATATTCGTATGCTTGAAGTATTGTGAAGTAGATTCCTAAGATTACTGTGAGGGTTAATCCTATTGTTGTTTGTGAATGGTTATTATTTATTAGGCTATGGTGGGCTCATGTTACAGTGATTCCTGATGAAAGGAGAATTGCAGTGTTTAGGAGTGGAACTTGGAAGGGGTTAAATGGTATGATTCCTGTCGGAGGTCATATTACTCCGATTTCTATTGTTGGTGAGAGGCTTCTATGGAAGTATGCTCAAAAAAATGATACAAAAAAGAAGATTTCTGAGGTAATGAAAAGAATTATGCCGAATCGTATGTTGTTATTAACTTGTATGGTGTGGTGTCCTTGATTAGTTGCTTCTCGGTAAATGTCTCGTCATCATTGATATGATGTAATTGAGAGGATAATTAGTCCTAGGATTAATAGAGTGGCGGATGATTTATGGAATCATATGATTATTCCTGAAGTGGTGGCGAATGCTCCTAGAGCTCCTGTTGCGGGCCAGGGTCTTTGGTCTACGATGTGGTATGGGTGGAAATAATTTCTTGACATAGGTTTCACTTCTATAGAGTGTACTTAGGATTGAGAATACATAGGCTTGAATTAGGGCTACGGCGGATTCCAGTATTATAAGTAAGATTTGTGAGGTTATTAAGGGTAACAGAATTAGTGTGGAGGTGCTGGGTCCGTTATTTCCTAGGAGGGTAAGGAGGAGGTGGCCTGCGATTATGTTGGCAGCTAATCGTACTGATAAGGTGATTGGTCGGATTAAATTCCTTGTGATTTCGATTATTACTATAAATGGAATTAGAGCGGTTGGGGTTCCATTAGGTACTAGGTGTGCTAAGGCTCTTATGGTTTTATTTGTTCAGTAAAAGATTATTAATCCTATTCATAAGGGTAGGGCTATTGATAAGGTAGTTATTAGGTGACTTGTTGCTGTGAAAGTATAGGATGATAGTCCTAAAAAGTTGTTAATTATGATTAATGTGAATATTGATGTGAACAAGATGGTTGATGAAGTTTTTCTTTGTAGAATTACTGAGAATTCTTTTGAGATTATTATCTCTATTTTGTTGAAGATAATTTTGTTTGTTGATTTGGTCCTTCAGAAAGAGAAAGGGATGATGGTTGTGAATAGGAATATTCTTACTCAGTTTGTAATTGGTGTTCTTGATGATGGGTCAAAGATTGAGAATAAATTTGTTATCATTTTCAATTTTTTTGGAATGATGTTGGTGATGTTGGTTTGAATGTTAAGGGTTTATGTGTGAAGAAAATTAATGTTGAAGTTAATATGAGTGATGTTATTGTAATGTTTAATATGATTAGTCAAAATATGGGGCTTATTTGTGGGATAAAAGAATATTATTTATAATTATTTAAGAATGACATTCTTATGTTATGGTAGATTAACTAATTCTTTATGTTGTGGACTTAATTCATTTAATGAATGCTTTTGGGGAGATTCTTTCTATAACGATTGGTATGAAGCTGTGATTTGCTCCACAGATTTCTGAGCATTGTCCGTAAAAGATCCTTGTTCGGTTGCAGGAGAAGTTAATTTGGTTGAGACGTCCTGGAATTGCATCTGCTTTTACTCCTAGGGATGGGATGGTTCATGAGTGGATTACGTCGGATGCACTAATTAGTATTCGAATTTGTGAATTGAAAGGGATGATTAATCGGTTGTCTACTTCTAATAATCGGAGTTCATTAGTTTTGGTTTCTTCTTGTGGGGTTATGTATGAGTCGAATTCTAGGTTTATGAAGTCGGAGTATTCGTATGATCAGTATCATTGATGTCCTATTGTTTTGATGGTTATTGATGGTTCTTTTACTTCGTCTGTCAGGTAAAGAATTCGTAGGGATGGGAGGGCGATGAATATTAGAATGAGTGCTGGGATGATTGTTCATACGATTTCAATTGTTTGTCCTTCTAGAAGGTTTTGATCTCTGAATTTTCTTGTTATGATTATTGTGAATTTATAAGCTAGGAATGCGGTGATTAGGGTTAAGATTATTATTGTGTGATCATGGAAGTAAATTAATTGTTCCATTAGGGGTGATCTTGAATCTTGAAGGTTTAAATAAGATCATGAGGGGATTTCTTATGGGGAGAATGTCCCATTAATAGATCTTAAGTCTATTGCATTAGATCTGCCACATTAGAAGTTAGAAATTATTGGCAATTCGTTGTATGTGTGGTCTTGTGGAGGGAATGGGTGAGATCATTCTATAGATGAATATTGATGTCTTGAGAATAATGTTGGTCGGTTTGCTAGGAATCTTTCTTGTACGATGAAGATTAGTATTAGTACTCCAATAAGTGAAATGATTGATCCTGTTGATGAAATGATGTTTCATGTGGCGTATGCATCTGGGTAGTCTGAATACCGTCGCGGTATTCCATTAAGACCTAAGAAGTGTTGTGGGAAGAATGTTAAGTTTACTCCGATAAATATAATTATGAATTGTACCTTTAGTCATTTGTTATTTATTGTGATTCCTGATAGGAGCGGAAATCAATGGGTTAATCCTGCAATAATTGCAAATACTGCTCCTATTGAGAGGACATAGTGGAAGTGGGCTACCACGTAATAAGAATCATGGAGAATTGTATCAATTGATGAATTTGCTAGTATTACTCCTGTAAGCCCTCCGATGGTGAATAGGAAAATGAATCCTATTGCTCATAAAAGGGATGGGTTTGGGTATAAGCGGGCTCCATATAGTGTTCCTAGTCACCTAAAGATTTTAATTCCTGTGGGGATTGCAATGATTATGGTGGCTGAGGTGAAGTAGGCTCGTGTATCTACATCTATTCCTACTGTGAATATGTGGTGTGCTCATACTACAAATCCTAGAAGTCCAATTGCTAATATGGCGTAGATTATGCCTAGAGACCCAAAAGTTTCTTTTTTTCCTCTTTGGTATCTTACAATATGGGAGATTATTCCAAATCCTGGGAGAATTAGAATGTAGACTTCGGGGTGTCCAAAGAATCAGAATAGGTGTTGGTATAGGATTGGGTCTCCCCCCCCTGCCGGGTCGAAGAATGAGGTGTTAAGGTTTCGATCCGTGAGGAGCATAGTGATGGCCCCTGCCAATACTGGTAAGGATAGGAGTAGAAGGACGGCTGTAATAAGGACTCTTCATACGAAGAGTGGTATGCGATCTAGGGATATTCCTGCTGGGCGTATGTTTAGACATGTGGTGATGAAGTTGATTGCTCCTAGGATTGAAGAAGCTCCGGCTAAGTGTAGGGAGAAAATGGTCAGATCTACTCTTGGGCCTGCATGTGCGATGTTTGATGCTAGGGGAGGGTAAACTGTTCATCCTGTACCTGCTCCTCTTTCTGTTAATATGCCGACGGTAATAAGGAGAAGGGAGGGAGGGAGTAGTCAAAATCTTATGTTATTTATTCGTGGGAATGCTATATCTGGTGCTCCTAGTATTAGAGGAACTAGTCAATTTCCGAATCCACCAATTATAATTGGTATAACTATGAAAAAAATTATGATGAATGCGTGGGCTGTTACAATAGTGTTGTAGATTTGATCATTTCCAATTAAAGTGCCTGGTAGTCCTAGTTCTGATCGAATTAGTACTCTTAAGGCTGTTCCAATTATTGCTGATCATGCTCCTAGAATTAGGTATATTGTTCCAATGTCCTTATGATTTGTTGAAAATAATCATCGTTGCGGTTAAATGGCTGAGGTAGTAGGCGATAAATTGTAAATTTATTAATGAAGTGTCAAGAGTTTCTTTAATCAGGTTTTGTACTTTAAAGTTTTAAAAGGTTTGATTGCAAGTCGAAATATGGGTGGAAGTTTGTAGGCCCTAAAACCTAAGATGTTTTATCATAATTTTAGCTTTGAAGGCTAATAGTTTGGTTTAACTTAAGATTTTGTTTATAAAAAGATTATTGGGATTAGTAGAATTGGAATTGTGTTTATTATGATTTGATTATTGCCTGATGTTGAGAATATTGGGGTTTTGATGGATGAGTAATTTATGGTCATGGTTCTATAACAGATTCGTAGATAATAGAATATTGTAATTAGGGCACATATTGTTATTAGGTAGATGATTGGGATTGAAATATTGGTAAATTGTAAGATTATTATTAGTTTTGGAAGGAATCCTAGGAGAGGTGGGAGTCCTCTTAGGGATAAGATTGTTAGGAGTAGGGAAGTTTTTTGTATTTTTTTTAAGGAGGGGTTTTGTGAGATTTTATTTATGTTTAATTTTAGGACTGTTGTAATAATGGAGGATAGAACTGTTATGTATATGACTATGTAAAAAGTTCATGTTTTAATGGAGATTATGATTGCTGCAATTAGTCACCCTGAGTGGGCAATTGACGAATATGCTAGGATTTTCCGATTTGATGATTGGTTGAACCCTCCGGTTGCTCCCAAGATTACTGATGTAATAATTCTGATGAATAGGATGTTTATGTTGATTTCTGGTAATAGGTAAATTATGATAAATATGGGGGCAACTTTTTGTCATGTTAATACTAACAGAAGGTCGGAGTATTTTAACCCTTCAGATACTGGGGGGATTCAGAAGTGGAAAGGCGCTACTCCGGATTTAATTAGTATTCTAATTAAGACTATTGTTGCTATTAATGGTTCTAACAGATTTGTTGATAGTAAAAGAAATGAAAGAATTAATATTGAGGATCCTAGAGCTTGGATTAGGAAGTATTTAAGTGCTGCTTCTGAGTGTCGTGAATTTTTTTCTGATGTTAGGATTGGAATGATTCCTATTAGATTGATTTCTATTCCTATTCATGTTCCTAATCATCTTGATGAGTTAATGGTTATTAGGGTGCCTGTGATTATTATGGATAATATAATTAGTTTTCATGGCTGTAATAGGATTAAAAGGAGGAAAATAGATTTGATTCCATTGGAGGGATATGAGCCCACTAGCTTTAAGTTTAGCTTATCCTTTTATATTTTGGTGTAGGGGGCACGTTAAGTTTTGATCTTAAAGGCTTTAATTCGTTTTATAAGGTATAATGGAGATAGTTATTGACTATTTTATTTATCCTATCAAGATAACCCTTTAAATCAGGCACTTCATTAAATGTGTGTAGAAAGAAATTTTAGTAAGATGATAGTTGAAAAAATTTATGTTTAAATTGTTGTTTTGTGTAATTTTGAGGAAGAGTGTTATGTTTTTGTGTTTTTATTGGTAATATTTGGCAAAAAATTGTCTATTTTCATGGAGTTATATAATAAGATATATACATTAATGTACTACTATTAATGTTAAAATTAATTTTAATATTAAATCAAGTAGTATATTAACATCTATATTTAACAGTTATAGGGTCTGGATAAATAGGTACGTTTTCCAAATATAAATTCCTAATGAAAAAAAAAGACAGATTTAAATATATACGTTAAATTAATTAATATTAACATTATGATAATGTTATAATTGTATTTAAAAATTTAATTTAGTATTTTTCATTAAACTTAAATTCTTGATATTAATGTTAAAATAGATAATTATAATATATATATATATATAAGTATAACATTAAAATGGACGGAAGTTAAATGTGCTTTAATAGTGAACATCATATAATAATATGATCTTACAATTATTTAAAATTTTACTTTATAGAATAATCGTAAGATGTTTTTAATTGTTAATAAACATTGATTTAAATTACAATTTAATAAAAAAAATAATTATTTAAATTAAATTAACAGAGTTGGGGGACTCTGTCTCTCATAGGAGATTAAAAGTTAAAATTGGTTCTTTAAGGTTTCCTTATTGTATTATTTATATGATTATTTTGGTTTAATTAATTAAAATGAATATGCTTTATAATAAGTTTAGTTATATGCTAAAAATGTTAATAGTTTATTTTAATCAAGATGCAATATATTAAGCTGTTTAATGTGATTATTAAGTGTGAATAATTGAGTTATTGAGGTATTAATTGTGGATAATTGTTATAATTGATAAGTGGTAGTGATCGAGAGATTTAAGCAGTTATTGATAGTTGATTGGTTAATAACGTGCCAGCAACCGCGGTTATACGGCTGATTGTAATAAATATTAAGTGAAGAAAATAGAATGGTCAATGAAATTTTGTTATCATTAGCAGTGAAATTCTTGTGATTAGTTTCAGATGATTTGAATGTTATAGGTTATTTATTAGAGACCAGGATTAGATACCCTGTTATTTTTAATAATGGTAAGGTTGGTAGTAGTAATTAAACGAAACTAAAAGAACTTGGCGGTGTTTTAATTTTTAGAGGAACCTGTCCTGTAAATGATAGTCCACGATCAATGTTTACTTTCCTTAATGGTTTATATACCTCTGTTTTAAGATTATGAAGTTAGTTTATTTTCTTTAATTTAGTTGTTTAATTCAAGTCAAGGTGTAGCTGATGGGAAAGGAGAGATGGGTTACAATGTTTACATATATATATGGATTATGAGTCGATGAGTTATAAGGAAGGTGGATTTATTAGTAAATTATTATTGATTTTTTATTTGAAATTTTAATTGAGACATGTACATATCGCCCGTCACTCTCATTTTGAGATAAGTCGTAACAAAGTAAAGCAATTGGAAAATTGCTTTGTCAAGAGGTAGTTTATATAAAATATTTCGTTTACATTGAAATGAAGCTTTAAGATAGGAGGCTCTCGTGAATGGGGAAAGATAGGAAGTTGATGGAAACATGGATGTAATGAATAGATTGTTTTTGATAGTAATTTAAATAAGAAAGATAGGAGGATTTGGTTGAGAGGAACTGTGAGGGATTGGAAAGAGAAATGGAATTATAAAGGGTAGATTTGTTGTGGTTGGTTTCCTTTGGTATCAGGATATTATAAATTTATTTGTGGATTAATGTTTTCTAGAAATTTTTTGATATATTTTATTTTATTTGAGGGTGTGTTATAATTTTCATTAAAATTGAAATTGAAATGATAAGTTATTCGTAGGTAATGATATCTAGTTTCTGTCGATAAGCTTTATGTTTGTCATATTTGGATGATAATTGTTTTTTAGGATAAGCTAAGGAAAGGTATAATATGGTTTGTTTTTAATGGTATGAAAACTGAGCTTAGAATTTGCTATGTTTTGAAGTTTGTCATGAATTTTTATTTTTAGGATTTAATAGGTCATTTGTTGTGAAGATGGAAGAGGTATAAATTGAATTTTAGTTTTATTTTTATTATTTAATGATTAGTAATTGTATTGGTAAAATTAATTGATGGTGGAAGTAAAGTAGAGGTTAATAATTCTGCAAGAGTTGATTTAGGTGTTTAACAAAAACATTTCCTTTAAGTTTGTATTGAAGGTATTGTTCTGCCCTCTGAAGTAGGATTTTGAAGGGCCGCGGTCATTAAGCTGTGCTAAGGTAGCATAATCATTAGCTTCTTAATTAGAAGATTGTATGAATGGACGATTGGATCAATTCTTTTTTACTTTTAATGTTTGAATTTGTGTATTTTGTAAAAATGCGAAAATAATCTCCTGGGACGATAAGACCCTATAGATCTTGTATATTGATTTGATAATCAGGATTTAAAATTTTGTGTATTAATGGATATTTGGCTGGGGCGGCATGTTAGTTTATCATAGCTTGATTTTGATTATATTTGTAAGAGTTATGTGATCCTTATTTAAGGAGTAAAAGAATAAGTTACCTTAGGGATAACAGCGTGATTTTTTTAGAGAGAACTAATCGATAGAAAAGTTTGCGACCTCGATGTTGAATTAAGATTTCATTTAGGGTGCAGGAGCTCTAAAATAGAAGTCTGTTCGACTTTTAAATTCTTACATGATTTGAGTTCAGACCGGCGGGAGCCAGGTCAGTTTCTATCTGGGGGATAGGCATGTTGGTTTTAGTACGAAAGGACCAAGCTAGCTTTTGAAAGTTAAATTGGCAGAAGATAAATGCGCTAGATTTAGGTTTTAGTGATGTGGTATGACACATTTAATAGCAAAATTTATTGCTATAATTGTTTCTTTTATTACTTATTTGGTGTTGGTGGTATGTGTGTTGTTGGGAGTTGCGTTTTTAACTTTGTTTGAGCGTAAGGTTTTGGGGTACATTCATATCCGAAAGGGGCCCAATGTGGTCGGGTATTGGGGGGTGATGCAACCTTTTGCTGATGCTCTAAAATTATTTTCTAAGAATCAGGTTTATCCTTATTATTCTAATTATTTGGTTTATTATTTGTCTCCTGCGATTAATTTATTTATTTCTTTGATCGTATGAATGGTGTTGCCTTATTTTGGTTTAATATATAGATTTAGATATTCTTTGTTATTTTTTTTGTGTTGTACTAGGATTGGTGTTTATACTTTACTTGGGGCTGGTTGGTCTTCTAATTCTAAGTATAGGATGTTAGGAACTCTGCGGTGTGTGGCACAGACTATTTCTTATGAGGTGAGGTTGGCTTTAATTTTGATTTGTGTGTGTTTGTTGGTTGCTAGGTATGATTTTTTTTTGTATGGGTCTTATCAACGGTATATTTGATTCATGGTGGTTATTTTTCCTCTTGGGATTATCTGAGTAACTAGGATGCTTGCTGAGACTAATCGGGCCCCTTTTGATTTTGCGGAGGGTGAGTCAGAATTGGTTTCTGGGTTTAATATTGAATATGGGTCTGGTGGATTTGCTTTATTATTTATGGCTGAATATTCTAGAATTTTAATGATGAGGGTTGTATTTTCTGTTATTTTAATAGGGGGAATTGGGAGAAGGGTGGTTTTTTATTTTGAGGTTGGTTTTGTAATATATTTATTTATTTGGGTTCGAGGAAGTCTTCCTCGATTTCGTTATGATAAGTTGATGTTTTTGGCTTGAAAAGCTTTTTTGCCTGTTGTTTTGTTTTATATATTGTTTATTATAGGGGGATTGTTTGTTTAGTTGTATAAATTTGAGAGTAGCTTTTAAAGGTCGCCTTTTCTAATGCTTTCAAAACATTTGCTTTATTATAAGCTAAAAAGCTATGGGTTGTTAATTGAGTCTCATGCTTTGTGGATGAATGGATTTATGATGAAGTATGTGAAATATATTGTTGTGAGAATTTGTCCTGTTATGATGAATGGATCTTCTACTGGTCGGGCCCCAATTCATGATAGGAGGATTGCTGATGAAGCAAGCATCCAGAATGTAATTTTATTGATAGGGTAATTTGATGTTGATCGTATTTTTATGTGATGTGTAAACGATATTGATGATAGAATTAAGACTGATATGACTAGGGCTACTACTCCTCCGATTTTGTTTGGAATGGATCGTAAAATGGCGTAGGCGAATAAGAAGTATCATTCTGGTTTGATGTGTACTGGTGTTGCCAATGGGTTTGCTGGGATGAAGTTTTCTGGATCTCCCAGATAATAAGGTCTTGTTAGACATAGAGAGGTTAGGCATGCTGTGGCGATGATGAATCCTACTGTGTCTTTGATGGAGAAGTAGGGGTGAAATGGGACTTTGTCGAAGTTTCTATTTAAACCTAGAGGATTATTAGATCCTGTTTCATGAAGGAATAAGAGGTGTAGGGCGGATATTCCAGCGATTGTAAATGGTAGAAGGAAGTGTAGGCTGAAGAATCGTGAGAGGGTTGCGTCTGAAACTGCGAATCCTCCTCATAGTCACTCAACAATTGATGTTCCAAGGTATGGGATGGCTGATAGGAGGTTGGTAATAACGGTTGCTCCTCAAAATGATATTTGTCCTCATGGTAGTACATATCCTAGGAATGCAGTTGCTATTGTTGTTAGTATGATGATTACTCCGATGTTTCATGTTTCTATGAAGCGATATGAGCCGAAATAGATTCCTCGTGCTGTGTGGAGATATATTGCGATGAAGAATAAGGAGGCTCCGTTTGCGTGGATTGTGCGGATTATTCATCCGTAGTTTACGTCGTAACAGATGTGGATGATTCTTGAGAATGCAATGTTTTGATCTCTTTTGTAGTGTATTGCTAAGAAAATTCCTGTTGTGATTTGGGTTGTTAGGCATAATCCTAGGATTGAACCTATGTTTCATAGGACATTGATGTTTGATGGGGAAGGAAGATCAATGATTGAGTTGTTCATGATTTTTATGATTGGATGAGTTTTGATTATTTTTATTGACATTAGTTGGTTCGTAGGGGCCCTTGTCAAAATTTTGTTATTTTTACTACTGCAATTAGTGTGATTAATAGGTAGGTGATTAATAGGATTGTTATTGTTTGGGATGAGACGGTGATTATTGGTATGAGGTTAGTTAGTTCTTTTATTTTTGAATCTTTTATTATTGATGGGAGATCATTTATTAGGAGGGGGGATAATATGATTGGGATTGTGATGATTATTAGATTAAGTGGTGATTTGAATTTTTCGTTTGATGCTAGTGAGGCTATGTAAATGAATAAGATTAGTATTCCACCTAAGTAGATTAGAATTAGGGTGTATGAGAATCAAAAAGTTGGTATTATGATGCCTGAGATTGTGGAGATTATGATGGTTTGTAGGATTAATGTGATTCCGATAGATAATGGGTTTGATAGATTTATGAAGATTGTATTTATGATTAGTATTGTGATTTTGATTTCAGAATTTAGTTTAATTTAAAATTTTGGCTTTGGGAGTCAAAGAAGAGTGTTGGTTACTTATTTCTGAAGTTTTAAAAGGGTTGCTCTATTTTAGTTTACAAGACTAATGTTTTATTATAAACTATTAAAACTTTTGGATCTGTTGATGTTTTTTGTAGTGGGCCTGGTGTGTTATTTTTCTGGGGTGTGGGGGTTAGTTAGGATGCGTAAACATTTATTGGTTACTTTGTTGAGTCTTGAGTATATTGTATTGGTGTTATTTTTTTTTATTAGACTTTTAGTTGGATATTTGATGGTGGAGGGGTATATTTTGTTGTTTTTTTTGGTTTTTTCTGTGTGTGAGGGGGCGTTGGGTCTTTCTTTAATGGTTATTTTGGTTCGTAGTCATGGGAGGGATGTGTGTGGGTCTTATAATTTGTTGGAATGTTAATATTGTTGTTTATTATGATTTTTTTGATTCCTTTTTTTTGTGTTGGGTTAGGTGATGTATTCCTTTTGTTATCTTTCCTTTTTTTTTTGAGGTTGTTGGGAAGCGGTTTGGATTATTGTATGTTTAATGATTATATGGGATTTGATGTGGTTTCATGGATGTTGGTGACTTTGACCTTTTTTTTATGTTATTTGATAATTCTTTCTAGGTTTTACATTAAGTTTTCTTCTTTTAGTGAGAAATATTTTGTTGTGTTTATTTATTTGTTGTCTTTTTTATTGTTAATGGGGTTCTCTATAGTTAATAGGGTCGGGTTTTATTTTTTTTTTGAGGCTTCTTTGATTCCTATTTTTGTGTTGATTCTTGGGTGAGGGTATCAACCGGAGCGTTTGCAGGCCGCTTTTTATATGTTGTTTTATACTGTATTTGCCTCTTTTCCTTTATTGATTGGATTGTTTTTGATTTTTCCTTTTTGTGATCATTTATATTATATTATGGTCGGTGGTTCGGGGTTTGTTTATGGGTTGTATGAGTGTGTGTTGGGATTTTTTTTGTTGTTTGCTTTTATCGTAAAGCTTCCTATGTATGTGTTTCATTTATGGTTACCTAAGGCTCATGTTGAGGCTCCTGTTTCTGGTTCGATGGTATTGGCTGCGGTTTTGCTTAAATTAGGTGGTTATGGGATATATCGTGTGGTTGGAATGTCCTTGGGTTTTGAAATGTTGGGTTTAGGGTTGATGGGTTTTGCCTTGGTCGGGGGAGTAGTTTTAAGGATGATTTGTAGAGTACAGACTGATATGAAGTCTTTGATTGCTTATTCTTCTGTTGTTCATATGGGTACTATGGTTGGTGGTTTGATTAGAATGGGGTTGATTGGTGGTTTGGGGGCCATTATAATAATGATTGGTCATGGGTTTTGTTCTTCTGGTTTGTTTTTGGTTGTTAATTTGATATATGAGCGGTCTGGTTCTCGTTCTGTGATGGTTAATAAGGGTTATATGGTTATTGTTCCTTCTTTTTCTATGATGGTTTTTTTGTTGAGGGTTTTGAATGTTGGTGCTCCTCCTTCGGTGAATATTTTTTCTGAGGTTTTTCTTGGTGGATCTATTTTAATGTGGAGTTTGTGGAGGTTTATTTTTTTAATGATTATTACTTTATTTAGTATAGTTTATTCTTTGTATTTTTATTCTTTTACTCAGCATGGGGAGGGGTATTTTTATTATGGGAATTTTAGTGTGATGGTTCGTGATTATATTTGTATGTTTATACATGTTTTTCCAGTTGTTTTTATGGTTGTCTTTATTTATGTTTATGATTTGTTTTAATCTGGATAGTTTAATTGTAAAATGATAAGATGTGGATTTATAGATACTTTATGTTGATGGAGTTCCGGATGATTTTGGTTGGTGTATTTGATGTTGTTTTTTTAATATTAATTGTTTTGTCTTTTTTTGTGTTTTATTTGTTGGTTGGTGTTTTGTTGAGGGGGGTGAGTTATGTGATTGATTGGGAGCTTGTGGTTTATAATAGCATTAATGTTTATTATAGGATAGTTTTTGACTGGATTAGTTTATTATTTATATTTACTGTGATGTTAATTTCATCTTGTGTGTTTAAATATAGTAAGGAATATATGGGTCATGATGGTAGGAAGGTACGATTTGGGTTGTTAGTCTTTTTGTTTGTGTTGTCGATGATTTTTTTGGTTATTAGTCCTAATTTTGTAAGTGTAATTTTGGGATGAGATGGTTTGGGGTTGGTTTCTTATTGTTTGGTTGTTTATTATATGAATTATAAGTCTAATTCTGCTGGTATGATTACTGTTTTGACCAATCGGTTAGGGGATTCTGGATTAATTATTTGTATTTCTTTGTTTTTGTATTTTGGAAGCTTGGAATTTATTAGGGCTTTTTTGAATGTAGGTGCACTTGGGGTAACTATTGGACTGGGATGTTTTTTGGCTGCTGTTACTAAAAGTGCTCAGGTTCCTTTTTCAGCTTGATTGCC
>Ga0335069_10007837_pt1 | contig 15365 bp, 12 predicted proteins | sample Lox_Sample_11_FD_206714 | JGI IMG/M metagenome (GOLD analysis project Ga0335069, IMG submission 206714) | Soil microbial communities from Loxahatchee National Wildlife Refuge, Florida, United States - Lox_Sample_1.1 | ecosystem: Environmental > Terrestrial > Soil > Wetlands | place: USA... | reverse complement strand
ATCTCCGCCCGCTTCTCCTTTGTGTCGGGTTCCAGGTGCGGGGCGAAGGCGCCGAACTCGATCCCGTCGAACTTCAGCTCCTTCAGCTTCTTGACCACCGTGGGGAACGGGATCGGCTTGTCGGAATAGCCGCCCCAGATGTACGCCCAGGTGCCGACCGAGATCTTCTTCCTGGCCATGCTAAGCCTCCTCTGTGCGCATGTCGGGATGTGCCGGCCCGTTGCCGTTGGCGCCTGCAGACGCCCCACCGGGGCGCACGCGACGCCGCCGCCCAAACCCCGCCTGCTGACCTGTCGACTATTGAAAAATCCTCACACAGCCGCCGTGCTTCGTCAAGCCGCGGGTCGCTCGGTGACGCGCCGCCCGGACCTTCTGCAGGGCGGCGGCTCCGTGAAGGCCGTGAGCCCGAACGCGGGCCCACGGCAGGTTCGAATGCAAGCCCCGCCTAGTGGCTGGCCATGTAGGCCGCCAGCTTGGCGTCGAAGTCGTCGAACATCTTCTTGTTGGCGTTGAACTGCTTCTCGTAGTAGTCCAGGTGCCACTCGAACTTGTTCGCGGCGCGTCCCTTCATGTAGTTCTCGGTATTCCAGGGAATCGCCTTGTCCAGGTTCGCCTTGGTGAGCACGTCCCACGGGGTGATCTGCAGGTCCACGGTGTACGGCTGCTTGTTGAGGTAGCGCACGATCTGCTGGATGCAGAGGTCCGCGTTCAACGAGGGCGGGTTGGGAACCGTGGCGGCCATCAGGCCCTGGCGCATCCACTCCCAGGCATCTTCCTTGCCGTTGTTGGACACGATGATCTTGTTGGTGATGCCCTGCTCCTTGAACACCTGGATGATGCCGCCGACGGTCTCCTCGTTGGCGCCGAAGATGACGTCAAACGGCTTGCCCGACATCAGCAGGTCCTCGGTGATGGGAACGGCCTTGGTCCGCTGCCAGTCGGCGCTCTTCAGCACGAGGGTCTTGCCCATGCCCGCCTCGTCCAGGGCGAGCTGCCAGCCTACCATCTCGCCTTCCGCGGGGCCCTGCCCCAGGAAGCCGGGGATCTCGGCGGTCTTGGCATTCGGGTAGTTCTTGGCGACCCACTGGCCGATCTTGTACCCCATGATGACGAAGTTGTCGGTCACGTGGCCCTGGAACGATCCGCCCGGCGGCAGGTCGGGCTTGCCCGCAATGAAGAAGATGGGCACGTGCGCGTGGTTGGCGGCCTCGATGGACTTGGCGCTCCCGGCCGCGCCCGCCGTGATGACGGCGATCGCGTCCACGCCGCGGGCCACGAGGTCCTGCACGTTGGCGAGCTCCTTCTCGGGCTTGTAGTTCGAGTTGACCTCGATGACTTTCATGCCGTAGGACTTCGCCACTGCCACCAGCGTCTTGCCGAACTGGGCGTAGTAGTCATCCGGACCGGCATTCACGAAGCCGATCGTCTTTCCCATGGTGGCATCCGCTGCACTGGCGGTCACGACCGCCCCGGCCAGCAGCGCGAGCACCATTGCTATCGTAACGAGTCTCTTCATCTGCAATCCTCCCTTGTGAAAATCCACTCCCTCTTCCGAGGGTATCCGCGGGAACCGGCGTGCGCCCGTTGTGGGCCTCCTCCTTTCTCGGGCACCTTCTCCCACCCTTCCCGCGTCACTCTGCGAGGGCCTTCTTCGACTGCGCGGAGTCACCCCTGCGGGGCCCGACCTTGGCGGACTCCGAGCTCAGCCCGCTGAAGTAGCTGAGCAGCACCGCGAGGATGATGATGCCTCCCGTCATGACGTACTGCCAGTAGGGGTTGACCCCCAGGATGTTGAGCGCGTTGGAGATGCACCCCAGCAGGAGGACGCCGATCAGCGTCCCCCACAGGTTGCCCTTCCCGCCACTCAGCGCGGTGCCTCCCACGACCACCGCGGCGATGACGTCGATCTCCTTGCCGTCCCCGATGAGCGGGTTGCCCGTCCCCAGGCGGGACAGCAGGACCATGGTGCCGATGGCCACGAACAGGCCGTTCAGCCCGTACACGAGGAGCTTGAAGCTCTTCACGTTGATGCCGGCGAGGTAGGCGGCATTCTCGTTGCCCCCCACGGCGTACACCGACCGCCCGAACTTCGTGTACTTCAGCACGAGCCACGTGACGATCTCCAGGACGATCAGCACGAGGACCGGCATCCCGATGCGGAACGTGGAGGTGAGGTTGAAGTAGGTGCCGCCGAGGAACGTGAAGTGGTCCACGATGGTGATCTCGCTGCCGTTGGTGATCAGGTAGGTGAAGCCCTTGTAGATCGTCATGAACCCGAGGGAGACGATGAACGGCTCCAGCTTCGTGCGCGAGATGATGAAGCCCATGAGGACCTGGAAGAGCACCGCCACGACCACCCCGATGAGCGCCACCAGGACGTCGTTGACGCCCAGGATCCTCATCATGAAGGCCATGCCGGTTCCGACGAAGCACATCATCTGCCCGACGGAGAGATCGATGCCGCCGGACACCATCACGAACGTCATGCTGATGGCCAGGATGCCCGTGGTGGACACCTGCATCAGGACGTTGGCGATGTTGCGCGGCTTGATGAAGGCGACCTTCGTGATGTCCCCGCCCCGGACGAAAAACATCTCGACCAGGATCACCGCGACGATGACCGCCAGCAGCGTGAGAAAGATCGGGCCGTTCTCGCGGCGGGAATAGCTCTTCAGGGTCATGTCAGGCAACTCCTATGGCGTGCTTCAGCACGGTCTCCTGGTTGATATCATCCTTCTCCAGCAGGGCGGAGGCCGCCCCGCCCCGCATCACGATGATGCGGTCGCTCATGGCCAGCAGCTCGGGCATGTCGGAGGAGATCATGATGATGGACTTCCCCTCGCGCAGCAGGTCCACCATGATCCGGTAGATCTCTTCTTTTGCCCCGACGTCGATGCCCCGGGTGGGTTCGTCGAAGATGAAGAACTCGCCCCGGCTGGCGAACCACTTGGCGAGCACCACCTTCTGCTGGTTGCCGCCGGAGAGCTGCATGGCGAGCTGGGACACCCCGGGGGTGCGGATCTTGAGCTCTTCCACGTAGTGCTCGGAAAGCCGGATGTCCTCCGACGGCAGCGCGAAGGGCGTGCGGGTGCGCGTGTAGCTGACGATGGGAATGTTGCGCGTCAGTGCGTGCTTGAGGAACAGCCCGAGGGCCTGGCGGTCCTCGGTGATGAAACACATGGCGTTGCGGATGGCGGAAAGGGGCGTCTTCATCCGCACGGGCTTGCCCCGGATCAGGATGGCCCCGGAATCGGCCCGCTTCACTCCGAACAGCAGCTCCGCCAGCTCCGTGCGGCCCGACCCGTCCATGCCGGCGATGCCCAGGATCTCGCCGCGGCGCACGGTGAACGACACGTCGCGCACGCCGTTGCCGCTCAGGTGGCGGGCCTCGAAGACCACGTCCTCCCCGATGGGCAGGCGATCCCGCTTGTAGAACAGGGACACGTCGCGGCCCACCATGTCGCGGATCAGCTTCTGCTCCGTCAGCTCGGCAATGGGGTACGTGCCCACCTTCCTGCCGTCCCGGATGACGGTCACGCGGCTGGCGATCCGGAAGACCTCCTCGAGGTGGTGGGAAATGTAGATGATGCTTTTCCCGTTCTCCACGAGCCGCCGGATGATCTCGAAGAGGTGGTCGGTCTCCACCTGGCTGAACGAGGACGTGGGCTCGTCGAAGACGATGACCTTGGCCTCCTGGACGAGGGCCTTGGCGATTTCTACGACCTTCTGCTCGCTGCTGCTGAGCCGGCCCACCCGTTCGAACGGTGAGATCTCCGAGTGCAGGTACTTCAGGATGTCACGGGTGCGGGCCACCATGGTGGGCCGGTCGATGACCCACCCGTTGGTGATCTGGTTGCCCGCGTACAGGTTCTCCACCACGTCCAGCAGGGGGAAGAGGTTGTGCTCCTGGTAGATGGTCTGGATTCCCATCTGCATGGCCGAGTGCGGGGTGAGGTTTTCCACTTTCCGCCCCTCGAACAGGATGGTCCCGCGGTCCGGGGCATGGGCACCGGAGAGGATCTTGATCAGCGTGGATTTGCCCGCCCCGTTTTCCCCGCAGATACAGTGGATCTCGCCGCGGCGCAGGTCGAAATCGAAGCCCTCGAACACGCTCACGCCCGGATAGGACTTCCAGATGCCGCGCATGTCCAGGATCAGGTCGCCGTCCACTCTAGTCCCTCCGCAACCACGTGGGCCCCTCTGGCGCGCCGGCGCCCGGCCGGGCCGAAGCCGCCCGGGGTCGCCGATCCACCAGATTGGATGTAATGGAGTTGCTCACGCAAATCATCTGGATCCATCTGCGATGGTTGCAGCACAATAAACCAAACCTGCCGGTATTTCAAGGAAAATCGGCCGATGGCCGCCTCACGTTCGGTCCGCGGCGCGTCAGGTTGAAGTGCGGCCGGCGCGGGCCGGCCGCGAGCTGATCGGAAGCAGCGAAGGGAAGCGACGACCCGCGGGTCAGCCGCAGATGGCCTTGAGCCACTCGTAGCTCTTGCGCGTATTCTCCTCGGTGCCGGAGCACTCGAGCGACACTTCGCCGTCCCAGTTGAGGGACTTCCAGTACTCCAGGATCTTCTTGATGTTCGGGGCGTTGACGCCCTGCCCGACGTAGACCTCCGAGACCGCGATGCCGGTCTCTTCCCCGCGGCTTGCGGCCGCGAGGGCGGCGGACACGTCCTTGATGTGGGAGTGGTTGATGTACTTCTGCAGCGTCTTGACGAACTCGAGCGGATCCGACCCCGAGATGAAGACGTTGCCGGTATCCATGTTGACGCCCAGGTACTCCGACTCGAAGTGCTTCATCAGCTTCAACATGAACTGCACGTCCGTGGTGCAGGCGCCGTGGGGCTCGACGTTGACGATGACCTTGTAGTCTTCCGCCCACTTCAGGAGCTCACCGTAGTTGAACACGGCCTGCTTGAAGGCCTCGTCCTTTGAAATGCCCCTGGGCAGCGCCGCGCTGTCCGTGGTGTCCAGCTTGCGGCAGCCCAGCTCCCTGGCAAAGCGGATGGCCTGCCGGCCGTAGTGGATGCCGTACGCGGCCCCTTCGGGCCCCATCATGGGATAGGCACCGTCGATCTGGGAAATGTACATCCCCTTGCTCTCCACGTAGCGGCGGACCTGGAGGGGATTGTCCCAGAGGGACACCGAGGGATCGTAGCCCATGGAGTTGATGAAGTAGTGACCGTGGATGACCCCGAACTCCACGTGGGGCATCTTGAACTTTGCGCCGAGGTCGACGCCGGCCTCGAAGGAACCGCTGAGCGAACGCAGGTTGTCCGTGTGCATACCGATCTTGATTGCCATGGATTCCTCCTCGTCATCTTTCGGATCGTGTCGGATACAGGAACGGGGCTGGTCTCCCAGCCCCGTTCCGTTTCGTTCAGGTCACCACCTGGATTGGCGCGCCGCCGGCTTACTTGTACGCGGGGTTGACGCGGAAGACCGGGTTGGTCATGTCGAAGATGAACGCCTTGGCATTCCGCTTGGCCATGTAGTCGTTCAGGATCCAGGGGATCAGCTTGTTGCGGTTGATGTTGCTCTTCTCGAACGGCAGGAACTGCACGAAGATTGCCTTGGGATAGGGCTTCTTTGCAAAGTAGGCCGTCATCTGCTGGAAGCACACGTCCGCTTCCAGCGTCGGGCACTGGTTGACGTCCATGGTGGTCTGGCCCTTCTCCACCCATGCCCACGACTTTTCCTTGCCGTTGCTGGCGCCCAGCCAGTACTTGCTGGTGTCCAGACCCGCTTCCTGCATGGCCTGCAGCGCTCCGGTCATCATCTCGTCGTTCTGCACGTACGCGCCATCGAACCCGTCCGGTCCGAGGGCCGTGATGGCATCCTGCATGACCTTCTTGGCCGGGTCCGCGAACCAGCCGCCCGAGCCCCAGAACACGATCTGCAGGTCCTTGCCGCCCGCGCCCTTGACGCCGACGGAGGAAAGCAGCTTGCCGATGTCCTTGCCCTGGTCGCGGTATTCCTCGATGAATCCCTGGGTCTGGCCCGCGGCGGTTCCCTGCCCGAGCTTGCCCTCGATCATGACGATCCGCTTGGCGCCATGGGCAATGGCGGACTTGCCCGCCAGGTGTCCGTCATAGACCCAGTCGAACCCGGAGAACCCGGCGAGGCCCGGTTCGTTCGGGGGATTGTGCGTCAGGTGGAACTCGGGGATGCCGGCCGCCGCGCACTTCTTCAGCGTCTCGGAGGTGGTCTGCGGGGAGTTCTGCACCACCACGACGGCGTCCACCTTCTGCGTGATGAAGTTCTCCACCGCCGCGATCTGCTCGGGCGCGGTGCCCTGTCCGACGACGTCCAGGACGTCCCAGCCCGCCTGCGTGGCGAGCGCCTTGAATACCTGGAAGCCGGCCTTGTAATAGTCGTCGGCCGCATCCATGTAGTAGCCGATCACCTTCTTGCCCGCGGCGAACGCGGTCGCCGCCAGCAGGAGGCACAGCAACACGATCATGATCCTCTTCATCGTTTGTCTCCTCTCCTGGTCTGGTTTGTAACGAACATTCTCAAGCGGTAACGGTGCTCATTCGTCGGCTGCCCTCTGGCTCCTCCTTTCGCTCGGCTCCGATATCTGCCTACGCCGCCCGTTCGCTGCGGCGGGACAGGATCTCCGATACCCGCGTGGACACGTATCCCGCGGATACCGCGATGATGACGACGAGGCCCTTGGCCACGAACTGCACCTCCGACGGCAGGCGCAGCATGTTCATGGCGTTTCCGATGGACCCGAGGAAAAACACGCCAATGATGGTCCCGAGGATGTTGCCCTTGCCGCCTCGCAGCGCGGTGCCCCCGATGACCACCATGGCGATCGTGTCGATCTCCAGGCCCTGGCCCAGGGTGATGATCCCCGTGTTGATGCGGGCCAGGAGCATGACCGCCCCGATGCCCACCAGGAACCCGATGATGACGTACACGGACAGCCTCATGTTCTTCACGTTGATGCCGGCGAGGTACGCCGCCTCGGGGTTGGTGCCCACCGCGTAGATGCGCCGGCCATACTTCGTGCGGTTGAGCGCGATCCCGGCGACAACCGCCACCAGGAAGAAGAGGATGACGTACGGGGGAATGATGAGGTTGAGGTGGCTGACCGGATCCTTGGCTCCCTCGATCAGGTTCGATTTGAAGAAGTCCAGCTCTCCCTGCATGATCACCTCGCGGGAGTTGGACAGGAGCAGCGCGATTCCCTGGAACGTGATCATGCCGCCCAGCGTGATGATGAACGGCTCCACCTTCGCCCGGGAAATGATCAAGCCCAGCAGCGTCTCCAGCACCACCGCGGAAAGGACGCCCACCGTGATGGCGGCAACGGTGCCGATGTGCCACACCGAGATCCCGGATGCCACGATGATGGACACCAGGGAGGCGAGCATCCCCACCGAGAGGTCGATGCCGCCGGAGATCATGACCACGGTCATCCCGACGGAGATGATGCCCGGGACGCCCACCTGCTGCAGAATGTTGAGCAGGTTCACCGGGCTGATGAACGTCGGGAACTTGCTCCCGCCGGTGAGGATGAGCTGCAGCCCCACGATGATGACGATGAAACCGACGAAGATCGAGAAGACGGTGAAGTTTTCCCAGCGCTTGAACGGGGAAAGCCGCGCCGAGGGCCGCGCGGCCGCCAGGGGCTCGCTGCTCATATCGCCTTGTCTCCTATGGAATGCATCAGGATGTTCTCCTCCGAGACCTGGTCCGAGCCCAGCTCGGCGGTGACCTCGCCGTCCTTCATGACCAGGACGCGGTCGCTCATGGAGATGACTTCCGGCATGTCGGAGGACACCATGATGATTGCCTTGCCCTGCTTCAGCAGGTCCACCATGATCTGGTAGATCTCCTGCTTGGATCCCACGTCGATGCCGCGCGTGGGCTCATCGAAGATGAAAATCTCCCCGTTCGTGTTGAACCACTTGGCAAGGACCACTTTCTGCTGGTTGCCGCCCGAAAGGTTGAGCACGCGGGTGCGCGAGTCCCTGGTCTTGATGTTCAGGGTCTGCACGAACCCGTCCGCCGTGCGCACGTCCGCGGCCGGCGGCATGAAGAACCGGCGCAGGTTGACGAGGTTGGCGCTGATGACGTTGCTCGCGATGGTCTGGGGGAGGAACAGGCCGGTGTTCTGCCGGTCTTCCGTGATGAAGCACATGCGGTCCCGGATGGAGTGCCGCGGGGTGGCGTGGCGCGAAACCCTGCCCTTGATACGGATCTCCCCGCGGTCCAGCGGGGCGCTTCCGAACAGCACGTTCATGAGCTCCGAGCGTCCGGATCCCACCATGCCGGCGATGCCGAGGATCTCCCCGCGGCGAAGCGTGAACGACACGTTGCGCGCCCCGTTGCCCCACACGCCGCGCGCTTCGAAGAGCACGTCGCCAATGGGCACGCGCTCGCGCTTGTAGAACGTGGACGGGTCCCGCCCGACCATGTCCTTGATCAGCCGGTCCTTGGTGAGCTCGGAGCGCGCATACTCGCTCACCTTGCGCCCGTCCCGCAGGACCGTGACGCGGTCGGCGATCTTGAATACTTCCTCGAGATGGTGCGAAATGTAGATGATCCCGATCCCGCTCTTCTTCACCGTCTCGATGATCTGGAGCAGGTGGTCGATCTCCGCGGCGGAGAACGCGGAGGTAGGCTCGTCCAGGATGATCACCCGCCGCCGGAAGATGAGGCCCTTGGCGATCTCCACGGTCTTCTGGCCGCCGCTCGAGAGCTCGCCCATCTTCATGTCGGGCGTCAAGGTGCTCTTGAGGTAGTCGAGCACCTCGACGGTCCGCCGCCGCATCTCGGTCTTGTCGAGGAAGATGCCCTTCTGGATCTCCGCGCCGGTGAAGATGTTCTCCACGATGCTGAGCGTCTCGAAGACGATGTGCTCCTGGTAGATGGTCTGGATGCCCATCTGCTGTGCCATGTGGGGCGTAAGCTGGACCGGGCGCCCGTCGAACAGGATCTGGCCTCCCTCGTCCGGCTGGTAGGCGCCCGACAGGATCTTGATCAGGGTCGACTTTCCCGCGCCGTTTTCACCGCAGAGGCAGTGCACCTCTCCCTCCTCGAGGTCGAAGGAGATGCCCTGGAGCGCCCGCACGCCGGGGAACGTCTTGGAAATGTCGGTCAGCCGCAGGATTTCGTTCATAGCCGCCGTTCTGGTCACCGCATTGTCACGACGCGACGCGCGACGCATCCTGTGCTCGCGGAGGGAAAGGAGCGGGACCTCGTGTACGCTTGTGGGGGTGACTATACGCGCCTTGATCGGTTCTTGTCAAGTTCTTTCGACTCGTGTGTTTCCTGTTGACGGCAGGCGCGTTCCGTGCTGAAATGAAAGCACCGCACCGCCCGTTCGACGGTCCCGGTTTCTTTGTCCACCACGGTTCCTGCCAGAACCTGAATTGAGAAGGGAGACCCGACATGAAGATCGGATGTTTTGCGCTCGTCGACCCGTTCCAGGTCCTCGACCACCAGCTGGAGCGCATCGCCGGGATGGGTTTCCGCTACGCGGACGTCACGGACAACCACCCGGGCGGGCTTCTCGGGCGGGAGTTCGGTTTCGCCGCCACCGTGAGCCTGGACGACAACCCGAAGGACGTGGTGCGCCAGTTCGCCAAGCACGGGCTCACCATCACCACGATGTGCGCACACGCGAATCTCCTGGATCCTTCCGCATCGTCACGGTACGGGACCGCGGAGATCATCAAGGCCGTCAAGCTCGCAGCCCTCATGGGCGTCACGCACGTGGTGACCTGCGAGGGAGAGCCCTCCACGGAGTGGGGCAAGGGACTGTCGCGGGACCGGGCTATCTTCATCACCGCGGAGAAGCTCCATGAGCCGGTCCGGCTGGCGGCAGACCTCGGCGTGGAGGTCCTGCTGGAACCGCACGGCCCGCTCACGGACACGGTGGATGGCGTGGAGGGGATCTTCAAGGCCCTCGGAAACCCGTCGAACCTCGGCGTGAACATGGACACGGGCAACTGCTGGCTGGGCGGCAGCGACCCGGTGGCCTTTGCCCGTCACTTCAAGGACCGGATCCGCCACGTCCACTGGAAGGACCTGCCCGCCGAGTTCGAGAAGAAACGCGGCAAGGAGTTCGGGTGCGGGTTCAGCCCCATCGCCCTGGGCGAAGGTGTGATCGACATCAAGGGCGCGTATGCCGTGTTGAAGGACGTGCCGTACTGCACGCTGGAAATCGGCGGAGACGACAACCTCAGGAAGAGCGTGGCGTACCTGGAGTCCCTGGCCCGATAGGAGTTCGGCGGGTCGGCGGGGTACGCAGCGGCGCCGGGTGACCGGCGCCCGGGGGGCGGACCCCGCTCTCACGATGGCCTGGCCGTGACGGGCCGCCGCGGCCGGCTCCTCCTACAGCTGCGTGCGCAGCTCCCGCAGCCGGGTCAACGCGCCGAGGCACAGGGAGAGAATGACGATGATCCCCCTGAAGAAGTTCTGGTAAAACGAGGGGATGTTCGCGAAAAAGAGGATGTTGTTGAGCAGGCCCAGGATGAAGGCGCCGATGATCGCCCCCCAGATGGTGCCGCGTCCGCCCGACATCGCGATCCCGCCAATGACCACTGCGGCAATCGAATTGAGCGAATACGTGAGCCCCGAGCGGTACTCGCCGGCCGCGGTGAGCATGAGCAGGGTCATGCCGCCCAAGCCGACAAAGAAGCCCGCAAAGAGGTGGGCCAGGAAGCGCACCCGCTGCACCGGGATACCGGACGCGTAGGCGCTTGTCTCCGCGCCGCCGATTGCATACACGTGCCGGTAGAACACCGTCCGGCTGATGACCGCCCAGACCAGCAAGCCCACCAGGAGAAGCGCCAGCGGCATCGGGATGATGCCCAGGACCGCGCTTCGGTACAGCTTGTAGAAGAAACGCGGAACGTAGCCGCCCGGCACGGGCATGATCAGGATCGTGGTGCCCAGGACGATCCCAGAGGTGGCGAACGTCGTGATGAAGGGCGGCAGGCGCAGCGTCCCGACCAGAAGCCCGTTGAACCCGCCGATGGCAACCGCGATGGCCAGGCACAGCAGGACGATCCAGCCGACGTTGGTGTCCGACATCGCGGCGGCTCCCACGATGGTGTAGAACGCCATCACGGAGCCGATGGACATGTCCACGCTGCCCGAGATGATGATGATGCCCTGCGCCAGCGCGGCGAAGATCAGCGGCGTGAAGGACATCAGGTTGGACGTGAGCACATCCGGCGTGACCAGCTCGGGCTGGAGGATCACGTTCACCACGAGCAGCACGACGAGCACCGCGAAGCCCATCGCGGAGGGACTTTTCAGCGCGCGGCCGAGCACGGCCGAGGCGCCGCGGGAACGGTCACCTGCCATTCTGTACACCTGCCGTGAGGGAAGATTTGAGGATGCTCTCGTCACTGATGCGGTCCCCGTGGATCTCGTCCACGATGCGCCCCTCGAACATGATGAGGACACGGTCGCAGTTGCTGCGCAGCTCCTCCACGGCGCTGGCGTAGAGGACCACCGTGGTCCCCCCTGCGGCCAGCTCCTTGACCAGGCGGTAAAGTGCCGTCTTGGCCTGGATGTCGATGCCCTTGGCCGGGTCGTTCAGCAGCAGGATGCTCGGGGTGAACTGCAGCCATTTTGCGAACACGACCTTCTGCTGGTTGCCGCCGCTCAGGTTGCTCACCGGGTTCTTCGGGTCCGGCGGCACGACCTCGAGCTTGCGCGCCACCGACTCGGTGATCCGGAGCAGGCCCGCGATGTCCAGGAAGAAGCTGCCGTTGCGCAGCGGGAACCGCGGGTAGATCACGTTCTCGAACACGTCGAGGTTCATGAACAGCCCGTCCTTCTGGCGATCACCGGGGACCAGGAAGATTCCGTTCTTCACCGCCTCGTTGGGATGGCGCAGCGCGATCTCGCGGCCGCCCAGGAGCACCTCGCCGTGGGTGCGGCGCAGCATCCCGGAGATCACGAGCACCAGCTCCTCCTGGCCCTGGTCGGCCAGGCCCCCGATGCCCAGGATCTCGCCGCGGCCGGCCTTGAGCCTGATCCCCTGGACCTTCGTCTCGTAGGAGACGTCGCGCAGCTCCAGCACCGTTTCGGCGACGGGCGCGCGACTTCGCGCCGGCGCGACCTCCGCGGACAGGTCGCGGCCGGCCCCGGTCACCAGTGGAACGATGAGGTTTTCGTCCCGAGGCTGGGTACGGAAATCCACCAGGCCGGTGCGGCGGCCGCTCGAGAAGGCATACACGATGTCGCACAGGCGCACGATCTCCCACAGTCGGTGGGAGATGAAAATGACCGAGACGCCGCTGGCCTTGAGCTCGCCGACCTTCTTGAAGAGCTTCTCCACGTGGAAATGGCCCAGCGCCGCCGTGGGCTCGTCCAGGATCAGGAGACGAGGGTCCTGCTGCAGGGCCTTGGCGATCTCCACCATCTGCTTGTTTTCGGAGCTGAGGGTGGCCACTTTCTGGTCCGGAGAGACATCCTCGATGTCCAGCTCTGCCAGCAGCGACCGCGCGCGCTCGCGTGCGATGCCGTTGCGGGCGAATAGGCCGCCGGAGCGCGACTCGTTGCCGAGGCTGATGTTCTCCCAGACCGTCAACTCCGGCACGAGGCTCAGGTGCTGGTGCACGTGCACGATGCCCAGCCGCCGGGCCTCCGCGGGTGAGCGGATCACCGTCTTCTGGCCGTCGACGACGAGCGTGCCGTCATCCGGCGGAGTCTCCCCCGAGCAGATGCGGGCGAACGTGGTCTTGCCCGACCCGTTTGCCCCCACCAGGCCGCACACCATGGGACCGTCGAACGACAGGTCGACCCCGTGCAGGGCGACCACTCCCCCGAACCGTTTCCTCACATCCGTGGCTTCGAAAGACTTCATCCCGCCTCACCCGCGCGCGGAAGGGAAGGTCGGCGCACCGAGGCGCGCCGACCCGTTTCCGTGCCGCGAAATCCTACTTGAACAGGGCGTTAATCTGGTCCTGCGGCCACCAGTTGTCGATGTACTCCGTGATACCGCGATCCGCCATGTGGTCATCATAGATCTGCTGGACGTTGTCGTCGGTAATGTAGCGGTTCAGGGGGACCGCCATGATGGTGTTGGTGGTGACGTGCATCTGGGCGTCCGGCTTGAAGGCGCCGGGCTTCAGCTGCTTGCCCTGCAGGAGGCGCACGCCGATGCCGAGGGCGAGGTTGATGGTGTATCCGGGGCCGTTCTCCACCGCCATGGCCTTGAAGCCCGCGCCCTTGTTCTTCAACCAGTACTCGAGATAGGGCAGGCGGCCTTCTCCGTTCATGACCGGCAACTGCCGGCCGGCTGCCTCGAACGCGCGGATGGCGCCCAGGGACTCGCCGTCCTGCGTGACCAGGCCGTCCAGCTTGGGAACCGCGGCCAGGACGTTGGCCATTACCTGCTGGGAGGTCGTGGGATCCCAGTTGCCATTGGCCTTTCCGAGGACCTTGATGTTGGGGTACTTCTTCACCGTGTCGGCGAACGCGACGTCGCGGTCGGTGTTCGCCGGCGACCCGTCGTATCCGCTGAGGTAGTACAGCGACCCGGTGCCGTTCATCCGCTTGATGACGTACTCGGTCTGCACGGCCATCCAGTCGTAGTTGTTGGGGTAGACCATGAGCGCGTCGGGGCTCGTGATGCGCTGGTCGAATACGATGACCAGGATCCCCTTTGCGTTGGCCTCTTCCAGGACCGGGTTCAGCGCGCTCTGCGAGTTCGGGTTGACCAGGATCAGGTCCACCTTGCTGTTGATGAGGTTGCGGATCTGGCTGATCTGCAGCTCAACCTCGAAGCCCGCGTGCTGGACGATGAGCCGGTTCACCAGACCCTGCCCCTTGTACAGCTGGAACTCCTTCTCCAGGTCGTTGACCATCTGCGTGCGCCAGCTGTGCGTGATCAGCCCGTTGCTGAGGCCGACGTTGTAGGGCGGGTTCTTCTTGAGGGTGCCCTTCAGGAATTTCTCGATCGCGGTGTCCGCGAACGCCCCGAGGGTCACCGTGGCCAGGAACACGAGAGCGATGACCAGGACGAGAATGCTTCTCCGATTCATCCGAATCCTCCTTCACATACGTGAGTGCGAACCAGGACCGAAAACCTGTTTCGGCGCGCCGTGACCTCCTTACGCACCGCGCCGGGTTTCTTCCACGGGCCCCGACCCGCGGGGCCGTGCCGTTCACCGCGCCTTGCGCGGAGTGTAGCTCGCCAGGAGCAGCAGCAGCACGATGCCGATCGTCACCTGCCGTCCTCCCTCGCCCAGTTGCAGCGTGGCGAGGATGCTGTCCAACGTCGTGAGGAAGATCGACCCCGCAACGGCACCCAGGTAGCTGCCGGAACCACCGGCAAAGGCGATGCCCCCGATGATCGCCGCGACCACGGAAGGCAGGATGTACAGCGCGCCGAGATTGACGTCCGGCTCTCCCACGAAGCCCAGGAGCAGCATGCCGGCCGTGGCAGACAGGGCCCCGCTCACGCCGTACACCATCATGCGGAAGACGCGTGTGCGCACGCCCGAGAGCGCGGCCGCGCGGTTGTTTGCGCCGATGCCGTACAATGTCTTGCCTGCCCGGGTCCGCCGCAGGACGTACTGGGCAACTACGATGACGACGATCCAGAGGATCACGATCCAGGGAACGCTGATCCGTAGCGAGGGGTTGCCGATGGAGAGGGACCCCAGGCCAATCGCTTCCAGCGCCGGGCTGGCCTTCCCGATGTGCACGCCGCCGGTGGTGAAGAGCGCAATTCCGCCCGTGGCGGTACCCCAGGCCAGCGTCATGATGAGCGGGGAGATGGACAGGTAGGACACCCCGGCGCCGTTCACCAGGCCCAGGGCAAAGCCGCACGCAACCACCGCCGCGAGCGCGAGGGGCAGGTTGCCGTCCAGCCCCCGCAGCACGGAAGCGCTCAGCACCACCCCGATCACGAAGATTCCGCCCACGGAGAGGTCCAAGCCTTCCTTGCCGGAAATGATCACGATGGATTGCCCGAGCGTCACCAGGCCGAGGAATGCGGAGGCCTGGATAACCGTCATGATGTGCTTGAACGCGAGGAAGCCCGGGACCAGCAGCCCTCCGACGACCATCAACGCCACCGCGAGCAGGTAGGCAATGACGACGCGGTTGGAGAGCCAGGCCCGGGCCGTCATCTTGAGGCGCGCGGGCTCGAACCGCGGCTGCGGGCTCACCGGGTCCGCGCTCGACATGGAACGTCCCTCCTAGACGGCTGCAGGGCAGCGATTCGCGATCGCCTGGCCGAATGCATGCGTGCGGTACCTTTCTTTTCCTATTTATGCGGACGGCAAGACGCACGCCCGCTATGGCCGTTTTGGATCCTGAACCAGCATCTGTTGCCGATGGAAGGTCATCGTACCTTGAAACGCCGAAAAGTCAAGAAA
>Ga0335069_10007835_pt1 | contig 15366 bp, 15 predicted proteins | sample Lox_Sample_11_FD_206714 | JGI IMG/M metagenome (GOLD analysis project Ga0335069, IMG submission 206714) | Soil microbial communities from Loxahatchee National Wildlife Refuge, Florida, United States - Lox_Sample_1.1 | ecosystem: Environmental > Terrestrial > Soil > Wetlands | place: USA... | reverse complement strand
TGCACGCCGGGGCGGGGGTCGACCTGGTGGCGCCCTCGGACATGATGGACGGCCGGATCGGGGCGATCCGCCGCGCGCTCGACGCCGCGGGGTCCACCTCCACCGGCATCATGGCCTACTCGGCGAAATTCGCGTCGGCCTTTTACGGGCCGTTCCGCGACGCCGTGGGCAGTGCGCAGGCCGCCGGAACCCACGGGTTGAGCAAGGCGACGTACCAGCTCAACCCGGCGAACCGCCGCGAGGCGCTCATCGAGGCGGCCCTCGACGAGCAGGAGGGCGCCGACATCCTCATGGTCAAGCCGGCCGGGCCGTACCTCGACATCATCCGCGAGGTGCGCAACGCGACGAACAAGCCGGTGGCCGCGTACCAGGTCTCGGGCGAGTATGCGCAGATCCACGCGGCGGCGCGCCTGGGGTGGCTCGAACTCGCGCGGTGCCGGCGCGAGTCGCTGCTCGCGATCAAGCGCGCGGGCGCCGACATGATCCTCACCTATTTCGCGCGCGAGATGGCGGCCGAGCTGGCCGGCTGAGGCGGGGCGGTCACGCGCGGCCGCCGACCACCTGCCGGAGGTCGGCGACGAAGGTGTCGACGTCGGACTCCCGGGTGTCCCAGGAGCACATCAGCCGGTAGCCGTGGGCGCCGATGAAGTTGTAGAAGTGCCAGCCGCGGCCGTGGAGGGCCTCGGCGGCGGCGGGATCCATCTCGACGAACACGGCGTTGACCTCGGGCTCGACGAGGATCCGCACCTGCGGAATCGCCTGCAGCGCGGCGGCGAGGCGGGCGGCCATGGCGTTGGCGTGCCCGGCCCGGCGCAGCCACGCGCCGTCCTGGAGCATGCCGGCCCATTGGGAGCTGAGGAAACGCATCTTCGAGGCCAGCTGGCCGGCCTGTTTGCAGCGGTAGTCGAATTCGCGGGCGAGCTCCCGGTTGAAGAAGACCACGGCCTCGGTCATGTTCATGCCGTTCTTGGTCCCGCCAAAGCAGAGCACGTCGACGCCGGCGCGCCAGGTGATGTCGGCCGGGCTGCCGCCGCCCCGCGCGCCGAGGGCGGCCGCGGCGTTGGCGAAGCGCGCGCCGTCCATCTGCACCGCGAGCCCGTGCCGCCGGGCGACGCCGGTGAGCCCCCGGAGCTCCTCGACCGTGTAGACGGTGCCCCATTCCGTGGACTGGGTGAGGGAAAGGGCGCGCGGTTTCGGGTAGTGGATGTCCGTGCGTTTGAGGATGACGCGCTCGACCTGCGCGGGGTCGAGCTTCCCGTCGGCTCCGGTGGCGACGAGGATCTTGGTGCCGTTGGAGAAGAACTCGGGGGCGCCGCACTCGTCGGTTTCGACGTGGGCGTAGTCGTGGCAGATGACGCTGTGGTAGCTCTGGCAGAGCGCGGCGAGGGCGAGCGAGTTGGCCGCGGTGCCGTTGAAGACGAAAAAGACCTCGCAATCGGTCTCAAACACGGTGCGGAGCAGGTCGCACGCGCGGGCCGTCCATTCGTCGTTGCCGTACGAGGGCAGGCGGCCGCGGTTGGCCGCCTCGAGCGCGGCCCACGCCTCAGGGCAGATGCCGGCGGTGTTGTCGCTGGCGAGGACCTGGTTGGCGGCGGGCGGGCGATTGCGGTCGGCGGCGGGGGCGGCGGGGGAGGTGGCCATGGCTCCAAAGAACCGAATTCCCGCGCCGTGGCTAAACCTTTTTTGGCGGGCCCGCCCCGAGCGCGGTCTTGCGCCCGCCCCCGGCACGCGTTTCGCTGGACGCCATGCCGGGGCCGGACGCCAACCTCTATCTCGTCGGTTTCATGGGCACGGGCAAGACGACCGTGGGCCGCGCCGTCGCGCAACGCCTGGGCTTCCAGGCGCTCGACAGCGACACCGAGATCGAGCACGCGGCCGGCAAGACGATCGCCCAGATCTTCGCGGAGGAGGGGGAGCCCGCCTTTCGCGCGCGCGAGCGGGCCTTTGTCGAGGGCGGCCACCCGGACCGCGGGGTGGTCGTGGCCTGCGGCGGCGGGCTGGTCGTGGCGCCGGGCATGCTGGAGCGATTGCGGGCGAAGGGGGTGGTGATCTGCCTGCACGCGACGGTGGCGACGATCCTGCAGCGCACGGCGGCGAACCGCTCGCGGCCGCTGCTCAACGTGGACGACCCGGAGGCGCGAATCCGGCAGCTCTACGCCGAACGGGAGGCCATCTACCAGCGCGCCGGCACGCTCATCCTGACCGACTCCCGGCCGCTCCACGACGTCGTGCTGCACGTGCTCCGCACCTACCGGCGCGAGGCCCGGGACTGGGGCCGCGCGCCGGCGCCGGGCGCGGCGGCGGCCCGGCGCGCGGGCGCCGGGGTGCCGGGGCCGGCCGGATCCGCCGGCGGCTGAACCTTCGCGGCGAACCACGCGGGGCGCGATGCTCATGGATGCGCGGCAGGAGGAACTGCGGCGGCGGCTGGCGGCGCTGGGCTTCGACGCGGTGGGGTTCGCCCGGGCCGCCGCGGCGCCGGCCGGCGGGTTCGAGCAGTGGCTGGCGCGGGGGTTTCAGGCCGACATGGCCTGGCTGGCCCGCACCGCGGCGAGGCGCCGGGATCCCCGGCTGGTGCTGCCGGGGGTGCGCTCGATCATCGCGCTCGGGGTGAGCTATGCAGAGGACAGGGGACAGGGGACAGGCGCCAGGGGACCGGCGACAGGCGCCAGGGGACAGGGGACGGAGGACGGGGGGCAGGCGCGGCCGGTGTGGGCCCGGTATGCCCTGTATGAGGATTACCATGACACGTTCCGGCCGGCCCTGGTGGCGGCGGGACGGCTGCTGGAGGAGCTCTACGGGATCGACGGGCGCGGCTACCGCTATTACGTCGACACCGGGCCCGTGCCCGAGCGCGGCTGGGCGGAGCGGGCCGGCCTCGGCTTCCGCGGCAAGAACGCGATGCTCATCTCGCGGGAATCCGGCAACTGGCTGCTGCTGGGCGCGATCCTCACGGTCGTCGAGCTGGCGCCCGATCCCCCGCTGGCGGGCCCGCGCCGCCCGGCGGCGGCGCTGGACCGGACGGGGCTGCGGTGCGGCAAGTGCACGCGCTGCCTCGACGCGTGCCCGACGCAGGCGTTCCCGGTGCCCGGCCAGGTCGACGCGCGGCGGTGCATCGCCTACCAGACCATCGAGAACCGCGGGCTGATTCCCCGCGGACTGCGGCCGGGCATCGGCGCCCGCGTCTTCGGCTGCGACGTCTGCCTCGAGGTGTGCCCGTGGAACCGGTTCGCGCAGGCCGGCCGGCGGATGCTGCTGGCGGCCCGCCCGGCCCTGGCGGAACTCAGCCTGCGCACGCTCCTGGAGCTGACGCCGGCGGCCTTTGCCGAGACCTTCCGCGGAACGCCGGTCAAGCGCCTGAAACTGGCGGGGCTGCTGCGCAATGCGTGCGTGGTGGCGGGCAACCTCGCCGCCGGGGCGGGCCCCGGGCACGAGCTGGTGGCTCCGCTCGCCGCGCTGGCGGCGCACGCCTCGCCGATCGTGCGGGCCCACGCCGTGTGGGCGGTCTTCCGGGTCGCGGGTCGCGCGGCGGCGGCGGACCGGCTGGCCGCGGCGCGGGCGCGCGAGCAGGATCCGGCGGTCCTCGCGGAGTACGCGGCGGCGGCGGACGGGTCCGACGCTACTTGAACAGGGCGTTCATCCGCTCCGCGAAGACGGGCGGCGGCCGCACGGGGCGGCCCTCGCGGTCGATGAACGCATGGGCCGTGCGGCCCGTTGCCAGCAGGTCGGCGCCGCGATAGACCTCATAGGTGAGCTCGATCCGCACGACGGGCTTCTCGGCCAGCGTGGTGACGATCGTGACCGTGTCGTCGTAGAACGCGGGCTTGAGGTACTTGACCGCGGCCTCCAGCACCGGCAGGCGGTACCCGGCCGCCTCCAGGTCGCGATAGGCGATGCCGCGCTCCTTGAGCAGGGTGGTGCGGCCGATCTCGAACCAGGGCAGGTAGCTGCCGTGATAGACGACGCCCATCATGTCGGTCTCGGCATAACGGACGGTGACTTGAACGCGGGATTGGATCATCAGGAAGAACGCGGGCGCCGGACCGGGCTCATTCCGTGATGACCCAGTCGGTGTTGTTGAAAAGCAGGTCGGCGGAGCGCAGCCAGTTGTTGCGGAGCGCCCAGGTGCGTCCGGCGGCGCCGAGCTGCTGGCGCAAGGCCGGCTCGGCAATCAGGCGGGCGAACGCCGCGGTCAGCGCGGGCCGGTCCGCGGGCGGCACGAGCAGGCCGGTCACGCGGTCGACGACGGCCTCGGGCACGCCGCCCACGGCATGGGCGACGACGGGCAGGCCGTGCGCGGCCGCCTCGAGGTAGACGAGGCCGAAGCCCTCGACGCTCTGGCGGTGGTTGATGCTCGTCATGGCGAAGATGTCGGCGCGGGCGTAGATCCGGTCGAGTTCCTCGTCGGGCGCATGGCCGAGAAAGCGGACGGTGACGCCCGAGCGGGCCGCCGCCTCGCGCAGCCTTTGCTCGTAGTTCTCCTTGCTGTTGCCGCCGACCAGCCAGTACTCAACCCGGGCGCGCTCGGCGGCGGGCAGGGCCTGGAGGGCCTCGATGATCAGGAGCTGGCCCTTGCGCGGATGGAGCCGGCCCACCGTGAGGATCACGACGGGGTCGCCGGGGACGGGCGCGGGCCGGACGGGGGGTGGCAGCAGATCGGACCGGAGGGCGCCGGGCGTGAGGAACGTCTTGGCGGCGGCCTCGGGGAAGCGGCTGCACAGGAGCTGGCGGGTAAAGCCGGTGAGCACGCTGATGCGGTGGGCGCGGCGGATCAGCCGCCGGGCCAGGATCCGCGCGAGGGGATTCTGGTGGAAGCGCAAAATCTCGGATCCGTGAAACGTGAGCACCAGGCGGGCGGGCCGGCAGCCGCCGACGAACTGCAGCGCCATCAGGGCGCGGATCGGTCCCGGCTCAGGCAGGTAGAGGATGCCGCGCCGCAGGCGGCGGCGGTGGCGGAAGAGCTCCTGCATCAGGCGCGCCAGGCAGGCCAGATCGTGCGTGCCCTTGAGCGGCAGGCGGCGCAGGCGGAAGGGCCAGGCCTGCTCGCTCGCGCCCGGCGGCATGGCCTGGGCCCAGACCTCGAGATCGTATCCGAGCTGCGCGGCCGCCCGGGCGATTTCCTCCGCGAAAGTGGCGATCCCGCCGTACCGCGGATGGAACTCGTGCGTGATCAGGAAAACCGGCAGGCGGCCGGCGCCGGGCGCGCGGCGGTTCGCCGGGGGCGGTGGCGCACCGGTCGGTTCGGCGGAGACGTTCACGGTTGTTTGACCATCGATGAAAGTCCCGCATGTTGCGCGGGTCCGCAACCGCCAATCTGACGGCGACGGCGGGAGGAATCACGTATAATCTGGAACTTTTGCGGCGCCCGCCTTACCGTGGGCCATACTGGGATTTGCAGGGATCCGCCACACCGGACTTTCGCCCGCGAATTCCGCGTAGAAAATTTGGATTTACATTTTGGACGGCCGCAAATTACAACAGCGCGACATGGCACAAGCATCCGATAGCAATTTGGGCGCCCCCAAGGCGGCTGCGGTGCCCGCCAAGCCATTTTCTCCCGAGGACGATGCCTATCTGCGCGAGGTGCTGAAACGGTGCTCCGCGCCGACCTACGAGGCCGCCAGCCAGTTCCGCAAGACGCGCAACACCGAGCACCTGCCGGCGATCGTCCTGGGGATCATCGAGCGCTACGTGGAGCCGGATCTGCGCGCCAAGCTGAAGGACCCGGACGACGATCTCCGGCTGATCGAGGATCTCGGGATCGATTCGCTGACGATGATGGAGATCGTGATCCTCGTCGAGGACGTCCTGCAGATGTCGATCAACAACGAGGAGTTGCGGCACCTGCGGACGCTGGGGGATGTCAAGCAGTTCATCGACTGCAAGGTGCGCGGGCTGCCGCTGCCGCAGCCGACCAAGTTCCTGCCGATCGAGCAGATTGCCTCGGTCATGCCGATCCAGCCGCCGTTCCTGTTCCTCAACGAGGCCTCCGTCAGTTCCCAGGGAGCGAGCGCCAAGTACCGGATCAGCGGGCAGGAGTTCTTCCTGCAGGGGCATTTCAAGGACAACCCGGTGATGCCGGCCTCGATCATGCTCGAGGCGCTCGGCCAGTTGGCGGTGCTCTTCCTGCTGGAGGGCGGCGCGCTCGAGCCCGGCAAGGTGGTCAACCCGCAGACGATCTTCTTCACCTCCTGCGAGGGCGTGCGCTGTCACCGCATGTGCCGCCCGGGCGACGTGCTCGTGCTCTCGATCAAGCCGAAGCGCCTGAAGATTCCGCTGGCCACGTTCGAGGGCGCGATCCGGGTGGGGCAGGACAAGGCCGCGATCGCGGAGGAGATCACCCTGACCTTTGGCTACGCCGAGGCGGTGGCCGTGGAGGCGGGTCAGCCTCCCGCCGCGACGGGCGAGCCCGCGTCGCTGCCCACCGCGGTCAACGCCTGAAATCCGGCGCGCCGGCGGCGGCGGGGAGGGGTTGCGGCTGAGCTTGGCGGATGCCGCGGAACCTGTCTTGATCAGCGTTGCCCATGGCGAAGGTCTATATCACCGGCATCGGACTGGTCACCAGCATCGGCAACGACGTGCCGGCGGTCGCGGAGAGCCTCCGGGAGCTGCGGCACGGTTTTGAGGTCTACGCTCCGTTCCAGAAGGCGGACGTGCCGGTGAAGGTCGTCGGGACGATCAAGGGTTACGAGACGGATTCCTATGATTGCGAGGACTGGCGCTATCCCAGCCGCTTTGCGGTCAAGCGGGAGATCCTCCGCGGCATGGCGCCGCACGGCCTGTACACCTACTGCGCGATGCTCGATGCCATCGCCGACGCGCGGCTGTCGACGGCCGAGGTCTCCAACCGCGACACCGGCCTCTACGCGGCGTCGGGCGGATCGCCGCACCTGCTCGGCTACTATCTGCAGCGGATGAACAGCCTGGGCGTCATGCGCTGCTCCCCGCTGGGCATCGTGGCGTCGATCGCCGGCACGGTTAATTTCAACCTGGTCTCGCATTTCAAGATCAAGGGGGCGTCGTGCGGTTTCGCCTCCGCCTGCGCCTCGTCCTCCCATGCCGTCGGCTACGCCTTTGAGGACATCGCGCTGGGCCGGCAGCAGCGCATGTTCGTGGTCGGCGCGGAGGACGGCAATGTGGAGAGCATCCTGCCGTTTGCCGGCATGCGGGCGCTGTCGCTGCAGGCCAATCCCGATCTCGCCTCCCGCCCGTTCGACCTGGGGCGCGACGGTTTTGTGGGCACCGGCGGGGCCGCCGTGCTCGTGCTCGAAAGCGAGGACGAGGTCGAGCGGCGGGGCGCGCGCACCTATTGCGAGGTCGCCGGCTGGGGCCAGGCCTCGGACGGCTACAACGTCGCGATCTCCCATCCCGACGGGGACGGCCTGCGCGCCGCGATGGAGCACGCGCTGCGGACCACGCACACCGAGCCGGAGGCCGTGGACTACGTCAACGCCCACGCCACTTCCACCCCGATCGGCGACATTTCGGAGGCCCGGGCGCTCCGCGCGGTCTTTCCCGAGAGCGCCACGCGGCCGGCGGTGAGCAGCACCAAGGCGCTGACCGGGCACGGTCTCTCGCTCGCCGGCGCGATGGAGACCGCCTTCTGCGCGGTGGCGCTGCGGGACGGGTTCATCCCGGGATCGGCCCACCTCCTCAACCTCGACCCCGCCTGCGAAGGGCTCAACATCATCCGGGCCACGCTGCCGCAGGCGCCGCGCGTCGTCTTGAACAACAGCAGCGGATTTGGCGGCGCCAACGTCTGCCTCGTCTTGCGCCGGGAGTGAAAACCCTCGCGGACCGTTACCCGACGGCGCTGGTCACGGGCGCCAGCGGAGGCCTCGGCCGGGCCTTCGCCGCCATGCTGCGCGCGGAGGGGGTGCGCGTGTGGGGCACGGCGCGCGATCCGGCCCGGCTCGAGCCGGGCGACGGCCTGGCCCCGGTCGGGCTCGACCTGGCCGATCCGGCGTCGATCGATCGGGCGTACGGGGTCGTCGCGGCGGCATCCGGCGGCCCCGATCTCGTCGTCAACAACGCCGGGTTCGGCGTGCTGGCTCCGTTCACCGAGCGGGATTTTGGCGACTGGCGCCGGCAGCTGGACGCGATGCTGGCCGGCACGCTGCAGCTCTCGCAGCTCGCGCTGCGCGGGATGCTGGCGCGCGGCCGCGGCGCCCTGGTCAACGTGTCGTCGCTGGCGGCCGAGTTTCCGCTGCCGTTCATGAGCGGCTACAACGCGGCCAAGGCCGGTCTGTCCGCGTTCACCGAGAGTTTGATGATTGAAGTCGCGGGCACGGGAGTCATCGTCGTCGATTTTCGCCCGGGCGACTACCGCACGGGTTTCAACCGAGCCATGCCACCGACCTCCGAAATCCCGGCCGCCGCGGAGGCGCCGGCCGCGATCCGCCTGCGGCGCGTGCGCGCGGCGCTCGACGCCCATCTCCGGGCCGCGCCGCCGCCGGCCCGCGCGGCGGCCGACCTGCGCCGGGCCCTGCGGCGGGGCCGGAGCGGCACGGTCTGCTCCGGGTCGTGGCGGCAGGTCCGGCTGGCGCCGCTGCTGGCCCGGCTCGCGCCGGCGTCCTGGCGGCGGGCGGTGGCGGCCCGGTATTTCGGCTCTTCCTGACGTGGCCCAGGTACGCATATTGGTGCTCACCTCGAGCACGGGCGGCGGCCACGACACCCGGGCGCAGGCATTCGCGGAGTGGTGCTTCCAGCTTTACCGGTACCAGGTCGACGTGCGGATCGAGCAGATGCTGGAGGAATCCTCCGGCCTCTACCGCGGCGGCGTGAACTTCTACAACTGGATCCAGCGGCGATCGCCCTGGATGCACAAGGCGTTCTACACGGTGGTCGAGGGCCTCAGCCTGCTCAACCGGCGCACCGTGATCCTCGGCCGCCGCTACTACGAACGGGTGCTGCGCGAATACCGGCCGCACCTCGTGCTCAGCGTGCACGACTGCCTCAACCGGGGGTATTTCCAGCTCGCCCGCCGGATCCTCGGTCCGCAGAACGTGCGCTGCGCCACCTACTGCGGCGAGTTCTCCGGCGGCTGGGGCTACAGCTGGAACTGGGTCGAGCCGACGGTCGACCTCTATTTCTCGCGCACCGCCACGGCCAACGACTTTGCCGTGAAGCTCGGCCTGCCGCGCGAAAAGGGGCGCGTGCGGAGCTACCTGATGCAGCCGCGCAACTACCTCGAGGTGCTCACTGCGGAGGAGCAGCGGCGCTTCCGGGAGAAGAAACTCGGCCTCAAGAAGGATCTGTTCACGGTCTTCCTCGCGACGGGCGCCAATGGCGCCAACAACCATTTCGAGTTGCTGCCCGCGCTCGTCGCCCACGCCGACCGGGTGCAGGCCATCGTCATCTGCGGTCGCAATCACCAGACCTACAATGAGCTGGTGCACTGGCGATCCCAACACCCGGAGTTCGCCTGTTTCATCGACAGCTACTCGGACGTCGTCCACCTGCTCGTGCAGGTGAGCCACGCCATCGTCACCCGCGGCGGCACCACCACCTGCTCCAAGGCGCTGCACTACCGGTGCCCGATCGTCTTCAATGCCTTCGGCGGCGTCATGCCGCAGGAGCGGCTGACGGTGAAATATTTCAGGAATGGCGGCGCGGCGGAATTCGTGCAGAACGGCGCCCAGTTCCGCGCCCTGATCGACCGCTGGATGGAATCGCCCGCCGCCTACCAGCGCCAGCTGGCGGACCTCGACCGGCTGGGCCCCGAGGAGGATCCCACCGTGCTGATCGACGAGCTGGTTGGATTGGCCCGCGAAGCGTCCGGGCTGAGACTCAGCCGCCTGCCGTTCCCGCCGCCCAACGGAAACGGCAATGGCAACGGGCGGGCGTAGCCGCCCGCGCGGGTGGCCTAATAGCCGTGCCGCTGCAGCAGCCGGTTCAGCTCGCGCTGAAACGCCTGCACGTCGGCGGCTGAGGGCTGATATCCCTTCTTGCCCGTGTCGAGCACGAGGCGGCCGTATTGGTCCAGCGCCCATTTGCCGGCGACTCCGTCGCTGAACGTCACGGTGCCGCTGACCACGGCGCCCGGCCGCACCAGCCGGTCCATCTCGATCTTCAATGCGCTGGCCCCCGGCGCGCCGCCCGGTTCGCCGGCGTCCGCCGCGGCGAGATCCGGCTCATCCTCCGCCAGCGCGTCCGGCTCGGGGTAGTCGGCCGCCGGCTCGTCGGCCGCGCCGACGGCCTGCTTGAGCCGGTCGAGCAGCCCGCCCTTTTTCTCGGGCTGCGCGGGCCCGCCCGGGCGCGCCCCCGCCAGATTGGACTGCGCGCCGGAATCCGCCGATGGCCGGCTCTTGAGCTCGAGGCCGAGATCGTCGACCAGAAAGCGAACATCCATGTAAGTCAGGGAGATCTGGAACTGCTCCGACAGCTTTCGCTGGATGTCGGCGAGGCTGTCGCCCGCGGCGACCCAGGAGGACACGGCTTGCTTTTGCTCAGGGGAGAGTGACATGGCGGCAGCCACAAAGGATTGCGCCGAAACGTAGGCAACGCACGCAAAAAGACAAAGCCGCCGGCCGCCAGGCGCGTGCCCGGCGGACCTCAGAGGTCCACTCCGACCTTGAGGCGGATCTCGAGACGTTCGTTTTCGCCCAGCTGCAGATGGCCCGCGCCACGGCCCGGCCAGCCGTAGATCTGCGGCAGCACGGTGAGCGTGAACCACCATCGCTCGTCATCGTAATGCAGCGACGGGCCGAGGAAGACGGCGCTGCGGGCCGCCGCGTTTAGCCGTGCCGGCGCATGCTCGGCGCGCCAGGAGTTCTCGAGGCCGGCGGACCATTTCGCGCCCAGCCGGACGGCGAGGCCGTGGCTGAATTCGAGTCCGAGTTCGTCGGACCAGCCTTCCGGCTCCCGTTCCCTTTCGAATTCCACCGCCACGTTGCCGGCCCAGATGACCCGGCCGCCGAGAAAATGCTTTTCCAGGAGAAGCTTCGCCTCCAGTTCCTGTTCGTGGGTGTCGTCCCCGCCGACCCGGTCCACGCGGGCGTAGCCGGGCTCGAGGTAGAGCGCGACGCCAAGGCCGCCGTGATCCGGGCTGGCCAGGCGGTATTTGAGCGACGCCTGGCCCCCCCGGAATGCGAGGTTATCCTGGTTGACCAGGCCGGGAACGCCATCGATCCGGTGTCGCGCGGCGTTCAGGTAGAATGAAGCCTGCAGACGGTCCGTGATGCCGTATTCGACCTCGGTGTTGAAGTCCCAGGCTTCGTAGGTTCCCCCGGGTTTGCCGAGCCGGCTCGTGATCCATTGGTAGACCTCCGCATGGCCCCGGGCTTCCGTGTCCGCACCGTAGACGTAACCGAACGTGTTTTCATCGGCGCGTCCGCGGTGAGTGGCCGTCACGACCGCGAACAGCGCGACCAAAGGAAGAGAAAGGATCCGCTCGCCTGGGACGAGATTCATGGTGTTTCGGGGGAGGTCGTTGTTGAGACACGGTCGCAAGTCAATGTTTTGTTTGAGATCATGTCTCAATAAACTCGCTAAGCAGCGATTGACTGGGACTTGGGTATGGCATTTAACGTTTGCATGGCCGAAACCCTCACGGTTCATCTCGGCGAGCGCAGCTACTCGATCCAGTTCGGCGCGGACCTTGGCGCCGAGGTTCGGGCGCAGGTCGATTTGTTGCAGGGCCAGGGCCGCCGTCTTGCCATCGTCACCGATGAGAATGTCCATTCCCGGCAGGGTCCGGCGCTGCGGACGATGTTCGGCGCGCTGCCGACGCTGGCCCTGCCGCCGGGTGAGGAGACGAAGTCGCTGGCTTCGCTCGGACGCGTGCTCGACTTCCTGTCGGCCCAGCGCCTTGGCCGGATGGATGCGATCTTCGCGGCCGGCGGCGGCGTGATCGGCGATCTGGCCGGATTCGCCGCGGCGGCCTACCTGCGCGGAATCGATTTCTACCAGGTGCCGACGACGCTGCTGGCGATGGTGGACAGTTCCGTGGGCGGCAAGACGGGCGTCAATCTCGCGGCCGGCAAGAACCTCGCCGGCGGAGTTTTCGTGGCGACCGGGCTGCTGGCGACGCTGCCCGCCCGCGAATTTGCCGCCGGCATGGCCGAGGTGATCAAGTGCGGCCTGCTGGGAGACGCGGATCTTTTCCGGCAGATCGAACGCGCGGCGCTGTCGGCGGCCAGCGCCGGACTGCCGATGGTCATCCGCCGCTGCTGCGCGCTCAAGGCGCGCGTGGTCGAGGCCGACGAGCGCGAGCTCGCGCCGGAGGGCGGACGCGCGCTGCTCAACCTGGGGCACACCTTCGGCCATGCCATCGAACAGGCGACCGACTACCGGCGTTACCTGCACGGAGAGGCTGTCGGCATCGGTCTGGTCGCGGCGGCGCGCCTGTCGGGCCGCCTCGGCCTTCTGCCCGCGGCGGAGATGACCCGCGTGGAGCACGCCGTCTCGGCGCAGGCCTTGCCCGTGCGGCTGGCGGAGCCCCTGCCGGTCGCCGGCCTGATGGCGGCGATGGCACGCGACAAGAAGGTGCGCGGCGGACGGCTCCGGCTCGTCGTGCTGAGGCAGCTGGGCGAGGCGGTCACCCGGGACGACGTCGCCGGCGATGCCATCGAGGGGGTCTGGCGGGATTTGGGTGCAAACTGATTTCGGATTGCGGCAGCGCGGGGGCGGATGATAGCTATTTGCCTCCCGCCGGTCGCGGCCGCCGGTGCGTCCCGGACGTCTCCGCCATCCGCCGGCATTCCCAACCCTGAATCAACATGTCCGCCATCGACGAAGGCATCGTTCGCGAATACTTCGAGCAAAACGGCTTCCTGGTGCGGCAGGCGCGCAAATACCAGGCGCAGGGGCGCCGCAAGACCAGCGACGAGGAGGTGGATCTCCTGGTCTACAATCCGGGGTATCAGCGCGGGGCGCACAAGCCGGACTTCTTCCTGTTCTCGTCCGAGCTGCCGGCGCTGCATCGGGCGATCGTGGTGGTCAAGGGATGGCATACCACCGCCCATTTCACGCCGGCCATGTTGAAAGGCAGCCCGGAGATCTTCTCCTTTCTGGCCGAGAACGTGGTCCAGGATGTCACCCGTTTCTTTCCGGTCGATCCCGACGAGCCGGGCAATCATCCGGACATCACCAAGATCCTGGTGCTGCCGGGGCTGCCGACCGCCGAGCCTTTCCGGTCGCAGAGCGTCCAGCTGCTGAAGGAACGCGGCGTCGATGCCATCATCTCCTTCCGCATGATGCTGCGCGACATCATCGACAAGGTGGCGACGAACCGGAACTACCGGAAATCGGACACCCTCCAGCTGCTCCGCATCCTGAAGACCTACGACTTCATCAAGGAACCCCAGCTCGACCTGCTGACCGCGACCGCGTCGGCGCGGCGGCCGAAGGGCGAGAATCGCAAGCCGGAGGCCTAGGCCGGCGCCCCGGCGGTTGCCGCGCGCACGGCCCCGGCCCGCGCCCATGAACATCCACGCGACCGCCATTGTCGAGGACGGCGCCCGCCTCGGGGCGGAGTGCGTCGTGCACGCCCACGCCGTCATCACCCGGCATGCGCGGCTGGGGGACGGGGTGATCGTGCATCCGGGCGTGGTGGTCGGCAGCGATCCGCAGGATCTGAAGTTTGACCCGGCGACGCCGTCGGAGGCCCACGTGGGCGACCGCACGGTGCTGCGCGAGAACGTGACGGTCAACCGGTCGACCGTGGCCGGGGGCCGGACGGTGGTGGGCACGCAGTGCTACCTCATGGCGGGATCCCATGTGGCCCACGACTGCGTGGTCGGCGACCGCGTGACCTTCGCGAACAACGTCCTGCTCGGCGGCTTCGTCGCGATGGGCTCGTTCGTGTTCGTGGGCGGGGGGGCGGCATTCCACGAATACACGCGGGTGGGGGAGAGCGCGATGGTCGGCGGGCTGGCGCGCATCACCCTCGACATTCCGCCGTACGTCATCGCCGCGGAGCGCGACGAGATTGTGGGGCTCAATCTGGCGGGGCTGGAGCGGCGCGGGTTCCCGGCCGGGACCGTGGCCGAGCTGAAGGAGGGTTTTCGCGAAGTGTTCTTCGACGGCGGGAACGTCCGGCTCCGCGCCCAGGCCATGCTCGCCCGCGGCGTGCGCAGCGCGGAGCTGCGCCGGTTTCTCGACTTTTTCGGCGGCGGGCGCCGGGGGGTCGCGCGGGCGCGGCGGGTCTGGTCCACCGAGCACGCCGCCGGGGAGGCGCCGGCCTGACCGCGCCGCCGGCCGTTCGCATGAGCCCCCCGCCTCCAGCCCTGCTCGCCCTCACCTGCGGAGATCCCGCCGGGATCGGCCCCGAGGTCATCGCCGCGTGGCTGCGGGCGAACCCGGCGGCGGCGCCGGACCTGGCCGTGATCGGACCGGCCCGCTGGCTTGCCACCCTGCCCGAGGTGGGTCGCAAGGTCGCGGTCGGCCTCGAGGAGTTCGCCGCCGAGCCCGGCCGGCCGACCGGGGAGGGGGCGCTGGTCGCCTGGGCCGCGCTGGAGCGCGCGGCGGCCGGCTGCCCGGCGGGGGAGTTCGCGGGCGTGGTCACGGGGCCGGTCAGCAAGGCGCGGCTGGCCCGCATCGGCTACGAGTTTCCCGGCCAGACGGAGCTCTTCGCCGCGCGCTGGGGCGGGACGCCGACGATGGCATTCTGCGGCGGCCGCCTGCGCGTCGCGCTGCTCACCTGGCACGTGCCGCTGCGGGCGGTGCCGGCGGCGTTCACGCCGGCCGATTTCGCCCGTGCCGCGGGGGCGGCCGGGGAGCTGGCCCGCGCCGAGGGCGCGGCGGCGCCGCGCATCGGCGTGTGCGGCTTCAATCCCCACGCGGGCGAGGAGGGCCTGATCGGCGATGAGGAGGAGCGCATCATCAACCCGATCCTGCGCGGGCTGCAGGCGGCCCACCCCGGGCTGACGCTCTGCCAGCCGGCGGACACGCTGTTCGCCCGCCAGCTTCGCGGCGAGTTCGACGCAGTGCTCGCCCTCTACCACGATCAGGGGCTGGCGCCGCTCAAGGCCGTCGACTTCGACGAGGCGGTCAACGTGACCCTCGGCCTGCCCTTCGTGCGCACGAGCCCCGACCACGGCACCGCGTTCGCGCTCGCGGGAAAGGGCGCCGCCAGCCCGCGCAGCCTCGGCAACGCCATCGCCGTGGCGCGGCGCCTCCTCGCCCGGCGGGCGGCGGCCTGACTAGGCGGCCGGCGGCGGCGCGGGCGGTCCGTCGAGCACGGTGCGCAGCGTCTGCAGCAGCGTCTTGGGGTAGAACGGCTTCTTGAGCATGGTGCGGACGCTCAGCTGGGAGACGGTGGCGGTCAGCACGGGGTCGTCCATGCCGGTGGTCATGATCACCTTCAGGTCCGGCGCCATCTTGCGGAGCACGTGGATGAGGGCGATGCCGTCCATCTGCGGCATCATG
>Ga0335069_10007834_pt1 | contig 15367 bp, 16 predicted proteins | sample Lox_Sample_11_FD_206714 | JGI IMG/M metagenome (GOLD analysis project Ga0335069, IMG submission 206714) | Soil microbial communities from Loxahatchee National Wildlife Refuge, Florida, United States - Lox_Sample_1.1 | ecosystem: Environmental > Terrestrial > Soil > Wetlands | place: USA... | reverse complement strand
CGACTCGAGCACCGGCAGGAGGTCCTTCATCGCGCTGATCCTCTTCTCGTGGATCAGCAGGTAGGCGTCCTCGAGGGTGCACTCCATCTTGTCGGGGTCGGTGACGAAGTAGGGCGACAGGTAGCCGCGGTCGAACTGCATGCCCTCGACCACCTCGAGCGTGGTCTCGAGGCTCTTCGCCTCCTCGACCGTGATCACGCCTTCCTTGCCGACCTTGTTCATCGCCTCGGCGATGATCTCACCGACGCCGGCGTCGTTGTTGGCCGAGATCGTTCCCACCTGGGCGATCTCGCGCTGGTCCTTGGTCGGCTTCGACAGGCTCTTCCGCTCGCCTGTCACCGCGGCCACCGCCTTGTCGATGCCGCGCTTGAGGCTCATCGGGTCGTGCCCGGCGGCGACCATCTTGGCCCCTTCGGCAAAGATGGCGCGGGCCAGCACGGTGGCGGAGGTGGTGCCGTCGCCGGCGACATCGGAGGTCTTCGACGCGACCTCCTTCACCATCTGCGCGCCCATGTTCTCGAACTTGTCCTCGAGCTCGATCTCCTTGGCAACGGTGACGCCGTCCTTGGTGACGTTCGGCGCGCCGAACGACTTCTCCAGCACCACGTTCCGCCCCTTCGGGCCGAGCGTGACCGTGACCGTGTCGGCGAGCAGGTTGACGCCCTTGAGCACCTTGTCACGCGCATCCTGACTGAACTTGACGATCTTTGTGGGCATGGTTGATCTCCTTCCACGCGGCCCGCGTTACTTGCCTTCGAGGACGCCGAGGATGTCGTCCTCGCGCATGATGAGGAGCTCCTCGCCCTCGAGCTTGACCTCGGAGCCCGAGTACTTGCCGAACAGGATGCGGTCGCCGACCTTCACGTCCAGCGGCGTCAGCTTCCCGTCGTCGTTGACCTTCCCTTTGCCGACCGCCACCACCTTGCCCTCTTGCGGCTTCTCCTTCGCGGTGTCGGGGATGATGATCCCGCCCTTGGTTCGCTCTTCTTCCTGGACGCGCTGGACGATCACGCGGTCCTGCAGTGGACGAATTTTCATTCTCTCTTTCTCCTTTCCCTCACCTTCGGTTGATCACAACGATGGCACGCGCTGGACACTGACCGCGCGCACCCAGCCCAAGAACGGACCGGCCAGCAAATAGGCACGGACGCGAGGATGTCAACCCGTGCCGCCTAGCTTTTTTGTTTCCGATGCTCCTCTTCGAGGTAGCGCTGATAGAGGACGTCCCATTCCCGGCTGCCGGGCGGGACCTTCCGGGAGAGCGATGCGATTTTGCGGCGCACGATCTCGTCGAGCTTGGATTCCCGTTCGCGCTGCGTGTCGAGCGCGTGCTTGATCTCGGTCAGCACCAACCGCTCGCTCTCGATGTCCGCCAGCCCCTCGCCACGCAGGGTCTCGACGATCCGGTGGGCGAGCACCGACAGACGGCCTTCGCTGAACCGGATCACAGAGTAAAACCTCGTTCTTTGGCAAGGCGCGCCTTGATCCCCTCGATGATCTTGCGCTGGTCCATCCCGAGGGCTTGGCGGCCGAGCTTCTGGGCCAGCTGCTCGGCCTCGAGCTCGAGGGCTTCCTCGGCTCGCAGGTTCTCGAGGATCAACCTGCTGATCCGGGCCACGATCTGCTTCTCGTCCACCTTGGGCCGGATGAACCCCTGCTTGAGCAGCGCACGGACCACGACGTCGGCCAGCTGGGTGATCTCCGTCTCGTGGATCCGCATCGGCGGGACTATAGCGAGCACCCCCAGCGGCGGCAATGTGGGCCCTCCCGCGCGGCGCGGCCGGGGGGTTCCGGTTGGGCCGGCGGTCCACATCTCGGCTCGCTTGTGCCAATCTGCCGATCGGACATGCACGCAGCCGACCTGACCGCCGTGCTTCACCAACTCGACGCCGCCGCGGTGGGAATCGGCGCCGCCGCCGGGGTTGTCCTCGGGTGCTTCCTCGGCTGGCTGGTCGCGCGGGCGAGCGGGGTGCGCCGGCTCACGGCGACGGCGGCCAAGACGAGCGAGCTGGAAGCGCGGTTGGAGGAACGCTCGCAGCGCGTGGCGGCGCTCGACGACGAGCTGCGACAGGCTCGGGAGGAGCTCGCCCGTCTGGGTGCGGCGCAGGCGAGCCTGAAGACGCTGGCCGACGCCGAGCGCGCTGCCGCGGAGCAGAAGCTCGCCTTGCTCGAGTCGGCCGATCGCGCACTGCGCGAGGCCTTCGCGGCGCTCTCCGCCGAGGCGCTGCGGCACAACAGCCAGTCGTTCCTGGAGCTGGCCAAGGCGTCCCTGGGCGAGTTCCAGAAGGGGGCGACCAGCGACCTCGACAGTCGCCAGCAGGCCATCGCCGCGCTCGTCCAGCCGATCCGCGACTCGCTGCTGCAGGTCGACGCCAAGCTGCAGCAGGTCGAGAAGGAGCGCGTCGGCGCCTACGCGAGCCTGTCGGAGCAGATGCGCACCCTGGTCCAGACGCAGGTGCAGCTGCAAAACGAGACCGGCAACCTGGTCAAAGCGCTGCGCGCCCCCGCGGTACGTGGCCGCTGGGGAGAGATCCAGCTGCGGCGCGTCGTCGAGATCGCCGGCATGCTGGCGTACTGCGATTTCCACGAGCAGCACACCGCAGCGACCGAAGACGGTCGCCTGCGGCCCGATCTCGTGGTTCGCCTGCCCGGCGGGAAGAACGTGGTGGTCGACGCCAAGGTGCCGCTGGCCGCGTATCTCGATTCGCTCGACGCGCCCAACGACGCGGACCGCGATGCGCGGCTGCGCGACCACGCCCGCCAGGTGCGCGACCACATGCAAAAGCTCGGCGCCAAGGGGTATCAGAACCAGCTCGATCCGACGCCGGAGTTCGTCGTCATGTTCCTGCCCGGCGAGACGTTTTTCAGCGCCGCGCTCCAACACGACCCGTCGCTGATCGAATACGGCGTCGACCAGCGCGTCATCCTCGCCAGCCCGACCACCCTGATCGCCCTGCTGCGCGCGGTCGCCTACGGCTGGCGGCAGGAGCAGCTCGCCGAGAGCGCGCAGGAGATCAGCGTCCTCGGGCGCGACCTGCACGATCGTTTGCGCGTCTTCGCCGAGCACTTCGAAGGGCTCCGGCGCGGCCTCGACGGCGCGATCGAGGCGTACAATCGCGCCGTCGGTTCACTCGAAGCTCGCGTCCTGCCGCAAGCGCGCAAATTCAAGGACCTCGGCGCCGCCTCGGAGCAGGACATCCCCAACCTCGAGATGCTCGACCGCGCGCCGCGCCAGCTCAGCCTGCCCGTCGCCGCGAGCGAAGAGGACGGCGCAAGCGACGCGCCGGCGGCGGATCCGCTCCCATTCCCCGCCCGATCCAAGTCCGCGTAGCGGCGGTCCGCGCGGCACCGCGGTCCGGCTCGGAGACCCGGCGCTAGGACAGCGCCGCCACCAGCACCAGCACCAGCAGCTGCACGGCCTCGCCGGTCGCCAGCACGGCGGTCTCGTTCACGCCGTCGATCCACCGGTGCCACGCCACGCGGGCGGCCAGCGCGAAGGTCGCCGTGGCCACGACCAGCACCAAGCCGAGGAACTCAGAGGTGATCGACACCGCCGCGAAGGTGGCCGCGCTGGCGATGCCGAACTCGCGGAAGGTCACCTCGGGCGCGAACTTGAGCCGCCGCCCGTCGGCGCGCGCCGCGCGCGAGCCGACGGCGAGGACGACCAGGCTGCAGCACCCGAGCACGGGCGCGAACCCCAGTCCCAGCAAACGCAGCCGGCCGAGGGCGTCGACGGCGGCGAGCTCGGCCGCCACCACGACCGCCGTGCACGCACCGACGACCATGCCGGCACCGGACTCCAAGACCGTCAACCGGCGGGCGCGCGGGCTCAGCATCGCCGCCAGCGTGCGACCGAGCGCGCGCAGAGGCCGCATCCGCGTCGCGGCGGCGGCGACCAACACCACCGCGACGCTCGCTCCGGTGCGGCCCGCCAACGCGCTCACCGCCCGGTCCGTCGCCATCCACAGAGCCCCGAGCACGAGCCCGACCAGCGGGTAGTACACCGCCGCCGCGTCGATCGGCCCAGCGGCCCGCCCGGCGCCCAGGATGGTCAAGCTGCGGAACGCCGCACCGATCGCCACCACGCCCGACGCGCGCGCAGCCGGACGCGATTCGGGCTCGGGGAGGGCATCGGACATCCGGGTCCGCTTACCCGCCGGATCCGCGCGCGGCAAGCGTTACCTGCTATAGATCGCCCATGCGGGGCTTCATCCTCACGCCGACCTATCGCATCCGCGACGGCGTCCCCGAGGTGCATCTCTACGGGGTGCTCGAAGGCGGCGAGCCCTGCCTGATCATCGACGACCGCGCCCGGCCGTATTTCTTCATTCGGTCGGCAGACCAGGCGGCGGCCGAGCGCAGCGCCCCCGGGCTGCGTGTGGCGCCCACCCAGCTGGAGACCTTCGCCGCGGAACCGGTCGCGCGCGTGACCGTCGACCTTCCCGGAGAAGTGCCGGCGCTGCGCAACCGACTCGAAGCCGCCGGCGTGGCCTGCCTCGAAGCCGACGTCCGCTTCGCGTACCGCTACCTGATCGACCGGCAGATCCGCGGTGCCTTCGTCGTCCACGGCCACGCCGAGCGCCACGCGCGCCTCGGCCTCGTCCTGCGCAACCCGACGCTCGAGCCCTGCCAGTGGGCGCCGACGCTCAAGGTGCTGTCGATCGACATCGAGACCGACCCGAAAAGCGAGCACGTCTACTCGATCGCCCTCCATACGCCGACGTTGAGCCGGGTCCTGATCGTCGGCCATCACGTGCTCCCCCACGCCGAGCCGGTGCATTCCGAACGCGAGCTCCTGCACCGCTTCCTCGCCTACCTCGAGGAGCTCGACCCCGACATCGTCACCGGGTGGAACGTGGTCGACTTCGACTTCGCGGTCCTCGCCCGCCAGGCACGCCGGTACGGGATCGCCTTCACCGTCGGCCGCAGCGACGACCCGTTCGACCTGCGCAAGGAGCAGTCGTACACGCGCGAATCGCGCGCGATCACCTACGGCCGCCTGGTACTCGATACCTTGTCGCTGGTGCGCGGCGCGTTCATCCGCCTGCAGGACTACAAGCTGGAGACCGCGGCGCGCGCGTTGCTGGGACGCGGCAAGCTCATCGCCGGCGACGACCGGCACGAGGCCATCGAGCGCCTCTATCGCACCGACCCGCAGCGCTTCGTCGCTTACAACCTCGAAGACGCGCGGCTGGTGACCGAGATCCTCCAGCGCACCGGGCTGATCGACCTCGCCGTCGAGCGCAGCCTGCTCACCGGCATGCCGCTCGACCGCGTCAGCGCCGCGATCGCGTCGGTCGATTCGCTCTATCTCGGCGACCTACGCACACGCGGCCGCGTCGCGCCGTCGGTCGGCCGCGCTCCGCCCACCACGCCGCTCACCGGCGGCTACGTGCTCGACTCGGTGCCGGGCCTGTACCGCAACGTCCTGGTCTTCGATTTCAAGAGCCTGTACCCGAGCATCATCCGCACATTCAACCTCGACCCGCTCTCGTTGCTCGCCGACGGCACGGTGGACGACGGCGCGCTCGTGGCGCCGAACGGCGCGCGGTTCCGCCGCGACCAGCGCGGCATCCTGCCCAGCCTGGTCGAGCACCTCGCCGGCGAGCGCCAGCAGGCCAGGCTGGCCGGCCGCCCGGTGAAGGCGAACGCGATCAAGATCCTGATGAACTCGCTCTACGGCGTGCTCGGCGCCGAGGCGTCGCGCCTGTTCTGCCCCCCGGTCGCCAATGCCATCACCCACTTCGGCCAGCTGCTCATCCGCACGGCGGCCGACTTCGCCACCGCCCAGGGCTATCGGGTGATCTACGGCGACACGGACTCCCTCTTCGTCGACGCCGGCGAGGCCGATGCGGACCTGGCGCTGGCGCGCGCCGAAGCGCTGCGCGACGCCATCGGCGAGGCGGTCGCGACGACGGTGCGCGACCGCTTCGGGTGCACGAGCGTCCTCGAGCTGGAGTTCGAGAAGCTCTACCTGCGCTTCTTCCTGCCCGAGGTGCGCAGCGGCAAGACCGGCAGCAAGAAGCGCTATGCCGGACTGCTGCGCGACGCTGCCGGCCAAGAGCGCATCGAGTTCGTCGGGCTCGAGGCGGTCCGGCGCGATTGGAGCGCGCTGAGCAAACGTTTCCAGCACGGCTTGCTCGACCGCGTGTTCCACGATGCACCGGTGGAACAGTTCGTGCGCGACTTCCTCGCCGACCTGCGCGCCGGCCGCTTCGACGCCGAGCTCGCCTACCGCAAGGCGGTGCGCAAGGATCTGGACGCCTACACCAAGACCACCCCGCCGCACGTCCGCGCCGCGCGCAAACAGGCTCGACAGCCGGGTCGCATCGTCGCGTACACGATGACCCTCAACGGCCCCGAGCCGGTCGGCGAAGAGACCGCGGCGCCCGACTACCCCCACTACATCGAGCATCAGCTGCAACCGGTGGCCGACGCCGTGCTCCGGTTTCTCGGCACCGACTTCGCCACCGTCACGGGCGCGCAACGGCAGCTGGCCCTGTTCTGACGCGCCGCGCGTGGTATAGACGCCGCGTGCGTCGGCCGTACGCCATCGCCCTGCTTCTGCTCACGGCGGGTTGTTCGCCGCACCCGGAACGGGCGTTGCTGCTGCCGGAGCCGCCGCGGGCGCTGCCGGTCACCGCGGCGGTCGCCGACGCGCCGCTGGCCGCCGGCGAGAACGTCCGCGCGCGCGAGCTCGGCCGCGGAGAGAACGGCAGCGTCAGCCTCATTCAGATCCGCGACCGCGAGCTACCGCACGTGCATACACGGTACGACCTCACGGTGACGCTCGCCCGGGGATCGGGCACGCTGTGGCTGAACGGAGCGCCGCTGCCGATGCACGCGGGCGATGTGGCGTTCATCCCCAAGGGAACACCGCACTACTTCGTCAACGCCGGGTCCGAGCCGGCCGCGGCGCTGGTGGCGTTCGCACCGGCGTTCAGCGGCCCCGATCAGCAGCCCGTGACCGCGCCCACCGCACCGCGACGTTGAGCCCTCCCTCGCCGGCCCCGCGGTAGCATCGAAGGGCCGGCGTGCTAGACTCGGCGGACCCGCATGGCCATTCGGATCACGCGAGTGTACACCCGCACGGGCGACGACGGCACCACGGCGCTCGTCGGCGGCGCGCGGGTGCCGAAGGACTCGCCCCGGGTCGCGTGCTACGGCGTGATCGACGAGCTCAACGCGATCCTCGGCCTGGCGCGCAGCTTCAACGCCAGCGGCTCGGCGCATCCCGCGCGGGACCGGCTCGAGGCCATCCTGCAGCGGCTGCAGAACGAGCTCTTCGATCTCGGCAGCGAGTTGGCGACCCCACCCGACGCCGAGTACGAGGGCATGTTCAAGGTGAGCGGCGACGACGTGCGCGCGCTCGAGCAGCTGATGGACGAGTGTCAGAAGGACCTCGCGCCCCTGAAGTCGTTCATCCTCCCCGGCGGGGGGACGGTCAGCGCGTTCCTCCACCAAGCGCGCACCGTGTGCCGCCGCGCCGAGCGCGAGGTGCTGCACCTGTCGCGCGAAGAGGCCGTGGGCGAGCAGGTGCTGCCGTACATCAACCGCCTGAGCGATCTGCTGTTCGTCCTGTCGCGCTGGATCGGCAAGCAGCGCGGCGAGCACGAGTATCTCTGGGAGCGCGGCCTGCGCAATCAGGCGCGGCCCGCGGCGGCGCGGCGCAAGGCAAGGAGTCGAGGGTGAGCACGCTGTACCTGAAGCAACTGCTGGTCGGGCCGATGCAGAACTTCGTCTACCTGGTCGGCGATCGCGACACCCGCCAGGCGGTCGCGATCGATCCGGCGTGGGACATCGACGGCATCCTCGACGTCCTCGCCGCCGACGACATGACCCTGACCGGGGCGCTGATCACGCATTTCCATCCCGACCACATCGGCGGCGACCTGATGGGCCAGCACATCCAAGGGCCGACCGAGCTGCTGGCACGCGGGCAGAAGATCAAGGTCTACGTCCACAAGCAGGAAGCCGACTGGGTGCCGCACGTGTGTGGGCTCTCGCGATCGGACCTGACGCTGTGCGAGAGCGGCGACGAGGTCGCCATCGGCCACCAGCGGATCCGTCTGCTCCACACCCCCGGGCATACGCCGGGCTCGCAATGCTTCCTGGCCGGGGACAACCTGATCTCCGGCGACACGCTCTTCATCGGCGGCTGTGGGCGCGTCGACCTCCCGGGCAGCGACCCGGCGCAGATGTACGACAGCCTGGTGAACAAGCTCCGCGCGCTGCCCGACCGCACCATCCTCTACCCCGGCCACGACTACGCCGACCGGCCGACCTCGACGATCGGCGAGGAGAAGCAGCGCAACCTGTACATGCGCTTCAACCGCCTCGAGGACTTCCTCGGCATGATGGGCTACGCGTAGCCCGGTGCTGCTCTTCGCCTACGGGACGCTGAAGGATCCCATTCAGCTGGCCGCGGTGATCGGCGCCGCCGCGCCCTGGCGGATCCTCGGCGCCGGCGCGGTGCGCGGCGTGCTCTACGACGCCGGCGCGTATCCTGCGTTGCAGCGGAGCGATTCACCGACGGACGTCGTCGCCGGCGTGCTGCTCGAGATCGACGACGACGCGGCGCTGGCGCGGCTCGACGCGTACGAGGGCGTCGACAGTGGCCTCTACGTGCGCGAGCCGGCCGAGGTGCGGATGGACGACGGGCGTCGCCAGACCGCCTGGCTCTACGTGTACAACCGGTCTGCCGTGGCGCTGCCGCGCATCGCGGCATGGCCGCCCACCCGCGGTTGACTGGTGGGGACGCCTCACCTAGCGTCCGCGCGACGCGAGAGGAGCACCGCATGGTGGAGAAGAGCATCGAGCTGACCGGCACGTCGGCCAACAGCATCGAGGATGCGGTCGGCCTGGCGGTATCGCGCGCGGCGGTGACGATCGAGGGTATCCGCCGGGTGGAGGTCGCGGGCGTGACGGCAACCGTCGAGAACGGTTCGGTCGCGAGCTGGCATGTGCGGGTCAAGCTGACGTTCAGCATCCAGGACCGCTTGCACGAGTAGCTGGAGGCGCCCACGCACCCACCGGCAACCGACGCCAAGGTACGCGAGGTCGCCCCGGGGATCTTCCTGGTGCACCTCCCGCTGCCGATGAAGCCGACCATCGTCAACGTCTACCTGCTGGACGGCGGCGACGAGTGGGCGCTCATCGACACCGGCATGAACAGCGGCGACAGCATCGCCGCGTTCCAGGCCGCGCTCGCGCAGGTCGGCTGCCCGCCGGAGCGGCTGCGCAAGATCCTCTGCACCCACCACCACCCCGACCACTTCGGAACGTCGAAGGCCTACAAGGAGCTCACCGGCGCGACGCTCTACCTGCACCGGGCCGAGTACGAGCGCTCGCAGACCTTCCTGCCCAGCGACCGGCCGGTGGAAGCCGTCCAGTTCTTCCTCGCCCACGGCATTCCGTTGCAGCGCTTCGTCAATGTTCCGCGGCCGAGCGACATCTGGGGCAGTTTGTACGTGACGGCCCCACCCGACGTGTACATCGACGACGGCGACACCATCGAGGTCGGCCGCTTCCGCGTCGACGTCATCTGGACCCCTGGGCACGCGCCCGGCCACTGCGTCATGTACCTGAAGGCGCAGCGCATCATGATCGTCGGCGATCACCTGCTACCGAAGATCACGCCGCACGTCGGCTTCGCACCGGGATCGACGGGCAACCCCCTCGCCGACTTTCTCGACTCGCAGCGCAAGGTGCAGCAGTTCGACGTCGACCTGGTGCTGCCGGCGCACGGCGGCGTGTTCCCCGACCACCGCCACCGCGCCAATCAGATCATCCAGCACCACCGGGTCCGCCTCGAGGACATCCTCGACATCGCGCGGCGCCAGGCGCACACCACCTACGACATCGCGCGGCGGGCCTTCAGCTTCGACAGCGACAGCCCGCTCTCCTACCAGTTCCCCGCCACGTTCGAGACGCTGGCCCACCTCGAGTACCTGCGCCACGCCGGGAACGTCGCCAGCGACGAACGCGACGGACAGATCTACTGGCGCGCGGTGTGACGGGCGGCGGCGCGCCGCGCAGCCGTCAGCGCGGATAGTGGTAGCCGAGGTCGACCGGCGAGACGTCGGCGCTCCCATCGGCCGTGGTGGAGCCCTGCTGGAGCGCGTCGAGCAACGCGGGGTCGATGCTGTCGGTCCCGGCGTTCAAAGCCGGGCTGTTCGGCTCGAGGTGGAAGTCACCGTTGTCGGCATCGACGAACTGGGCGTCTTCGTTGATGTCGTCGGCGCCGCGAATCCCGGCCGGACTGTAGCTGGCGCTCTGGTCGCCGGCGCCGGGCTCGAAAACCAGGTTGAAGTCCCCGACGTAGCCGCCGAGCGCGCTCGGCGGGCCTTGATCGATGTTGATCGCGAGCCGGTTGGCGCTCGCCTGGAAGATGTTGTTGTTCACGGTCGTCCCGCTCGGGGCCACCCCGCCCTTCTGCTTCACGGCGATTCCGGTGCGCTGGTTGTTGGCAATCGTGTTGTTGATCACCTGAACGTTCGCGCTCGCACCGCTGATCGCGATGCCGCGGTCGTTCTCGACCAGCAGGTTGTTGAAGATGAGCACGTCGTTCGAGCTGTCGACGCGGATTCCGTCCGCCGGCCCGCTGTTGCGGACGACGCAGTTGCGGATGGTCACGTGCTTCGAGGCGCTGCGGACCTGCACGCCGGTCGCCGAGACCTTTGCCGGCATGGTCTGCGGCATGGCGCCGATCATGATGAACCCGTCGAGGGTGACGTAAGGGGCCTTCGTGATGAGGACCGTCACCGTGTCTCCGGCGGCGTCGAGCACCACATCGCCGGGGGGGTCGCCCGTATTCACCCCGGTGGTATCGGCGATGAACAGTACGGGCGCCGCCGCCGTGGGGGTGATGCCGGAAATCTGTGTACGGCCCATGTAGTGACCTGGGCCGACGTAGACGGTCGACCCGGGAGTGACCAGGTGAACGGCGCGGTTGATCGTCTGCACCGCCGTGTCCGGTGACGTCCCGGACTTCTTGTCGTCTCCCGTCGCGCGGACGTACAACGCCTTGGCCTGGCCCTGTCCCGGCGTTCTGGTGGTGGTCGGTGTGCGGGTCGGTCCGCCGGGCGTGTCGGTCGGGCCAGGGGTTGGCCCGCCGCCACCACCGCCGCTTCCACAGGCCGCGAGGACAGCGGTGGAGACCAGGAGCGCGCCGAGCAGTAGTCGCATGGCCAGGGCCGAAGCTGGTATCCCGAAACGCTACGCGCCGCTGCGGCGAATTGCCAGGCGATTCGGGGACCGCGTAGCAGGGTCAGTCCAGCCGCAGCTCGAGCTGACCGGCGCGGCGGAAGGCCGCCGCGTTTAGGGCCGGCAGCGGCCGATCGAGGCCGCGCCGGCGCGCGGCCAGGTCGAACAGGTGCCGAATCTGATCGGCGTACTCTCCGAGGCCGCGCTGGCGGATGCGGAAGCGAGTGTCGTTGAGCTTGCCGCCGCGACAATCGCGGATGCGTCCGAGCACGCGCCCGGCGCGGTCCGGAAAGTGCTTCTCGAGCCAATCGGCGAAGAGCTGATCGAGCGGCGAGGCGAGGCGCAGCATCACCCAGCTGGCGCTGCGCGCGCCGGCGGCCGCGGCGCGTTCCAGGATGGCGGGAATCTCGTGGTCGTTCAGGCCGGGAATCACCGGCGCGACCATCACTCCGACCGGGACTCCCGCCGCGGTGAGGGCGGCGAGCGCCTGCAGGCGGCGCTCCGGGCTGGCGGCGCGCGGCTCCATGCGCCGCGCCAGGTCGGCGTCGAGCGAGGTGATGGAGAGGAACGCGTGTGCCGCGCCGTGCGCGGCGAGGGCGCCGAGCAGGTCGGCGTCGCGCGTCACCAGCGCCGACTTGGTGATCACGCTCACCGGATTGCGGAACTCGGCCAGCACCTCGAGGCAGGCACGCGTCAGGCCGAGCCGGCGCTCGATCGGCTGGTAGCAGTCGGTGTTGCCGGACAGCGCGATCACCTCCGGCCGCCAGCGCGGCGAGGCCAGCGTCGCGCGCAGCAGCGCCGCGGCGTCGGGCTTCACCATCAGCTTGCGCTCGAAGTCGAGCCCGGCGCTGAACCCGAGGTACTCGTGCGACGGACGCGCGTAGCAGTAAACACAGCCGTGCTCGCAGCCGCGGTACGGATTGAGGCTGAAGCGGAAGCCGAGATCGGGGCTGTCGTTCTGCGCCAAGATGCTGCGGCTGGCGTCGCGGTAGAGCTCGGTCGGCGCCGGCGGCGCCGCGCCGTCGCTGGGCTCGTCCGTGTCGCTGAGATCCACGTGGAGGCGCTCGAAGCGGTTGGCGGGGTTGAGCCGCGTGCCGCGGCCGTCGAGGTCGGCGCTGCTCATGGGTGTTTTCGCCGTTTGTTCTCCCACAATCGCGCCCGGCTGACAATCCCCACGCCCGGACCACGCCGGCGGCCAAACCGGCGCGTCGACGCGCGACCCCTACGGCTCCTGCACGACGAGGCGCTGGTCGGCCGCGACGGCGGTGAGGGTCGACTCGACGCCGCTCGGCCAGCGGATGTGGATCTCGTCGACCGTCGTCGCCGGGCCGAGGCCCACGTGCTGGATGAGCGACGAGCCGGATTGGTAGCCCGACCCGGCGTGGACCTCGCGGATCTGCCGGACGCCGTTGCTGGTGAGGACGATGCGTGCGCCGACGGCGTCGCGGTTGCTGCGCGTGCCGATCAGCTTCAGCTCGAGCCAATGGCCGTCGGCGCCGATGTTGTGCAGCAGCTGGGCGGGCTGCCTGTAGTTGCGCAACGCGATGTCGGGGCGGCCGTCCTGGTCGTAGTCGAACACCACGACACCGCGCCCGTCCTCGACGCGGTCGGCGTTGTTGACGTAGGCGACGTCGGTGAAGGTACCGTCGCCGTTGTTGCGGAACAGGCAGTCGCGCTCGTTGCCGTTCAGGCTGTTGCTGCCGAGCGTGAAGAGCGTGCCCTCGGTCTGATCGCGGCGTCGACCGACACCGTCAAACATGTCCAGTCAGACGTCGTCCAGGATCGGGCCGGTGATCATCCCGTTGCTGTCGTAGATGTCGAGGCGGCCATCGTTGTTGTAGTCGACGAACTCGGCGCCCCAGCCCCATTGGGCGTCGCGGATCCCGGCCGCGTCGCTGACGTCGGTAAAGGTCCCGTCGCCGTTGTTGTGTAGCAGCGTGCTGCCGCGGCTGAGCTCGTCGATGACCGCGTCGACGCGTCCGCGCGGCGCCCAGCGCATGTACCACGGCACCGGCACCGGCCACTCGGGGTGGAAGAGGGCCCAGCGCGAGTTGGCGTACATGTTGGAAACGAACAGATCGAGGTTGCCGTCGTTGTCGTAGTCGCCCCAGGCCACGCCCATGGCCGAGCTGCGATCGTGGGCGTTCGCCGTCACGCTGACGTCGCGGAAGGTGCCGTCGCCCTGGTTGTGGTAGAGCGCGCCGGTGCCGAACTCGTTGCCGACGTAGAGGTCCGGCCACCCGTCGTTGTCGTAGTCGCCCCAGGCGGCAGCGAACCCCCAGCCGTGATCGTCGATGCCCGCGGCCGCGGTGACGTCCGAGAACGTCCCGTCGCCGTTGTTGTGATAGAGCGTGTCGGGCACGCCGTTGTGCGCGTCCCAGTTGGGGGTCGGGGCGGTGTGCTCGTGGTCGCCCATGCGCACGACGTAGACGTCGAGGAAGCCGTCGCGGTCGTAGTCGGCGACGACCGGCATGCTCGCCCAGCGGCCGGGAACGATCCGCGCCTGCTCGGTGACGTCGGTGAAGCCGCGGCAGCCGTCGTTGCGGAACAGGCGCTGGCCACGGATGCCCGAAATCCACAGATCGGGGTCGCCGTCGTTGTCGAAATCGAAGAACACCAGCCCGGTGCCGGCGATGTCGATCTGCGCCGGGAGGCCCATCGCCGCGGTCACGTCGGTGAAGGTGCCGTCGGCGGCGTTGCGGTAGAGGCGGAGTCGCGAGCTGCTCAGCAGGGCGATGTCCTCGAACCCGTCGCAGTCGAAGTCGGCGACCGCCAGGCCCGAGCTGGTGCCCATGTCGCCGAGCAATCGGAACGGCGGCGATCCGTCGATGTCGTGCACGTCGTGCAGCCCGGCGGTATCGGTGGCGACGTCGAAGGCCGGAGATTGGGTCGTGACCAGCTCGCGGGCGGTGATCTCCTCGCCGGTCAGGACCCAGCGGCCGTCGCGCTGGTCGAGCCACACGCTCGCGTGCTGGTCGAGCATGCGGCGGGAGCCGTCCGGGCCGCGGCCGCGCACCAGCAGGCGCACATCGGCCGGGTAACCATCGGGGCCGGGTTCATCCCAGTGCACGCGATGGATGCGCACCTCGGCGCGCTCGACGGTGTCGAAGGTCGCAAAGATGTGCTCGTAGCGAACGCGCAGCGGCTCGCTGCCGGTGGGCCCGGTCCACCGCGCTCGCTGCTCGGCGAAGCCGGCCGAGACGTCGATCGGATCGTTCCAGATCAGGCCCGTGCCGGTCTCGACGCTGTAGGCGCTGAGCACCGCGTCCATGTCCTTCGCCGTGATGTCGCGCGGCAGGTGGCGGTGCACGGCGCCGTTGATCGGTTCGATCACCGTCTGCCGCACCTCGTCCCAGTGCGTGCCGGCGTAGCGCCAGCAGCCCGGGAGCAGTGCGGCGACCCCGGTGAGCAGCGCAGTGACGCGGCGGCTGTGGGGCGCGAGGGGCACGTCAGCGCGGCGCGCCGCGGCGGATCGGCGCCGTCTCGGCGCTCGGCCGCGGCACCGGATCGGCCGGTGGGGCGATCTGCCCCTTCGCGGCGGCGGGCCGCTCGGCCCAGAACGGCGCGAACTGGAACCACTGGCTGGGAAACTTGCGAATGACGGCCTCGAACTCGCCGATCACGGCCCGCATGGCCCGATCCAGCGAGTAGGCGTCGCGTGCGTCGCGCGACAGCCGGTGGCTCGTCCCCAGGCGGACCGCGTAATGGCGAGTGCCGATGCGCGGGATGAATACCGGAATGAGCGGCGCACCGGCCAGCCGCGCCAGAACGAACGGGCCGGAAGGAAAGAGCGCCGGCGCGCCGAAGAACGGCACCGCCCGGGCGCCGCCGAGGCGGATCATGCGGTCGAGCTGGATGGCCACGATCTCGTTCTGGCGCAGGGCGCGAATCATGTTGAGCGCCGAGAACACGGACGTGTCCGAATAGATCACCCGCACGCCGGCGCGCTCGCGCATCTCGCGCACGTAGTCCTGGGTGGTGCTGTTCGCCTCCCGCGCCATGACCAGGTTGATCGGCTGCTCGTACTCGCGCAGCGTCTTGGCGGCGATGTCCCAGTTGCCGATGTGTCCGGTGACCAGTACCGCACCGTGTCCGTCGCGCAAGGCGTCGCGGATCAGGTCGTGCTGTGGCAGATCGAGCCGGACCGGCGCCGGGCGCGGGC
>Ga0335069_10007833_pt1 | contig 15368 bp, 12 predicted proteins | sample Lox_Sample_11_FD_206714 | JGI IMG/M metagenome (GOLD analysis project Ga0335069, IMG submission 206714) | Soil microbial communities from Loxahatchee National Wildlife Refuge, Florida, United States - Lox_Sample_1.1 | ecosystem: Environmental > Terrestrial > Soil > Wetlands | place: USA... | reverse complement strand
GCGCCGTCCGCCGTAGAATCTCGGAGGCGGGCCGCGGGAAGGTCCGGCCACAGGTGGGACTCGAACTCGCCGTCGTTATCCCGCTGACCGAATGACTGGTAGCCTTCTCCAGCCCGTTGCCTGTACGTTGGTCCGGCACGGTAGAGTGGGGAGGCACGGGTGTCCTACGGGTATTGGAACAGGTCGTACGGCACCGAGACCGGCCGGGAGGCGCTGCAGAAGGTCACCTGGCCGCTCCTGAAGAGAGTGCTCGCCTATGCACGCCCCTACGCGGGCAGGGGCATTCTTCTCCTTGCCATCATTCTTTCGGGAACGGCCCTCGGGCTGCTGACCCCGCTGGTCTTTCGACAGTTGATCGACCACGCGCTCCCGAAAGCCGACGTCCGTCAGCTGGATCTCCTCGCACTGGCTCTCCTTGCCATCCCCGCGGTCTCCGGTGTGCTGGGCGTCCTCGAGAACGCGGTGGGAGCCGCGATCGGCTCGAGCGTCACGTTCGACCTCCGCGTTGCCCTGTATTCTCACCTCCAGCGCATGTCGCTGCGTTTCTTCACCCGCAACAAGACCGGCGAGCTCATGAGCCGGATGAACAACGACGTCCAGGGGGCGCAGACGGCCATCAGCTCCAGCATCGTGGATATTGTCACGAACCTGCTTGCGGTAGGGGCCACCCTCGGCGTCATGTTTGCCCTCGAATGGCGTCTCACCATCCTGGGGCTCGCGGTGCTTCCCCTTTTCATCCTGGTGGGCCGGATGATCGGCAGGCGCCTGCGGGAGGTCGCTCGGACGCAGATGAAGGAATCCGCGCGGATGAATGCCCTCATGCAGGAGACGCTCAACATCAGCGGGCTGCTCCTGGTGAAGCTCTTCGGCCACCACGCCACCGAAGTGGGCAGGTTCAAGGAACGGGCCGGCCAGCTGCGTACCGTCGCGGTACGCCAGGCCTTGATGGCGGGACGGTTCTACGCGCTCATGGGGATGGCGGCCGCGGTCGGGACCGCCCTGGTGTACCTGGCCGGCGGGCACCTGGTCATCCGCGGCGTGTTCACCATCGGGACGATCGTCGCGTTCGCCTCGTACCTGACCCAGCTCTACGGGCCGCTTCGAAGCCTTGCCGGCGCGCCCGTCGCATTTGCCCAGTCCCTGGTGAGCTTTGAACGAGTGTTCGAGGTGCTCGACCTGCCGTACGACATCGAGGAAAGAAGGGATGCCGTGACGATTCACGCGGTTCGGGGGGAGCTGGTTTTCGATCACGTCTCCTTCGACTACGCGGCGGGAAACCAGGGCATCGTCCTGGGAAGCGTCAGCCGCCATGTCGGGGAGGTGACCGACGGCGTCTTCTCGGGCGTGGACGGAAACGGGGGGCAGCCGCTGGCTGCTCCATCGAATGGAGGACGCGCGCTGGAAGACATCACCTTCAGCGCCGCCCCGGGACAGCTTACGGCGCTGGTGGGTCCGAGCGGCGCCGGCAAGACGACGATCGGCTACCTGGTGCCCAGGCTCTACGATCCCACGGTGGGCCGCATCCTCCTCGACGGCCAGGACCTGAGGGACGTCGCGCTGGAGACGGTCACCTCGGCGGTCGGCATGGTGCTGCAGGAGACCTATCTCTTCCATGACACCATCCGGGCGAACCTGCGGTATGCCCGGCCGGACGCTTCGGACCACCAGCTCGAGGCCGCCTGCGCCGCGGCCAATATCCTCGAGTTCATCCGCAGCCTCCCGGATGGATTGGAGACGATCGTGGGGGAGCGAGGGTATCGCCTCTCCGGCGGGGAGAAGCAGAGGCTGGCGATCGCGCGCGTGATCTTGAAGGACCCCAGGATCCTCGTCCTGGACGAGGCTACCAGCCACCTGGATAGCGCTTCCGAGTCCCTGGTGCGGGATGCGCTCTCACGGGTCATGCGGGGGCGCACCGCGATCGTGATCGCACACCGCCTGGCCACGGTGCTTGCCGCGCACGTCATCCTGGTGCTGGAACGCGGCCGGATCGTCGAGCGTGGGACGCACGACGACCTCCTGCGTGCGGATGGGCACTACGCGCGCCTTTTCCGTGCCCAGTTTCTGAAGGAGCGTGAACCGACCTGACGTGTGGGTTCCCCGCGCCCGAACACGCCCTGGCACCTGCCGCCAGTTCAGTCGACCGGGAGGCCTGCGGCGCGGCTCCGGGTCCGAGCCTACTCCTTCAGCCGCTTCATGAGGCGCGCTGCCGCATCCACGATCCTGCGCCCGGTCTCGGGCTTCATCATCGAGGCGCCGTACTCGAACAGGCCCTTGTCCGCGGACGCCTGGTCCACGACGTACCCCGGCCCGATGCCGTTGGCCAGCGTGAAGATGTAGGTGTGGGCGAAGGGCGAAAGCTCCTGCGTGGCGAGGGTGTACTCGGCAAAGACCTCTCCCTGGTAGCCCACCACGCACGCCTCCCCGAGGCGCAGGCAGTGCACCTCCAACGGAGCATCGTGCTCCCACGGGGCCTTCGCGCCGCTCGCGTGGGCCCGCGCCATGCCGAGCGTGAGCTCCGTGCCAAGCCGGTCGAGGTAGCAGGTCTGCTGCTCCACGTACGGTGCGCCGCGGGCCTCGAGCTGGTGCAGTTGGTCCCAGTAGCGCGCGATGCGGGCTTCCAGCTCGGGGATGGGCGGGATCTCCTTCCACGCCGGCTCCACCTGTTCCGACGCGGAACCAAGCTTCACGTCGCGAGTCCACCCCAGCGTGCCCAGCACGCGATCGGCTTCCTCCCCGATGATCCTGCCGAAGCGCTCGGCCTCCGCGAAGGTCTGGTCCTTGCGGAAGTACCGCGAGCTCTGGTCTCCCGTGGTTCCCTGTGCGAAGAAAAACGTCGCCTCCGGGTGTCGCTCCCCCATGAGAGCGCGGATCCCCCAGGGATAGTCGGCGGTCACCATGGTGTTGTCCATCTGCAGGATCGTGGGGTGAAGCGAATACTTCACCAGGAGCGCCTTCAAGGCTCCCGCTTCGTCCTGCACGCCGATCACGCCCACGGCGGGGTCCGAGATCCCGGCGGGATGGTGCCGGTTGCCGCCGATGCCTTTTTCCGCCCCGGCCCTGCCGTGGCCGAACCCAAGGCGCGCGGGGCCCATGCCCGCCGCGGCCTTCTTCACCACGTCGCGGAGCTTCTGCAACAACCCTTCCACGTAGGCGGACTCCACTCTTCCGCCCATGGCTTTCTCTTCCTCGAACACGTACGCCGCGGTGCGGGGTCCGCCATGCGTGTGCGAGCAGGCGAGCATGAGGTGTGATCCAGGAATGCCGGTGTCCGCCTGCACGGCGTGGCGCAGCCGGGCCATGAAGTCCTTCGAGACTCCCACCAGGTCCGCGGTGACGAGCGCGAGGCGCGTGGTCCCGTCACTGAGCGCCAGGCAGTCGGCGAACAGGGGATCGTGGATCCCGGTGTTGTTGCGGATGACGGTGGGGTAGCCCACCAGCTGCACGCCGGGGGAAGGGGAGATGTCCACCTGCGCGATTCCGGCCTCCAGCCCGAAGCCTCTTGTCATTTGACCCTCCGGACCTTGTTCAGGGTTGAGCGGACTCCCGCAGAAGCCGTACGGCTGCGTCCACGAGCTGGTCACCGGATCGTCCCGTCAGCAGGGAGGCGCCGGTCTCGTAGCCGCCCTGGGCGTAGGCGCGCGTGGTGCAGGCGTAGCCGGGCAGGCAGCCATTGGCCAGGGAGATGACGAAAGCCTTGTCGAACGGCGCGCGGTACTGGATGGTCATGCCGAACTCCACGAAGATCTCCCCCTGCAGTCCGACGATGCGCGAATCTCCTATGCCGATGACCTGGACCTCCACGGGGACCTCGTCCTGCCGCAGCGAGAGCGCGTCGCCCCGGTCATCCACCAGCACGTAGGCAAGGAGGTCCTCCGCGCCGAGGAACCTCAGCTCGGCATTCCAGATGTCCCGTTCGACCGTGCTCTCGGACTTCACCTTCTCCCAGTGTGCCCGCGTCACGGCCACGGCTTGACGCGCCTCTTCCACGGACGGGAGCGCGCGCAACTCGATGTCCACCTGCGTACTTCGCACCATGAGACGGGCGTCCGGCGCGTATTCCATGGTGTCGAGGACGCGGCTCGCTTCCCTTCCGATCTCGTAGCCCACGCGCAGGGCCTCGTCATAGGTCTTCCCGCTGCGGAAGTAGCGCGGGCTCTGGTTGCCCGAGCAGCCCTGGGCGAAGAGCATCACGGTGCCGGGATGGCTTTCCGCGAGGCATTTCCGTATGCACCCGGGGTAGTCGGCGGACACCAGGAAGCTGTCCGAGTGAAGGAACGTGGGATGCAGTGCGTATCTCACCATGCATCCGCGCACCTTTTTCGCGGAGTCCCTGACGGCTACCACCCAGACCTCGGGATCTGCAATCTCGTTCGGGTTGCGGCGGTTGCCGCCGACCCCTCGCTCCCTGCCGCAGAATCCCTTCTCTACGCCCACCGTCGCCTCGAACCGGTTTTCCCACGCCTCCGTGACCAGGGACACGAGCTTTCGGCGCAGGTCCTCCATGAAGCCGGGATCGGGCTCCAGCCCCTGCTCCAGCGCCTCCAGGTCCAGGCGTCCCGAGGCCCACGGGCCCGAGTGAGTGTGCGAGCACGTGATCATGATGTTGCCCGCCGGAATGGCCGTGCGCCGGGAGATTTCCTGCCGGACAGCCAGGACCTCCTTCCTGGAGTACATCAGCAGGTCCATGCACACCAGCGCGATGCGGGTTGTCCCGTCGTCCATGCAGATGCATCCCGCGTACAGGGGATCGTGGATGCCCTTGTTGTGACGCGGGTGGTGGGGGTAGCCGGCCAGCTCTATGCCCGGCCCGGGGGAGATGTCCACGAGGGACACTCCCGCCGTCAACGTGCGGTTCATGGTGCTCTCCTGCTCTGGGCCGGGCCCAGCAGCCGCGCGGTGAGGGAGCGGAACTTGGCGTACCCCTCGTCGCCACGGGCCGCCCATTCGGGCCTCGGTTCGTACGACGTTCGAACGGAAAGGTGCTGGAAGGCGTCCTCGGGATCCGAAAAGACGCCCCCGGTCAGGCCGGCCAGGATCGCGGCGCCGACCGAGGCCGATTCGGAAGTGGCCAGCACGCTCACCGGCCGGCGGACAGTGTCCGCGATGATCCGGCACCAGGCGTCACTGCGGGCGCCACCGCCGAAGATTCGGAGCTCGCCTACCGGCCGGGAGATCTCCTCCATGACCTCGACATTGGCGCGGATGAGGCACGCAATGCCCTCGTACACGCTTCGGATGACCTGGGCGGGTGTGGTGGCCAGGTCGATGCCGGTGAGCGTTCCCCGCGCCTGCGGGTCGAAAAATGGAGCGGAGCTTCCCGAAAAGAACGGAAGCATCACCGGCGGATTCGGCAATTGCGCCGCCTCTTCCACGCGGTGGTTCAGCTCGTCCCACTCCATTCCGGGAGCGAATGTGCGCCGGGCCCAATCCAGGATGCTGCAGCATACCGCCGAGCCCTCGAGAGTCCAGCGCCCGGGCAGGATGTCGACGAAACATGGGATGCGCATCTGCGCGTCGGTCACCGGCCGCTCGCACTGCTGGTTGATCGCCATCGCCGTGCCCAGGGAAATCGTGCACCGGTCCCGGTTGATGCCGGCGCCCATGGCGGCGACCTTCTGATCCTGCCCGCCAATCGCCACCGGGACGCCTTGCGGGAGGCCCAGGGCCTCGGCAGCGGCGGGGCGGAGCGTGCCGGCCGCCTCGTGCCCCTGGCGGATCTCGGGCAGCAGGGCAGGGTCCAGGTCGAACGTGTCCAGGATCTCCGCGGACCACTGCCGACGGGTGATGTCGTACAGCATGGTTCCAGAGGCCATGCTGTGGTCCGTGACGGGTCCTCCGCCCATCCGGGCATGGAGGAAGTCCAGCGGCATGAGTATCCGCCGTGTCCTGCCCCAGGTCTGCGGCTCGTGCTCCCGGAGCCACAGCAGCTTGGGCAGGACGTACGCGGCACTGCATCGCTTGCCCGTGATGGCAAAGATCTTCCCTTCGCCCAGTGCGTCCTGCACGAGGTCTCGCTCGGTGCCGGCGCGCGTATCCAGCCAGCTGAAGGCGCGCCGCAGGGGAACGCCTTGTTCGTCCACGGGTACGAACGAGATGCCCTGGGAGCTCAGGCCGATTCCCGCGACACGGCGCGGGTCGCAGCCGGACTTCGTCAGTACCTCGCGCACCGAGAGGACGGCGCAGCGCCACCACTCCTCGGCGTCCTGTTCGATCTCGGTGCCCGAGAGCGTGGAGAGCGCAAGCGGCTGCGCCACCGCGGCCAGGAGGCGCAGGTCGGGACCGAGCAGGAGCGCCTTGCAGACCGTTGTTCCCAGGTCCAGGCCTACCAGGAGATCGGAACGCCCCACTTCCTCTACCTCGTCACCGCCGGCCGCTTCACGCCCGGGGTGCGCTCACGGCTCGACGAGGCATTTCATGAACCGGTCCTTGCCCTCCTCGATCTGGCGGAAGGCCTCCCCGATCTCCGCCAGTGAAAAGACCCTGGAAATCATCCCCTGCGTATCGATCTTCTTCCTGCTCACCATGGAAATGGCCGTGGGGAAGTTGTCGCGGTACATCAGGTCCCCGACCACTCTCAGCTCGTTGTACATCACCTTCCCCAGGTCGAAACAGACCTTGGGCGCCGGCACCCCGACGACCACGACGGTTCCGCCTTTTCGCACCACGTTGACCGCGCAGTTCATGGAGAAGTCGTTGGCGATGGTATCGAATACCACGTCGATGACGTCCGCCCCGATCTCCTCCACGAGACGGCCTGGCGTGTACCCGTCCGTGACACGGATGGGCCTGCTGGCGCCCCCCTGCCGGGCCAGCGAGAGCCGGCTCTCGAAGAGATCCGTCGCGGCCACGGACTGCGCGCCGAGGGCCCGTGCGGTCCGCACCAGGAGCTGCCCGATGGGCCCCGCGCCCTGGACGAGCACGTTCCAGCCCTTCTTCATGCCGGCGAGGTCCATGGCATGGAGTGCGCACGCGAGCGGCTCGATGAGCGTGGCCGTCTGCGCGTCCACCGACGTCGGCACCGCGAACGTCTTCCACGCCTTGGTGACGGCGTAGTCCGCGAAGGCCCCGTCCAGCGACGCCTGGTTCGTGCACAGCTGGTAGTCTCCGCGCTGGCAATACAAGCAGCGGTTGCACTGGATGCCGGGCTCCACGGTGACCACCTGCCCGGGCTTGAACCGGGCGTTCTTACCGGCGTCCTGGACCACCCCCACGAACTCGTGCCCGGGCACGTAGGGGAAGCGGGAGAACTGGTTCTTGCCCGCGTACGCGTGGAGGTCCGAACCGCAGATGCCGCAGTATTTCACCTTCACCAGGAGCTCGTCGTCCGCGATCCGCGGGATATCAGCGTCCACCAGCTCGAAGCGTAAAGGCTCGCGCAGGACGGCCTTTCTCACCGATTCACCTCGCTTCCTTCCGTGCACGTGCGGAGAATGCGTGCGGAGAGTACGTGCGGAGAATGTCGACAGCGCTCATCCTCTCCGTCAAGTCGGGACGGAATCGTCTTGCCCGCCGAACGCCACGCGGGCTGCCGGAGGGTGTCCTTCCTCCCCGGTTTGGCGTATTTTGGGTTCCTCATGTCGAGCCGCTATCGTGCCGCCACGCTGCCGAGCGGCGGGAGGTTCCAGGATGTTTGCGGGCATTGCCGAGATCGACATCACACCGGCCGGAGCGGTCTGGATGGACGGGATGATACGGTCGCACCGGTCCACGGGGGTGCACGACCCACTGAGGGCCTGCGCCCTGTACCTGGCCCCGGGCACCGACCCGGCCGCCGCGTTCGTCCTGGTTGCCATCGACTTGATCGGGCTGGCAGACCGGGATGCCCTGGAGGCGCGCCGCGGGGCGGCCAAGGCCACGGGGATACCCGCGGACCGCATCATCCTGGCGGCATCCCACACGCATTCCGGTCCGACCACCCTGGGGCTGCTCAACCCCACGGAAACGGGGTACGTTCGCGAGCTCGTTCAGAAGCTCGTTCGGGTGATCCAGGAAGCAGCCGCGGCGGCGGTCCCGGCCGCAACGGGCTGCGCCTCCGGCACCGAGGACAGCATAAGCCACTACCGCCGGCTGCTGGCCCGGGACGGCCACGTGGTGATGAACTGGGAGCCGTACCCGGCAGACCAGATCGTTCGGCCGCTCGGGCAGGTCGATCCCGAGCTGGGCGTGCTGAGGGTAACCCGGCAGGCTGACGGTCGTGACCTGTGCATCCTGTTCAACCACGCGGGTCACCCCAACGTGCTCTCGGGAGACAACTACCGGATAAGCGCCGACTACCCCGGTCTCGCCACCCAGCTGCTCCGGGAGAAGCATGGCTGCCCGGCGATGTTCCTGAACGGCGCGCAGGGGACCATGGACATCGATGGCCTGCGGGACCGTGACTGGGAAGGCCGGCAACGGATCGGGACGACCCTGGCGGAGGCGGTGGGGAAAGTGCTGCTGGGAATTGACGTTTCACCGGCCCCCCGCATGCGGAGCGCAAGCATCCGCTACCGCATACCGTCACGGCGAATCTCGCAGGGGGAGTACTCCTGGGCGGCGAAAATCCTCGCGGAGACGGGCGGCACCCTCACGCCGCTTGCCGACGGCGTGGGGGACGACTTCAAGGCCAAGCTTCTTCACGAGCTGCGAGACCGCGAGAACGCGGACAACCCGGTGGAGCAGCTCTGCCTCGCCCTGGACGACACCGCGCTCATCAGTTTCCCCGGCGAGCTGTTCACCGAAATCGGCCAGGAGATCAAGAAGGCCAGCCCGTTTGCCCGCACCTATGTCGTCGGCCTGGCAAACGGGTACGTCGGTTACGTGCCCACCCGGGAAGCGATCTCCCAGGGGGGGTACGAGGTGGAGGTACGCCGACTGGATGACGGCGCAGCCGAGATCATTGCGGAGCGAAGCCTCTCGCTGCTCCGCGACGTGCATCGCCGGTGATGCTCTCCGGTTGCCCGGGACATGGAGGTGAGCGGTGACCGGCGCTGACGCGGCGTTGCCGCCGCTGGGGCACGTGGGCTATGTCGTGGAAGACGTGGACGCCGGCGTGGAGAGCTTTCAGAAGATGCTCGGGGCGGCGGCGTTCCGCACCTACGACTACGCTCCCGTCAACGCGTGGGCGAGTGGCCGGCCGCTGCGCCCGTTGCGGCTGCGCATTGCCATGGGGAGCTTCACGGGCGGCATCGGGATCGAGCTGATCCAGCCCGTGGAAGGAGACACGCCCCACGCGAAATTCCTGAGGGATAACGGGCCCGGGCTGCACCATGTCGCCTTCTATACCGACCAGTACGAGAAATGGCGCGAGCATTTCCAGGCGCAGGGGGCGGAAATCGTCTTCGAGGCGGAGGCAGAGGACGAAGTCGTTGGCTACCGGCGCAGCCTCTACCTGCAGGTGACCGGGATGGCGTCTATCGTCGAGATCAGTGAAATCGCACACAAGCGGAAGTGAGAATCCCCGATGCAACGATTGCTTGAAGAGAAGGTGGCGGTCGTGACCGGCGGGTGCAGGGGTATCGGCGAGTCAATCGCGCTGCGATTCGCCGAGCATGGAGCGGCGGTGGTGATCGCGGACATCGACCTGTCGCAGGCGCCGGCGGTCGTGCACAAGATCCAGGCGCTCGGCGTCCCGGCAGAGGCCGTGAAGCTGGACATTTCGGACATTGCGGACATCCGCGCACGGTGCACCGACATCGCCAATCGCCACGGCAGGATCGATATCTGGGTCAACAACGCGGGAATCAGCGAGCATGTGCCCATTGAGGATCTCGAGGGCGAGCAATGGGACCGGATCCTGCAGGTGGACCTCCGGGGGACCTTTTTCTGCAGCCAGGCCGCCTACCGGGTCATGAAGGCGCAGAAGGGCGGGAAGATCATCAACATCGCATCCCTGGCGGGGGAGCGGGGCGGAAGGTTCGCGGGCGCGCACTACTCGGCGGCAAAGGCGGGTGTGATCGTGATCACCAAGTGCTTCGCGCTGAGCGGCGGAGAGCACCACGTCACCGCGAATGCCATTGCACCGGGCTTGATCAGGACCCGCATGGCCGAGGAGCTTGGCTTCCTTGCCGGGGACCACGCGGACATTCCCCTCGGCAGGCTGGGGACGCCAGGCGACGTGGCAGACGCCGCCCTCTACCTCGCGTCCGGCCTCTCCGACTACGTGACCGGGATGACCGTAGACGTCAACGGCGGCGTGTTCATGCGATAGTCCCTCGCCTCGGCGCGCTCCCCGGGGAGAGGTCCAGGGGAGCCCTGGAACCAAGCGTGGTCCGCACCACCTAACGGCCGTTCGATGGTAAGTCCGTCCCGCTCGACCTCGTTCGACCGGTTTTCTCTTCTTGCCGCATGTTCGATCCTGTTAGTACCTTTCCTATTCAAACAGCGTCCAAAGGAGGTCGCGATGCAGTCATTGCTGAGACGATCATTCGTGGTAGCAATTGCCCTGCTTGCGCTTTGCGTTTCCACCGCGATTGCCCAGACCAGGGGCACGACCGTGACCTGGTCTTATTCCCAGGAGCCGCCAAACTGGGACTACCGCAACACCGGCCTGACGGCGGTCACCGCGCCGCTTCTGCTCAACGTCTGGGAGACGCTCGTGCAGTTGCAGGCGGACGGCAGCCCCGTCGGGCTGCTGGCGGAGAAGTGGGAAATCACCCCCGATCTCCTCACGATCACGTTCCACTTGCGACACGGCGTCAAGTTCCACGACGGCTCCGACTTCACGTCGGCCAGCGCCGTGTACTCCATGAACAGCAACGCCAAGGGCAGCGTGGACAAGACCGCGCTCCCGTACAAGAACGTCAAGGATATCAAGGCGCTCGATAAGTATACGGTGCAGGTGACCCTAAACCGGCCGGATCTCCAGTTCGTGAACAACATGGCCAACCGCGCCGGCATCATGGTCCCGGATGGGTTCTTCGAGGCCAACGACGCCGCGACCAAGGTGATCGGCACGGGCCCGTACATGTTCTCCCAGTACCGCATCGACCAGGACCTGACGATGACGCGCTTCGAGGGTTACTGGGGCAAGAAGCCCTTCTTCAAGGTGGCGGTGCAGCGGTTCATTCCGGACGAGACCGCGGCCATCAATGCGCTGCTGGCGGGCGAGATCGATTTTGTCGGCTCCGTCATCGCCGAGGGCATGGACCGGGTCTACTCCGTTGCCAAGGAAAACCCCAACATCAAGCTCATGCTGATCCCCGGCACCGAGGTATCCTACTGGCTGCTCAACCCGAAGGTGGCGGCGTTCAAGGACATCCGCGTACGCCAGGCCATCCAGTACGGCATCAACCGCAAGGCGCACGTGGATGCGGCAACCGCGGGGACCTCTACTCCCTCGGCCTCCATGGCCGTTCCGCAGGGAGTGGCGTGGGACTCGAACTACGTTCCCTATCCGTACAACCCGGACAAGGCCGTGCAGCTTCTCAAGGAGGCGGGGTATGGCCCCGGGCAGCTGGTGTTCGACTTCCCGTACGCCAACGTCGCGTGGCACCCCACGCACGCCCAGCTGTTCCAGGCAGAGATGGCAAAGATCGGGATCACGATCAAGCTGAGGAGCCTGGACCTGGCCACCTGGCTGGACCAGGTGAACAAGCAGGGGCAGTACGAGATCTTCCAGATCACCGACGGGGCCCCCCTCATCAACTTCGGCTACGGCCGCGGCCGTCAGCCCTTCGTCACCGGGGGCTTCAAGGACGACGGGATGGAGTCCCTGATCGCCAAGGTCGAGTCGCAGAGCAACTGGTCCGCGTACGTCGCGGCGCAGAAGGCGCTCGACAAGTACGTGGCAGAGGAGGGGTGGATCTTCGCATCCGACAAGCCGAACGTGCCGGTGCTGTACCGGGCGGACCTGGTCGGCATCAAGAAGCATCGCCTGCCGGATATCCACATCTACGCCGGCGACCTGCGCTGGGCCAACTAGCGCGCGTCACGGTTCCGAGTCGGCAGAAACCGGAACCTGGCGGGGACCCGGCAACGAGACGCCGGGCCCGCCGGGTTTCCGAACGGGGCGTGGGAGGATGACACCGGTCTGATCATGGCGCACCTCGAATGACACGCGTGATACTGCGGTCTTTCGCCTCCCTGCTGCTGGCGGCCTGGGTGGGATCGCTGATCGTCTTCACGCTGCTGCGGAGCATCGGCGGGGACGTGGCGTACATCATCCTGGGCCACAACGCCACGAAGGGTGCCCTGGAGGCCCTGCAGCAGGAGCTGGGCCTGAACGCGCCCTGGTACGTACAGTACTTCAAGTGGCTCGGCGGCGTGTTGACGGGCAACCTCGGAGTCTCCTACGCCGCCCACTTCAATATCTTCCAGGAGATCGTCAGACGCCTGGCGCCCACGGCAATCCTGTCGTTCGGGTCGCTGCTGCTGTCCATTCCAATCGCGCTGGCGGCGGGCACCTACTCCGCCGTGTATGCAAAGAAGGTCCGCGGCGGCCTGGTGGATGTCGCCACCCAGGTCGGCATGGCCATCCCGGCGTTCTGGGCCGGACTGATCCTGGTGCTCATCTTCGGGATCCGCCTGAAATGGTTTCCCACGGGCGGATACACCGCCCCGCTGCAGGACCTTGGCCGCTCGCTCAAGCAGCTGGCGCTGCCCATCCTCGCCCTCTCGCTGGGCAACGTGTCCATCCTGACCCGCTACGTGCGGTCGGCGATGATCGACGTGATGAACGAGGACTTCATCCGCACGGCCATGGCCAAGGGGCGCACGCGCCGCAGCGCGGCCCTGGTTCACGGCGTGAGAAACGCCTCGATCTCCCTGGTCACGGTCGGGGTCATCCACTTCGGCCACCTGATGGCCGGCACCGTGGTGGTGGAGAACGTCTTCGTCATCCCGGGCATCGGGCGGCTCCTGCTCACCTCGGTCCTGGGGAGGGAAGTGGTGGTCGTCCAGTCACTGACCCTGGTCCTCGTGCTGATGGTGCTCATCATGAACTTCCTCATGGACGTGGCCTACGTCCTGCTCGATCCGCGGATTCGCGACAAGGGCGGGGGCGCCATTGCCTGACCCGGTGGAAACGCTCGGAAACACCTATCCCGGCGCGGGGGAACCGGTCGGCAGCACCGATCCCGGCCCGGAGGGCCCCGTCGGCATCCCCGTGCCGGCCGCTCACGCGGCCCGACGGCGGCGGCGAGCCCCGCTGTCCCTGGTTCTCGGGGGATCCCTGGTCGGGGCGTTCGCCGCGGTCGCGCTCCTGTCGTACGCCTGGACGCCCTACGATCCCTTGAAGCTGTCGATTGCAGACCGCCTGCTCCCGCCGGGGAGCGCCGGGTACCTCCTGGGCACCGACAAGCTGGGAAGGGACGTGGTGAGCCAGTTGATGGCGGGAGCCCGAAACTCGCTGTACGTCAGCCTTCTCGCAACCACGGCCGCGGTCATCGTCGGGACCCTGCTGGGCCTCGCGATTGCTGGCGCGGGACCCCGGTGGCGAAACATCCTGTCCCGCCTCATCGACATGTGGGGTTCACTTCCCGGCATCCTCATCGCGCTGGTACTGGCCACCTCCACCGGGCCGGGCAACCAGGCTGCGATCATCGCCATCATTTCCTGGTTCATCCCGATCGCCGCCCGCACCACGATCGGGCCGGCGCGCCAGGTCCTCGCGCTGGACTACGTGGAGGCGGCGTTTGCCTTTGGCCGCAGCCGGTGGCACGTCCTGACGCGCCACGTCCTTCCCAACATCGGGCCGCTGGTGATCGTCCTGGCGACCATCCTGTTCGCCTCCGCGATCCTCATCGAGGCGACCCTGGCGTTCCTGGGCGTGGGCGCGCAGCCTCCCACGCCCTCCTGGGGAAGACTCCTGCAGGAATCCCAACCGCTGCTCGAACGGGCTCCCACCCTGATGTTCTTCCCGGGGGTGGCGATCGTGCTGACCGTGCTGGGGTTCAACCTCCTGGGAGACGGGCTGCGGGTCATCCTCGATCCGCAGCAGAAGTCGACGTCGGGGGTGGGGTAGTGCTCGAGATCCGCGACCTGAAGGTGACCATCGGGCCGTTCACCATCGTGGACATCGAGCGACTGGCGGTTGCGCCGGGCCGCCGCCTTGGGATCGTGGGAGAGTCCGGTTCGGGCAAGACGATGACCACGATGAGCATCGTCGGTCTGCAGCCCGCGGAGGCGGCCGTGACCGGTTCGATCCGCTTCAACGGCCGGGAGCTGGTCGGGCTGACCGACCGCCAGTTCTCCTCGGTGCGGGGGCGGGAAATCGGCGTGATCTTCCAGGACCCGGCCAAGGCGCTCAACCCCATGATGCGCATCGGGCGGCAGGTGTCGGAAGCCATCCGGCTGCACATGAACGTTCCCGCGGAGAAGCTGCGCGCGCGCGTGGTGGACCTGTTGACCCAGGTCCAGCTGGCGGACGCGCGCAGCCTCCTGCAGCGGTACCCGCACCAGTTGTCCGGCGGCCAGCAGCAGCGCGTCATGATCGCGATAGCCATCGCCTGCGATCCGAAGCTGCTCATCGCGGATGAGCCGACCACCTCCCTTGACGTGACGGTGCAGAACGGGATCCTGGAGCTCATCCGCGACCTGAGCGCGTCCCGCAACATGACGCTGCTGTTCGTCACGCACAACCTCGGCGTCATCAAGTCCATCAGCGACACCATCGCAGTCATCTATGGCGGCCAGGTGGTGGAGCTCGGCCCCACCGATCAGGTCATCAACGCCCCGCTGCACCAGTACACGCAGGCGCTGGTTTCCGCGGACCCGGGGATCGCGGATGACCGGGACCTGGGCGCGGTGGTCAACCAGCGCCTGCATACCATCCGCGGCTCGGTGCCGTCACTGGACAAGTTCCCGTCGGGTTGCCGGTTCCGGGGCAGGTGCGTCGCGGAGACCGCGGCGTGCGCCCGCTCCCCCCGGACCGAGGACGTCGCCGGTCACCTGTACCGGTGCTGGAACCCCGCCCGCAGCGTGACGGGGAGCAGGGGAGCCGCTGGAGCGGCGGGAGGCCCGGGCGCCGCGGGAAACCCGGGAGCGGTCGATGCCGCTCGTTGAAGCCCACGGTCTGTGCTTCCGCTACCCCGGTGCCCGGCGTCGCGGCGATCACTCCTGGACGCTCGAGGGGCTGGACCTGCACATCGAGAAGGGCTCGGCGGTTGGGATCGTCGGCGAGTCCGGCTCGGGGAAGTCCACGCTGGTGCGGGTCCTGTGCGGCTTGATGGTCCACCAGCAGGGGGACGTGAAGTTCGACGGCCGCGACATGAAGGAGTGGCTGCACTCGGGCTCGAAAGAGATCCGCTGGCGCAACCAGATCGTCTTCCAGAACCCGCGGCGGTCCCTGGACCCGCGCATGAGCATCCGGCAGTCCATCAGCGAGCCGGTCCGGGCACTCGAGCGCCGAAAACCGTCCGACACGGAGATCGGCGGCTGGCTGGCGCGCG
>Ga0335069_10007832_pt1 | contig 15370 bp, 14 predicted proteins | sample Lox_Sample_11_FD_206714 | JGI IMG/M metagenome (GOLD analysis project Ga0335069, IMG submission 206714) | Soil microbial communities from Loxahatchee National Wildlife Refuge, Florida, United States - Lox_Sample_1.1 | ecosystem: Environmental > Terrestrial > Soil > Wetlands | place: USA... | reverse complement strand
CGCCAGAGCCTCCCAGTAGCCGCCCACCAGGCCGAAGCCGCTGGAGAACTGCCAGCAGCCCAGTCCGATGGGCGTGACCTCGACGGACGTGCGTCCCAGCGGCCTGCGCTCGGCCATTCCCGCACCCCCAACGGCGAGTCTATGCCAGCGGCAGCCGCCAGTGATATGAATGCGGTGCCGGACCTGACGGCAAGGAGGACACCGTGAAGCGCAGGGAGTTCATCCGTGACGCGGCGGTGGGTGCGGCGGCGGGCGCCGTGGCGTCCCGCCTCGGTCTCGCCCCCGTGGCTGCGGACGACAAGGGCCCTTCGGGGGAGGCGCTGCGGCGCATCGCGGTGACGACGTGGAGCCTGCATGCCTTCTTCCCGCAGACGAAGGAGAAGGACGTGAGCGGCGAGCCCCTCGAGCTGCGCCGCTTCCCCGAGCTGGTGGCCGACCGCTACCACGTGCACAACCTCGAGCTGTGCAGCGTGCACTTCGAGTCCACGAGCGCCGCCTACCTGCGGGAGATCAAGGAGAAGCTGGCCCGGGCGCAGGCCCGGGTGGTCAACATGCCGGTCGACTACGAGCACGACTGGGACGGCCGGGGCCTCTGTGACGCGGACGAGAAGCAGTGGCGCTGGGAGATCGCCGAGCGCAAGAAGTGGATCGACATCGCCGCCGAGCTGGGCTCCCAGGCGATCCGGCCCAACCCCGGCGGGACCTCGAAGACCACCGACCTCAGCCGCCCGATCGCCGCCTACAAGGAGCTCGGCGAGTACGGCCGCGCCAAGGGCGTCCGGGTGCTGATCGAGAACCACGGCAACGTGGCCGGCAAGGCCGCCAACATCGTGGCCATCATCAAGGGCGCCGGGCCGGGGCCGGTCGGCTCGCTGCCGGACTTCGGCAACTTCGCCGAGGCCGAGCGCTTCTCGGGGTTGGAGCAGCTGTTCCCCTTGGCGTCGGTCGTCTGCCACGCCCGCTACGAGACGCCGGGCGGCGCCGAGATGAACGGGAAGCTGGTCAGCTTCGACCTCGCACGCTGCATGCGGATCGCCAAGGCCGCCGGTTTCAAGGGCGTCTACTCGGCGGAGTTCGCCGGCGCCGGAGATCCCTACGAGGGGACCCGGAAGATCATCGACGCCGTCGCGAAGCAGCTCTAGCCGCCGTACCTCGCCCGGGGGCCGGACGTACTACGACCGGGCGGCCCTGGAAGACAAGGCCGATCCCGCCACCCCGAGGTGGTGGGCGGCGGCGAAGGCCGATTTCACCGCGGCGATCGCCGGAGACCCCCGAAACGCCGAGGCCCTCGACATGCGCGGCCCCGTCCACACCGCGGCCGGCGACCACGACCGGGCGATCGCCGACTACGAGGCGTCCATCGCCCAGCAGGCACAGGGCGATGGCTGAGATGGCCAGCCCGACAGCCCGCTCGCCGGGCTGTACCTGGAGAAGGGCCGGTTGACGCAGGCCTCCGGGCGGGAGCGATAGGATAGGGCGCGGATGGACTGCCCCGGCTGCCGCGCGGCGATGACCGGGCTCACTCTCGAGGGCCGGCTGGGCGGGTCGGTCACGATCGATCTCTGCGCCGGATGCCAGGCGATCTGGTTCGACCACGGCGAGAGCCTGCAGCTCAGCCCAGGGGCCACGTTGCAGATCTTCCGCCGCATCGGCGAGAGCGCCGCCGCACGCCGCGGGCCGCTGCCGGCCTCGCTGTGCTGCCCTCGCTGCGGCCAGGCGCTGCTGCGGACGCACGACCGGCAGCGCAACACGCCGTTCGAGTACTGGCGGTGCGACGCCGGCGACGGCCGGCTGATCGGCTTCTTCGACTTCCTTCGCGAGAAAGACTTCATCCGCCCGCTGTCGCCGGCGCAGGTCGAGGAGCTGCGGCGCAACCTGCAGACGGTGAGCTGCTCCAGCTGCGGCGCGCCGGTCGACCTGGCCCGGGGCGCGAGCTGCGCCCACTGCGGGTCGCCGCTGTCCATGCTCGATCTCGAGCACACCCACCAGCTGATCGCGGAGCTGCAGCAGGCCGACCACGCGCCGGGGACGGTCGACCCCGGGTTGCCGCTGGAGCTCCTGCGCGCCCGGCGCGAGGTGGAGACGGCCTTCGCCTCGTTCGAGCACCAGCCGCGCTGGCTGGAGGACGTGTCCTCGGCGGGGGTGGTGGGGGCCGGCCTGATGGCGCTCGCCCGCTGGCTGGGCAAGCCGGCCGGCTGATCAGGTCGCCCGGACCGCCGGGCTCACGCTACTGCAGGAACTGGGTGAGGGCCGCCCTGGTGATCCGCCACTGGCTGCCGATCCGCCTGCCCTTGAGCTCGCCCGACTCCAGGCTGGCGACCACGTCGGCCTCGCTGACGCCGATCGCCTTCGCCGCCTCCGCCGGACTCAGGGTCTCCGGGAGACCGGCCGTCGGTCCGGCCGGCACCGACCCCGCAGGAAGCGCAGCGCCCGCCGCGGGCGTGGCCTGGGCCACGATGCCGCCCGGCTGGTTGATCATCTGCTGCGCCATCGCCATGCCGACCGCCATCTCGGCCCCCACGCCGCCGGCGCCCGCCGCGCCCTTCTCCAGCCCTTGCGCCATCTGGAACTTGACGAAGTCGTTCAGGTTGCCCACCGCCGCCATGCTGGAGCGATTGTCGATCGCCTGCTCGACCTCGGGCGGCACGGAGACGTTCTCCAAGACGAAGCTCGTCATCTCCAGCCCGTACTTGCCGCCGAGCAGGGGGTTGATCAGCGGCAGCAGCGCCTGGCCGAGCTCCCCGTAGCGCGAGGCCGCGTCGAGCACGGGGACCTTGCTGGCGGCCAGCGCCTCGCTGAAGACGCTGACGATGCGGGAGCGCATGGCGTCGGCGAACTCCTCGAGGCGGAAGTGGTCGTCGGTGCCGGCGACCTCCCTCAGGAAGCGCTGCGGCTCGACCACGCGGAAGTCGTAGGTGCCGAAGGCGCGCACCCGCACGATCCCGAAGTCGGGGTCGCGCAGCATCACCGGGTTCGAGGTGCCCCACTTGTTGCCGGTGAAGAGCCGGGTGGTGACGTAGTAGACGTCCGCCTTGAACGGCGACTCGAAGCCGTACTTCCAGCCCGCGAGGCGCGTGAGGATCGGGATGTTGTCGGTGGTGAGCGTGTGCTTGCCGGGGCCGAACCGGTCGCCGAACTGGCCGAGGTAGACGAACTGTGCCACCTGTGACTCGCGCACGATCAGCTGCGCACCGCGTTTGATCTCCCTGTCCTCGTCCGGGTAGCGGTACGAGAGGGTGTCCCGCGAGTCGTCCGTCCACTCGATGATCTCGATCAGCTGGCCGCGGACGAAGTCCATCAGGCCCATGGGCACCTCCGGCGCCTGACGATTCTGCCACGGTGGGCTGGCCTCGCGCCCTTCCTCGCCAACCGCTACACTGGAGGATCCACGAGGGGGAGGACATGGCCAGGATGCGGGCAGCCTTGGTCCGGGCGGCCGGAGGGTCGTTCGAGATCGTCGAGCGGGAAATCCCGGAAGCCGGGCCGGGCTCGGTACGGCTGAAGGTCCAGGCATCGGGGATCTGCCACAGCGATTCCCTCACCAAGGAAGGGCTCTGGCCCGGGATCGCATACCCGCGCGTGCCCGGGCACGAGGTGGCCGGGATCGTCGACGCCCTGGGGGCCGGCGTCACCGACTTCAAGGTCGGCGAGCGGGTCGGCCTGGGCTGGCACGGAGGCCACTGCGGGCACTGCGCCTCCTGCCGGCGCGGCGACTTCCTCACCTGCCGGCAGGGCCAGGTCCCCGGCATCAGCTACGACGGCGGCCACGAGGAGTATCTCGTCGCCCCGGCGGTGGCGCTGGCACGGATCCCGGACGTCCTCTCGCCCGCGGAAGCCGGGCCGCTCATGTGTGCCGGGATCACCACCTTCAACGCGCTGCGGCACGCCGGCGCCCGATCGGGCGATCTGGTCGCCGTGCTGGGCATCGGCGGCCTCGGTCACCTGGGCGTCCAGTTCGCGGCCCGGATGGGCTACGAGACGGTGGCGCTCGCCCGCGGTCGGGAAAAGGAGCCGCTGGCCCGCAGGCTGGGGGCGCACCACTACATCGACACCGCGAGCCAGGATCCCGCAAAGGAGCTGGCCGCGCTCGGGGGCGCTCGGGTGGTGCTGGCGACCGTGACCAGCGGCAAGGCCATGACCGCCGCACTCGGCGGCCTGGCGATCGACGGCACGTTCGTGGTCCTCGGCGCCGCCCACGAGCCGATCGAGGTCCCGCCGCTGCCGCTCATCGGCGGCCGGCGGCGGATCCAGGGCTGGCCGTCCGGCACCTCGGCCGACTCGGAGGACACGATGGCGTTCGCGGCCCGCACCGGCGTGCGCCCGATGAACGAGGTCTTCCCCCTCGAGCGCGCCGGCGAGGCCTACGAGCGGATGATGAGCGGCGCGGCGCGCTTCCGGGTGGTGCTGACGACCGGCAGGTGATCGACCCGAGGCCTGCTGCTCGGGGATCCTGAGCTTCTGGCCGACCTTGATCTTGTCGGGGTCGCTGAGCCGGGGCGGCACCGGCAGGCTGCCGTCGACGGTGATGTCGGCGGTGAGGTCGGGGTACCCCGCGTCGACCGCCTTGATCTGGTTCCAGTTTGCCGCAGACGGGAATCCCACTACCGCAGCCATGTCACCGGCGTGTCGCCAGGCAGCGGAGGCGCTCACCCGTCGGCCGGAGAGGACCGGTCCGAATGTCTCACGACACCCGCGGCGCCGCAGGGGGAGAATACCCTCCGATTTCCGGCTTGCTCACGGGGGACGCATGAAGAAGACCTTCCGTTTCCGGCTGAACGGCCGGCCAACGACCCTCGAGACGGACGAGGACCGAACGCTGCTGTGGGTGCTCCGCACCGACCTCGGGCTGAGGGGGACCAAGTACGGCTGCGGCGCCGGCCTGTGCGGCGCCTGCACCGTGAGCGTGGACGGCAAGGCCACGCGCTCGTGCCGCACGCCGCTCCGGGCCGTGCAGGGCAGGCAGGTGCTGACCATCGAGGGGCTGGCCTCCGGCAGCGAGCTGCACCCGCTGCAGGCGGCATTCGTCGAGCACGGCGCGTTCCAGTGCGGCTACTGCACCCCGGGCATGATCATGAACGCCCACGCCCTGCTGCTGGAGAAGCCGCACCCCTCGCGCCAGGAGATCGCGGCGGCGATGGAGGACAACCTCTGCCGCTGCGGGGCGCACGCCAGGATCCTGGCCGCCATCGAGGCGGCGTCGCGCGCGGGAGGCCGCCCGTGAGCGCGGGCCGGCAGCTGGACCGCCGCTCGTTCCTCGAGCTGCTCGGCGGCGGCATCCTCGTCTCCGTCAGCGTGGGCGCGAACGGCCTGCTGGCCCAGGACCGGCGCCGCGCCTACCCCACCGACGTCAACGCCTACCTGCTGATCGGCCAGGACGGCCGGGTCACCGTCTTCTCCGGCAAGATCGAGATGGGCCAGGGCGTCCTCACCTCGCAGGCGCAGATGCTGGCGGAGGACCTGGGGGTGGCGCTCGAGTCGGTGGACATGGTCCTGGGCGACACCGACCGCTGCCCCTGGGACATGGGCACCTTCGGCTCGCTCACCACGCGGATGTTCGGCCCCGCCTTGCGGGCGGCGGCGGCCGAGGCCCGCGCCATCCTGCTGCAGCTGGCCTCCGAGCGGCTCGGAGTCGACAAGGCGCAGCTGGTCGTCGACAACGGCGTCGTCTCGGCGAAGGGGCAGCCCTCGCGCCGGGTGACCTACGCGCAGCTCGCCCGGGGGCAGAGGATCACCCGCACGGTCGAGGAGAAGGCCGTGCTGCGCTCGGTCGGCGAGTTCACGGTGATGGGCCGCTCGCCGAAGCGGCTCGACGGCCGGGTCAAGGTGACCGGCGCGGCGCAGTACGCCGGCGACATCCGCCTGCCCGGGATGCTCTACGCACGTCTGCTGCGCCCGCCGGCTCACGGAGCGAAGCTGTCGGGCGTGGACACCTCGGCGGCCGCGGACCTGCCCGGCGTCACCGTGGTGAACCGGGGCGGCCTGGTGGCCGTGCTGGCCGAGGACCCCGAGACGGCCGAGGCCGCGCTCGCCAGGGTGAAGGCGGACTGGACGCCCGCGCCCGCCGGCGCCGATCAGGACGGCATCTTCGAGGAGCTGCTCGCCAGGGCGCCGCAGCCCGAGGTGCGGACGGCCAGGGGCGACCTGGAGGGGGCGCGGGCCGCCGCCGCCCGGCGCTTCGAGAGCGCGTTCTACAAGGGCTACGTGGCGCACGCGCCGATGGAGCCGCACGCCGCGGTGGCGCAGATGGAGAACGGCAGGCTCACCGTCTGGGCCTCCACCCAGACGCCCTTCCCCACCCGTGACCGGCTGGCGCCGCTGCTCGGGCTCGACCCCGGGAAGGTCCGGGTGATCACCCCCTTCGTGGGCGGGGGCTTCGGCGGCAAGAGCGCGGGCGAGCCGATCGAGGAGGCCGCGCGCCTGGCCAGGATCACAGGCAAGCCCGTGCAGGTGGCGTTCACCCGCGCCGAGGAGTTCTTCCACGACCACCTCGACCCCGCCTGCGTGGTGAAGATCGGCTCGGCGATCGACGGCCTTGGCCGCATCACGGCCTGGGACTACGACGTCTACTTCGCCGGCGACCGCGCCGCCGAGGTGCTCTACGACGTCCCCCACGTCCGCCTGCGCACGTTCGGAGGCTGGATGGACGGCGGGGGCGCGCACCGGTTCTCCGTCGGCCCCTGGCGGGCGCCCGGCGCCAACATGAACGTCTTCGCCCGCGAGTCGCAGGTCGACATCATGGCGGCGGCCGCGAAGGTCGACCCGCTCGAGTTCCGCCTGCGCAACACGACGGACGAGCGGGCCCGGCGCGTGTTGCGCGAGGCGGCGCGGAGGTTCGGCTGGACGCCGGCTGTCGGCCCCAGCGGCCGCGGCTTCGGCATCGCCTGCGGCATCGACTCCGGCAGCTACACCGCGCTGGCCGCGGAGGTCGCGGTCGACCGCGCCCGGGGCACCGTCCGGGTGGCGCGGGTGGTCTGCGCCCAGGACATGGGCGTGGTCGTCAACCCGGTGGGCGCCACCATGCAGGTCGAAGGCTGCATCACCATGGGCCTCGGCTACGTGCTGCGCGAGGAGCTGCACTTCCAGGGCGGACGGATCGCCGACGAGAACTTCGACACCTACGAGCTGCCCCGCTTCTCCTGGCTGCCCCGCATCGAGACGGTGCTGGTCTCGAACGACGCCCTGCCGCCGCAGGGCGGGGGCGAGCCGGCGATCGTGCCGATGGGGGCGGTGATCGCGAACGCGGTGTTCGACGCCACCGGGGTGCGGGTGTTCCGGTTGCCGATGACGCCCGACCGGCTTCGCCAGGCACTCGCCGCCGCGGAGGCCCCCCGGACGAGCTGAGGCTCACGGGATGAAATCGCCCCTTCACCGGGCCGTCCGTGCGACAATCCGCGGCCGGCAGGAGCAGGGTTGCCCAAGATTCTGATCGTCGACGACGAGCCGGGGATTCGCTTCGGCATCCGCGACTTCCTGGAGTCCCAGGGCCTCGAGGTCGAGGAGGCGGACAGCCTGGCCGCGGCCGAGAAAACCGTGCGTGAGGCGCGGCCGGACGCGGTGGTGCTCGACCACGTGCTGCCGGACGGCACCGCTCTCGACCTCCTGCCCCGGCTGAAGGAGACCGAGCCGTCGCTGCCGGTGGTGGTGCTGACGGGCCACGCCACGATCGACCTGGCGGTGCGCGCGGTGAAGGAAGGGGCCGACCAGTTCCTGGCGAAGCCGGTCGAGCTGCCGGCACTGCTGGTGATGCTGCAGCGGCTGCTGGAGACCCAGCGCGAGAAGCGCCGCCAGGTCGCCGGCCGCGCCCGCCAGGCACGCGAGGAGATCGACCCCTTCACCGGCAGCTCGCCCGCGATCCACGGCCTCGCCGAGCAGGCCCGCCGGCTGTCCGGCTCCAGCAGCCCGATCCTGATCGAGGGCGAGACGGGCAGCGGCAAGGGGGTGCTCGCTCGCTGGCTGCACCGCAACGGGCCGCGTGCGGACGAGCCGTTCGTCGACATGAACTGCGCGGGGCTCTCGCGCGAGTTCCTGGAGACGGAGCTCTTCGGCCACGAGAAGGGGGCGTTCACCGGCGCCGTCGCCAGCAAGCCCGGCCTGCTGGAGGTGGCGCACCGCGGGGTCGTCTTCCTGGACGAGATCGGCGACCTCGACCCGCAGGTCCAGCCCAAGATGCTGAAGGTGCTCGAGGAGAAGCGCTTCCGCCGGCTGGGCGAGGTCCGGGACCGCCAGGTGGACGTGCAGCTCATCGCCGCCTCGCATCAGGACCTGCCGCGCCTCGTCGAGCAGTCGCGCTTCCGCAGCGACCTCTACTTCCGCATCAGCGCCATCCCGCTCCGCGTGCCACCGCTGCGCGAGCGGGGCGAGGACATCGTGGTCCTCGCGCGCTCGCTCCTCGAGGGCTTCGCCGCCGACCTCGGCCGCCGCGGGCTGCGGCTGTCCGCCGGCGCAGAGCGGGTGCTGTGCGGCTACGCCTGGCCCGGCAACGTGCGCGAGCTGCGCAACGTGCTCGAGCGCGCGGTGCTCTTGTCGAACCACGACCTGCTCGAGCCCGAGGACCTGCGCTTCCGGGCGCCCGTCTTCCCCTCGTCCGACGCGCCGGCCGACCCGCTGCCGGGGGGTTCCGACGCCACCCTGACCCTGGAGCAGCTCGAGCGCGTGCACATCGAGCGGGTGCTCCGGCAGCTCGGCGGCCGCGTGGCCGAGGCCGCCCAGCGGCTGGGGGTGCCGCGCAGCACGCTGTACCAGAAGGTCAAGAAGTTCGGCCTCACCCTTCCCCGCTCCTGAGGCCAGAGAAGATGGTCAGCTCCCTGGAACGGCGCCGTCCGGAATCTGGAGCCCCGAGTCCGGAACCCATAAGGCGGAAGGCCGGCGCGGCCAGACTGTCGCGGTAAACTACTGAAGAGCAATGGACACCCACAGTGGCTCGTCGGGACCCGGAGGCGGTGGCACGGCTCCTGCTCACCCGAGTCGCGTGCAGAGCGTGACCGGACGACTGCTCGTCGTGGACGACGAGGCGGCGATCCGCTTCGCCCTGAGCGAGTACTTCCGCGAGAGCGGCTGGATCGTCGACGCCGCCTCCGAGAAGGAGGAGGCCGAGGCGCTGCTCTCGTGCACGCCGTACGCCGTGGTGATCGCCGACCTGCGCCTCACCGGCATCTACGGGGTGGAGGGACTCGACATCGTCCAGTGGTCGCGCCACCTCCGGCCGGAGACGAGGATCGTGCTGCTGACCGGCAACGGCACCCCGGAGATCGAGACGGAGGCCCGCCGTCGCGGAGCCGACGCCGTCCTCCACAAGCCCCTGCCCCTGCCCCAGCTCGAGGCCGTGGTCAACGGCCTGGTCGCCGGCCGAGCCTGATGGCCGGCACCCGGGTCGAGCTGCACGGCCGCGAGTGCTCGTGCCGTGGCGGTGCCTGGGTGCTTCTCGAGGGCGTCGAACATTCGCCCTGTTCCTCCGGCGCCCCGCCGCAGCAGCGGGTCGTGCTCGAGCTGCTGGAGTGGCGGCAGCTGGGCAAGCCGGCCAGCCTCGAGTCGTACACCGAGGCGCAGCAGCGGGCCGAGTCCGGAGACCGCAGGCAGTTCAACCGGTTCGAGGTGTCGCTGCCGGTGCGCCTGGAGCGCATCGGCTCCTGGCGCGAACCGTCCTCGCAGGGCGAGGACACGCTGGCGGAGGTGATCGCCACCGGCGGTGCGCTGGTGCGCAGCCGCATGGCCGTCGACAAGGGAGACACCATCCGCTTCCGGCTGGGCGAGTACGAGACCCGGGCCGAGGTGACCTACGTCTCCGCCCCCGGCTCGGCCGAGACGCCACGGCTGGGCCTGAAGTTCCTGGACGCCCCTCTGCCGACGGCGCTCATCCCCGAGGACGCCCGCCCGCTGCCCTGACGCGCCCGCCGCCGCTTCACTGAGCCACGGGCAGCCGCACGCGCACCACGGCGCCGCCGGCCGGGTGGTTCTCCGCGCTCACCTGCCCTCCGTGGTCGTAGACGATCCGTTTCACGATCGACAGGCCGAGCCCCGTGCCGCCACGACGCCGGGTGAAGAACGGCTCGAACAGCCGCGCCAGGTCGGCCGCCTCGAACCCGGGCCCGGAGTCGCGGACCGTGCACTCCAGCATGTGCTGCCGCTCGTGCTCGGTCGCCGCCAGCGCGATCTCGACCCGCCCGCCGGCGGGCGAGAAGTACACCGCGTTCTCGATCAGGTTCTGCACCACCTGGGTGATGCGGGCGCGATCGGCGCGCACCGGCGGCAGCCCGGCGGGAGGGGCCCAGGCCACCTCGACCCCCCGGCGCTGCGCCACCTCCGCGCAACCCGCGACGCCGGCGCCGACCGCCTCCTCCAGGCGGCACTCGACGAACTCCGGACGACTGGGACGTCCGAAGTCCAGCAGGTCCTTCATCAGCGTGGTGAGCCTCACGATCTCGCGGCGCAGGACCCCGAGGTAGCGAGCGTAGCCCTCGTTCGAGCGGAAACGCGACTCGAACGCGTCCAGGGTGGCGGAGATGCTGAACAGCGGGTTGCGCACCTCGTGGGCCACGCCGGCCACGATCGACCCGATCTGGGCCATCGTCTCGCTCTGCCGCAGCTGCTCCTTGAGGCGCACGGTCGCGGTGATGTCCTGGAAGTTGAGGACCACACGACCGCCCGTGTCGCCCTCCGAGGACAGCGCGCGCGCGCTCACCACCCAGGTGCGCCGGGTCAGCGGGCAGGCGACCTCCCGCGCGGGGACGGAGCCGCCGCCGCGCAGCTCGCTCACCAGCCCCATCAGGTCGGCCCAGGGCTGGCCGGGTCCCAGCGCCGAGAGCGGGGCGTCGATGACGTCCGCCCAGCTCTGCCGTCCCGAGTGCTCGACCGCCGTGCGGTTCGCACGGACGACGCGCCCCCCGAACTCGACCACGAGCACGCCGAGGGGCAGGCCGTCGAAGGCGTCGCGCCACTCCACCGCCGCGCGGCGCAGGTCCGCCTCCAGCCGCCGTCGTTCGGTCACGTCGGTGCCCGTGCCCAGGACATACGCGGGCTCGCCGGCGGCGTCGACCACCGGCCGGTTGACCCACGAGATCACCCGCCGCTCGCCGCTGCGTGTCACCCACTCGCCGTCGTAGGCCTGGGGCAGATCGACGAGCGGAAGGCCGCCGCCGTAGTAGCGGGCGATGGCGGCGCGGGCCTCGGACGGTTGCAGCACCTCCCAGAAGCGACGCCCGCGAACCTCCGCCTCGGCCCAGCCGCTCGTCTGCTCGCAGGCCCGGTTGAAGCGCACGATCCGCCCCTGCGGGTCGACCACGATGACCAGCGAGGCCACCATGTCGAGCAGGCTGTCGGCGAAGGTGCGCTGCCGCTCGAGGTCCCGCTCGACGTCCGAGCTCACGGGGCGCCTCGCCGGACACCGTCTCGTTCTCGGATGCGTGTCGTCCGGAGGCGGGACGCCCGGTGCCGGGCGAGAGTCAACGGCCGGCTCCTAAGCTCAAGCGCCTCAGCACCGTCGGAGCATACCCCCGCTGTCCAGCCAGGCCCCGTGGCGTGGCATGTCAGGTGCAACAAGCGCAGAGCGTGCCAGCCCAGAACCGCACGCTGTTGGACGACATCCTGGAGCCGGGCCGGCTCTCGGTGATGTTCCAGCCCATCTTCGAGGTGGTCGCTCCCCGGCCGTCGCTCCACGCGATCGAGTGCCTGATCCGCGGCCCCCGCGGCACCAACCTCGAGCGCCCGGCCGTGCTGTTCGAGTACGTGCGCCGCAAGCGGACCGAGGCCTTGGTCGACCGCGCCTGCACTTCCACCGCCTTCGCCGAGGCGAGCTGCCTCACCGGGGTGCCGCGCCTGTCCGTCAACGTGCACGCCTCGACGCTGGGCCGCGACGCCTCCTTCCCGGCCTTCCTGCTGGAGACCGCCGCCCGTTCGGGCATCGACCCCGGACGGCTGATCGTGGAGATCGTGGAGCACTCCCCCCCGCTCGACGTGCCGAGCTTCCGGGGAGCGCTGGCGACGCTGCGGCGGGCGGGGGTCGCCATCGCCCTCGACGACGTCGGCCTCGGACAGTCGAACTACAAGATGATCCTCGACGTGCGACCGGACATCTACAAGCTCGACCGCTACCTCGTCGACAACGCGTGGAACGACCCCTACCGCCAGGTCATCCTGGACTCGCTGGCGCGCATGGTGCGGCGCCTGGAAGCGCGCGCGGTGGCGGAAGGCGTCGAGACCCCGCAGGAGCTGGTCGCCGTCGAGGCGGCGGGGATCGACCTCGTCCAGGGTTACTTCTTCGCCCAGCCGCTCAGCCGCGACGACCTGGTCGCCACCGGCTTCCTCGCCGGCCGGTCCCCCAACCCGCCCACGCGGTCCGCCTAGAGAGCCGAGATCAGGCTTGCACGCCGGCCCCGTTCGTGCGATGTAACGGCGCGTGAGCCTGAGCGGGTCGATCGAGGATCTGCCGCTTCTCGAGATCCTGCAGGTGGTCTCCTTCTGCCAGAAGACCGGGTTCCTGACCGTCCGTGCGCCCGAGGGAGACGCGGGCGTCGTCTTCGAGACAGGCCGGGTGGTGGCCGGCTACACCTGGGACACCCCTCCTGCGCCCGGACCCGTGCCGGAGCCCGAGGTCCGCCGGCGCATCGCCGACGTGCTGGCGCGCCTCGTCCGGCTGCGCGAGGGCGAGTTCGCGTTCAACCTCTCGGAGGAGGTGCTCAAGCAGATCGGTGGCCGCGACCTCTCGGGCGAGATGCTGCCCTACGGCATCAACCCCGAGGAGCTGATGCTCGACCTCGCCCGCCAGCTGGACGAGGACCGCCGCGATGCCACCGCCTCCCTCGAGGCCTCGTTCTCCGCGCCGGAGGCCGTCGCCGCCGAGGTGACGCCGCCCGCCGAGGCAGTGCAGGAGGAGGCGCTCGAGGAGCTGCCGCTCGCGCCCGAGGAGCCGGCCGTGCCCGCCGCGGCACCCCCTGCCGGCGGCCCGCTGGTGCTGCTGGTCGACGACGAGCCGGAGGTCTGCCGGGTGGTCGGCCGGCGCCTCGCCGACGCCGGCTTCGAGCTCGTCGCCGCCGCCAGCGCGGCCCACGGCCGCCGCGAGATGCACCGGCTCGCGACCGAGGGCCGGCCCTTCCTGCTGGTGGTCGACCTGGGTCTGCCCTCCGAGAGCGGCAGCAGCTTCCGCGGCGGCCTGGACCTGGTCCAGCAGGCGGCGGAGCTGGCGACGCCGCCGCCGGTGCTGCTGATGTCGGAGTCGCTGGACGAGAAGCTGCGCGGCCGGGCCAGGCGCCTGGGCGTGTCGCTGCTCGCCTTCAAGCCGGGACTGTCCAAGCTCGACCCGCTGCAGTACGAGGCGGACCTGCGGGCCTTCGGGGACAAGCTGGCCCGCGACCTGCTGCCGCGGCTCTCGGGAAGGCGGAGGCGTCGCGCCGCTGCGGCGGCCGCGCCGCCAGCCCCGGCTGCAGCAGCGCCCGCCGCCCTGCCCCGGGAGCTGCAGAGCGCCATCGCGGAGGTGGAGGCCCACCCGGACCCCGACCTCGTGGCCTTCCTGCTGCTGCGCGCCGCCCGCTGCTTCCTGCCACGCGTCGTCCTGTTCGTGGCGAAGGACGACCGGCTCCGCGGCCTGGCGGGCTTCGGTGCGGTCGACAGCGCCGACAGCCTGGACCTGCTCGCCCGCGACCTGACGGTCGACCCGGAGCCCCCGTCCCCGTTCCGCGACGCCGTCTCGCTGGGCACCGCCTGGGCCGGCGAGCTGCCGGCCGACGGCCCGGTGGGCGAGCTGCTCGACCGCATCGGCCCGCTCGGGGCACGGCAGGGGGCCGTGATCCCGCTGCGCGCCGGGCACCAGACGATCGCCGTCATGTACGGCGACGGCCCGGACGGCGCCACCCTGCCGCCGATCGAGCCGCTGGTGGCGTTCGTGGACCGCGCCGGCCGCGCCCTCGAGCAGGCGCTCGCGGACCGGCGGACGGCGGCCTCCGCCTGATGCCGCGCCCGGAGGACATCTGATGGCCCTGCTGCGCGGCCTGCGGAGCTTCGCCGCGGTCGTGCTGGTCGGCCTCTATTTCGTGCTCGGCAGCGTAGTGCTGCGCCTGCTGGTGGTGCCCGGCTGCTGGGTCCTGCCCGCGAGGCGGCCCCTGCTCACCAGCGTCTACATGAAGGGCATGGCCGCCGGCATCGTCGCCCTGCTCACGCTCGGCGGGGCGCGCTTCCGACGCGTGGGCCGACTGCCGACGGCCGAGCCGGTACTGGTGATCGCCAACCACCAGTCGCTGCTGGAGATCCTGCAGATCGCGCTGCTGTCCCGCCCGCGCGTGCCCGCGTACGCCACGCGTCGCCGCTACGCCCGGTTCGTGCCGCTCGTCTCCCAGACCATGCGCCTGCTCGGCTGCCCGATCATCGACCCCAGGCGCGACCCCCACGGGGCGGTCGCGGCGATCCGCCGAGGCGCCCGGGAGCTCCGCCACGGCCTCGTCATCTTCGCCGAGGGCCACCGCAGCCGCGACGGCGCCATTCGGCCGTTCCGCTCCGCGGGCGTGCAGGCGGTCCTGGAGGAGCGACGGATGCCGGTCTTCCTGGTGTTGAACGAGGGCAGCTGGCGAGTGCGCCGGTTCGTCGACCTGCTGTTCCGCGTGCACCTGATCGACGCGGTCTCCGAGGCGATCGGGCCCTTCGAGGCGCCCCAGGACCCCTCCGGGGTGCCGGCCTTCGTCGAGGACATGCGCGCCCGCCTGGTGCGACGCCTCGACGAGATCCGCGGCGTGGCCCCGCTCAGCGCGGCCTGAAGCGCGGCCGGGTCCGCTGCACGCCGGTGCTAGACTTGCACAGCGCGGGAGGTGGCCTGGATGACGACGCGGCGGCTTGTCATCGCGAGCCAGAAGGGTGGCGTCGGCAAGACGACGGTCGCGTTGAACCTGGCGGTGGCGTTCGCCGAGCGCGGGCGCCGCACGCTGCTCGTGGACGTCGACCCGCAGGGCGCGATCGGGCTGTCGCTGGCGAAGGGGGACACCGAGCTGGCGGGCATCGCCGAGCTCCTGGCGGGGCTGGCGACGCCGAGGGAGGTGGTCCTGGAGACCCGCCTGCGCGGACTGGCTCTGCTCCCCCGGGGCCGGCTCGACGCCACCGACGTCGATTCCTTCGAGCGCGAGCTCTCGGCTCCCGGCGCCCTCGACAGGGCCCTCGACGTCTGCACCCACGGCCAGGACGTCGTCGTCGTCGACACGCCCTCGGGCCTGGGCCGGGTGACCACCGGGGCCCTGGCCGCCGGCCACTTCGCGCTCCTCGCCGTGCAGGCCGACACCCTGGCCTTCCGCTCGGTCGGGCAGGCGCTGCGCGTCGTCGAGCACATCCAGACCACGCGCAACCCCCGCCTGCGGCTGCTCGGGCTGCTGCCCACGCTCGTGGAGCGGGAGCGGCC
>Ga0335069_10007831_pt1 | contig 15373 bp, 12 predicted proteins | sample Lox_Sample_11_FD_206714 | JGI IMG/M metagenome (GOLD analysis project Ga0335069, IMG submission 206714) | Soil microbial communities from Loxahatchee National Wildlife Refuge, Florida, United States - Lox_Sample_1.1 | ecosystem: Environmental > Terrestrial > Soil > Wetlands | place: USA... | reverse complement strand
GGCATGTCCGGAGCGTCGCGGGCGAGGTCGATGCGCGGCAGGTCCTTCATCGCCGCGAAGAGATCCTCCACCGGAAGGTAGAGCTCGCGCGGCTCGAGCAGCGGCCGGTCGCGGTCGCCCTTGAGGATCTCGTGGCGCGATTTGAGGTCGCGCCAGAACGAATCGGCGGAATCGTGCACGTCGCCGTGCACGACCATCGTCGTCGCGGCGGGCAGGTAGTCGAAGAGCGTCGCCGTCGTCTCGAAGAAGAGCGGGAGGTAGCACTCGATGCCCGGCGGCGCGATGCCGTTGGAGACGTCCTTGTACACGCGGCTTCGCGTGGGGTCGCCCTCGAAGCGCTCGCGAAACGCCTCGCGGAAGCGCGCGCGGCCCTCCTCGTCGAGCGGGAACTCGCGCGCCGGCAGGGTGCGAACCTCGGAGACCGGATAGATCGAGCGCTGCGTGTCCACGTCGAAGGAACGGATCGTCTCGATCTCGTCGCCCACCAGGTCGATGCGATAGGGGACGGCGCTGCCCGTCGGGAAGAGGTCGACCAGCCCGCCCCGCACGCAGAATTCTCCCGGGCCCATCACCTGCTGGACGTGCGCGTAGCCCGCGAGGACGAGCTGCGCGCGAAGCGCGTCGAGGTCGAGCGTGGCCTTCGCGCGCAGGTCGAACGTGCGCGCGGCGAGGTACGAGCGGGGCGCGAGGCGCTGCAGGGCGGTGGCCACCGGGACGATGCCCACGTCGAATCGCCCATGGGCGAATTGCCAGAGCGTGGACAGCCGCTCGGAGACGAGGTCCGGGTGCGCCGAGAACTGGTCGTAGGGAAGGATCTCCCAGTCGGGAAGCCGGTGCACCGCGAGCGCGGGATCGAACCACGCGATCTCCTCGCGCAGCCGCTCGGCGTCGCGCGCGGAGGCGGTGAGCACGAGCAGGGGCCGCCGCGCGGCCGCCTCGCGAGCGAGCCAAAGCGCGTCCGACGACCCGCTCTTCCGGAGCGCGGCCCTCGACATGGATGCGGGTTCCCTAGACGACGGCGACCGGGATCTTCCCGATCTTCGCGCGCCACTCGGCCGGCCCGGTCTTGTGGACCGCGTTGCCGGTGGAGTCCACGGCGACGGTGACCGGCATGTCCTTCACCTCGAACTCGCGGATGGCCTCCATGCCGAGGTCTTCGAACGCGAGGACCTTCGACGACCGGATCGCCTTGGAGACGAGGTAGGCCGCGCCGCCCACCGCGATGCAATACACGGCGCCGTGCTTCCTGATCGAATCGATCGCCACCGGGCCGCGCTCGCTCTTGCCCACCATGCCGATGAGGCCGGTCTGCGCGAGCACGGGCTCGACGAACTTGTCCATGCGCGAGCTGGTCGTCGGGCCCGCGGGGCCCACCACTTCGTCGCGGACCGCGTCGACGGGGCCGGTGTAGTAGATGAAGCGGTTGGCGAGCGGCACGGGCAGCTTCTCGCCGCGCGACATCATCTCCACCAGGCGCTTGTGCGCGGCGTCGCGACCCGTGAGGAGCTTGCCGTTGAGCAGCAGGCGCTCGCCGGCCTTCCACGTGGCGATCTCGGCCTTGGTGAGCGTGTCCAGGTTCACGCGGCGGCTGGACGACGTGTCGAACGTGAGCTTCGGCCAATCGTCGAGCGAGGGAGGATCGAGCCTCGCGGGGCCGCTGCCGTCGAGAACGAAGTGCGCGTGGCGCGTGGCCGCGCAGTTGGGCAGCAGCGCCACGGGCTTGGACGCGGCGTGCGTGGGATAGTCCACGACCTTCACGTCGAGCACGGTGGACAGGCCGCCCAGCCCCTGGGCGCCGATGCCCAGCGCGTTCACCTTGTCGTAGAGCTCGAGGCGCAGCTCCTCGGCGCGCGTCTTCGCCCCCCGCGCCTTGAGCTCGTGGATGTTGAGCGGCTCCATCATGGCCCACTTGGCCATGAGCATCGCCTTCTCGGGCGAGCCGCCGATCCCCAGCGAGAGCATTCCCGGCGGGCACCAGTCGGCGCCCATCGTGGGAACGACGGAGAGCACCCAGTCGACGATCGAGTCGCTGGGCAGCAGCATGGCGAACTTCGACTTGTTCTCGCTGCCTCCGCCCTTCGCGGCGACGATCACCTCGACCTTGTCGCCCGGCACGAGCTCCACGTGCGTGACCGCGGGCGTGTTGTCGCCCGTGGACTTCCTCTTGCCGTCGGGATCGGCGAGCATCGAGGCGCGCAGCGGATTGTCCTTGTCGGTGTAGGCGCGGCGCACGCCTTCGTTCACGAGCTGCTCCAGGGACATCTTCGTGTCCCACTTCACGTCCATGCCGGCGCGGATGAAGGCGATGGCGATGCCGGTGTCCTGGCAGATGGGGCGGTGGCCTTCGGCGGCCATGCGCGAGTTGACGAGGATCTGCGCCATCGCGTCCTTGGCGGCGGGCGATTCCTCGCGCTGGTAAGCGGCCCAGAGGTCGCGGATGTAGTCGGCCGGGTGGTAGTAGCTTATGAACTGGAACGCGTCGGCGACCGACTGGATGAAGTCTTCCTGGCGGATGGTGGTCATGGCGGGCCTTCGAGAGTTGCGCGGAAATACCCCTACGCCGCCGAACGCGCCGTCGCGATCCGCGGAGTGATTTCCCGACGCAGAATTTTACCATTGCGGGTGCGCGGAAAATCGCCGGCCATGTACACGATCTTCGGCGCCTTGTAGGCGGCGAGCTTGCCGCGGCCGAACGCGAGCAGCTCGTCCGGAGTGACCGCGGCTCCGGCCTGCGCGATCACGTACGCGACGACGAGGCGCTTGTCGGGGCCGGCGTCCTCCGCGATGCACGCGCAATCGGCCACGGCCGGATGGCTCTTCATCACGCGCTCGACCTCGTAGGGCGAGACGCGGTAGCCGAAGCTCTTGATGATGTCGTCCTTGCGGCCGAGGAACCAGAGGTAGCCGTCCTCGTCGTAGCGCGCGTAGTCGCCGGTGAAGAACCACCCGTCGTGGCGCAGCTTCGCGGTCTCCTCGGGCAGGTTCCAGTAGCGCAGGAAGAGGCCCGGGTCCGACTCGGGGACGCAGATCATTCCCTCCTCGCCGCGCGCCGCCTCGGCGAGCGTCTCGGGATCGAGCAGGCGGATGTCGTGGCCCGGCTGCGGAAAGCCCGCGCTTCCGGGCCGGATGGGGCGCCACTTGCTCTGCGAGAGGTAGTAGCTGAACTCGCTCATGCCCACCGCCTCGAAGATGTCGAGGCCGAAACGCTCCTTCCACTGCGCGAACACCTCGTCGGACAGGTGCTCTCCCGCGCTCATGCAGTGGCGCAGCGTGGGAACGTCGGCGCGCGTGAAGGACGTCTTCTGCAGGATCTGCCGGTAGATCGTGGGAACCCCGATGAAGATCGTGGCCGAGTGCTTGGCGATGAGGCGCGGCCAGGTCGCGGCGTCGTTGCGCCCCTCGTGCGCGATCACTGTCTTGCCGCGCGCGAGCGGGTCCATGAGCGCGGAGCCGAGCACGTAGGTCCAGTTGAACTTGCCGGAGTGGACGATGCGGTCCTCGCCCTGGAAATCGAACCAGTAGGTCGAAGCCGGGGCGCGGCCGGCCAGCGAACGGTGCCCGTGAAGCACGCCTTTCGGATATCCGGTGGTGCCCGACGTGTAGACGAGGTACGCAGGATCGTCGCTGCGGGTCGCATGGGGCGGCTCGACCTCTCCCACGCCGGCGAGGGCCAGCTCGAGCGCTTCTCCCGCGACGATCACGTGGCGAAGCGCCCCGGCGCCCCCGAGCGTCGCGCGCATGGCGTCCCACGCGGGCGCATCGATCACGAGCGCCGCCGCGCCCGAGTCCTCGAGCAGGTAGCGCACCTCGTCGGCGGTGAGCAGGGTCGAGGTGGGCACCGCGATGGCGCCGCGCTTCATCGCGCCGAGGAAGGCCGTCGGGTAGTCGATCGAGTTGGGCAGTCGCACGAGGACGCGATCGCCCGGGGCGAGACCGAGGTTGCGCAGCAGCTGCGCGAATCGCGAAGTCCGGCGCGCGAGCTCGCCGAACGAGATGGAGCTGGTTCCGAGCGCGTCGTCCTCGACGACCATCGCCGTGCGCGACTCGGCCGGCGTCCCGAGGTGGACGTCCGTGCAGGCGACGCCGATGTTGAGGAATTCCGGAACCTCCCATTTCCATTCCGGAAACGGCTTCCAGCCCCGCGTCAAAGGATCACGCCGTATGGCCAGTTCTCGCGCACCACCTGCGCCGGGAGCTTGCGCAGCACCTCGATCGCGAAGTCCGTATCTTCGGCCGAAAGGGCGTGCAGGGCGTGGGCGCGAAGCAGCGTCTGCAACGCCTTGCCGAACATGGGCGGGTCGAGCATCTCGCCGCGGAACTTGATGGCCCCGCCCAGCAGCGCGTCGGCCTCGATGGCCGCCTCGAGGATCGCGATCTTCGTCTTGATCTCGGAAGGCGACGGCGTGAAGGCGACCTTGCATGGGTGGATGTGCGAGGGATGGATCACCTGCTTGCCGGACAGGCCCAGAGACGCCTCCTCAAGCGCGTGGTTGTAGACGACGCGGGACTCCTCGTCGCCGTGCAGGTCCAGCCAGCGGCGGACGTCGTCGGGCTCGACGAAGTCCTCGGGCATCGCGGATTGGCCGATCAGCGTCTCCACCGCGCCGATCACGCCCTTGCCCGCGATCCGGGCCTCGAAGAGGATGTCGTGCAGGTAGAACTTGAGCTCCTCGGTCCAGTGGCGCGGCGTGATCTGGATGCCCATCGCCTTGGAGAAGTCGTGGATGCCGAACACGACGTGCTTCACCGTCGAGTACTGCATGAGGTCGGGCGCGATCTTGAGCGACTTGGGGTGCTCGATGATGGGCTGGATCGTGATGCGGTGGTTGAGCCCCACGAGCACGGCCGAGAGGTCGCGGATCTCGGGCGAGCCGTACGCTTCGCCGGCCTTGGCGAGCATCACCACGTCGAAGTGCGGCGCGAGATCGCGCACGAGCTGCAGGTCCTTCTCGTACTCCTCGGTGCGGAAAGGGTTGATGCGCACCGCGACCTGCACTTCCTTCCTGCGGGGCAGCTTCGGCAGCTCCCGGCGCAGCAGCTCGCGGCTCATCTCCTTCTGCCGGCATCCGTCCTCGAGGTCGAACAGCAGCGTGTGCGCGGTCGTGTTCCAGCCGTGCTTGCGGAAGCGCTGCGCCGCCTGCTCCAGGTCCTCGTAGATGCCCAGGGACGGGGCGTACTTCACCGGCGGGTAGTAGATCTGGATCCCGGGCCAGTAATCGCCCAGGATGTCCACGGCGCTGCGCTCGGCCGGCGCGGCCGGCGGGGCGGAAGGGGGATGCGCGACGGCGTTCATCCGCCCCACCGTAGCATCGGATGTTGCGCTGCGTCAATTTGCGGGCGGCCGGCCGTGGAATGCTCCGGGTCTGTGCTATAAGAACAGAAAAACCCAAGAGGAGAATCTGGCATGTCCACCATCGAGTCGGTGCTGCAGGAAACGCGCGTCTTTCCGCCGCCCGCGGAGCTGCAGAAGAGCGCCAACATCCCCGGCATGGCCGCCTACGAGGCGATGGTCGCGGAGGCCCGGGAGGATTTCGAGGGCTTCTGGGCGAAGCACGCGCGAAACGAGCTGCTCTGGTCCAAGCCGTTCACCAGGACGCTCGACGAATCCAACGCGCCGTTCTTCAAGTGGTTCGACGACGGCGAGCTCAACGCCTCCTACAACTGCCTCGACCGGCACCTGAAGACCCAGCCGGACAAGGTCGCGATCATCTTCGAGGCCGACGACGGCAAGGTGACGAAGGTCACCTACAAGGAGCTCTATCACCGGGTCTGCCAGTTCGCCAACGCGCTCAAGGCGCAGGGCATCCGGACGGGCGAGCGCGTCCTCATCTACATGCCGATGTCGATCGAGGCGGTGGTGGCGATGCAGGCCTGCGCGCGCATCGGCGCGACGCACTCGGTGGTGTTCGGCGGCTTCTCGGCCAAGAGCGTGCAGGAGCGCATCGTCGACGCCGGGGCCGTGGCGCTCATCACCGCCGACGGGCAGATGCGGGGCGGCAAGGAGATTCCCCTCAAGCCCGCGTGCGACGAGGCCATCGCCATGGGCGGCTGCGATGCGTTGCGCACGGTGATCGTGTACAAGCGCACCGGGTCGGCGATCTCGATGAAGGAGGGCCGCGACCATTGGTGGCACGACGTGGTCCAGGGTCAGCCCATGGACTGCGAGCCCACGTGGGTCAACGCGGAGCACCCGCTCTTCATCCTCTACACGTCGGGCTCCACCGGCAAGCCCAAGGGGGTGCAGCACTCCACGGGAGGCTACCTGCTGCACGCCATCCTCACGATGAAGTGGACCTTCGACAGCAAGCCCACGGACATCTTCTGGTGCACCGCGGACGTGGGCTGGGTGACCGGGCACACCTACATCGCGTATGGGCCGCTCGCGGTGGGGACCACCGAGATCATCTTCGAGGGCGTGCCCACGTATCCGGACGCGGGGCGCTTCTGGAAGATGATCCAGGACCACAAGGTGACCGTGTTCTACACGGCGCCCACGGCGATCCGTTCCCTCATCAAGGCGGGCGGCGACCTTCCGAAGAAATACGACCTGAAATCGCTGCGCATCCTGGGCTCGGTGGGCGAGCCGATCAACCCCGAGGCCTGGATGTGGTACCACGAGACGGTGGGCGGCGGCCGCTGCCCGATCATGGACACCTGGTGGCAGACGGAGACCGGCGGCCACATGATCACGCCGCTTCCGGGCGTGACGCCGCTCAAGCCCGGCTCCTGCACGCTGCCGCTGCCGGGAATCATCGTCGACATCGTGGACGAGACCGGCCACTCCGTCGGCAGGGGCAAGGGCGGCATCCTCGTGATCAAGCGCCCATGGCCTTCGATGATCCGCACCATCTGGGGCGACCCGGAGCGCTTCAGGAAGAGCTACTACCCCGACGATTTCCAGGGCCGGTACTACCTGGCCGGCGACGGCGCCTCGACGGACGAGGACGGCTACTACCGCATCATGGGCCGCATCGACGACGTGCTGAACGTCTCGGGGCACCGCCTGGGCACGATGGAGATCGAGAGCGCGCTGGTGGCGAACACCAAGCTCGTGGCCGAGGCGGCCGTGGTGGGCCGCCCGGACGATCTCACGGGCGAAGCGGTCGTCGCGTTCGTCGTGACCAAGGGCCCGCGCCCCGTGGGCGAGGACGCGAAGAAGCTCGCCAGGGAACTGCGCGACTGGGTGGCCCAGGAGATCGGCCCCATCGCCAAGCCGAAGGACATCCGCTTCGGCGACAACCTGCCCAAGACGCGCTCGGGCAAGATCATGCGAAGGCTCCTGCGCTCCATCGCCAAGGGGGAGGCCATCACCCAGGACGTCTCGACGCTGGAGAACCCGGCGATCCTGGACCAGCTCAAGCAGAACCTATAGCGGGCAGCCACGGGCCGCTTGGGGCCCGTAGGCGATGCATCGGGTGTGACGGATTCCGCGTCGCGGCGCGGAATCCGAGGTGGGGGAACCGCGATCGCGGCCAGCGCGACCCTGGCTGGGCGCAGTACGACATCCACTGACAACAGGAGGAGAGAATGGTAACTGCCACGGCCGTCGGGGCCATGAGTCCCGGCGAGGAGCGCAAGGTCATCTTCGCGTCGTCCCTCGGAACCGTCTTCGAGTGGTACGACTTCTATCTCTACGGATCGCTCGCCGCCATCATCAGCAAGCAGTTCTTCTCGGGCGTGAACCCGACGGCGGCGTTCATCTTCGCGCTGCTCGCGTTCGCCGCGGGATTCGCGGTGCGTCCCTTCGGCGCGATCATCTTCGGGCGCCTGGGCGACATGGTGGGCCGGAAGTACACGTTCCTGATCACCATCCTCATCATGGGCACTTCCACGTTCGTCGTGGGCCTGCTGCCCTCGTACGAGTCGATCGGGGTGGCCGCGCCCATCATCCTCATCGGGTTGCGCCTGCTGCAGGGCCTCGCGCTGGGCGGCGAGTATGGCGGCGCCGCGACGTACGTCGCTGAACACGCGCCCCAGGGCAAGCGCGGCCTGCACACCTCCTGGATCCAGACGACGGCCACGCTGGGCCTGTTCCTGTCGCTGCTGGTGATCCTGGGCGTGCGCACCGGCATGGGCGAGGAGGAGTTCGCCAAATGGGGCTGGCGCATCCCGTTCCTGGTCTCCGTGATCCTGCTCGCGGTCTCCGTGTGGATCCGGCTCTCGCTCAACGAGTCGCCGCTCTTCCAGAAGATGAAGGCCGAGGGCAAGACGTCGAAGGCGCCGCTCACCGAGTCCTTCGCCCAGTGGGGGAACCTCAAGATCGTGATCCTCGCGCTGCTCGGGCTCACCGCCGGCCAAGCGGTGGTCTGGTACACGGGGCAGTTCTACGCGCTCTTCTTCCTCACGCAGACGCTCAAGGTGGACGGCGCGACCGCGAACATCATGATCGCGCTCTCGCTCGCCGTCGGCACGCCCTTCTTCATCCTCTTCGGGTGGCTTTCCGACCGGATCGGGCGCAAGCCGATCATCATGGCCGGCTGCCTCATCGCGGCGCTCACGTACTTCCCGCTCTTCAAGGCGCTCACGCACTACGCCAACCCGGCGCTCGAGAAGGCGATCAGCGGCGCGCCGGTGGTCGTCACCGCGGATCCCGGCCAGTGCTCGTTCCAGTTCAACCCGGTGGGAACGTCGAAGTTCGTGACCTCGTGCGACATCGCGAAGGGATTCCTCGCGAGGAGCTCGGTGAACTACACCAACGTCGAGGCGCCGGCCGGCACCGTGGCCAAGGTGAAGGTGGGCGACGACGAGATCTCGAGCTTCGAGGGCGCGAGCCTTGCGGGCGCGGACTTCGCGGCGAAGACCGCGGCGTTCAACAAGCAGATGGGAGAGGCGATCAAGAAGCACGGCTATCCGTCGAAGGCCGACCCGGCGCAGATGGACAAGGTCATGACGGTGGTGATCCTCACCATCCTCGTGATCTACGTGACCATGGTCTACGGCCCGATCGCCGCGATGCTCGTGGAGCTCTTCCCGACGCGCATCCGCTACACGTCGATGTCGTTGCCGTACCACATCGGCAACGGTTGGTTCGGCGGCTTCCTTCCGACCACGGCCTTCGCCATGGTGGCGGCGACGGGCGACATCTACTACGGCCTCTGGTACCCGATCATCATCGCCGTGATGACCTTCGTGGTCGGCACGCTCTTCATCCGCGAGACCAAGGACCGTTCGATCCACGACTGAAGGGAAGATCGCAAGCCCGGTCCCGCCGGTCAACCCCGGCGGGGCTTTCCGCATTGCGCTCGCGGGCGCCAGGGGCGAGGACTACGCCCGCGCCATGACGGCGCGATTGAAGGATATGCTTCGCTAGATGCTGCTGCGCTATTTCACCCGCGAGATCCTGCTCACGACGCTGCTCGTGCTGATCGCCCTGGTCGCGCTCTTCGGCTTCTTCGACATGATCCGGGAGCTGGACGACCTGGGCCGGGGCACCTACCGGCTGAGCTCGATGCTGGCGTACGTGGCCCTCACCCTGCCGTCCCACACCTACGTGCTGCTGCCGGCGGCGGGGCTCATCGGAACGCTCTTCGCGCTCGCCCGCATGTCGGAGAGCTCCGAGATCACGGTGATGCGCGCCTCGGGCCTTTCGCTGCGGCAGCTCGCGGCATACGTTTGCGCCGCCGGGGCCGTGATCGCGGTCACGACGCTCGTCTTCGGCGAGCTGATCGCGCCCTACACCGAGGAGGCGGCCAAGGGGCTGCGCCTGAAGGCCACTCGCTCCATCGTCGCGCACGAGTTCCGCTCGGGCTTCTGGGTGAAGGACGACCGCAGCTTCGTGAACATCCAGGACGTGACCGCGGACACGCAGCTGCTCAACCTGCGCATCTACGAATTCGACCCGGCCTTCCACCTCACCTCGATCAGCCGGGCCGAGAAGGGGACCTACGCGGGCCCCAACCGGTGGGACCTCACCAACGTCGAGCTCACGCGCTTCGAGGGCGACCACGCGGTGCTCCAGAAGACGCCATCGGCAGTGTGGAACTCGGTGCTCACGCCGGACATCCTCGCCGTGCTGAAGATCGTGCCCGAGCGCATGTCCGCGCTCAACCTGCGCGCCTACATCGAGCACCTGCGCGAGAACCGCCAGAAGGCGACGCGCTACGAGATCGCGTTCTGGAGCAAGTTCTTCAGCCCCGTGGGCGCGATGGTGATGATGATCCTCGCGATCCCGTTCGCGCTGCAGTCGGCGCGCGCCGGGGGCGTGGGCGCGAAGATCGTGCTGGGCATCCTCATCGGCCTGTCGTTCTTCTTCGCGGGGCGGCTGTTCTCGCATGTGGGCCTGCTCAACGATTGGCCGCCGCTCTTCTCGGCGGGCGCGCCCGCCTTCATCGCCGCGCTCGTGGCGCTCACGCTGCTCTATCGCGCCGAGAGGCGCTGAGCCGGGGCGGGCTCGCCGCGCAGGTCGACGATCGCGGTGCCCGCGATGCGGTCGTGGAGGAACTGGCGGTCGCGGTCCACCAGGGCCCAGAGAAACCCCAGGCCGAAGGCCGCAAGGCCGAGGACGGCCGCCGCGTACCGATGCAGGGCTTGGTGGACGCCGATCGGGGCCCCGTCGCGCCGGACCACTCGCATGCGCCACGTCTTCATCGGCAGCGTTTGCCCGCCGCGGGTCCAGAAGCTCACGAAGTACGCGCCGCACACCAGCAGGATCCATCCCTGCAGCGCGTGCCTTCGCCAGCCCTGGGTCGAGTCGCCGAAGAAGGCGATGAAGGGCCACGTGGCGATGAATACGATGGCCGTGAGCAGCAGCAATTCGTAGATCGCGCTCAAGACGCGCCGCGTGAGCGCCGGCGCGCGCAGCGTGGGCCCCGGGCTCACCGCGCGCCCTGGGTTCGCGGGGCCGTGGATCGGGGAGTGCCGGCGTTGCCGCCCGAATGCTCGGCGAGCCAGCGCTCGCGGAGCTCATGCTGCTTTTCCGGCGGGAGCTTGCGCAGGCCCTGGAAAGTCTCGCGCGCGGCCCTGCGCTGCTCCGGCGTCATCGCGGACCAATCCTTGATGCGCTCTTCGAAGCGTTGCTTCTGGATCGGCTGCATCTGGGGATAGCGGCGCGCGGCGGCGATGAGGCGCTGCTGCTGGTACCCCGGCAGCCTCTCCCATTCGTTGGCCACGGGCGCGAGGATGCGCTGCTCCTGGGGCGAGAGCTGCGCCCACGCCGTAGGAGGGACGCTGGGGTCGTAGGCGAGCGCGGCCGCCGGCAGGGCGAGCAGGACCGCCGCTACGATCAGTCCTGCTGCTTGCTGAGCCAAGCGCGGAAATCCTGGTCGAGGTAGGCGTCCGGCGGGAGCTCCTGCGTGAGGAGCTGGGCATCCAGGTCGCCCACGTCGGACTCCTGCAGGGACTGGAAAGCCAGCACGGCGAGCAAGGCCGCGATGGGCAGGAAGAGCAGCGCCCGCTGGACGAGTGAATACCGGATCATCTGCGCGGTGCCATCGGCCACCGTGAAGAGCCCGTAGAGGCGCACCGGCTCCCGGTACGCATCCAGGGCACGCAGGCGGGCGGCCTTCAGGCGGGTTTCCTGGATTTCGCCGAGCGATTGCGCGGAGCGCTCGAGCCAGGGCTTCAACTTAGAAGAAAATTCCTGTTCATTCATAGCGTTATCCCCTTTTCCTTCAGGGCTTTTGCCAAAGCGTGCGTGGCCCGGGAGCAGTGCGTCTTGACACTGCCTTCCGAGCAACCCATGACCTTGGCCGTCTCGCTCACGTCCAGTTCCTCCCAGTAACGCAGCATGAAAGCTTCGCGTTGACGATCCGGAAGGGCCTTCACGGCCTCCTCGATGGCGGCCATGACCTGCGACTGCTCCATGCGCTCCGCGGGAGAGGCCGGGATGTTCGCCAGCTCTTCGACCTCCAGCGTCTCCAGGGGATCCGCGTCGTCGTCCTCGCCACCCAGCCCCAGCGCCGAGAGCGCGGTGGTCCACGTCGAGCGGACCTTCTGCCGGCGGAAATGGTCGCGGATTCCGTTCTGCAGGATGCGCTGGAACAGCAGCGGCAATTCCGCCGGGGGCCGGGCCGAATACTTCTCCGCGAGCTTCATCATGGAGTCCTGCACGATATCGAGCGCCGACTCGTCGTCCTGGACCGAGAAGACGCACTGCTTGAAAGCGCGGCGCTCGACGGAGGCGAGAAAGTCGGACAGCTCCTTTTGCGTGGCCAGGGGGTCTCCTCGGAATTGGAACGCACTCGGCTTGCGGCGAGATGTTAGCAAACCGTTTCGGCGGCTTGCCCCGCGTGGCCGCGAGAAGCGCCGGAGCAATCTTGCTTGACCAATCCGGACCGAGCGGCTAATGTCATCGATCCACCCCCAAAAACTCTCGATTTACAAGGCTTTAGCATGGAACTCCAGCTCCCCCCGCTCGCGGAAACCGGCGAAACCCTGACGGGTGCCGAAATCGCAATCCGCTGCTTGCAGGAAGAGGGTGTCGAATACGTATTCGGCTACCCCGGAGGGGCGGTATTGTTCATCTACGACGCGCTTTTCCGCCAGAAGAAGGTGAAGCACATCCTGGTGCGCCACGAGCAGGGTGCGTTGCATGCGGCCGACGGCTACGCGCGCGCCACCGGAAAGCCGGGCGTGGCCCTCGTCACGAGCGGCCCCGGCGTCACCAACGCGGTCACCGGCATCGCCACGGCGTACATGGACTCGATCCCGCTCGTGGTGATCACCGGCCAGGTGCCCACCGCGGCGATCGGCGAGGACGCGTTCCAGGAGTGCGACACGGTGGGAATCACGCGTCCCACGGTGAAGCACAACTTCCTCGTGAAGGACGTGAACCAGCTCGCCGTCACGATCAAGAAAGCATTCCACATCGCGACCACGGGGCGCCCGGGCCCGGTGCTGGTCGACATCCCGAAGGACGTGTCGAACCAGAGCGCCACGTTCCACTATCCGGCGAAGATCAGCATGCGGTCCTACAACCCGGTCACCAAGGGGCACGCCGGGCAGATCAAGAAGGCGATGCAGCTGCTCGCGGAGGCCAGGCGCCCGATGGTCTACGTGGGCGGCGGCGCGATCCTCGGGGAAGCCTCGGCGGAGGTCACGCAGCTCGCGCACATGCTCGGCTATCCGGTCACCAACACGCTGATGGGCCTGGGCTCCTATCCGGCCAACGACAAGCAGTTCGTCGGGATGCTGGGGATGCACGGCACGGTCGAAGCGAACCTCGCGATGCAGAACTGCGACGTCCTGCTCGCCGTGGGCGCGCGTTTCGACGACCGCGTGATCGGCAACCCGAAGCACTTCGCCGCCGGCAATCCCACCCGCAAGATCATCCATATCGACGTGGATCCGTCGTCGATCTCCAAGCGCGTCCGCGTCGACGTGCCGATCGTGGGCGGCGTGAAGGAGGTCCTCACCGACCTGATCGCGCTGCTCAAGGCGTCGAACGCGAAGCCCGATGCGGCCGCGCTCGCGGCGTGGTGGAAGCAGATCGGCGAGTGGCGCGCCAAGGACTGCCTCAAGTACGACCGCAGTTCCGCCATCATCAAGCCGCAGATGGTGATCGAGAAGCTCTACGAGGTGACCCGGGGCGATGCTTACATCACTTCCGACGTGGGGCAGCACCAGATGTGGGCCGCGCAGTTCTACCGGTTCGACAAGCCGCGCCGGTGGATCAACTCCGGCGGCCTCGGGACCATGGGCGTGGGGCTGCCCTACGCCATGGGCGTGAAGCTCGCCTTCCCGAAGGCCGACGTCGCCTGCGTGACGGGCGAGGCCTCGATCCAGATGTGCATCCAGGAGCTCTCGACGTGCAAGCAGTACCACCTGCCGGTGAAGATCGTGAACCTGAACAACAGGTACATGGGCATGGTGCGGCAGTGGCAGGAGTTCTTCCACGGCAACCGCTACGCCGAGTCCTACATGGACGCGCTTCCGGACTTCGTGAAGCTCGCCGAGGCCTACGGTCACGTCGGCATGAAGGTCGAGAAGCCCGGCGACGTCGAAGGGGCGCTCAGGGAGGCGTTCGCGATGGACGACCGCCTCGTCTTCCTCGATTTCATCACCGACCAGACCGAGAACGTCTTTCCGATGGTGCCCGGCGGCAAGGGCATGTCGGAAATGATCCTCTCCGAAGAGCTGTAGCCATGCGCCACATCCTTTCGATCCTCGTGGAAAACGAGGCCGGCGCGTTGTCTCGCGTGGCGGGCCTGTTCTCGGCGCGCGGCTACAACATCGAGACGCTCACCGTCGCGCCCACCGAGGACACCTCGATGTCGCGCATGACCATCGTCACCCAGGGCTCCGACGAGATCGTCGAGCAGATCACCAAGCAGCTGAACAAGCTCGTGGACGTGGTGAAGGTGGTGGACCTGTCGGAGGGCAAGCACATCGAGCGGGAGCTCATGCTCGTGAAGGTGCGCGCCTCGGGCAAGGACCGCGAGGAGATCAAGCGCACCGCCGACATCTTCCGCGGGCGCATCATCGACGTCACCGACAAGTCCTACACGATCGAGCTCACCGGCACCACGGACAAGCTCGACGCCTTCCTGGAAGCGCTCGACCGGGCCGCGATCCTGGAAACCGTGCGCACCGGCGTATCCGGCATCGGGCGCGGCGAGTGGGTGCTGAAAGTCTAGGCGCGGGGCACCGCGCCCGGACGACACAAAACTCTCTTGGGGAATCGAAAATGAAGGTCTACTACGACAAGGACGCCGACCTCTCGCTCATCAAGGGCAGGAAGGTCGCCATCATCGGATACGGCTCGCAAGGGCACGCGCACGCGCAGAACCTCACGGACTCCGGCGTGAAGGTCACGGTCGGCCTGAGGCCCGGCGGCGCCTCCTGGGACAAGGCGAAGAAGGCGAAGATCGCGGTGAAGTCCGTGGCCGACGCCGTGAAGGGCGCGGACCTGGTGATGATCCTGCTGCCCGACGAGAACCACGCCGCGGTGTGGAAGGAAAGCATCGAGCCCAACATCAAGAAGGGCGCGGCGCTCGCCTTCGCGCACGGCTTCAACATCCACTTCCGCCAGATCCAGCCGCGCGCGGACCTCGACGTGATCATGATCGCGCCGAAGGGGCCCGGCCACCTCGTGCGCTCGACCTACGTGCAGGGCGGCGGGGTGCCCTCGCTCATCGCGATCCACCAGAACGCCTCCGGCAAGGCCAAGGACCTGGCGCTCTCGTACGCGGCGGCGATCGGCGCCACGCGCGGCGGCGTGATCGAGACCAACTTCCGCGAGGAGACCGAGACCGACCTCTTCGGCGAGCAGACCGTGCTCTGCGGCGGCATCGTCGAGCTCATCAAGGCCGGATACGAGACGCTCGTCGACGCGGGATACGCGCCCGAGATGGCGTATTTCGAGTGCCTGCACGAGACCAAGCTCATCGTCGACCTCATCTACGAGGGCGGCATCGCCAACATGAACTACTCGATC
>Ga0335069_10007830_pt1 | contig 15374 bp, 11 predicted proteins | sample Lox_Sample_11_FD_206714 | JGI IMG/M metagenome (GOLD analysis project Ga0335069, IMG submission 206714) | Soil microbial communities from Loxahatchee National Wildlife Refuge, Florida, United States - Lox_Sample_1.1 | ecosystem: Environmental > Terrestrial > Soil > Wetlands | place: USA... | reverse complement strand
CAGCGGAATCGCCGCGACGTTTGCAGTGATGTAACTCGTGACGGCGCTTAACTGCATGGCCGCGCCCATCGGCAGCAGAAACCAGAGCAATTTGCTCCGAAGCGGTGCGGGGGTTCCCTCGTCTACTACCGTCTCTCCAGCAGTCGTATCTGCATCTGCCGCAGTTCGAGTCCTCCATGTCAGGGCCCCCGACAGAACAGCAAATAGAGCAAATCCGCAACACCATATGATCCGCTGCATCTTCAGCGTCAGGTTTGGCTCGATCAATACGGGATAGAGTCCGAGAGCTAGCAGCGATGCCAGGTTCGAAAGCGCAAAGAGCCGATAGGGAATGTCGCCGCGGTGAAGTCTGGTCCACCACACCTGCATCAGCGGGCTGGTAGCACCCAACGCTAAAAAGGGCAACCCGATCGACAAGGTGAGGACCGTCAGAATCGTAACAAACGGGTGACCGGCGCCACCTTCTCCTGTGAACCGGTGCGCCGCCCACACAATTGCCGATATGAAACCGCCGATCAGCAGCGCAAAGTGCAGAATCCATCGCGTGTGCTGTGCCAGCCAATGCGCATAGAGATAGGCGATCAGAAGTGCAGTCTGGAAGAAGACAAGGCAGGTGATCCATACGGCGGCCGACCCGCCCAGCACCGGCAACAACTGTTTGGCCGCAATAGGTTCGACAAGAAACAGCAGGAACGCGCCAAGAAAGACTACGCCGCCAAAGAGGATTCGTACCTGCGTCATCCGCAACCCCGGGCCCAGGTCTGCGCCGAGCCAGACACGCGACTTTTCATCGTACAAAAGGGCCAATTGTCCGAAAAGCGGATGCTATCACAGCCGCAGCGCCGGTCATGATGAGCTGTGATAGAGTCTGCTTACCCTGGCCCAGGTTCCCCGGCCCCATTTGAACTCGGGATTTGATTTGAGGTGAGAGCCGATGCACGCCCCGAGCGACGCAAGCCAAGACGGTCCTCCCGTCTCAGTCGATCAATCGATCGTCGCTCGCGCGCAGCGCAAGGCTGCGCTCCGTCTTTTGCCGGTCATCTCGATCGGATATGGCCTTGCCTACATGGACCGCATCAACATCAGCTTTGCTTCGCTTCGCATGAACAGCGATCTCCATTTCAGCGCCACTGTCTATGGATTGGGCGCGGGCCTGTTCTTCGTCGGCTACGCCCTGTGCGAAGTTCCGTCAAACCTGCTCCTGTTGCGGTTCGGCCCGAGGCATTGGCTGGCGCGGATCATGTTTACATGGGGGCTCCTTGCCGCGGCGATGATGTTCGTCCGCACTCCCCTCCAGTTCTACTCATTGCGTTTGCTGCTCGGCATGGCCGAAGCAGGCTATTTCCCGGGTATCATCTACTACCTGACACTCTGGTTTCCCGCTACGATGCGTGCGCGTGCCGTGAGTCGCTTCTACATTGCGCTCCCACTCAGTTCCACCGTCATGGGATCTCTGGCCGGCTGGCTTCTGGGTCTTGAGGGCCGGCTCGGTCTCGCTGGCTGGCAATGGCTCTTTCTTCTGGAAGGCCTCCCGGCAGCACTATTCAGTTTTGTGATCCTGCGAACGCTGCCGGATGGACCCGCGCATGCAAAGTGGCTGACGCAGAATGAAAGGACCTGTCTGATGGATCAGCTTGACTCGGATAGTGCCCAGGCACACCTGGGCCACGAGGCAGGTGTGCTGCAGGCTTTGACTTCGCCTAAAGTCTGGATGATCGGCCTCTTCTTTTTCTGTGCACTGACGTGCAGCTATGCATATAACTTCTCCGCTCCGGCGATTCTCCAGAGTGTTACCGGCTGGAGCGTTGGACACGTAGGATACTTGGTTGCCTTCATTGGCGTATTGGGTGCGGTGGGGATGCTGGCCGGCGGCGCACACTCCGACCACACCGGCGACCGTGCGCTTCATTGCATCGTTCCGTGCTGTGTAATGGCTGCCGGCTACTTCGTTGCAAGCTATGGCCGGCCCGCATGGCTTGTAGTCGGCGCACTCGCAATCAGCTTTGTCGCGTTCAATGCGCTTCAGGCTCCGGCGCTGGCGGTGCCAACACAGTTCCTTGCAGGGCGCGCTGCGGCCGCCGGCATCGCCGCCATGAACACCATCACCATGTTCAGTGGTTTCGTTGGTCCCTACTGGATGGGCATTATCAAGGACGCCACTGGCAGCTATTGGCTTGGCCTGCGTGGGCTCATTTTGCCCAGCCTTTCGGCCGCTGCCGCAATGCTCGTACTGACGCGCAACCTGACGCAGCGCACAACTGTTCAACAGGTCGTCAGACAGGAATCCGCGTAGTTGACCGATGCACTATATGGAGACAGTCGCCGGAAGAATCTCGTCCACATCCACCCATGCCGTCGGGTAGTTGCCCGTGTAGCATGCAACACAGAAACCGTTCTTCTCCCCGCCGTCACAGCACTTCAGCAGACCCTCCAGCGACAAATAGGCGAGAGAATCAGCTTCGATATACCGCCGAATCTCTTCGATGGATTGATTCGCAGCGATCAGGTCCCGCTTGCGCGGCGTATCTACACCATAAAAACAGGGAGAGATCGTCGGAGGGCAACTGATGCGCAGGTGCACTTCCTTTGCTCCTGCACCCCGCACCATGCGCACGATCTTCCGGCTGGTCGTTCCGCGGATAATCGAGTCATCGATCAGCACCACGCGCTTTCCTTCCAGCAGATTCCGAACCGGATTGAGCTTCAGCCGGACTCCGAAGTCTCGTACGCGCTGCTCGGGTTCAATGAAGGTACGCCCGACGTAGTGATTGCGAATCAGCCCGAAGCGAAAGGGAATCCCGCTTTCATCCGCGTAACCAAGTGCGGCAGTCACCCCGGAGTCGGGTACCGGTACGATCAAGTCTGCAGGTACGCCCGACTCTCGGGCAAGTTGGCGGCCCATCTGATCGCGGCTCTCCTGCACCCAGCGGCCATAGATTTTGCTGTCCGGCCTTGCAAAGTAAACATGTTCGAAGATGCAGCTCGATTGCGGCACGCCGGATGCGTACTGACGGCTGGTCACGCCGTCTGCGGTCACCATCACCAGTTCGCCCGGCAGCACATCGCGCTCATACTGCGCATGCAACAGGTCAAAGGCGCATGTCTCGGATGCGAAGACAATCGTGTCGGGTCCGTCGGGATTCTTGATGCGGCCCATCGAGAGAGGTCTGAATCCCCTTGGATCGCGTGCCGCAAAGACACGGTCTCTCGTCATCATGACGATCGAGAAGGCGCCTTCAACCTGCCCCAGCGAATCCGCAATCGCGTCGACAAGAGTACCTGCCCGCGAGTGGGCGATGAGCTGCACGATGATTTCGGAGTCTGAAGTCGTTTGGAAGTAGGCCCCATCCCGCTCCAGTCGCGCGCGCACATTCCCGAGATTTACGAGATTTCCGTTATGTGCGATTGCGATAAGACCCTTGGTTGAGTCTACGCGAATGGGTTGCGCATTCAGCAGTGCCGAATCACCCGTCGTGGAATAGCGGGTATGCCCGATCGCCATTGTTCCGGGTAGCTTCTGCAGCACCTCTTCGGTAAAGATCTCCGAAACCAGCCCCATGCCCTTGATATTGGCCAGGTGCTGTCCGTCAGCCGTAGCAATGCCTGCAGACTCCTGTCCGCGATGCTGCAGCGCATAGAGTCCGAGATAGGCCAGGCGCGCCGCATCCGATTGTCCGTGTATCGCAACCACGCCGCACTCTTCGCGCAGCTTCGGGTCATTGTCTGAATCCATGTCCCTTGTGATCCCGCGGCAGGTTGTATCGGCCGGGTGCCCCATTCTTGCCGCACTTTCTGCGGCAAGTGTGGGCGTTTCGTCTTCAACCCCCTCAACTCCCTGAAGGAGCAAGCGGCTCATGCCGTCACCTCGCCGTGGATATAAGCCTCCAGGGCGCGGGCCCAGGGCTCGCGCAGCTCTGACAAGTGGGCCGACACGAGGACATCGCTGTAAACAGAAATCTCCAGCCGGTCTCCTCCTCCGGTCGTTCCGATGCGCGCAACATTGAAGTTGAAGTGCTCGGCAACCTTCTCGATCGCAGACATCCGGTTTGGATCGGCAGAGACGATCATCGTCGACGCGGGCTCGGCGAACAGCCCGAACAAAGGATGAACCATGAGCGACTGGTCCTGCTCAACGGTTGCTCCGATCCCTCTCGCAAACGACGCCTGCGCGAGTGCAACTGCGATTCCGCCGTCCGAAATGTCGCGCGCCGATCGGATCAGCTTTCCCTTTGCTAACTCAACCAACAATGTATGGAGATCCGACTCCGCATCCAGGTCGAGTGGTGGGGGCGTGCCCCACAGCGAACCGAGCACGACCTTGGCGTACTCCGTGCTGCCGAATGCTGCCACTTCCTTGGCAACCGTGGCCTCCGATGCTTCCGGCTCCTCGCTCACGACGGGGTCGATCGGTGATTCGACAGGGTAATACCTCATGGGCTCGGGCGTAAACGGAACCTCGAGCTTCGGATCGGGCTCTTCACCTCTAGGCACTGGCCACAACAGAAGAATCGCGTCGCCGGCTTTCTGAAATCCGGCCGGCACGGCCTTCGATGTGTCGTCCAGTATGCCGACGATACCCAGTACGGGAGTGGGGTAGATTCCCTCGCCTTTGGTCTCGTTGTACAGGGAGACATTTCCGCCGGTGATCGGCGTTCCCAGAGCGTTGCATCCCGCGGCAATCCCATCGATAGCCCCAGAAAGCTGCGCCATGATCTCCGGCTTTTCCGGGTTTCCGAAATTCAGGCAATTCGTCGCAGCTACGGGCGTTGCACCCGTCGAGGCCACTTTGCGAGCGCACTCGGCAACCGCATGCATCGCTCCCAGCTTCGGGTCGAGATAACACCAGCGGCCGTTGCCATCCAGCGCCATGGCCAACCCGCGCTCGTGTCCCGGCGAGCCGGTGCCCTTGATCCGCATCACACCTGCTTCGCCGCCCGGACCCATCGCGGTGTTCGTCTGCACCATGGTGTCGTACTGCTCATGCACCCAGCGCTTCGAGCAGACATTTGCGCTCGCCAGCAGCTTCTTCAGGTCGGCAAGATAATTGCGGTCCTTCGCCAGCTCTGCCGCGGCACTCTGTTGCGGCTCCAGGGGAACCGGTGCCTTCCAGGTGCCAACCGGGCGGTGGTAGAGCGGCGCATCGTCTGTCAAGGATTTGTTCGGAATATCGGCGACAAGCTGACCGTGATGACGAATGCGCAGGCGCGGCTCGGGTCGAACGGTTCCCACGATCACTGCGTCCAGGCCCCATTTGGCAAACACGCGCAACACCTCGTCCTCGCGCCCCTTCTCCGCCACCAGCAGCATCCGCTCCTGGCTCTCTGAAAGCATGATCTCGTAGGCGCTCATCCCGGTTTCGCGCTGCGGAACAAGATCAAGCTCCACATCCAGCCCAACGCCGCCGCGCGCTCCCATCTCGCATGTAGAGCATGTGAGGCCGGCCGCGCCCATGTCCTGGATCCCCACGATCGCGCCGGTCTTCATCGCTTCAAGGCACGCCTCGAGCAGCAGCTTCTCCATGAACGGATCGCCCACCTGCACATTGGGCCGCTTCTGCTCCGAGCCCTCCTTGAACTCTTCGCTGGCCATCGTCGCGCCGTGGATCCCGTCCCGGCCCGTCTTTGCACCCACATAGATGACTGGGTTACCCGTTCCAGAAGCCTTTGCGTAGAAGATCTCGTCCTTGCGGACCATCCCCAGCGCAAATGCATTCACCAGCGGGTTGCCGCTGTAGCAGGGTTCAAACTTCGTCTCGCCGCCGAGATTCGGTACGCCAAAGCAGTTTCCGTAGCCGGCAATCCCGCTGACCACGCCTTCCACAATATGGTGGTTCTTTGCCGCCAGGTCGGGCTCGGCTCCGGCCCCGTTCTCGATCGGACCGAAGCGGAGAGAATCCATCACCGCCAGAGGCCGCGCGCCCATCGTGAAGATGTCGCGCAGGATTCCGCCTACCCCTGTCGCCGCGCCCTGATATGGCTCAATGTAGCTTGGGTGGTTGTGGCTTTCGATCTTGAACGCGCACGCCCAACCGTCGCCCACGTCGATGATCCCGGCATTCTCGCCCGGCCCCTGCACCACGCGATCGCTTTTGGTTGGCAGGCGCTTCAGATGGACACGGCTCGATTTGTAGGAGCAGTGTTCGCTCCACATCACGCTATAAATGCCAAGTTCGGTGAGGGAAGGAACTCGCCCAAGCGCCGCCAGGATGCGGTCATACTCCTCCGGCGTAATGCTGTGCTGCGCCAGCAACTCCGGTGTAACCGTGGTCGGCTCGGGAACGACTGCAGAAGAGGCAGTGGTCATCACGATTGACTTCATTGTCGCATGGGAAGGCGTTTGTAAGAGTCACCGGATCCGTGTGGAAAGCAGGTCGCTCCGCGTAGCCCTGAAACCAGCCTCTATGCGATACTTGCAATGCATACCCCACCCCAGCCGGGATGGCGGAACTGGCAGACGCAGCGGACTCAAAATCCGCCGACCCTTGCGGTCATGGGGGTTCGACCCCCCCTCCCGGCACCAACCGACCAGTAATCCTGCGTTAGAGCCCCTCCCGCCGTAACAAGAATCAACAACTTACAGAATTCGGGCGCCGTGCGCCGAAACGCTTTGACACAATCGACACAACTGGCGATACTTTCCAACTGAGATCGTCCCGGGTCGCACGTCCCTGGGAAACTCCGCTGCACGCAGAAGGCATATCGAGAACGTGGTCATGGCCTTCTGCTATGCATCTTTGCCCGCGCCACTCAAAGACTCAGGCATGCTGCAACGAGATTCTCGATCGGCTCGTTGCCGCGATCGCGCATCGAGTGATGCGTAACCCGCCACTTCGAACCATCAGAATCCGCGATGCTCCCCGACTCAGGATCTTGACGACGGAATTGCATCCCAATCCGAATTGCTCCCCTGAAAGGAGGTTGTCATTCACACCCTCGACGATGCTGTACGTACAAAGGAGCGGATCGAAGGCGAAATTCTCCAGAAGCCGGGCGTCACGGGCATCGATGCCGGATTCCGTCCCGGAGAAGCTGAAGGATCTCATCAGCCTGTTATTCGAGTTTACGTATCGGACATCAAAGTGAAACCCACGCTGCCGAGCGAGGTCGATGGGATTCCTGTCCTCACGATCGAGCGCAAGTTTGAGCTGCACTAGAGCATTTTTAGAGACCTTCTTTCCGTGCATGATCCCCGCACGACCGCACTGTCTCTGAAGATGCCGCACACATCTCCTCGCACGGCCCCACATCAACGCAAGCGAACCCCATCGCAGCACCCACAAGGAGAGGAGACTATGGAGCCTTTACAAGCGGTTATCCACGCGAAAGAATCCGCGGAGGAGGAACTTCTGAAGCACCCACATGTCACTGGGGTTGCTGTCGGCTACAAGTACGTAGGCGGCAAGCGCACCGATCAGGTCTCAATACAGGTCTTTGTTAAGGAAAAGAAAAAGACGGTTCCAAAGGGCCAGATGATTCCGGCCGAGATCAACGGCATCCCCACCGACGTGATTCAGCGAACCTATGAGCTGCATCCTGCCTCGAAGAAAGTGATCGATGTGTCGCCGATGGCAGACACGGGGACCTACAACCCCGTACAGGGCGGGGTCAGCATCGGTCCTTGCCGCGTTGTCAATGGGTTGATCTATGCAGGCACGCTGGGCGTTCCAGTCCGTGATCACACGAATGGAAATACGCTGCTCCTCAGCAATTTTCACGTCATGTGCATCGATAACGGCTGGAGCGTCGGCGATCAGATGACGCAGCCCAGCCGTATCGATACCGGAACCTGTCCCACGGATGTTGTCGGCACATTATTGCGTGCCGCCCTGACCTCATCGGTCGATGGTGCCGTCTGCACTCTCAGCGGCCGTGGATCTTCCTGTTCCATTGTCGATATCGGCACGGTGAATGGCACCAACACAGCGACACTGAATATGGCTGTGCGCAAGCGCGGAAGGACTACCGGCTTGACCTATGGCACAGTCGACAGCATCAGCCTGAGCGTCAACCTGAACTACGGCGATGGGATCGGAACCAAAACGCTCACGAACCAGATTGGACTGGTCCCAGACACAACTCACAATGCAATGTTCGGCGACCATGGCGATTCTGGCTCGGTTGTTGTCGACGCCAACAACAAGGTCGTCGGCCTTTACTTCGCCGGTAGCTCCGACGGTACGGGAGTGGCAAACCCTATCGCGGCGGTGCTCTCTGCCTTGAACATCGACATGTGCGTCTCGAAGTCGCTCGTGAAGGAGGTCAAGGACGGCAAGCGCGAAAAGATTGAGAGAAAGGAAGTAAAGAACGAAAAGATCGAGGTGAAAGAGAAAAACGAGATCAAGGAACGCAAGCTTGAGAAGTTGGAGATCAAGGAGGTCAAGGAGGTCAAAGAGGTCAAGGAAAAATCCGAGATCATCGAACACGGCAACAAGACTATCCTTGATAACCCCGGCCCTAAGGCAATCGCCGACAATCCCGTCAATCCCGTAAACCCGGTCAATCCCGTCAATCCTGGTCCAGCGGCTCTCACCGAACTGGAGCAGAGGGTTGCCCAGCTCGAGGCCGTCTTCGGCACCTTGTCAACGTTCATCGGCTCCGAACTGCGCCCCGACCTTTCCGCAGGGGCGTTGACCAACGAGTCCGATGCGCAAAAAACCAGTAGAGAACTGCAACAACAGGCTGCGGATGCCTTGCAGGCAAAGACGGCATTCGACAACAAGGGGTGTTGCTAGCAATAACTCGCACGGCAGATTTTGGGCGCGCGTCCTCTAGCATCAGGTCGTGCGCCCAAAGCCTTCTCGCCTTTTCGCTGAAGGAGCCATATGTGGCTTGTTCTTTGTCACTGCAGTGACCTGGCGGCAATATGGGCATACGAAGGCCTCAAAGCTCTGGGCATGGGGCCGCTCGAGCTCGTTAGCGCCGAAAGTCTTGCCTTCAGCCTGAAGTGGGAACACCGTATCAGAACGAATTCTGCTTCATTTCGAATCACGTTGGCCGATGGACGCGAGATCGCCAGCGAGAAAGTATTCGGCGCATTGAACCGCCTGCAATTCGTCCCCTTGCCGCACTGGCACAGAGCGTCACTTCAGGATCAGAGCTACGTCAGCCAGGAGATGATGGCCTTCTATACAAGCTGGCTATTCTCCATGCCCGGACGGGTCCTGAATCCCGCAACTCCGGCAGGACTTAGTGGAGCCATGCGGCGGCCTCTCGAGTGGATGAGGCTCGCATCGCAGGCAGGTCTCCCCACCGCCGGGTATCAAGCCGATCACTCACCGCTTTCCGCCTCTGCGACAATGAAATCCGTCATCGTCGTTGGCGGAATCACGCCGGCTGATGCTCCGTACCCCGAAGCCTGCGGGAAACTGGCCGAAATCTCCAAAACGCCGCTTCTTGGAATTTCGTTCAGTATGTTGTCTGATGGAACATTGCGCTTCTGCGAGGCAGACACGATGCCCGATCTGCGGCTCGGAGGGCCCTGTCTTCTCGACTCGTTGAAAGCATGTCTTGAACGAGGCCTGCAATGATTCTGCTTTGCGGAATCCCGTCTGAATCGCCCCTGTCGATGGTCCTGGGCGCCCTGAGGCAGCTCAAGGCACATCACTTCATCTTCAATCAGCGCAATACGCTGAAAATGTCATTCAACTTCGAGCTTCACGATGGAAAAGCGGACGGAGTCGTGGAGTATGAAAACGAAACCTACTGGTTGCACGATTTTCAAGGCGCCTATGTGCGGCTGATGGACGACAGGTTTCTTCCGGAATTGAAGGATGAGGCGGATGGATCGCACCTCTTGAGTCACTCGCGAAGCCTGCACGAATCTTTGAACAACTGGCTCGAGGTAACCGATGCGCGGGTCGTTAGCAGGCCTTCGGCAATGATGTCGAATAATTCCAAGCCCTATCAGGCGCAGCTGATTCAGAAGTCCGGGTTGCGTGTTCCCGATACTTTGATCACCAACGATCCGGATCTTGTTGAGGAGTTTTGGCAGCAACATCGGCAGATTATTTACAAATCCATCAGCGGTGTCCGATCCATCGTCCGCAAGTTTCTTGAAGATGATCTGCAACGTCTGGATAAGATTCGATGGTGCCCGGTACAGTTCCAGGAGTATATCGACGGAGTCAACATCCGGGTGCACGTCGTCGGCAACGAGGTATTCTCGACCCTCGTTCGGTCCGAAGCCACGGATTACCGGTACGCCGAGGCTGAATCGGGAAAACCTGCCGAACTCGTTGCCTGCGATCTTCCTGCGGATTCGGCACAACGCTGCATTGATCTTGCTGCCTCTCTTGATCTCCCATTTGCGGGAATCGACCTCAAGATCACGCCGGACGGCGAGGTATTCTGTTTTGAGGTCAACCCCTGCCCGGGCTTCAGCTACTACGAGTCACACACAGGACAGCCGATCGCCATGGCGGTCGCACGCTACCTGACTGGAAGACGCGCCGCATAGCTGCGCTCGCTGGAATCCCTCTCTGAGCCCTTGGACCGCGTCACATAGCTGCGCACTATCGTCTGTTCAGAACACTTCGCTATAGTGATCGTGTCGAACCGATCTGCCGAACCGCGGCACAGCGCCCTTGCGGCATTCGGAGTGCGAGGATTGCGAATGGCTCTGAGAGACCGCCTGAAGGTGAGAGGACTTCTGGTCGTATGCCTCTTCGTGCTGAGCGCAATCGCATTCCTCGATCGAACAAACATCTCCATCGCGGGTATGTCTCTCCGCAACGAGCTCGGAATCGATGACATCCATCTCGGATGGGTCTTCAGCGCATTCCTTCTCGGATATGCGGCGTTCCAGGTCGTGGGCGGGTGGATGGCTTGCCGCTTCGGTCCACGTCGGGTTCTAGCTGTCGGAGTGCTCTGGTGGGGTATCTTCTCTGCGTTGACAACCATCGCCAGCCCTCGCCTCGCTCATCCGCTCCTCTTCCTGTTCATGATTCGTTTCTCGCTCGGGGCGGGAGAGGCCGTCATCTATCCGGCGTCGAACCAGCTCGTCGCTCGTTGGATTCCTGTGGCGGAGCGTGGCCGTGCGAACGGGTGGATCTTTGCCGGAGTGGGAGCAGGCGCTGGCCTCAGCATCCCAGCTCTGGCTTGGCTGATCAGCAACTACGGCTGGCGCTCGTGCTTCTGGTTCAGTGCCGCCGTGGGTATCGTGGCTGCGCTCGTCTGGTACGTGATCGCCCGCGATTCACCCGAAGAACATCCCCTCGTTTCATCCGGCGAGCTGAAACTGATCCAGTCCACTCGTTTCGTCAGAAACGAAAGCTCGGCGCAACATCTGCCTTCCTGGCGTGAATCGCTCCTCAATCGGAACGTCGTGGCACTGGCCCTCAGCTACTTCGCCTTCGGCTATGTTGCCTGGATATTCTTCAGTTGGTTCTTCATATATCTTGCGCAGGTCCGCGGTCTCAACCTGAAAGCCAATGCGCTTTTATCGATGATCCCGTTTATCGCCATGACCGTTTGTTGCCTTGCCGGTGGGTTGATCAGCGATGCCTTGGCCGCAAGATTCGGCCTGCGCGCCGGCCGCTGCGGCATCGCTGTCGTCGCGTTTGTCCTCACCGCGATCTTCCTGATCCTTGGTTCCCGTGCGCAGAGCGCATTTGCGGCCAGCATGATCCTCGCAGGAGGCGCTGGAGCGCTTTATCTCTCCCAAAGCTCATTCTGGTCGGTCAGCGCCGACATCGCCGGTGAACGCTCAGGCGTTGTTTCCGGGGTCATGAACATGGGCTGCCAGATCGCAGGCGCGGTCACCGCTTCTCTCACACCGTGGCTGGCTGTCCATTACGGGTGGAACAGTGCCTTCGTTGTCGCCGCCGCGCTCGTCTTCCTCGGAGGGATGCTTTGGCTGTTTGTGGACCCAGTCCGTCCACGCGGACACCGCCAGATCCGCAGCCATAAAAGACAAGTCGCCGTCGAAATCGTCGCAAAGACTCCTTCGTAGTAAACCTCGCTATTGCGGCGGTGTATGGCCGATGAAACGATCGGCCCATTGGATAAACCACTTCATGTTAGGCGCGTCGGTGTGGCCGCCGTCATGCTGCCGCCAGGCAAGCTGTCCATCGAGCAAGCCCTGATTCACGGGCGGCATCTTCGCAGTGTGATAGTCCCCAAGTCCTTCCAGGCCCTTTGCACCGAGCAACGCAAAAATCCGGCTGGCGTCCACCGTCGCCATGAAGCTCCCTTGATGGTCGAGCCAGTGCGCATCGCCCTTTTCCGGGATGCCGTAGCTGATGAAGGTCAATCGGGGCGCACACAGCGCGATCAGCTCATTGGAATCCACTGGAATATCGCCCGGTGTCTTGCTGCCGAACGTCGCTTCTGACGCGCCATACTTCATGAAGTTTCCGGCCATCCAGTAATACTCGCCGGTGGTGAGATTCTCGACAGCTTCGCCATAATTCCGGCGCAGCGGTGTGGCGCCGCCCTTGCCTGACGAACCGACCAGCACCATCGCAAACCGCTGGTCCATTGCCATGGTCAAGAGCGCCGCCTTCCCGTACCGCGATACACCCTCGATGCCCACATGCTTTGCGTCCACGGCAGGGTCTGTCTCCAGGTAGTCCAGCCCTCTTCCCGCGCCCCACGCCCACGCGCGCAACGCGCCCCATTGTTCTGGTGTGCGCGGCTGGCCTTTGTTCACGAGTCCGATGATTCCCCGCGTAAGCCCCGCGCCGTTGTCGGCCTGCACACTGGCCGGGTCCAGCAATGCGTAACCCCAGCCAGCCACTACCAGCTGCCACGTGTTCGGCAAGTCTCCATCCTCATTCAGTTGCGGGAACTGAAACGGAGTCGCTTTCACCGGCTGCCAAGCAGGATGCTGCTCGAAGATCGCTTTCAGCGCGGGATCCTGCTGCACAAGCAGCGCCTTCCACGCCTGGTTGATGCGATCCAGATCCTCTCCACGCGGTTCATTCGGATACGGAAATCCGGCGGGTCCGAACATCATCAGCACCGGGACCGGTCCCTTTGCGTTCGCAGGCGTCACGAGCGTCATATGAATCTTCACGCTGATCTGCGGATACGACGAATTGTCCGCCTCCCCAATCAGATCCTTGACCACAACCGGGGTGAAGCCAATCATTTCGTGATCGACGATGTGGACGGTCCACTTGACCTTGGGCACATCTTTCGGCACGAAACCATACACATTTCTCTCGTACATCTCCACGATCTCGGGCCGGCGCTTGTCCCACCACATCCGCGCGGTCGTCACCTTTTCGCCGTTATTTAGTTTCAGCGGGTCAGGAAGATCTGGAAAGGGATTCGCTTTGGACTCATCGTAGTTGGCATGATTCGGCGCCTTTTCATTTCCGCTCGGACCCGGCCGCAGCGCCTTGATGCCCAGCTGGTCCATCATGTTCTGGCGATCCTGGTCTGCGGTCAATGTAACCGGGACCGGGGCAGACGTAACTTGCGCCAAGGCCGAAATCCCGCCGGCGGTGAACAACACATTGACGATTGATTTCAGCCAGATGCGCAACGTCTGCCTCCACGGATGCTATGCTTCCCTCGTCTCGGAAAAGCGATTTATTTCGGCGATCCATGGTAAACGGTCCAGAATGAAAAGAACACGCGAAATCCTGTCTTCGCTTTTAGCGCTCTTGGCGCTTGTCTTTGCTCTGCCGCTTTCACGCGCGCAAGCCCCGAGCCGGCCGCAAACCTGGGTGACCACCTGGGGTGCGTCGCAGCAGATTCCCGAGCCGAATAATGCCTTGCCGGTCGATGATCTGCGCGATTCCACTGTGCGCCAGATATTCCACATCTCCGTCGGTGGACCCGCGATTCGCGTTCATGTCTCAAACGCATTCGGGACCGAGGCGCTGCATTTCACATCTGTCCACATTGCCCGTCCTCTGTCGCCATCTGCGTCTGCAATCGATCCAGCCACAGACAGGGCCCTGAGTTTCGCGGGCAGCACGGATGTCAGTGTGCCTCCCGGAGCGGAGTTCGTCTCTGATCCCATCGATTATCCGGCGATGCCGCTTTCAAACCTCGCCGTGACGTTCCATCTCGATGCTTCTCCCTCCCGCCAGACAGGCCATCCGGGATCGCGCGCAACCTCCTGGTACGTTCACGGCGACCTCGTCTCTGCCGCCGATCTCGTTGACCCGAAGCACGTGGATCATTGGTACCAGGTGTCTGCAATCGACGTGCTCGCATCAGGGGACGCAGCCTCTGTTGTGGTCCTGGGCGACTCCATCACAGACGGCCATGGGGCTACCACGAATGGAAACGATCGATGGACCGATGTCCTTGCGGCGCGTCTTCAGTCTTCAGCGGAAACGCGAAACGTCGGCGTGTCAAACCAGGGAATTGGCGGAAATCATCTCCTCACCGATGGCCTGGGTCCAAACGCACTTGCGCGCTTCGACCGCGACGTGCTTGCCCCGGCCGGCGTGCGTTGGCTCATCGTCTTTGAGGGCGTTAACGACCTGGGTGGCCTGGCGCGCGATAGCGAAGTCACTCCTGCGGAGCACAAAGCCCTCGTTGCCCGGGTGCTGGCCGCCTATCAGCAGATCATCACCCGCGCCCATGCCCACGGGCTTCGTGTCATGGGAGCAACCATTACGCCCTATGTGGGATCGGAGTACTACCATCCCGGTCCGCTCAGTGAGGCCGACCGGCAAACCGTCAATGCGTGGATCCGTGCGGCCGGGCACTTCGATATGGTCGTCGATTTCGACGCAGTCGCTCGCGATCCTCAATCTCCTGACCGCCTTCTTCCCACTTACGACTGCGGAGATCATCTCCATCCCTCACCTGCTGGATATCGAGCGATGGGCGAAGCGGTTCCTCTAAGCTGGTTCGTGCTCGCGTCAACTGAACCGGTCGCCGCATCCGCTCAACCCGCTCGCTGAGAAATCGCTCGATGGGTCAGATCCGCCGGAGTGACCTCGCTCACCGCGACGCGGACTCGATTGCAGACAGCCGTGAGCAACCCCGTGCCGGTGCATTAGACTTCCATGTGGTGCCGGATTTCGGTCTCGGTTTCAACGCTCTCCGGCCCCGGTCGGTTTCGTGAAGGGTCCATCGATGAAAGCGAACTATCTGTCCTTTTCAGCGTGTTGCTTAGCCCTCTTTTGCGTGCTCTTTCCAGCAATCCTCTCAGCTCAAGCCGGTCCGCCACCGCTCATGCCAATGCCGTCGCACCTCACGATGGGTGAGGGCCAACTGATCATCGACGGCGGGTTCTCGGTGCAGATAGACGGATACACCGAGCCGCGTATGGTTGCCGCGCGTGAGCGCTTCCTTTGTACGCTCTCTCGCGAGACGGGCATTCCCTTCGGCATCAATCCGCAGGCCGCTGCGGCCACTCTCACCATCAGAGTCGCCGGTCCCAGCGAAGAGGTGCAGCGCCTTGGCGAA
>Ga0335069_10007829_pt1 | contig 15374 bp, 10 predicted proteins | sample Lox_Sample_11_FD_206714 | JGI IMG/M metagenome (GOLD analysis project Ga0335069, IMG submission 206714) | Soil microbial communities from Loxahatchee National Wildlife Refuge, Florida, United States - Lox_Sample_1.1 | ecosystem: Environmental > Terrestrial > Soil > Wetlands | place: USA... | reverse complement strand
ATGGTCATGAAATCGGCATCACGAGGAATGTCGAGCCTGACGAGCCCGGTGTCCTCCACCGCAAACATCGTACGTGTGAACATCGTGAGGCCTTGCGTAACGAGGATGTATTGCCGCTCGGCCGTGTACAGGGAAAACACCCACGAACCCATGTCGGCTGAGTCGCCGCCAAAGAACGGTTGCGCGCTCTCAAACGATGTGCCCCTCTTCCAGATTTTCACCACGCGCGGATACCCGGAGGTCGTTACTTCGTCCCGCGTGAAACCCGAGGACACGAGCAGTGTGTTGCGATCCTTCCATGAGGTCCCGCCTTTCGACTCGGGCAGCACGAATCCTCCGTCAACAAATCTCCTGGTCCGGAGATCGAACTCGCGGGCCACCGAGGCATCTGCGCCACCGCGGGAAAGGTAGAGCATGCACAGTTCGCACTGTGGGCGCAGGAAATCCGCTCCCGCGAACACCCAGCTTTCGCCCTCGGTCCTGCTCAGCGAATCGATATCGAGGACAGTTTCCCAGACAGGCTTCCCGTGGAGATACTCTGTGACCGTCGTCCGCCGCCAGAGGCCCCGCTCGTGTCGCTCATCCTTCCAGAAATTGTAGATGAGCTTGCCGTGCACTTCGGGGTAAGCTATCCGATCGACAGCATTGTACACGCTCAGAGTCCTGTCATACAGGTCCCGGAATTGAGCGCCGGGCGTCAGCGCCGCCAGCGTGGAGTCATTCTGCGCCCGAACCCATGCGAGGGCTTTCTCCCCCTGAACCGATTCCAGCCAGAGATACGGATCATTCGCTTCCTGCCCGGGCATGAATCCCGCCATCCCTGACGCGGACATCGCCATCATCAGGACCGTGATAATCGACGACATTGATTGCTCCTTTGAGCTTCTTGAGGGTCGAACGCGGGTGAGTTTTGCCGAATAAGCTGCCCCGTTTCGTCTTCGGGGCGTGAGTATGCAAGATCAGGCCTCACCGGATCAGAAGCAACGTGCGCGTCTGTACGAAGCTCCCGGCCTGAAGACGATAGAAGTAGACTCCGCCAGCACACTCCGATCCATCAAACGTCGCCTCGTGGTCACCCGCCCCCTCCTCCCCGTTGACGAGCGTCGCCAGCAGCTGGCCAAGGGTGTTGTAGACCGAAAGGTTCACGTGCGATCGCGCCGGGAGGGCATAACGGATTGTGGTCGACGGGTTAAAAGGGTTGGGAAAGTTCTGAAGCAACGATGCCTTCCCCGGGAGACCGGGGTCCCCCCCGGGGAGATCGTTGACACCCGGTTGATAGACCCGGACATAGTCGACGAACATTGTGTCGGGGAACGGGGTTGCATCGACGGGGTTTCCCGGCCAGCTGCCGCCGACCGCAAGATTCAGGAGGATGAAAAACGGCGCATGAAACGCCCCCGTGCTGTTAACGTTGTTCGCGATGTTTCCCGTGCAGTACCTGACCGTGTCGACAAACCAGGAGATTGACCCGGCGTCCCATTCAATCGCGTACACGTGGTACTGCGAGACGTCGCAGGGCGTGTTCGATCCGTATTGCACATGGCCGTTATTGTTCCAGTGCATTGTTCCGTAGCACAGCGGCACATTGTCGATGTGCTCCATGATGTCGATTTCGCCGCATTGCGGCCAGCTCACGGTCGTAATGTTCTGACCGAGCATCCAGAACGCAGGCCAGAGGCCCTGGCCCGCAGGCAGTTTCATGCGCGCCTCGACACGCCCGTACGTGAAAGTCCTCAGCCCCTGCGTTTTCAACCGCGCGGACGTGTAGGCGTTCGACCCCAGATTCTCCTTCTTCGCAATGATCAGGAGAGTGCCGTTGGCAACCGCCGCGTTGTCCGGCCGCGATGTGTAGTTCTCCAGCTCGCTGTTGCCCCACCCCCCTCCGCCCGTGTCGAAGGTCCAGCTGGAAGGGTCGATCGACGATCCGTCAAACTCATCCGACCAGACCAGTGTCCATCCCCTGGTCCCCAGGGGATTCCGGGAAGCGGTTGCATCGCGCCCTTGAGCTTCAAGCGGATTCCGCGACATGAGGCCGCACAGGCTCACGATGCACGCCAGCGCGACCGGCATCCCTGTGTGAGCAGGACCTCCCATGTCTATCCCTTCTTCATGTGCCTTGTTCGCCGCAATCAGCACTGAGGAGCAAATATTTGCGTTCCTCACCGCCTGCCGGATGATCAGGCAGCGGGAACCGAATGCCAATATACGAAATCGATCGGACTAAGTGCCACAATGCACGGGTGCCGGGGACATGAACAGACACCCGGCTCTTGCAGAATTCGTCGATTGACACAATATTGTGAAGTCCGCATCCCGGTCAGGGGTCATCCCGGTGCCCCTTCACAGAACACGTCTCTCCACTCTCCCGGAGATTTGATGGAACGAGGGAAGAAGATTCTCATCGTGGAGGACAGCGCGATCATAGCACTGTCCGAGTCACGTTTCCTTGAAAGCAAGGGGTTTACAGTCGCCCGCGTCCTGACGGGCGAGGCGGCGATCGAGATCTTCCGCGCAGGCGGGTCGGACATCGACCTGATCCTGATGGACGTGGACCTGGGAGAGGGGATGGACGGCGCGGAGGCCGCACGGGAAATCCTCAAGACGGCCGACGTTCCGATCATCTTCATATCCTCGCACACGGAACAGGACATCGTCGAAAGCACCAAGGCTATCGCGGGGTACGGGTACGTCTTGAAAGAGGCGGGTGAGTTCGTTCTCCTGGCATCGGTCGAAATGGCGTTCAGGCTCCACGAGGCTCAGCAGGAACTCAAGCGCCGCGAACAGGTCCTGCGCGAGAGCGAGGAGAGATTCCGGATGATCGCGCTCCACTCGCCCGACGTCATCTTCTACCAGGACCTCGATCTGAACTACACATGGGTCGCCAACCCGTCCTCCCATCTCGAAGCATCCCGCCGTCTCGGGAAGACCGACCGGGACTTCTTTTCGCCGGAAGAGGCCGAGTATCTGATCAACCTCAAACGCTCCGTGATCGCCACCGGAGTCAGTGCACGCACCGAAGTGCACCTCCTTTCCGAGGACGGTTCACAACGACCGTACGAAGGATTCTTCGAGCCCCGGCGCGATACCAGCGGGACAATTATCGGGCTCACCGGATACGCGCGCGACATTTCGGAGCGGCGCCGGATGGAGGAAGCGCTCAGGGAAAGCGATACCAAACTGCGGCTGCTGGCGGGCAACATCAATGATGTCATTTTCGCGCTCGATCTCGGATTGCACATCACCTATGTCAGCCCGTCCGTCGAGCGGGTGCTGGGATATACGGCGGAAGAATGCCTCCACAAATCCCCGCAGGATTTCTTCATCGATCCCTCGCGCAAACAGGTGGACCGCCTCAGGGAAACTCTCCTTTCCGCATGGCGTGCCGGGGTGGAGAACCCCACCACAACGGAGACGTTCCAGATGGCGCACAGGAACGGGACGCGGCTCTACGGAGAACTCCGCGTCAGCCTCAGGTGCGACGATCGAAAACAGCCGGCGGAGTACGTCGGCGTCGGCAGAGATGTGACCGAGCGGATGCAGACGGAGCACCTGCTCCATGAAAGTGAGGAACGTTTCCGGCTGATGGCGGACACTGCCCCGGTCTTCATCTGGCTTGCGGGGGTTGACAGGAAGGCCACGTATTTCAACAAACGCTGGCTGGAGTTCACGGGCCGATCCCTTGCCCAGCAGACCGGCGACGGCTGGCTCCAGAGCGTGCATCCGGAAGACCGCCCGCGGTGCATTGCGGCGTACATTCGTCATGACCTCCCCGGCGCGCCGTTCACCGTGGAATACCGCCTCCGGCGATTCGACGGACAGTACCGCTGGATGCTTGACAACGGCACGCCGCGCTTCTTCCCCGACGGAACAGTGGCGGGGTATGTCGGCTCGTGCATCGACATCACGGACCGGCATGACATGGAAGAGCGGCTGCGCAAGAGTGAGCAGCGATACCGGGTCCTCGCAGAAAACGGGTACGATCTGATCTGCGAGCTCGATGCGCAGGGAACCTATCGTTTCACGAACAGCTCGTTCTCGTCTACGCTCGGATTCGACAGGGACGAGCTACTCGGGACATCGGCCTTCGCCCTGATCCACCCCGACGACCGGCCCGCCGTGCAGGAGGAATTCACACAGGCGTTCGGCACGACCACTGCTCACACAAAACGATTCCGTTCCCAGAACAAGCGGGGGGAATACCGCTGGTTTGAGGCCGTGGGGAGAGTCTACACAGGTGAAGGAGGTGCGGAGCGGCTCGTCGTCATCGCGCGCGACGTCACAGTCACCGTGATGGCCCATGAGCAGGTTGCGGCATCGGAACGGACATACCGCGGGGTCACGAATACCATCGACGATGCGATCTATATTCATGATCTCGAGGGGCGGTTCCTGGACGTCAATGACGGGGCTGTGGCGATGTACGGACACTCCCGGGAAGAATTCCTCGGGAGGACCCCGGACTTTCTTTCGGCGCCGGGACGCAACGACCCCGCGGCAACGCAGGACGCTCTCCGTCGGGCCGCGGCCGGCGAGCCCCAGCATTTCGAGTGGTGGGGGATCCGGCGCAACGGCGAGGTGTTCCCGAAAGACGTTCGCCTGACCAAGGGGTGGTATTTCGGCCGGGAAGCGATCATCGCGATTGCGCGCGACATCACCGAGCGGAAGCTCGTCGAAGCAAAGCTCGCGGACTCAGAACGGCGCTACCGGATGGTCGTCGAAAATGTCAACGAAGCGCTCATCCAGACGGACATGGAGGGCGTGATCACGTTCGTGAACAGGAGGTTCAGCGATCTCACCGGATTCGAAACGGAAGAGGTGCTGGGGCAGACCGGCCGAGGCCTCTTTCTTGACGAAACGGCCTGGAACATCGTGCGCGGGAAGGTCGGGTTGTGGCGGGAGGGGAAGTCTGACGTGTACGATCTCAGGATGAGAAGAAAGACCGGGGGCGAGATCCGGGTGGAGGTCAGCGGCTCGCCGGCGTACAGCGCGGCGGGGGAAATCGTCGGATCGATCGGCGTACTCTCGGATGTCACGGAGCAGAGGACCGCGCAGGATGCGCTGCTCGTCTCCGAGCAGAAATACCGTGACATGTACGAAGAGGCGCCGATCGGCATCTACCGGTCTACCGTCGGCGGACAGCTCCTGAGCGCCAATGCAGCCGCAACCAGGATGTTCGGGTATGAAGCCGATGCGGATGTGCTGCCGACCGTGACGAACATTGCGCGCGACCTCTTCGTGGATCCCGCGGTCCGGGACTCCCTGGTCCGGGAGGCGCTGGAAACCGAAGGATTCGTCCGCCGGGAGGTGTTGTACAGACGGCGGGACGGGTCAGCGTTCAGCGCCAACGTACACATGCGCGCGATGGGGAAGGGCAGGGGAGCGGGAACCATCCTCGAGGGATACGTTGAGGATATCACCGAGCGGAAGCAGATGGAATTGAGCATTCGGGACAGAGAGGAGCAGCTCCGGCTCATTACCGACAACATGATGGACATGGTGGCCCAGATGGATCACGCCATGATCTTCAGGTATGTTTCTTCCTCGCACGCGCGGGTCCTGGGATACCGCCGCGAGGAACTGATGGACACGTGGGCACCCGATCTCCTCCACCCCGATGACCGGCAGGAGACGACCGAATCCCTCCGGTCCATGTTGCGCAGGGGAGAGGGTTCCATCCGGCTCCGATGCAGGCACAAGAACGGGCACTACATCTGGCTGGAGATCACCGGGAGGAGCATACAGAACGCCGCAGGCGAGTACACCGGGGCCGTGATTGCATCACGGGATATTTCGGAGCAGCGTCAGGCGGAGGAGGAGCTCCGAAACACGCTGAAGGAGAAGGAGATCCTCGTCAGGGAAGTGCTGCACCGCGTCAAGAACAATCTCAACCTGGTGGCCAGCCTCCTGTACATGCAGTCGGTCTACGCCGAGCCGAAGGAGGCCGGCGTGTTCCTCGAGGCCCGCAACCGGGTGATCGCGATGTCACGGATCCATGAGAAGCTGTACGCGTCGGCAAGTCTGGCACTCCTGAAGTCCAAAGGATACGTCGAGGACGTGGTCAGCGGACTCCTCCAGGCATACGGCCGGCCGACTATCCGCGTCGTCATGGATGTGGAATCGTTTGAGATCGGGCTGGACAAGGCAATCCCGCTGGGGCTCATCATCAACGAGCTCGTGACAAATTCGTTCAAGTACGCTTTCCCCGATAACCGCGCGGGTGAGATTGCCGTAGGGTTCCGGCGGGGCGACCGGGGGGAGGCGGTGCTCCAGGTCCGCGATACGGGTGTCGGACTCTCTGAGGCGGTCGACACGGCGAAGCCCCGCTCACTCGGCCTGAGCATCGTATCGATGCTCACCGAGCAGATCGGCGGACGGCTTGTCGTGAACAGGGTTGGAGGGACGGATTTCACGCTGGCGTTCCCGGTGTAACCGTCCCCCGTCCTCCATCACTCATGCATATGACAGCACAAGACCGCCGGTCATACAGCAGGATTCGAAGCCGGCGTTGAGTGCCAGCCGAAAGGAAGTCGATAACGCGGATATTGAGAACACATTGACCCGGCGTGGCGGCCGGGTCAATGTGCTTCGGACCGTCGATGTCAGGGGCAGATTACTTCGCCATCGACTTCCTGATCGCCCCGACGATGGCCATGAGAACGCCTCCGCCAACCCCGCCGCCGGCAATGCTGCCGATGATGCTCCCGAGGTCCAGGCTGCCACTTGGAGCCGCCGCGATCCCGATCAACCCGAGGAGTTGGCCGCCAAGCCCTCCTCCCACGATGCCCAGGACTGAGTTCCAGAGCGTTCCCAGCGAGGAGTTCTTCATCACCGAGCCGGCGAGATTTCCCCCGACGGCGCCGCTGACGAGCTGAATGAGTAGAGGCACGAGTGACATGGTTGTGAGTCCTTTATGTTTGTTATACAATTGTTCGGGGAATGACGACTTACTTCCTCAGAAGATCGCGGATTTCCGCCAGCAAGACCTCCTGGCGCGGCGGGGGCGCAGGCGCGGCTTCCTGCTGCTTCTTCTTGAACGAATTGATGCCGCGAATGAGGAGGAATATCGCCAGCGCAACAATGACAAAGTCGATGGCAGTATTGACAAACATGCCGAAGCGGATGACGACGGCCGGAGCCGCACCGGACGCTTCCTTCAGCGTCAGGGCAAGGCTGCTGAAATCGACCCCACCTATCAGTATCCCGATCGGCGGCATGATGATATCATTGACCAGCGAGCTGACGATCTTTCCAAATGCCCCGCCGATAATGATACCAACAGCGAGGTCGACGACGCTGCCCCGCATTGCGAACTCTTTGAATTCCTTCATCATAGACATGCGGTGACTCCTGTGTGTGGGGAAATGGTCCTCTTCGGGGATATTACGCAAGGGGCCGCTACTTCATCAGTCCCTTGAGCAATTCCGCACCTTTGGACAGAATGTCTCCCTGGGGGATCTTCCCGTCGGGTGTCAGTTTGTCGACGACGTGGGGCAGAAGCTGTGACAGCTGCTGGCTCACCTGTTCGGGAGCGATGCCGGCCTGTGACGCCAGCTTCGCCAGCGTGCCTGTGCCAAGAACGCTCTGAATCTGGTCAGCAGTGACCGGCAGATTGGCCCCGGTGCCAACCCACGAATTGACGACATTGCCAAGCCCCTTGCCGGCAAACTGCTGCACGAGGCCCTGAATCCCTCCTGCCTGCGGGCTGGCCAGCATCCCCATGACGGCGTTGAGGAGATTGTTCTGTCCCGGCTGATTGCCGAGAACCTGGCCTGCGATGCTGTCGAGGATTCCCATGATAGCTCCTTGAGGTAGTTGTGAAATGTGGATGGACTAACGGAACAGGCCGGCGGGGCGCCTTCAGCGAGGGCGCCCCGCCAGGTCATATTACTTCATCCGGAAGAATTCGATCCGGCGGTTCTTCGCGCGGCCGTCTGCGGTCACATTATCGCTGATCGGATTCTCGGGACCGTATCCCTTGACGCCGATCCGCGTGGCATCGACGCCCTTGTGGACAAGCCACGCACGCACCGCTTCCGCACGGCGCAGGGAGAGCTTCTTGTTGGCATCCGCCTTGCCGACGTTGTCCGTGTACCCCCTGATTTCCACCCCGATCGCGGGATTGTCCTTCAGGGTGTTGAACGCCTGCATCAGCGTCGCCTCGGATTCGGGCTCGATGGTCGCTTTCCCCGACTTGAACACGATGCCTTCGAGCACGATGGCCTTCCCGACCTCGATGTTCTGGATCTTCGGCTTCGGCGGCCACTCCATGTCGTCGGCCGGGTCGAGCGGGTTCGATCCGCGCCTGACCTCCGTGCCGTCGTCCACACCGCCGCCATCGGTATCCATCTTGAGCGGATCGGTGTGGTATTTGAAGACCTCGTCATAGTCACTGAGGCCATCTCCGTCGGTATCCACCTTGAGGGGATCGGTGTGATACTTGAGGACTTCGTCGCCGTCGCTCAGGCCGTCGCCGTCCGTGTCCACCTTGAGCGGGTCGGTGTGATACCTGACGACTTCGTCGCCGTCCTTCAGTCCGTCGCCGTCCGTGTCCGCCTTGAGCGGGTCGGTGTGGTATTTCGTCACCTCTTCGCCGTCAGTCAGCCCGTCACCGTCCGTGTCCGCCTTGAGCGGGTCGGTGTGGTATTTTGTCACTTCCTCGTAGTCCGTGAGCCCGTCCCCGTCCGTGTCCACCTTGTTGGGATCCGTGCCGATCTTCTCCTCGTACCCGTTCGTCAGCATGTCGCCGTCGTTGTCGTCATCCGGGCTGCCCCCGAGGGAGAAGGAAATCCCCAGCCTGGCCGTGGGATACCAGTCCGTGCCGAGAACGTTCTTGCCGGTCGTGATGTTGTTTTCGGACCAGTTATCGAGAATCCGTGCGCCGACCTCGACTGTGAAGGCGACGTGTTTTGATGCCGCGACCTCAAGCCCGACGCCCAGCGGGATGTGTATCGAGGAGTAGGTCGTGTTTTCGGGCCAGTACACCTCTCCTTCAACCTTCCGCTTGTAGAAGAAGCCGCCCACACCGAGGTAAACGTACGGCGAAACGCGCTCTCCGTACGTGAAGTGATACCACGCCAGAACATCCGCGTTGAAGCCCTTGGCTTCAAGATACCCGTGCTTCAGGGCGTAGTCCGCCGGGACGATGTTCCCGGAGTGGTCGGACTGCAGGGCATCGTACCCGCCCATGATCCCGAGTGAAAAATGCCGCGTCAGGCCGTAGCGCAGCGTGACGTCCGCGCCTCCGGAAATGGTGTTGGTGCTGAAGTCGTTGATCCACATGTTCCCGGCACCCTGGACGCCGAGCGTCCAACGACCGTAGCGGTTATACGGGCCGGGGCTCGTCATCAGCACGTCCTGCGACCAGCCCAGGTGTGCGGTCATGGCAAGCATGACCAGACCCAGAAGAGTTTGTCTCATCGTTGAATTCTCCGTTGTGGATGGTGGTTGGGTGGAATGTATTCGATGCGCAGGGCGGACGTATTCCGGTCCGACCCGACTTCGTATGTGAATGCCAGATGCGGACCTGAAGTGCTATCTTCGTGCCAGCGTCAGCGGGAGAGGGCTTGCTGCCGGTAAGTGCATGCCAGAGAAAGGATTGGAGAAATGAACCTCAGGACTCCTGAATCTCAGAAACACTTGCGCCCCCACGAAATTTCGTGATCCCACGATATTTCGCGGGCTCAACAGGCACGAGTGCCGCCGCCGGGAGTCAACTGAGCGAAGGACCAGGAGAAGCCGGTGAGGTTTGTGAATCGGAGGAAGAACCTGAAGAGGCTGAAATGAAGAAGGGGCGCCCGCGGGAGAAGCCCAGACTCAATTGCCGTCCATACAGTGCCCGAACCCGCCTCCCGTGCGGCTGATGCCGAGTTTCTTCAGCCGGCTGCGGAGCGTCGCGGGCTTGATGCCAAGTCTCGTCGCGGCACCTCTGGGCCCTTCAATGATCCCGCCGCTTTCCTCGAGCACACGCAGGATGTGTTCCCGTGCAATCTCGTCAAATCGGGCAGTGCGGCCGTCCTCATTGTGCAGCACTTCGACCAGCCCCAGATCCGATTCTTCCAGTGCGGCCCCCTCGCAGACGATCATTGCACGTTGAATCACATTGGCCAGTTCCCTGACATTTCCCGGCCAGCCGTACTGCCTGAGCGCCTGCATGGCGCCGTTGCTCACGGTCAGGGCCCTCTTTTTCGCGCGACGCTCGAAGAGGCGCATGAAGTGCTCAACAAGCTCCGGGATGTCATCCGTCCGATCGCGCAGCGGAGGAACGGCAAGAGGAAAAACGTTGAGGCGGAACAGCAGGTCTTCGCGAAACCTGCCGGCTTTCACCTCTTCGGCCAGATCACGGTTTGTCGCGGCGATAACGCGCACATCCACACTGACACACTGCGTTCCGCCCACCCGCTCAAATTCATGCTCCTGAAGCACACGGAGCAGCGTAGCCTGAGCGGCCGGGGGAAGCTCTCCGACCTCGTCAAGGAAGACCGTGCCGCCGTCAGCCAACTCAAAGCGCCCGACCCGTCTCTGGATCGCCCCCGTGAACGCGCCCTTTTCGTGTCCGAAAAGCTCGCTCTGGATCAATCCCGGCGGGAGCGCCGCACAGTTCACATTCACCAACAGGTTGTCCTTGCGGGCACCCTGCCGGTGAATCGCCCTCGCCACCAGCTCCTTGCCGGTTCCCGTTTCGCCGGAGATGAGCACCGTCGCGTCGGTGACGGCAACCTTGCCGACGTCCCTCATGAACGCCCGCATGACGCTTGAGGAACCCACGATGTCCCCGAACTCGTGGTCCCCGCGGAGCGCTTCCTGGAGTGAAAGATTCTTTGTCTCCAGTGTCGAGATCTTCGCCTCGGCCTCTTTGCGCTCGCGGAGATCTCTGCCGAGGTACACCACCCCGTCCACGACGTTTGCCCCTGTTTCCAGCGGAGCACGGGAAAAACTCATCGGGATGGCGGCTCCACTTCTCGTGACACACCGGAGCTCCGTGTTCGCAAAGCGGACCCCCCCCTCCCCGGCGTGATCCGCGGTTTCATCCGGAAGCAGCAGTGTGATCGGCCGGCCGATGAGTTCGGGGCTGGAGTATTCGGTGAGGGACAGCGCCGCACGATTCACGGCACTGATAATACCCCCTGGGGACGTGACGATCAGGACGTCAGCCATCGCGTCGATGATGTTTTCCACGTACGCTTTCGACGCCATCATGGCGTGCATGAGCACCTGCGCATCATGCAGCGTCTGGGCTTTCCTCTGCACCTCATTCATCCAGTCGGTGACGTCCTCCAGCATGACGACCAGCGCACCGCTCCCCCGGCCGTCCCCCCGGTACCGCTCAACGGTCACAGTCACAAACAGAGGCGGATCGGAACCCCAGCGGCGCACCCCCCGGATCGCCCACGATGCCCTCCGGCCCTGGACAATGTCCTGAAGCTCCAACTCCGCTCCGACGAGCTCGGGCAACACAAGACGCACATCGTCACCCACCCGTACCGATGACGGGGCTTCGGCAAAACGGGCCGCCCGCCCGGACAGTGCGGAGACATGAAGGTCACTGTCGAGGAGAATGTACTCGACATCGCTCCGGTGGAGAAGATTGTCGATCGGCACAGTCATCGGTTTCCGTTTACAGGAGTTTCGAGCCCAGCGCCTGGAAAAGTTCGTCCACTCCTTCACCGGTCCTGGCGGAGGTCTGCAGAGTCGCCACCGTACGGTCGGGATGCACCCAATGCCCACCCCCGGGAGCGCCCGCGCCCTGCCGGAGGTCAATCTTGTTGAGTGCAACGAATACGTGGCCGCCCGGGTTAATCAGGCGAAAATGGTCAATCATCCCGTCAAGGGCGTCGAGGGTTTCGGTCCGTGTGACGTCTCCTACGACCACGGCGGCGTGCGCACCCTTGAGGTAGGTCGAGGAAATTTCCCGGAAACTGCCTCCCCCCTCGAGGTCCCAGATAATCAGCTGGACTTCTGCCGGATCCCCGGCGGCACACACGGGAGGGCGCACGATCTTGCGGCTGATCGTCACGCCGACTGTCGAGAGGTAATTCTCGCTGAAGGCCCTGTCCACGTAACGCCTGATCAGGCTGGTCTTCCCGACGTATATCTCTCCGAGGAGGCATATTTTCGCCATTTTCATGGGGTTCTCCGGGCCTCTCCCGGGAGCAGCAGGAAGCGAACGCACCTGCTGAGGCTGTCTGATTCGACCGATCCACTCCCGGGCGGCGGCAGCGGATCCCCCGATACGGAAATTCTGCGTTCGGACACTCCAAGCGCGCGCAGTGAAGCTGCAACGGCCATCGCCCGCCCGAGTGCGACCCGGCGGTTCACCGCCTCTTCGCCTGCGCGGTCGCTGTGGCCATTGACGACCAGCCTCGACCAGGGAGTGCGGGCGAGTATCCCGGCAACTTTCTCCAGCTTCACTTCCTCGCCCGGGCGAATCTCCGTGGAGTTCAATTCGAAAAGGACCCGCATCCCCAGCTCCCGATCACCGGGCCTCAGATCGTCCCGGAACGAACGGATCCCCGGAAGTCCCTCAAAAGCACGGGCGATCTGCGCCGCAGCGGATGAATCCGGGGCGATCCCCGAGACCACAAGGCTCCCGTTCCGATAGGCGGCGTCGACGTACACGCCGTCCATTGTGTTCATGGCTGCAATTATGTCCGTGACCTGCTTTTCCCCGAGAACGTCAAGAGGGGCTTCCGCGCTCAGTGCGATCTGGTTGTCCACGGCTGCTACTGCCGTAATGCTTCCGGCGAGCTGTCCCGCACGGATGCGAAGATACTCATTGGGCGTGGATCCCGACAGGTGGAGGACACCCCCCTCCGCCTCCGCGGTGACATTTCTAAGCAGAATGGGCTGTGCCGCCAGGAGCTTCGCGCGTGCGAGCGTTTCGAGTTCACGATCAACCCCGTCATGGTGCAGATGCACGTACGCAAACACGCCGCACAGGACGAGCAGCACGACGGCGACCGCCAGGACGGCGTACGGCGGGTGGTGTGAACGGTCATCCCGGGCCGGGGCGTCCACCAGCCGCCGAAGCGAGCTCACGACCTCGGCCGGAACCGCGGAGGGATCGCCGGCAAAATTGGCCACCGCATCATCCGGTTGTTGAACGATGGATGCAACCGCGTTCCGGAGACGCTTTCTGAATGCGTCGTCCGGTGTACCGCGGACCACCGCGGCGATGTAGAAATACCCTGCGACCTCGAGCACGATCTTCGACTCACCGTACTGAATCTCGTCAAGCTCCTGCATGCTCCCGGGAGCCTTGACGGACTCGTTGAACAGGCTCCTGATCGCCGTAAGCATCCCCGACATCAACTCGCTGTCCAGGGCCGGGGCGTCGGGCGCGTGGGCCTCCCCTATGAGGAGTCCGGAAGACTTGTGGATCAGAAATGCGGCCTCAATCTTCAGGGGCATCGATTCGCGAAGAAGGAGCTCTGCTTCGGAGACGCCGGCGGCCCGGGCCCGGATCTTGCGCGCAACCCCCCTGAAACTGAGATGCGACTCGATCCTTTCGTTGACCGTCTGGATGAGCGCACTGAGCGTTTCGGAGAGATATTTCGATATCGTGCTACCGATCACCGGGTAGAGGGCGTCGATCATCGCATCGCGCTCTCCCCGGATCTGTTCCTTGATCGCGGCACTCATCAGCGGTGCAAGGTCGTGGGCCGCCGCCTGAGGCTTCTGCGCGTAGTGGATGGCAACGGCCTGCGTGCTCGAAGGCGCAAGTGCGCTCGACATGCCGGCGGCATCCTGGTTCACATTCTCCCTCACCGCGTGGTCAAGCACCGGCGTGATGGCCCTCAGGATCGCAGCGCTCACCGCGGGATCGGCCCGCTGGAGCACTTCCGCGACCGCGGGCTGGAGCAGTTTGATCAGCTGTTCCGGGTCGTGGATCTCCCGCTGGAGACTTTCCAGATCCACCTGGACGCCCTGGAGGGCGGAGAATTCAGGAGCGAGGAGAAGACTGCGAAGGAGCTGGAACTCGGAGGAGGCGCCCATCACGGCTACTCGCGGCGATCTCCACTGACCGCCTTCGTGAGCTCCTCCAGGACTCCTGTTCCTTTGACTTTCATCGCGAGCTCGTGGAGGAGTTCCGCCATGGCGTCCCGTGAGATTGTGCTTTCACGGAGGGCGGCAACCTGGGATTCGATTTCCCGGGCGAGATGCTCACGGAGAGAGCGCGCTTCAGCCTGGAGTTTTGCCCTGGCATCGGCAACCTCCTGCCGGAGCGCAGCCTGCGACTGCTCAAGGCGTTTCTGGAGCGCAGACGATTCCTCCTGGAGGCGGCCCGTCAGCTGCTGGATTTCCTGTTCGAGGCCCTTCTGCCGTGCCAGCATGTCGGCCCTCAGCGTCTCCTGCAGCTCCCTGGCCGCAGAATGGGTGTCTTCCTTGTACCGGTTCAGCTCAGCCCGAAGCTTCTCAAAGCGCTGGTCATAATCTCGCTTCTGCGGACCCAGAAGAATATCGCGGATTTGCTCAATATGGTCCGGGGATGATTGCGGCCCGGCTTCGGGTGGCTTCGCCATGAGGGACTCCGACAGGGTGTCTGCTGGTGTGGAGTGAGGGTGTGGACCGTTGGTTCTCGGAGCGTGTTCAACGTATGGAATTGCGCGGTTACTATCAAGCATTCATGCCAGTGGCCAATATTGGCCAGTTCGGGGAAGACAAGCGGCCCAAATCACATTTTTATTTGCGAACGCGGACATGGCATGTGCTGTGAGAAGTGAAGGCAGACACACAGCACAAGAACCTCACGACCTCCTGGCGCGCGGTTGAGATTGTGAAATTCCTCAAGAACCGGCTCTCGGGCCATATCCTGGGCGTGGACAAGAAGTATGCGCCGTACCTGCAATCCAAATGCGTCCATTGACCGGCACAAAGGGCCCGGAGTCGCCCCGGGCGCTTCCACATCACAGCACGCGATGTTTCCTGAGCCGCTTTCTCAGATCACGCGCGGACGTGAACCGCACCGCGTGCAACCCACTGTGCCTCGCAGCCCTTACCCATCGCTCGTCGTCATCAATGAAGAGCATGTTAGCCGCCGGCGTTCCGGTCATATGCGAGGCGCGCCTGAAGATGCCCCTGTCCGGTTTTCTCAGTCCGATTTCCGCAGAGAGGAGGACGCAGTCAAAGAGGTCAAACACACCCAGTGTTTTGTTCACCCGGATGTGCGCCGGAGTAGGATTGGATATGGCGATGACCGGGAACCGACTTCCCAGAGAAACTACGAGGCGCTTCACGTCCCTGTTGAACCTGAGATTCTCTTTGTAGCGGTACGACCAGAGGGACTTCAGCATGCGTGATGAAGGCGCGGTTCTCTTCAAGCGGCGGCAAATCGTACGCCAGAATTGCACCTCGTCCTGGTCGCCCCGTTCGAGCGG
>Ga0335069_10007827_pt1 | contig 15377 bp, 16 predicted proteins | sample Lox_Sample_11_FD_206714 | JGI IMG/M metagenome (GOLD analysis project Ga0335069, IMG submission 206714) | Soil microbial communities from Loxahatchee National Wildlife Refuge, Florida, United States - Lox_Sample_1.1 | ecosystem: Environmental > Terrestrial > Soil > Wetlands | place: USA... | reverse complement strand
TGATCGAGGCCTCGTTCGTCGAACTGCAGCGCGGCGTGCAGCGGCTCGGGGCGCCCTACCGGCTGGACCCGGACGCTTCCAGCCCTCCGTCCGGGACCTGAGCGGCGTTCGCGGCCCGTTCGATCCAGTCCCGCCACGGAAGGAGCAAATCCTCCGTCGTCGCGGCGACGACCGAGCGCTGCCAGGGGTCCTGGCTCCAGAAATCGTGCCCACCCAGTGCGGTGACGGCACCGCCGGCTTCGGTCAAGAGCAGGACCGACGCCGCGTAGTCCCAGAGCTTCTGCAGGCCGTGGAGATAGACGTCGTAGCGCCCGGCGGCTGCGTAGGCGAGTTCGATCGCGCTGGATCCGACGTTTCGTTGCGAGTGATACGGCGGACGGGCCGCGAGCCGGGCCGCAAGCGGCGCCGGCAAGCGCTTCAGGTCGACGCCGGCGATGGCGTCCCGAAGCCGCGCGGCGGGGCGCCGAAGCGGAAGCCGTATTCCGTTGCAATAGGCCCCGTGGCCGCGTCGCGCGGAATAGGTTTCACGGAGCATCGGCGCATGAACCACGCCGATGACCGGCCGGCCTTCGCGCAGCAGTGCGACCGAGACGGCGAAGAAGGGCAGGCCGTTGGCGAAATTCGAGGTGCCGTCGAGCGGGTCGATGCACCACAAGCAGCCGCTTGTCGACGGATTCGCGCCCGTGTCGCGGTCGTCGGCAGTGCGTTCGAAGGCCTGGTTCCAGTTCGCGATCTGCTCGTCCGCGGGCATCTCCTCCGAGACGACAGGAACGTCGAGGATCGTGGTCAGCGCAGCGACGAGCGCGCTGCTGGCGGCGCGGTCGGCCTCCGTGACGATGCTCCCGTCGAGCTTGCGTTCGCGCGCGCTGTGCAGCAGAAGCGGCACGATATGGTCGCGCGCCGTCGCCGTGGCGACGTCCACGACGTCCTTCAGGATCGCTGCCTCGTCCATCGTGTCGGGTTGTCGCTGTCGGTGGGCCGGATACGCGGGGCAAAAAAAAGCCTAGTCAGGGACTAGGCTTTGAAAGCACCACTATAGGAGGAGACAGAAGGGGTGTTTGGACAAGGTCCAAACGAGTGGTGCCAAGGAGACAAGGGTTGCGTGCCGTTACAGGGTACCTCGTGGTCGCGGCCGGTTGACACCGAATTCCAAGCCGAAAACTGAAACAATATTTTCCAACTGTAAAAAAACCACTTCGACGTCATGCCTTTCAAGGCATTTCCGTCGGGTACCACGGCCCCGGACGCGGGCATCGCGCCGCGTCCGGGCTGGATGCTTTCGTCAGGCGACCTTCTTGGTCTTCGCCTTCACCGCGTCGTTCGCGGCGGCGGCGGCGCTGACCGTCGCGTTCGCGGCGGCCGCGAAATTCGATTCCGCCCAATCGGAGGCCTGCTTCGCGGCCTTCGAGAACGTATCGAACGCCGTGTTGGCGGCGGCGGCAGCGCTCTTGAAGAACGACACGGCGGGCTCCGACCCGGTCGGGGCATTCTTCGCGGCAAAGTCGACCATCTCGGCCAGCTTGCGGTTGCCGTCGGCGATTTGCGCCTCGACGATCTTCGTCACTTCCGCATTCGCGCCGCTCGCGATGCCGTAGACGTTGCGCGAGTAGCTGACCACCTTCTCGATCGCGGGTTGCGTCAGGCCGCTGGACAGCGCGACCCACTCCTGCACATCCTTGGCGCCCAGCAGCGACTGGACGGCGTCGGCGGACTCCTGAAGCACGGCGCGCGTCGCGGCGAGATTGAGGTTGACGAGCTTCTCAGCGGCGTTGAACGCCGTATGGCCGAGCGAGTTGAACGCGTCGATCTGGGTCTTCTGCAGTTCGGCGAATTGGGTGGGCGTGGCGTACATGTGTGTGCTCCGTAGGCGTCTGGTTTGTCGTGTCCTGCCGGCGGCGTCAGCCGATCTCGGGCAGTCCATCGGGGAATTCACGGCGACCGCCGCGCGTTCATTTCCGTGTTCTGCGCTCTTGCGTGCGTCGTTTGATGCAGCGCACAAAACGAATTTTATGCCGCATTGCATCAAAGTCAAGCGACCGGTCGCGTTGTCGTCGATGAAGGGATAACCTAAATAAGGTATGTTTTAGATCGGGGGTAAAATGCGCTTCCGATCGCCCGCGACCCTTGCCGGGCCCGTACGTCTCGCCTTTACCGCGGAATCAAGCGCCGAACTGCCGATGACCGCTGAACGACCCAGGCCCCGTCGCCGCGAGGATTTCGTGCACTGGCTGCCGATCCAGACCCGCTGGATGGACAACGACGCCTACGGCCACGTCAACAACGTCGTCTACTACAGTTACTTCGACACGGCGGTCAACGAGTACCTGATACGCAGCGGGGCCCTCGACATCGAGGCGTCGGACGTGATCGGGCTGGTCGTCGAAACGGCGTGCAGTTATTTCAGCGAACTCGCCTTTCCGCAGGCGCTGGAGGCTGGCGTGCGCGCCGCGCACATCGGTCGCAGCAGCGTGCGCTACGAGGTTGGTATCTTTGCCGCCGGCGCGGCGACGGCCAGTGCCCAGGGCCATTTCGTCCACGTCTACGTGGACCGCGCGAATCGAAAGCCGGCGCCGCTTCCCGAAGCCCTGCGCACCGCGCTGGACAGGATCCATTCATGAACGAAGCCACCATGCCGTCCGACGCGCCGACGGCTACGCCGTCCGATGCCCGCATCGTCGATGCCGCGATCCTGTCGCGCCGATCGGTGCGCGCCTTCCTGCCGACGCCGGTGGAGCGGCGCGACCTGGAGGACATCCTGCGCGTCGCCGCCGCGGCGCCGAGCGGTACGAACACGCAGCCGTGGCGCGTGCATGTGCTGACCGGGGACGCGCTGGCGCGCTTGAGCACGGCGATCCTCGCGGTCTATGACGATCCGCAGCAGGCGGCGCAACACACGGAGGAGTATGCGTACTACCCGCGGAAGTGGGTCGAGCCGTATCTGTCGCGCCGCCGGAAGGTGGGATGGGACCTGTATAGCCTGCTCGGCATCGGCCGCGAGGACAAGGCGCGAATGGCGGCCCAGCATCGGCGCAACTTCACGTTCTTCGATGCGCCCGTCGGGTTGATCTTCACGATCGGCCGCGTCATGGAGCAGGGCAGCTGGCTGGACTACGGGATGTTCCTGCAGAACATCATGATCGCGGCCCGCGGCCGCGGACTCGATACCTGCCCGCAGGCGGCGTTCGCGCAGTTTCACCGCGTGATCCGCGACCAGCTGCGGCTGCCCGTCGACGAGATGGTCGTCTGCGGCATGTCCCTCGGCCATGCGGATCCGAGCCGCGTCGAGAACACGCTGCGCACGGAGCGCGAGCCGCTCGACCGGTTTTCCGTGTTCTGGGAGGCCTGATGGCCCGGACGAAGCCTTCGGTCGCGGCTCCTGGGCGGCGCCGGCGCGTGACGGCGTGGGCCGCCGTTGCGGTGACGATCGCGCTATGCGCCGTAGGCGCCGGCGCGCATCCGCAATCGTCGCCCGCCGCGGCGCCGACGCTTCCGCAGCTGCGTTCCGCTGCCGCGATGGTCGTCGACCAGGACACGCACGAGGTGCTGTATTCGAAGAATCCGGACACGGTGCAGCCGATCGCGTCGATCACGAAGCTGATGACCGCGATGATCACGCTCGACGCGAAACTCGACCCCGACGAGATGCTCGCCGTCGACAATTCGGACTACGAGGCCACACGCGGCCAATCGCACCTGCGCACCGGTACCGAGCTCACGCGGCGCCAAGCCCTGCAGGTGGCGCTGATGGCTTCGGAGAATCGCGCGGCGCACCTCTTGGGTCGGACCTATCCCGGCGGAATCTCCGCGGCGATCGAGGCGATGAACGCGAAGGCGCGCACGTTGCGGATGAACGATTCGCACTTCGCCGACCCGACCGGGCTGTCGCAGGAGAACCGCTCGACGCCGGCGGATCTCGTGCGGCTTGTCGAGGCCGCCTACGCCTATCCGCAGATCCGCGAATACTCGGTCGCCAGCGACCTGACCCTCGAATCCGGGAAGCGTCGCCAGCACTTTGGCAATACGAACCGCCTCACGTCTCGCGCGGACTGGGACATCGGCTTGCAGAAGACCGGCTATATCGCCGCGGCCGGTCGCTGCCTCGTGATGCAGGCGGTGATCGCGAAACGCCGCGTCGTCATGGTGTTTCTCGACTCGTACGGCAAGTACTCCCGACTTGGCGACGCGAACCGCGTCCGTGCCTGGCTGCTGGCGCAGGCCGCGGCCGGGAATCCGCATTCCTGAGCGCCTTACGGAACCCGGATCGGCGCCTGGAAGCGAGGCGCCGAGGCTGGCGTTTTCTCAGCCTTCGCCGGCGCCACGCGCCGCGGTGGCATCGGCGGCGGCCCCAAGCGACGCGGCCGGCAGGTGCCCGAGCCCGGCGGAGATGTGGCTTGCCGTCGACAGCAGGTTGTCGATCCAGCCGTCCTGCAGTCGTTCGGCAGGCGCCGAGACCGAGAGGCCGGCGATGATCTGCCCCGAATCGTCGCGGATCGGCGCCGCGATGCAGCGGACGCCGAGTTCGAGCTCCTCGTTGTCGCGCGCATAGCCGCGCGACCGTACGATCGCCAGTTCGCGCTCCAGGCGCGCGACGTCGGTGATGCTGTTGCGCGTGTGGCCGGCGAGCCCGGTGCGCGTCGCGTACCCGCGCACGAGGCGCGGGTCGTCGTTGGCGAGGAACAGCTTGCCGCTGGACGTCAGGTGCAGCGGCGCACGCCCGCCGATCGCGCGGACGACCTGCATCCCGGAGCGCTCGCTGTACGCGCGCTCGACGTAGACGATCTCGTCGCCCTGCCGCACCGAAAGATTCACCGCCTGCCCGGTGGCGCGGTGCAGTTCCCGCATCGGTTCGAGCGCGACCTCGCGTACCGATAGCCGCGCCTTGACCACGTTGCCGAGTTCCAGCAGGCGCATCCCGAGTCGATAGGAGCCCGCCTGGTCGCCGCGGTCGACGAAGCGGCCGAGCACCATGTCGTTGAGGATCCGATGCGCCGTCGACGGGTGCAACTCGGTCGCGCGCGCCAGTTCCTTGAGGCTGACGGCGCCCGGTTCGGCGGCCAGCACGTCCAGGAGTTTCATCATTCGGGAGATGACCTGGATCGCGGTCTTGTCGCGCGGCGGGTGAGGCGAGGGAGGCGGATTGTCCGTGGGGCCGGTTCGGGTCATGGTGCGCTGCGAAATTTCATCTCGTGCCGGTTATATCACGATGCGAAAGTCTTGCGTAGCCTCGAGGGCGGTGTGGCGAAAACTCGCAGTTCGGCAACGGCCCGCGCCGTGCTGCGCGCCCAATCCTGCTGCCGCGCAGCATCCTCAATCGACCCGGTCGCCAGGATGGCGCCAGTTGCGGTAGGCCGTGCGTCCCGCGTCGTCCCGCGCCGAGACGACCAGGCGTGGCTGTCCGATCGGCCAGCGGACCGGAGGTTCGAGGCCGCGCGCCTCCAGGCGCCCGACATGGCGCGCCAGCGTGACATGCGCGGCGAACGGCTTGCGGTCGTAGTGCACGTGCAAGTCGTCGAGTATCGACCGCGCGTCGCTCGCGAGCCGTTCGAGGCGCTCGTCATGCTCGCCACCCGCCCAGGCGACGCGGGCGGATGGGAACGAGCCGATGCGGTCGAGTCGCCACGGCGTTGACGGCGCCCACGGCCTGGGCAGCGCGGCGAGCCGCTGCACGACGACGGCGGCGAGCGCCGGGCGCAGCTCGCCGATGAACGCCAGCGTCAGGTGGAGGTTGTCCGCCCGCGTCGGGCGAGCCGACGGGATCTCCCGCGCCAGCGCTGCGGCCGCTTCGGCGAGGCGCTCTCGTGCTTCGTGGTCGGGCCACAACGCGACGAAGCAGCGCACCGCGTCATGCCGTCGTCGTGGACGCGCCGCGCGTCGGGCGCGCCTCTCGGATGGCGTCGCGACACTCGGCCACCAATGCGGGCCCGCGATAGACCAGCCCGGTGTAGAGCTGCACGAGCGTGGCGCCGGCACGGATCTTTTCCAGCGCGTCGGCGCCGCGGTGGATGCCGCCGACCCCGATGATCGGCAGCCGGCCGCCGAGATGCGCGCCGAGCGTCGCGATGACCGCCGTCGAGCGCTCGCGCAGCGGTTGACCCGACAGGCCCCCGGCTTCGCCGGACAGCGGCCATTGCGCGACGCGGCTGCGATCGGTCGTCGTGTTGGTCGCGATCAACGCGTCGGCGCCGCGTCGGACGGCCACGTCGGCGAGGCGTCGCAGGTCGTCGTCGTCCAGGTCGGGCGCGATCTTGACGGCGATCGGCACGCGACGCCCGTGCCGGTCGGCAAGCCGCTTGCGCTCGTCCATCACGCCGGCCAGCAGCGCGTCGATTTCGTCCCCGCGTTGCAGCGAGCGCAGGTCGCGCGTGTTCGGCGACGAGATGTTGATCGTCACATAGCTCGCCAGCGCATAGACGCCGCGCAGCCCGGCGACGTAGTCGTCGAGCGCGCGTTCGATCGGCGTGGCCGCGTTCTTCCCGATGTTCAGCCCGAGAATCCCGCGATAGCCGCCGCGGCGGACATTGTCGAGGAAGGCCTCGAGCCCGGCGTTGTTGAAGCCGAACCGGTTGATCAGCGCGCCCGCCTCGACGAGACGGAAGAGGCGTGGCTTCGGATTGCCCGGCTGCGGCCGTGGCGTGACGGTGCCCGCCTCGATGAAGCCGAACCCGAGGCCGCCGAGTGCGGCGAGGTGGGCGGCATCCTTGTCGAGCCCGGCGGCGAGGCCCACCGGATTGGCGAATCGCAGGCCCATGCAGTCGACCGGATCATCCGGCACCGTCGGCGCCAGCAGCCGGGACAGGCCGAGCCGGTGCGCGAGATCCAGTGCCGCCAGGGTCGTGCGATGCGCGCGCTCCGGGTCCATCCGGAATAGCGCCGGCCGGGCGCAGCGATAGAGCGCCTCGGCGAGGCGCGCCGTGGTCGTCACCGGTCAGGCCGAAGGAACGACCCGGATCCAGTGCCCGTGGTGCAGCGTCTCGAACGGCCGGAAGCTTGCCTTGTACGACATCTTCGGGCTGTCCTCGATCCAGTAGCCGAGGTAAAGGTAGGGCAGGCCCAGCTCGCGACACTGGTCGATCTGCCAGAGGATGTTGTACGTGCCGTAGCTCGCGGCCGGCTGGTCCGGGTCGTAGAACGTGTACACCGATGACAGGCCGTCGTTCAGGATGTCGATGATCGACACCATGCGCAGCGCGCCCAGCGCTCCCGGCTCGCAACCGGCCGGTGGCGGATCACGGAATTCGACGAGCCGCGTATTGACTTTCGTCTGCAGCAGGAACTGCGCGTACTGCTCCCGGCTGTCGTTGTCCATCCCGCCGCCGGCATGCCGCTCGGCCTGGTAGCGCAGGTAGAGTTCGTAGTGCTCGATGTCGAACGCCAGCGCGACCACCCGCGTCGTCAGTGCGGCATGGCGGGCGCGCGCGCGGCGTTGGCTGCGATTGGGCGAGAAGCCCTGGACGGGCACGCGCACCGGCACGCACGCGCGGCACCCGTCGCAATGCGGCCGGTACGTGAAGATGCCGCTGCGGCGGAACCCCATCCGCACCAGGCCGCTATAGACGTCCGCGTTGATCAGGTGCGCCGGGGTTGCCACCTGCGATCGCGCCTGGCGGTCGTCGAGGTAGCTGCACGGGTATGGCGCCGTCGCGTAGAACTGCAGCGCCGAAAACGGCAGCTCCTTGAGGTTGGCCATCGCGTCAGTAGCCTGCAAGCAGCTCGTTCAGCGGTCCGCGGGTCCAGTTAGACCAGTCGATCGGGTCCCGGCGCACGGCGTTCGCGACGTGGTCGCAGAAAACGGCCCGCGAAATCTGACGACCGCCCAGGGACCTCAGGTGGGACGACGCCTGCTGGCAGTCTATCACCGGCACGTTCTCGCGAAGCATGATCTGGACCAGGGTCGCCAGGGCGATTTTCGAGCGATCGGGCTCTCGCGTAAACATCGATTCCCCGTAGAACATCCGCCCGAGCGAGACCCCGTAAAGGCCGCCGATCAGCTCGTCGCCGCGGCGCACCTCGATCGAATGCGCCAGATCGCGGGCGTGCAGCGCCGCATAGGCGCGGCGGATTTCCGGCGTGATCCATGTGCCCTCGTTCGCCGCGCGCGTGTCGCCGCAGGCCGCGATCACCTCGCCGAAATCGCGGTCGACGAGGACCTGCTCGCGGCTCGAATGCGCCGTCGCCCGGAGGCGTTTTCGCAGCGATCGCGAAACGTGGAACTCCGCCGGGACGAGGACCATCCGTGGGTCCGGGCACCACCAAAGGACAGGATCGCCCGGCGAGTACCACGGGAAGATGCCCAAGGCGTAGGCCTCGGCAAGCCGCTGCGCGTCCAGGTGGCGCGATGCGGCCAGGAGGCCGTTGGGCGTGTCCAGCGCCGACTCCACCGGCGGAAACGGGGCGCCGGCGACGAGCCAGGAAATCATGCCGTCGGCGGGCGGAGTGGCGGCAGCTGCGGCGTATGGGTGAGGAAGCTTCCGCGCGCGCGATCCTCGAAGAACAGCCGAAGCGTCGTCGACACCGTCCGGAATGCCAGATCGGACCACGGGATCTGGTCTTCGGCGAACAGTCGCACCTCGAGGCTCTCGTGGCCCGGGGCGAAGTCCTGGTCCAGCAGGCGCGCGAGGAAAAAAATATGCACCTGCTCGACGTGCGGAACGTCGATCATCGAGAAGACCGGGCCCATCTCGACGCGCGCGCCGGCTTCCTCGAGCGTCTCGCGGGAAGCGCCTTCCGCGGTCGTCTCGCCGACTTCCATGAAGCCCGCCGGCAACGTCCAGTACCCGTAGCGCGGCTCGATCGCGCGCTTGCAGAGCAGCACGTGATCGTTCCAGACGGGTATCGTGCCGACCACCGGCCGCGGATTGACGTAGTGGATGGCGCCGCAACGGTCGCAGCAGTCGCGCTCGCGCGTATCGCCGGCCGGGACGCGCCGCGAAATGGCGTTTCCGCAGGCGGAGCAGTAGCGGGCGGGAGGGGTCTGCACGAGGCCAGTTTAGCAACGGCGGGCGCCGTGTCGACGTTCCTCCTGGCAATTTGAATCCGCGGCTGACTTACGCTAGAATTCAAGGCTGTCCTGGTCAAAACCCAGGCAACCAGTTGCCGCGGGGTGGAGCAGTCTGGCAGCTCGTCGGGCTCATAACCCGAAGGTCACAGGTTCAAATCCTGTCCCCGCAACCAGAAAAATCAAGGGCTTACAGCGATGTAGGCCCTTTTCTTTTTTCGGCCTGTGCCGTATTTGTGCCGTGATTTTCGGTCTCCACGGCACGTAAGGCGCACAGCCGATCTGCGTCGGGCGCCAGGTGATTGGCACCCAGGTGATTGGCACCGAGGTGATTGGCACCCAGGTGATTGGCACCGAGGTGATTGGCACCCAGGTGATTGGCACCGAGGTGATTGGCACCCAGGTGATTGGCACCCAGGTGATTGGCACCCAGGTGCGCATACCGCCGCACCATCTCGGCGCTTTCCCAGCCCCCCAGCTCCTGCAGCGATACATGCAAGGCGTAGAGACGTCGCACGGACGGGCCTTTCTACGCCTCGGATGCAGTTGAAGTGCTCGGGCCGATCGGCGTCGGGCCCTCAACTCAAGTCCGCTCAGGGCTTGAGCAGGAACGTCGAAGCCGCGTACTCTCATCAAGGTTTGGTTGCAGCAATAGCTGCGGGATTGAGCAGAGACTACGCAGGGCTGGTCTGGCGCGGATTGGCTTTGGCATGCCAGCCCGCTCTTCACAGATGCCCGTTCGCATCGTTCTGCGCTACCCGTCCACTGACGATCAGGGGGAATTCTTGGCCGCCGTGCGACGCAGCGTCCAGATTCATCGCCCGTGGGTTCGACCCCCAACGTCAGCCGCGAAGTATCGGGAGTATCTGCGTCGCCACGACGAGAAAACCCAGTGGAATTTTCTCGTTTGTCGCAAAGATACGGGCGCCTTGGTTGGCGTCATCAATATCTCGAACGCGGTCCGCGGTACGTTCCATAGCGCGTACCTAGGCTACTACGTCTTTGCCGGGCACGAACGACAGGGTCTTATGCGCCAAGGCCTCCAAGCCGTAATCCGGCACGCGTTCCGAAAGCTCAAGTTGCACCGGCTGGAAGCAAACATTCAGCCGACGAACGTGGCGTCGGTGGCTCTCGTGCGTTCTTGCGGATTTTCTAAGGAAGGTTTTTCGCCAAGGTATTTGAAGATTTCAGGGAGGTGGCGCGATCACGAGCGTTGGGCCATTCTCGCGCTGTCTTGAACCGGCGCCGACTTGCGGGCCTCAAATGGCCACGCGCTCGAGCAACTCGAGCAGTTGCTTGCGCTCGGCGGCGGTCAGTCGTCGCGCGAGGCGTACCTCGAACTCCGCGTGCTGGCGGGTGATCGTCTGGTATACGACACGCCCGGCGTCGGTCAGCACCAGTGAATTGCAGCGGCGGTCGCCGACGACGCCGATGCGGCTGATCAGGCCCGCGCCCTCCAGCGCGTCGACGAGCTTCAGTGCACTCGGGCCGGCGACGCCGAGGCGCTTCGCCAGTTCGGCCTGGTTGATGCCGGCCTGCGTCGCGACGATCCACATGGCCGTCAGGCGCGCTGGAGAGAGGTTGAGGGACCCGAACGATTCGAAGAACAGGTCGTAGGCACGGACCTGCGCCCGCCTCAGCGCGAAGCCGAGCGAGTCCCTCTTCAGGTCCAGCCCCGTCAGCGGTTCAATGTCCTCCTTTCGCCGCTGCCTCGGCGCCGTTGACGCACTTTTCCGGGATGCCGATTTCGCCTTCGGCCGGGCCTGAGCCTGTGCAGTAGTCATGTTGACATTGTAGTGATGCCGCGCTTGGCGATGGGCATGCCGGTGCCTGGACCGTCGCCGACCGGGCAGGGACCGCGACGACGCCCGTAGCCCGAACGGTGGCGCGGTTGTCCGTCACGCCCGCTCCACCTTCGCCGCACGCTTGGCCAGGAACTCGGCGACGCGCTGCTTGGCCTCTGGTTCGGACTGCGTGACCGCCGCCATCAGCGACTCGGTCAGCAGGCCCTGGGCCATGGACTGCTCCGCGATGATGGGCAGCGCATGCAGGATCGCGAAATTCGACATCGGCGCGTTGCGGGCGATGCGAAGCGCCAGTTCGCGTGCCTTCGTCAGGGCTCCGCCGGCCGGCACGACATGGTGCGTGAGCCCGATCCGGAATGCGTCCTCCGCCCCGTACACGCGACCGGTGAGCATCATCTCGGTGACGCGCGAAAAGCCGATCAGCCGCGACACGCGCACCGAGCCTCCACCGCCGAGGAAGATTCCTCGCTGCCCTTCGGGCAGGCCGAAGTAGGCCGTCTCGTCGGCGACGCGCACATGTGCGCAGGCTGCCAGCTCGAGGCCGCCGCCGACCACCGCGCCCTGCATGGCGCAGACGACGGGCACGCGACCGAACTGCAGCTTGCCGAACGCGCCGTACCACGAGCGCGAGTGCATCACGCCCTGGGCTGCGGTCATGTCCGGAACCTCCGCCAGGTCGAGACCGGCGCTGAAGTGCTCGCCGCGCGCCGCCAGCACGAGGCAACGGACGCTGTCGGGCAGCGTGTCGAGGCATTGCTCCAATTCCCGGATCACCGCGACGCTGACCGCGTTGCGCTTTTCCGCACGGTTCAACGTCAGCGTGGCGACCGCGTCGGCGACCTCGACCAGGACCAGCGATTCCTCGGCGCCCGAAAGCGGCTTGCATTCCATTTCTGCTCCTCTTGCCGGCGCACGCGGCCGGAAATTTCTCACCGTTAGACAATCTATCGATTGTATTTAACCTTGGTTGGTTTTTCCAGCTTGCGCCGCGGCGGCGGCAAGGTGCCGATCGAAATCCATCCGAGATTTTCTCCTCTAAGAAAGAGCGCGAAGAATGCTGCGAAGCAGCACAAAAAAATTTGCCCGAATGCAACGATAGGGTGATCATTATCTTTACTATTGAATACGTATTATTCATACTTTCGCGAAGACAAAGAAACCGACCGGCGTCCGCGAGGAGGCGGCGCCGCGAGGCAAGCCGGCAACCCAGGAGACGACATGCGACGACACCCCATCGCGCGCGCAGTAGCCACGGCGCTCGCTGCTCCGCTCGTTCCATTGGCCGCCCACGGCTTCGAGATCCCGACGTCGAATCCGGACCTCGACGTGCGACTCGACCTGACGCCCAAGTACAGCCTGGCCTACAGGGTCAAGGATCCCTCTCCCGACCTGACGCGGGTCGACGTCGCCGTCGACCCCGGCGTCGTCAACGAGGACGACGGCGACCACAACTTCAGGAAGGGCATCATTTCGCGGCGGCTCGACCTGCTCGCGGAACTCGATGTCAAGGGCCCGACCTACGGCGGCCGCCTCAGCGGCGCGGCCTGGCGCGACGGCGTCTACCTCAACTCGAACTCCTACGCCGGAACGCCGCTGTATGCCGGCGGACAGCCGCTGGGTGTCACGGCGGACACCGCCAACAATCTTCCCGGCCAGCCGGGCGATGCGTTCCTGCCGCAGACCAAGCGTCAGTACGGCCTGGGAGAGGAACTGCTCGACGCCTTCGGCTACGTGAAGGGCGACGTCGGCGGCATGGCCGGCACGCTGCGCCTCGGGCGCCATACGCTGCAGTGGGGTGAGAGCCTGTTCTTCGGCCAGAACGGCATCGCCAACGCGCAGGGCCCGGTCGACATCGCGAAGATCGTCTCGGTGCCGGACTGGCAGTTCAAGGAGGTGCTGCTGCCGGTGGACCAGGTGTCCGGCACGCTGCAACTCGCCGAGGGCTTGCAGCTCGGCGGCTACTACCAGTTCCAGTGGCGCCGCAGCCGCATTCCGGGTGTCGGCAGCTACTTCTCCAACCAGGACTACATCGGCGGCGGCTACGTCAACCTCGGCCAGGCGCCCAACGGCGCGCCGATCACGCTGCCGACGAGCGTCGATGCCGACAACAAGCCGGGCAACGCCGGGCAGGGCGGCCTGCAGCTGCGCTGGGCGCCGTCGGGCGGCAACTTCGAGTACGGGCTGTATGCGGTGCGCTACCACGACAAGACGCCGAGCGCCCTGGTGCTCGATTTCGTCCACGCCAACGTCCACGTTGCCTATGCCAAGGACATCACGGCATACGGCGCCAGCGTCACCTCGTCGATCGGCCAGCTGAACTGGGCGCTCGAGGGGTCGATCCGGCAGAACACGCCACTGAACAGCGATCCCGCCGTGCTCGGCGGCCCCAGCCCGGTGCTGTCGTGCGACAACGGCCGCAACACGCCCTGCTACGCCCTGGGCAACACCGCGCACATGAACCTGTCCGGCATCTACGTGCTGCAGCCGTCCGCGTTGTGGCAGGGCGGCGACGTGCTGGGCGAGCTGGCCTACAACCACCGGCTGTCGGTCAAGAAGGACATCTTCGCGCTCGGGCCCGGCGGCACCAGTGCCGGCATCGGCGGCCTGGATCCGAACACGACCAAGGACGCCTGGGCACTGCGGCTGCTGGCGGAACCCGCCTACTTCCAGGTGCTACCCGGTCTCGACCTGTCGGTGCCGATCGGCGTCGGCTACAACTTCGGCGGGCGTTCGTCGGCGATCAGCAACTTCGCCGGTGGCGTCTCCGAGGGCGGCGACTGGAGCATCGGGCTGAAGGGCAAGTACCAGAACGCCTGGAACATCGCGCTGACGTACAACGACTACTTCGGCAAGGCGAAAACGTTCACCGAGACGCTGGTCCCGGGCAGCGGCTCGCCGCGCCAGCTCAGCTTCGGCCAGACGCTGGCGGACCGCGCCTACGTGAGCTTCAGCGTCTCCCGCACGTTCTGAAACCCCTTCGGATTCCGACCATGAAACGCATCCTGCTCGCGGCCGCCTGCGCGGCCCTGCTCTGCCCGCAGGCCTACGCGGCGACGACCGCCGACGAGGCCGCCAAGCTGAAGACGACGCTGACACCGATGGGCGCCGAGCGCGGCGCCAATGCCGACGGCAGCATCCCGGCCTGGGACGGCGGCGTCACGAAACCGGCTGCCGGCTACAGGAACGGCGATCCGCGCCCGGATCCCTTCCCCGGCGAGAAGCCCGTCGTCTCGATCAACGCCAAGAACATGGACGCCTACGCCGCGAAGCTCACCGACGGCGTCAAGGCACTGATGAAGAAGTACCCGGATTTCCGCATCGACGTCTATCCGACGCACCGCAGCGCCGCGGCGCCGCAGGTCGTCTACGACAACACCTTCAAGAACGCGACGCGGGCGAAGCTGGTCGACAACGGCCAGGGCGTCGAGGACGCCTTCGGCGGGATCCCGTTCCCGATCACGAAGGATCCGTACGAGATGATCCTGAATCATCGGCTGGCGTGGACCGGCGTCAATATCCAGACGCCGCTGCGCGTCTGGGTCATGACGGCCGACGGCAAGCGCTCGATGGCTTCCGGCGGGGTGCAGACCTTCCGCCGTCCGTACTACGACCCTGAGGTCACGCCGGACAAGTTCGACGGCTACTACGCGCTGGGCAAGTTCGCGGCGACCGAGCCGGGCTCGAAGGCTGGCGAGGCGATCCTCGCGCACGACGGCCTGAACGCGAAGTCGCCGCGCGGCCTGTGGCAGTACCTGGTCGGCCAGCGTCGAGTGCGCAAGGCGCCGTCCGTGGGCTACGACACGCCCGATGCGGTGACCTCGGGCATCGGCCTGTTCGACGAGGCGTTCAACCTGTTCGGGCCGATCGACAAGCACGAACTGACGCTCGTCGGCAAGAAGGAGATCTACATCCCGTACAACAACAACCGCTCACAACTGGCCAAGGTCGACGAACTGGTCACGCCGAAGACGCTGAATCCGTCGCTGGTTCGCTGGGAACTGCACCGCGTCTGGGTCATCGAGGCGAAGCTGGCGCCGGGCAAGCGGCACGTCGTGGCGAAGCGGATGTACTACCTCGACGAGGACACCTGGCAGATCATCCTGATCGACGGCTGGGACGCGAAGGGCGATCTCTGGCGGACGAACTACACGCTGACGCTGCTGGCGCCCGACATCCCGGCACTGCTCGGCATGGTGATGTGGGGAGGCTACGACCTGCAGACCGGCGCCTACTACATGAACATGGCGTTCAATGAACTGCCGGTCGAGGTCAAGGTCCTGCCGACGATTCCACGCAGCTTCTTCAGTCCGGAAGAACTGGCCAACGAGAGCACGCGATGACGCGGCCGCCGTCCGCGGCGGCCCGCCGCCGGCAACTGCTGCTCGGCGCGTGCCTGGGCGGATTGTCGGGCTATGCGGCCCGGTGCGGCGCCACGCTGCCGCCGGTGCTGCGCAGGCCCGCGGTGCAGACGCCATTGGCGCAGCACGCGGCGATGCTGGCCGTCGCCCGCGTCGGGCGCAGGATCGTCGCGGCCGGCGAGCGCGGCATCGTGCTGCTGAGCGACGACGGCGGCCGGC
>Ga0335069_10007826_pt1 | contig 15377 bp, 18 predicted proteins | sample Lox_Sample_11_FD_206714 | JGI IMG/M metagenome (GOLD analysis project Ga0335069, IMG submission 206714) | Soil microbial communities from Loxahatchee National Wildlife Refuge, Florida, United States - Lox_Sample_1.1 | ecosystem: Environmental > Terrestrial > Soil > Wetlands | place: USA... | reverse complement strand
AAGGGCAGAGCTGTTGAGGAGGCGATTCGCGCCCTGACAGCTCGCCTCGGGCATGCGCCGGGCGAAGCGGAGATCGCGGCCCTGCTTGAGATGAGCATTGAAGAGTACCAACAACTGCTCGGCAATCTGAAGGGCCTCGAAATCGGCACCCTGCATCTTGAGCGCAATGAGGACTCGGGGGAAGAAGAGCTGGCCTACATCGCCGGGCGGCCGGAGGAAGACCCTCTCTTCTGCTGCATGCGTGGAGAGCTGGAAAAGAGGCTGGCCGACGCCATCGCGGATCTCCCCGAGCGGGAGCGGATGGTGATGACCCTCTACTACTACGAAGAGATGACGATGCGCGAGATCGGGCTGGTGTTGGGGGTCGTCGAATCGAGGGTCTCGCAGATTCATTCTTCGGCGGTTGTGCATCTGCGGGCGGCGCTCAAGGATCTGGCTGCTTCCGAAGGTGCCGGAGGCTGCCGGAAGCGGCAGCGGAATCGCGAGGCATGAGGGGGAAGCCGATGGAAAAGACAATCCAGCAGGAGGAGATCGATGCCCTGGTTGAAGCGGCACAAGGCTCCGCGTCCAAACCTTCCACAGACGATGCGCAGCCAAACGTTGTTCCCTACAACTTCTCTTCATCGGGGCAGATCTCGAAGGACCAGCTTCGCGTGATCAGCATGCTGAACGACATGTTCGCGCGCAATCTGACGCACAATCTTGCAGCGTGGCTGCGCACACGGTTTCATGTGCACCTGGTCTCGGCGGAACAGGTGGTCTTCAACGAGTTTCTGCTGCGGATTCCGGAGATCAGCTATGTGTGCTCGGTGCGCATGGAGCCGCTGGGGGCGCTCTCGGTGCTCCAGCTAGATCTCTCGCTGGTGCCGCCGATGGTCGACCTGCTGCTGGGGGGCGAGGGCAGAGAGGGACCGTTGCGCGAGCTGACGGATATCGAGGAAGCGATTCTGGCGAGCGTCGTGGAGATGGTCTGCCGGGAGCTTACGGCTGCGTGGCAACCAGTCGGCCTAAGTTTTAACTTCGAGCGCCGCCAGATGCAAACACAGGCGGCGCGCATCATGTCGGTCAATGAGAAGACGCTCTGCCTGAGCTTCGAGATCCGCATGCCGCATGGCTCCGGTTTGCTCAATCTGGCTTTTCCGGCTGTCGTTGCGAATACGATACTGCGGCGCCTCACTTCGGACTGGGGCCGGCGGACGCGTCATTCACCGGAGACGAGAGCGCGGATGGAAGCCACGGCCAGGAACATTCACCTGGGCTGCGTGTTGCAGCTACCGGCGGTGCGCCTGCCTGCCAAGTCGATTGAAGCCCTTGAGCCCGGGGAGATCCTCAGTCTCGATCTCTCCTCGCGCACTCTCGGCGAATGGCGCGTGGGGGGGCAGCATATCGCTGACGCGCACGCCGTGCGCCAGGGCTCGCGGCGTGCGGCTCGGCTTGGCAGCGAGACAACCAAGGAGAGGACATGACGGACGAGGTGAGTCGACCGGGGGAAGGAGAAACTCCGCGACGGGAAGAGCGGGAGGAGACGGTTGTGCCGCGAGGAGAGCTGAGCGACGGCGTCGAGCTGCTTCTGGATGTCGAGCTCGAGGCCGCAATTCGTTTCGGCTGCAGGGAGATGACGCTAAGCGAGGTTGTGGAACTAGGGCCGGGCGACGTGGTGGAACTGGACCGGCTGGTGGCGGATCCCGTTGACCTGATCGTTGCGGACAAGATCGTCGCGCGCGGAGAGGTCGTGCTGGTGGATGGAAACTTCGGTCTGCGCGTGACCGAGGTTGCAACTCCTCAAAAGAGACTGGAGAGTATTCGATGCCTCTTCTGAAAGCCCCTCGGGCGGCGGCTCCCGGAGACCTCGCAATCAGGACGCATCTGGAGGCATCCCCGCAGAACGGGCAAGGCGGGCTTCGACGTGGATTCCTTCCGCGCTGCTCCAGTCCGGCGTGCGAGTCGGGTTGGTTTCATCTCTGGCGCAGCCCATCGGTGCCGGTTTTTGAGGATGGCTGGACGTGTTCGCCGCAATGCACGGCGGCGCGCGTAGGATCGGCGGTGGCGCGCGAGCTTGGCGGGATGGAAACGGCACGCTCGGATCACCGGCACCGGATTCCCCTCGGACTTCTCATGCTCGAGCAAGGCTGGGTTACTCAGGGTCAGCTTCGCAGAGCTCTCGAAGCGCAGAAGCGTGCGGGTACAGGGAGGCTGGGATCGTGGCTTGTGCGTCAGGGATCGGCAACGGAGCCGATGATCGCGCGGGCGCTGGCGGCGCAGTGGAGTTGCCCCGTGCTGTCGACTGAGCATCACGATCCGCTTAAGGTCAGCGCAGTGATCCCGCGCCTGTTCGTGGATGCCTTTGGAGCCTTGCCGCTCCGTGTGAGTGCGGGGCATACCCTGTACCTGGGCTTTGAAGAATCGCTCGATCCGGCCCTTGCCCTTTCCATTGAGCGGATGACGGGTCTGCGCGTTGTAAGTGGAATCGTGCAGGAATCCTGTTTTCGGCCTGCGCACGGACGCATGATCGAGGCCAGGTTTCCGCCGGTCGAGCTGATCGAGTCAGTGTCGGAGACGGTCGCAGCCCGCGCGCTCGCCCGGTGCATCGAGCGATTTCGTCCTGCCGCAGCCCGCCTCGTCCGGGTGCATGAATGCCTGTGGCTGCGCATGTGGCGCACTGCCTATCCGGAGTCGCTGGATGAGCGCGGAAAGATGGAAGACGTGATCTGCCTTACCGGAGTGTTCTAGACCGATTCGCTCTCCTGAGAATTCTCCAATCTTTTCCGACATCCTTCGGTCCTCTTCGTGCAGGGATTCTCCTCGAAGGAGGCTTCGCATGGACAGCGGCTACTACGCGGCGATGACAGGGCTGCTGGCGCGCACGCAGGCTCTGGATACGGCGGCAGCCAATCTCGCGAACGCGCAGACTCCGGGATATCGCGCGGAGCGTGAGTTTTTCCGCTCGGCATTGTTGGGGCCCGATGCCCTGGACTCGCAACTGGGGCATGCCTTGAACAACTACGGACTGCTCGGCGGAGACCGCCTCAGCATGTCGCAAGGTTCGCTGCAACGGACCGACAATGCACTGGATCTTGCGATCGAGGGCGAGGGCTTCTTCAAAATCCAAAGCGCGCATGGGCTCCGGTACACGCGCGATGGAGGCTTTCATCGCTCGCAAAGCGGAATACTGGTGACCTCCGCAGGCGAACCGGTGCTTTCTGCGGAGGGCAAGTCCATTCCCGTGCCACCCGGGGAGGTCGCGATTGGAGTCGACGGCGTGCTTTCGGTGGGTGGAGGAGCGGTGGCATCAGTCGGGGTGTTCACGTTTGCTGCAGGCGCGCAACTCCGGCCGGAGGGCGCGAATCGCTATGTAGCGCCGGACGGTGTTGCCGCCGCGATCTCGCCCAATGCCGCGATTCACCAGGGTGCCATTGAACAGGCAAACCAGGACGCTGTCCAGGGAACACTGGATCTGCTGATGATGCAGCGCCAGGCGGAAATGATGCAGAGAGCACTCACGCTGTTTCACACCGAGTTCAACAAGACAGCCAGCGAGGACATTCCACGGGTCTGAACGGAAATGGATCGAGGAGAGAGATGATTCGAGCACTGTACACGGCGGCAAGCGGTATGAGCGCGCAGCAGATGAATCTGGATACGATCGCCAACAACCTTGCCAACTCATCGACAACCGGATTCCGGCAGTTACGGCTGCAGTTTCAGGACATGATCTACCAGAACCTGGTGACGCCGGGTGCGGCACAGAGCCAGTCCACCGTTTCAGCGGGGCTTCAGATTGGTCTGGGGACAAAGTCGGCGGCAACCGAAGTGATCCTGACGCAGGGAGCGCTCAACCAGACGTCGAACCCGCTGGACCTAGCGATCGAAGGGCCGGGCTTCTTCCAGATACAGCGGCCGGATGGAACGATCGCCTACACCCGGGCAGGGCAGTTTCATTTGAGCAGCCAGGGCACGATCGTCACACCGGATGGCGATCCGGTTGTTCCGAATATCACCGTTCCGAGCAATGCGACGGCGGTGACGATCACGCAGTACGGCGTAGTGAACGCAACGCTGCCAGGGCAGCAGAACCCATCACAGCTTGGCCAGTTGCAGTTGGCCACGTTTCCCAATCCCGGAGGTCTAGAGAGCCTCGGATCGAACCTCCTGCAGGCCACGCTCAGCTCTGGAGACCCGGTTCTCGGCAATCCAGGCGACGCAGAAGGGCTGGGGACACTCCAGCAGGGATATCTCGAGAATTCGAATGTCGACATCGTCTCGGAGTTTGTGCAGATGGTGCTGGCGCAGCGCGCCTACGAGTCGAACTCCAAGGTGATCAAGGCGGCCGATGACATGTATTCGCAGATCAACAACATGACCCGGTAGAGGAGAAGGCGATGAACGCGGGAAGGTGGCTGCGAGTTTGGGGATATTGCGCGCTATGGATGCTTGCAGGCCCACTTGGCATCGGATGCGCGCCGGAGACGCCCGTCGAGAATCTGGCCGGGAACTGTGCCGGCGCACAGAATCGATCTGCTTCAAAGGAGGTTGTTCGCGCTTTCGCAGACCCGGCGTCGGGTTCCCGATGGCTTCTCTTTCGCGGTGAAGAGCACCTCGGAGGGCCGGGAAAGCTCGTGTTGGCGGCAGGGTCTGGATTTGCCCGCGAGGCGCAAAGCTGTCGGTCCAGTGCAATGCAGCGTCAGGTGCTCGATACGGGCCAGGCACACAAAATCGTGATCCGGGCGGGCGACAAGATTGTAGTGCGCGAGCGGACGTCGTTTGTCGATCTCGCACTCGATGGAACAGCGCTTGGAGCCGCGGCGGAGGGGGAATTGTTGCATGTCCGCTTGAGAATCGGCGGGACGGTGCGGGCCATTGCTGTCCTGCCCGGTCTGGCAAATCTGGCGGCTCAGCGAGAGGCGGAGCCATGAGTGCGAGAGACGCGAGGAACCTCGCCTGCTGCTTGGTCCTGCTCGCGGGCATGGGGGCGCACGGGGCAAAGAAGCACGTGAAGACAGTCGAGGCCAGGACGCCTCCCGAGATGGCACTGCGGTCGTATATCGAGCGCGTGCGCGCGCAGCAGGCGGCCGAAGTGAAGACAAGCGGATCGATCTGGACTGCGGAAGGAAGGCTCGTGCGGCTGGGCACCGATGCCAAGGCCGCGCGCCTGCACGACGTGGTCTCGATTGTGGTAGTGGAGAGCCTTGCGGCGTCCACCGACGGCCAGGTCAAGAATGCTCGCTCGTCGAGCGCAAGTTCAAGTCTGACGGCCCTGTTTGGAGCACTGAAGGCGTCGAACAGCCTGCAGAACCTCCTGAACCAGACGTCGGCATCGGGGCTGACAGCACAGGGTCAGAGCACTACGAACTCCAGCCTGGCGACGACGTTCGGCGGCGAGGTGGTGGATGTGCTGCCCAACGGGATGCTGGTGGTGCAGGCCACGCGCCAGCTGACGTTCTCGCAGCAGACCCAACTGATCAAGCTGCGAGGACTGGTGCGGCCGGAGGATGTGAACGCACAGAACCAGGTGCCGTCGACCGCGATGACAGATCTTGAACTGGAGGTTACGGGGAAGGGAATCGTGACCGATTCAACCTACCGCCAGAATCCCGTGGTCCGGCTTCTCGAAAGGTTGCTGGTGTTCTGATGAGAGTCGCGGAATGGAAATGCATATTGCGCTCGTTGCTGGTCGCGGCGACTGTGCTGTCGACGGCGTGGACCTCCGCTGAGACGAAGGGGCGCTCGGCGCGGGTCAAGGACGTCGCCACGATCGAAGGCATCCGGGACAACCAGCTCGTCGGCTACGGACTCGTTGTCGGCCTCAAGGGTACGGGGGACAGTTCGCAGACAGTTTTTCCCGCGCAGACGTTGATCTCGGCGCTTGAGCGGATGGGGATCACCGTGCCGCAGACAGGCTCAAAGAGCGCGAGCAATATGCAGGTTAAGAATATGGCGGCCGTGTTTGTGGTGGCCACGCTGCCTCCCTTCAGCAGGCCAGGATTCCGCGTGGACATCACGGTGTCGTCGGCAGCTGATGCGAGGTCGCTCGAGGGCGGCATTCTGCTTATGACGCCGCTCTATGGGCCGGATGGGCAGATCTACGCGCAGGCCCAGGGACCTCTCGTGCTGGGGGGCTACATGACGACCAGCGGCAGCAACTCGCGCCAGATGAACCATCCGACCACCGCCCGGGTGCCGGGTGGTGCGCTAGTGGAAAAGCCTGTTTCTCTCGATCTGAAGCAGATGCAAACGATCAGCGTCCTGCTCAACGACGCTGACTTTCACACCGCGGAGCGCATGGCCGAGGCAATCAACCAATCCCTTGGCCCGGAGCGGGCACACGCCGTGGACAGCCGACGGGTTCAGATTGCCCCGCGCGGTGACGAGGACATTGCTTCGTTGCTGGACCGGGTCGAGGCCGTCGAGGTGGAGATCTACCCGCGGGCACGCGTGGTCGTGAACGAACGGACGGGCACCGTCGTCATCGGCGGCACCGTGCGGTTGCAACCTGTTTCCATTCTTCATGGAGGGCTTTCGGTGAACGTTGTGGCACAGACGCAGGTCTCGCAGGCGGAGGCGTTCTCCTCGGGAACGACCAAGGTGGTTGAGCAGACGAGTGTCGAGGCCGAGGACAAGCCGGTCAACAGGATTGATCTGCGCGAGGGCGCATCGGTCGAGGATCTTGTGCAGGAATTGCAGCGTATCGGCGCCAGCGCACGGGACGTGATCTCGATCCTGCAGGCCATGAAAGAAGCAGGCGCACTGGAAGCCGATCTGGAGGTGCTGTGATGAGGGTTTCGGAGAGTGTTGGCGCGAGCCATCACGAGGCGCAAAGCGCACCTCCGACGCGCCTGGTCAAGGCGGCGCACGAGTTCGAAGCGCAGTTGATGAAGGAGATGCTGAAGCCTCTGACGGCAAGTGAGGGATTCGGTGATGACGAGAATGACACCGGCTCCGGCAGCATCCTGAAGGACTTTGCAGGAGAGGCGCTTGGCCAGGCGCTGAGCATGCATGGGGGCCTGGGGATCGCGAGAAGCATTGTGAGGAGCCTGTCCCACCTGGACAACGGTTCCGGATCTGAAGCGGCTCCGGACGCAGAAGGCACGGAGCAGTTCAACAGGCATCGAGATCCCTAAAGGTCCAGACAGAGATGCCGATAACCGCTTAAGGAGCGTTATATGGAGATTCGAAACAGGGCGGAGGATCTGAAAGCTCTCCTCGGAGTGCCAACGGCATCGCCGTCGCAGCTGCAGCAAATGCGAACTGTGAGAGCCGGAACGGAGAGCGAACTGGCCGGAGACAGGGCCACGCTCAGCGGCGCGGGCGCCGCGGCGGCACTGCAGGCTGCGGATGACTCCGTGCGCCTGGACAAGGTTGCAGAGGTGCGGGCATCGATCGCTGCCGGCACCTATCATGTTCCATCCGAAGCGGTGGCGACGAAGGTTGTGGACGCAATGCTGGCCGATCGAGAGAGTCGGGGATGAAGGAAGTCCCTCAACCTGCCGAATACGGCGATCTCGTGGTGGACGCAGTGAACGCGCTGGCGCGCATGGACGCAGACCGGTTGGAGGATGTGGCCCGACGTTGCCGGGCGCTTGATCAAGAGCCAGTACGGAGAACAATCGCGGGCTTTGCGCATCTGAGGCGGGAGATGGCCATGCTTGTGCGGGTTCTGGAGGCGACGCGCGGCAATGCAAACCTGATGCGGAGGCTGAGAAAGCTGAACTCTCCAGACATCGAGTACAGATGTGAGCCGGAAGGCGGCTGGTTTGTCGTACGGAGCGGAGATGGCCACGATTCAATCGGCGTTTAGTCTTATCTCTTCGGCGTTGGAGGCCGACCAGGCAGCGCTGAACATTGTTGCCAACAATGTCGCCAACGCCAATACGACGGGATATACCCGGCAGGTTCCCAACTGGCAGGAGGGCGCGCCAATCGAGATCAACGGCACGCGCTACGGGACCGGCGTCACGGAGAGCGGCCCCACATCTCTGCGCGACAGGGTGCTCGAAGGTCGGGTGGCGCAGCAGCAACAAGCCGCGTCGGCGTCAAGCACGCGGGAGAGCGCGCTGGAGGCACTGGAGGCGTTGTTTGCCCCCAACTTGGGCTCGTCGGCGAGTGGGGCCGGAGATATCGGGAGCGACATCACTAGCTTCTTCAACTCCTTTGCTTCACTGGAGTCTTCGCCCACGGACAACGCCCTGCGACAACAGGTGCTGTCGGCGGCCGCGATGCTCGCGGGAGACATTTCGGGAGCGGCTTCGAATCTGAAGCAGCAGCGTTCCGCGCTCGATCAGCAGGCGGCGGCAATCACGGACCAGGTGAACGCACTGACCGCATCGATTGCACAATTGTACGTAGAGATTGAGTCGAGTTCGCCGGACAGCGATGCTGGAGTCCTCGAAGACCAGCGTCAGCAGGATCTGAAGGAGCTTTCCAAACTCATCGGTTTCAGCCAGATCTCGACGGAGAACTACGGGATCTCGATTGCCACAGCTTCGGGAGATCTGCTGGTTTCAGGTGGATCGAGTTACAAGCTGACAACGGGAATGGTTGACGGGAAGACCCACTTTTTCATTGGCACAAAGGATGTGACCGCGCAGTTGTCTGCCGCAGGCGGCGAACTGGGTGGACTTCTCAGCGTTCGTGATGAAGACATTCCCGAGGTGATGGCCGGGCTCGATCAACTTGCATATGGACTCGCCACCAGCGTGAATGCGGCCAACAACGCGGGGACGGATCTGAACGGGGCAACCGGAACGGCCGCCGCAGGGCTTTACATCTTCAATCAGCCTACGGCCGTTGCCGGAAGCGCAGCGGCGATGAGCGTGATCATGACCGATCCGAACGAGATTGCCGCAGCCGGGCTCGGTCAGGGAACGGGCGACAATTCGAACGCCGCTGTGCTGGCAGGTCTTGACAGCCAGGGAATCATTGGGGGTCAGACTCCTTCGAACTTCTATTCGAACTTTGTGACGAGGCTTGGATCAAAAGCGTCGCAGGCGCAGATTGAGAGCACGGCGCAGAGCGTGTCGCTGACACAGGTGCAGACACTGCGCGACTCACTCTCCGCGGTGAACCTAAACGATGAGGCTGCCCTGATGCAGCAGATTGAGCGCAGCTACCAGGCGGCATCGCAGGTCTTCAACATTCTGAACACAATCATGACCTCCGCGCTGAATCTCGGCATCCAGAGCGCAGTGTCATAAAGGTCGAGGCCGCAAGGGAGAGAGGTGCGATGCGTGTCAATCCGTTCTACATTTCAAACCTGGTGAGTACTCTTGATGATACGCAGGCGACCGAGCAGCAACTGTCGGCGCAGGTTTCGAGCGGCGCGCGCTTCAGTTCGCTGGGCGAAGACCCGGTGGCAGCGGGGCGGAACGTGATGCTGCTGAACCAGATTCAGCGGGATGACTCCTTCACAGAGACCTCAGGCCTGGTGACGGGTCAACTCCAGGTAGCCGACTCGGCTCTGGGCGGTGTGGTGACACAACTGACGCAGGCGTTGTCGCTGGCCACGGCGGCAAACAATGGAACCATGAACGCGAGCGATGTCAAAGCGATCTCAAACCAGATCGCAGGAATTCTCAGCGAAGTGGAGTCTCTCGCCAATACGAGCTACCAGGGTCAGTACATCTTTGCGGGCGGACAGACATCGACGATTCCATTCTCGAGATCGACGGCCACCTCTCCCGGTGTGACGACATACAACGGCGACAGCGACATCAACTACCTTGTGACTCCCAACGGGCAGAAGATCCAGATGAACGTGCCCGGAGACGCCATCTTCACGTCGGGTGGAACGAACGGTGTGTTCGGGGCGCTGAATGCGCTTGTGGCAGACTACGCGGCTGGCTCTGTCAACCTCGCGCAGGCGTCCGCGGATACGGGGGCGCTGACCTCGGCACTGCAGACCATCTCGCGGCAGCGCGTGATCATCGACAACTCGATGACGCAGCTGACGGCAGCCTCGGCTGCGACAACCAGCGAGAAAACACAACTGACGTCTGCGCAGACTGACCTGATGCAAGCCGACATGGCGACGGTGGCGACACAGCTCGCGCTCGCCAAGACGCAGCAGACCGCGCTTGAATCGATCATCTCGCAACTCGGTTCAGGCAGCCTGTTTGACAAGTTGTAAGGAAAAAACAGAGGCCAGGGTTCAGGCATCCAGGATCAGCAGCCCGCGGTTTCCAGATTTGGCCTCGCAGCAGGGGGTCAGATGAATTGCGTGGGAGCAGGAAGGCACCTCCCGATTGAGACGAGCTTGCTATCCTCATGGTAAGGATCACGCCTTGTTTTCTGCGCTGCGATTCATCTGGAATGCGACCCGCGGGCATCGTCTGGCGCCCTGGCGGAGCGAATACATCCGCTGGCGAGTCGAGACCTATTCGGGCAAGCCTGCCGAGACGCTGACAGCTCGGGATATCTTGGGCTTCATGTGGGATCAGAAGTGGGAGCTACTCAGCTTTCTTTTCTGGACGGGACGCATGGAGCGCGAGGCACGCAAGCGCATCTGACAGGGAACTCTCCTTGACGATCCGCTCGAGCGCCGTGAGTGGGGTCGGCGCCATTTAAGATGAGCAGTGACTCCGGATGAGGATATTTCTCACAGGTGCGACAGGATTTGTTGGTCATCATGTGGCCAGGGCGCTGGCAGATGAAGGCGCCGAGCTGCGCATGCTCGTGCGCAAATCGAGCAAGCTCGACAATCTCGAGGGCATCGCCGGCGATACCTTCATTGGCGACCTCGCCGACCCGAAAACCTTCGCGCCGGCGCTGAGGGAATGCGACGCCGTAATGCATGTGGCGGCAGACTACCGGCTTTGGATTCGCGACTCCGACGCGATGTACCGGACCAACGTGGATGGCACGCGAGAATTGCTCAAGCTTGCTCGGGAGGCCGGGGTGCGGCGGGTGGTCTACACGTCCAGCGTGGCGACGATGGCGTTTCGCCAGGACGGGATCGTGGTGAATGAGGACACGCCGGTTTCTCTGGCCGACATGGTGGGACACTACAAGCGCTCGAAGTTCATGGCCGAACAGCAGGCGATCGCGGCGGCAGAGGATGGCCAGCAGGTGATTATCCTGAACCCGACCACGCCGATCGGTCCGAATGACACAAAGCCCACCCCCACCGGTCGCATCATCGTGGACTTTCTGAACCACAGTTTTCCGGCATACGTCGATACGGGCCTGAACCTTGTAGACGTAGCGGAGGTGGCCCGGACGCACGTGGCGGCGTTGCGTATGGGAACTCCCGGGCGTCGGTACATTCTGGGCGGAGAGAACCTGACGCTGAAACAGATTCTCGACAAGATGTCGGCGATCACCGGGATTCCTTCGCCAAAGGTGGAGATACCGTTCTCGATAGCGGCGACGTACGCGTTCTTTGAGGAGTGGATTACCGGGCGGATTCGCGGCAAGGAACCGCGCGCGACGCTTGAAGAGGTGCGCATGGGACGGAAGAAGATGTACGCGTCGTCGGCTCGTGCGCAGCAGGAGCTTGGCTTCCGGATCGTGCCGGTGTATCCGGCAATGCGGGCCGCAATCGAGTGGTTCCGGGCGAATGGGTACGCACCGCAGGGCAATCCATGACCCGTGTTGCAATCATTGCTGCCATGCCCGGAGAGCTGACATCGCTCGTGCGCGGCTGGCCGCACAGCACGCGAAACGGCGTGCAGTTCTGGGCGCAGCGCAACCAGGAAGAGGAGTGGATTGCTGCGTGTGCCGGGGCTGGGGTCGATGCCGCCATCAGGGCCTTTGCCGCCATTGAAGATGGTGGGCCGGTGGATCTGCTCTTTTCTGTGGGCTGGGCGGGGGCGCTGACGCCGGAGTGCGGTCCAGGAAGCGCCTACAATGTGGCGGGCGTGATCGACGTGCGGACCGGAGAGCGGCTGCTTTGCGACGCCGAGGCGGGGAAGCACTGGCTCGCCACCAGCCCAACGGTCGTCGATGAGGCCGAGAAGCGGCGCCTGGCCTCAACGTATCAAGCAAGCCTGGTGGATATGGAGGCTGTTGCCGTTGCGCGACTGGCAGCGATGCGCGCGATCCCCTTTTATTGCATCAAGGGGGTCAGTGATGGGTTCGATGAGAAACTCCCCGATCTGAACCGGTTTCTCGGGCGGGATGGTCGATTCAGAACGGCTCGGTTTGTTCTTTATGCACTGGTGAGGCCCTGGTACTGGCCCGCGCTCGTCCGGATGGGAGAGAATAGTAGAAAGGCTTCCCAAAACATTGCGAAGTCGCTCCTAGAGCTACTCGATGAGCGAGGTCCCAACGAGCAGAATGGCCACCCAAACAACCAAAGCTGAGAGCGCCATCGAGACAAAGATCCCCGGCACGATGCGCGCGGTTGTCTACCGGGGAATCAACGATATGCGGATTGAGACCGTGCCGGTCCCCAGGATCGGGCCGGGAGAGATTCTTGTAAAGATCGCCACATGTGGTGTTTGCGGCACAGACTTAAAGAAGATTCACACAGGCTCACACTCGGCGCCACGCATCTTCGGGCACGAGATGTCGGGGACCGTTGTGGCCGTGGGGCAGGGGGTGACGCGCTTCAAGGGCGGCGAGCGAGTGGTCGTGCACCATCACGTTCCGTGCGGCGAGTGCTACTACTGCCGTAAGGGGACGCCCGCGCAGTGCCCGCTCTATAAGAAGGTCGGTGCAACAGCAGGGTTTGAGCCTTCGGGCGGCGGCTTCGCGGAGTATATTCGCGTGATGGACTGGATCGCTTCCAGTCGTGGTGTTGTGCCGATTCCTGACGGCGTGCCGTTTGAGCAGGCGGCCTTTGTTGAGCCGGTGAATACGGTGCTGAAGGGCGTGAAGATGCTGAACCTGGCTGCTAATGACACGGTGCTCGTCATCGGACAGGGACCCATCGGCCTGATGCATGCGGTGCTGGCGAGCCACACTGGAGCGCGCGTGCTGACCTCGGACCTGTATGCCGAACGCCATGCCATTGCAGCGCGCTACGGGCTGTCGAACCCGATCGACGCAGGCAAAGAGAACGTGGTTGAGCGCGTTCTGGAGGAGACGGACGGCCGGGGCGCGGATGCAGTCATATTGGCGGTGGGCGGAAACGCCTTGATTAAAACAGCGATTGATTCGGCGCGTTGCGGCGGTAAGGTGATGCTCTTTGCCCAGACACAGCGCTCTGAAGCAACTTTTGACCCGGGCGTGGTTTGTATGGATGAGAAGACGTTGATGGGTTCTTATTCGTCCTCATTCGACCTTCTGGAAGAAGTCACCGGGCTGGTCTTTGACGGCTACCGCAGAGGATTTGACTTAACGCAGCTGATTTCCCATCGGTTTCCGCTCGAACAGGCAGTGGCGGCGATCGATGTGGCCTCGCATCCCAAGGCCGACTCGATGAAGATTATGATTGAGCCAGTCCTTGGTGCGGGGGCGGAGTAGAGGAGCCTGATGCCAGGCACGGTAAAGGATGTGATCAAGCGCGGCCGTTCTACGGTCGAGACTGCGATCGAGCATGGCCGCGCCACGGTTGAGACCGCAATCGAGCATGGCCGCGCCACGGTGGAAGACGCGCTCCATCATGGCCGCGCGACGGTCGAGAGCGCACTGCATCACGGGCGCGCGACGGTCGAGACGGCGATCCATCACGGCAAGGCCACCATGCAGGCTGCGATTTTGCACGGCCGCGAGGATATTCGCATCGAGAGCGTGCCGGTGCCAAAAGCTGCAGTCGGCGAGCTGATTTTGAGCGTTGGTGCGGCGTTGACCTGCGGAACGGATCTGAAGGTCTTTCGCCGCGGATATCACGCGCGCATGATTGTCCCCCCGGCGCTCTTCGGCCACGAACTTGCCGGTACGGTGGTCGAGGCCGGCAAGGGTGTCGAGGACTTTGCACCCGGCGACCGCGTGGTGGCGCTTAACTCTGCTCCTTGCGGCGCATGCTATTTCTGCGAGCGGGGACAGGAGAATCTCTGCGACGATCTTCTGTTCAACAACGGAGCTTACGCGGAGTTCATTCGCATCCCGGCAAGGATTGTCGCAAAAAACACGCTGCATGTTCCGGCCCATGTCCCTCTGGAGCACGCCGCGCTGACAGAGCCGCTTGCCTGTGCCGTGCACGGATTGGAGGATTCGCATCCTCATCCCGGCGCTACGGTGGCGGTGATCGGGGGCGGCCCGCTTGGACTGATGATCCTGCATGTCGCCGCTCTTGCGGGATGCGAAACCATTGCAATCGTTCGACACGACGGGCAGGTTGAGGCGGCAAAGCAACTGGGCGCTGCGCACGTGGTGCAGACGAGCAGCATTCGCAAGGCGATCAAAGACACGAGAGCGTTGACGCCGAATGATCGTGGTGTGGACGTTGCGATTGAGGCGGTGGGCGTTCCGGAGGCATGGGAAGAAGCTGTTGAGATGGTGCGCAAGGGCGGCACGGTGAATTTCTTCGGCGGATGTGCCGTGGGAACGCGCGTGACCCTGGATACGAACCGGATTCACTACAGCGACATCACGCTTCGCGCCACTTTCCATCACACGCCGGCCATCTGCCGCAAGGCGCTCGATCTGATCGCGGGTGGCCGGTTTCAGGCAGGCGCATTTATTACCGGGCACGCTCACCTTTACGAGCTGAACCGCGTCTTTGAGAAGCTGATGAACCGGAGCAGCGAGATCAAGACCGCGATCGTGCCCTGAGGCAAAGATGACGACGGCCACAGTTCATCCGGACAGCAACGAACTTGCGCGCGAGGACCTGCTCGCGAGGGCATGGGGGGCGCTGCCCGCCAGTTACCGGATTCCCGACTCGGCGCCCACGCTCGAGGAAGCCCGCGCATGGTGCCGAGAACTTGCGGAGTCACACTACGAGAACTTCCATGTGGCGTCTTGGTTTTTGCCTGAAGCGCTTCGGCCGCATTTTCATGCGATCTACGCCTATTGTCGGGTTTCGGACGACCTCGGCGACGAGGTCGGCGACACTGCCCAATCGCTGGCGCTGCTGGATCTTTGGGGACGCGAACTGGATGCGTGCTACGAGGGCCGGGCGCGGCATCCGGTATTTGTTGCGCTGGCTGAGACGATTCGCGCCTGTTCCATTCCGAAGGAGCCTTTCGCCGATCTGCTGACGGCATTTCGCCAAGACCAGGTGGTGACGCGGTACGCGACGAAGCAGGACGTGCTGGGCTATTGCCGCTACTCCGCGAATCCAGTGGGACGGCTCGTGCTGTACGTTTGTGGATATGCGGACGAGGAGCGTTTCCGGCTTTCTGACGCGACGTGTTCCGCGTTGCAACTCGCGAATTTCTGGCAGGATGTTCGCGTGGATTTCGCCAAGGGCCGCGTGTATCTGCCGCAGGAAGAGATGCGTCGTTTCGGCGTGAGCGATGAGACGATTGCACGCGGTGTGGCCACGCCTGAGTTTC
>Ga0335069_10007825_pt1 | contig 15379 bp, 15 predicted proteins | sample Lox_Sample_11_FD_206714 | JGI IMG/M metagenome (GOLD analysis project Ga0335069, IMG submission 206714) | Soil microbial communities from Loxahatchee National Wildlife Refuge, Florida, United States - Lox_Sample_1.1 | ecosystem: Environmental > Terrestrial > Soil > Wetlands | place: USA... | reverse complement strand
AGATGTCGCCGGCGTCCGGGCGCGTCGTGACCCCGGTCCGCTCCCAGCGCGTCGTCGCGACGACGGCGAGCACGAACGCCCAGATGCCGATCCAGACGTCACGACCGATGACCTTCATCAGCGTGAAGGCCTGCACCGCCGCATCCGGGGCGCCGTCGATCCCGGCCACGTGGCCCGCGTAGCCGGCGTAGGCCTGCGCCGCCGCGAGCCCGGCCGCGTCGGCGAACTCCGACGTCCCGATCCAGGCGCCGGCGACCCCGGTCGAGAGGCCGAGCGCCCGGGCGAACAGCGGCAACAGGAAGATCGTGGCGATCGCCCAGACGATCACGATCGAGATCGCGACCGACGTGTGCTCCTTGCGCGCGCCGACGGCGCCGGCAGTCGCGATCGCACCGGACACGCCGCAGACCGCACCGCCGGTGCCGAGCGTCGCCGCGAAGCGGCGGTCGAGATGGAGGCGGACGCCGGTCCAGTAGATGACGGCGAAGGTTGCGAGCGACACGATCGCCGCCTGCACGATCGCGACCGGGCCCGCCCACGCGATCAGGGCGAGCGGCACGCCCGCGCCGAGCAGCACGATGCCGACCTTGACGTAGAACTCGACCCGCAGCCCGGCGCCGGCCCACTTCGGTACGCCCACCGTGTTGGACACGAGCAGGCCGAGCACCAGCGCGACCAGCGGCGGCTCGAGGTTGTAGCGCGCCGCCTGGTCCCACTGGCCGAGCACGTACAACCCGAGGGCGACGGCGTAGATGGCAGCGAAGGAGCGCAGGAAATCGATGGTGCGAAAGCCGAGCGCGCGCACCCCGGCGCCGAGCAGGACGCTCCAGAGCACGAACAGCGCGAGGTAGCGGGTCGCGTTGGCGCCGAGCTGCGCCGCGGCTTCGCCCAGCGTGTGCCACTTCTGCGGCGCGACAGCCAGCCAGCCGATGCTGCCGCCGGCGCCGACCACGGTGATCGCGGCGAGCACCAGCCCGAGGCCGATCCAGATCGCGAGCCAGTCCTCCTGGCCGACCAGTGCGCGCGCCGTCGCGCGGCCACCCGCGGCTGCGAGCGGCAGGGGAAGACTCTCGATACGCTCGGACATGGCGCCTCCTGCAGGGACCGGCGGTGGGCCGTGCACCGGCACCGGGACCCGGCTGATCCACACGCCGGCGCATCGGAGCCCCGGCTCCGCGCAAGCCCGCTGCCGCCGGATGAGCGGGCAGTGTCTCCGGCGACGGCCCGCGGGCGAACTAACTTTTTGGAAGGGCGCTCTAACCGGCAGCCCGACCCCAGTCGGGGTATCGTCGCTGCGCGCCGCCGGCGCCAACGGAGCCACCGGCCTTGGACGATAGTTTCGATCTGCAGCGCTTCGTTGCCGCGCAGGACCGAGTCATCGACGCAGTGATGGCGGAGCTGCGCGCCGGGCGCAAGCGGAGCCACTGGATGTGGTTCGTGTTCCCGCAGCTGCGGGGCCTCGGCGCAAGCCCGATGGCCGTGCGATTCTCGATAGGCTCGCTGCCGGAGGCCGCCGCGTACGCCGCGCACCCGCTGCTGGGGCCGCGCTTGCGGGATTGCACCCGGCTGGTGCTGGCGGCCCCGCACGCGGCGATCGCGGAGATCTTCGCCGCCCCGGACGACCTCAAGTTCCACTCGTCGATGACGCTGTTCGCACGGGCCGCCGCGGACGAGCCGCTGTTCCCGAAGGCGCTCGCCCGGTTCTTCGGCGGCGTGCCGGATGCGAGGACCGAGGCCCTGCTACAGCAGCAATGAGGCCCGCCCGGGGCAGCCGCGCCACGCGGGCACGGAGCCGGGCCCGGCAGCGCTACGGCGCGAGCCGCTCGCGCCGCCAGCCGGCGCCGCCACCGTCGCGACGGTAGTGCAGCCGGTCGTGCAGGCGGGAAGGGCGCCCCTGCCAGAACTCGTAGCTGTCGGGCGCCACCCGGTAGCCACCCCAGTGCGCCGGCCGCGGCGGGTCGAGCGCGAAGCGCGCCGCATACTTCGCCGCGTGTGCGACCAGCACCGCGCGCGAGCTGATGACCTCGCTCTGCGGCGAGGCCCAGGCGCCGATGCGCGAGTCGAGCGGGCGCGAGCGGAAATACTGCTCCGATTCCGCGTCGCTGGTGCGGTCCGCGCGACCCTCGATCCGCACCACGCGCTCAAGCTCGGGCCAGTGGAACTGCAGCGCCACCCACGGATTGGCTTCGAGCTCGCGACCCTTGCGGCTGTGGTAGTTCGTGTACCAGACGAACCCCTGCTCGTCGCAGCCCTTGAGCAGCACGATGCGGGTGGATGGCCGTTGGTCGGCGCCGACGGTGGCGACCGTCATCGCAGTCGGATCCGGCAGCTCGGCGGCGATCGCCTGCTCGAGCCAGCGCCGGAACTGCTCGAGCGGATCGTGCGCGCAGTGCTGTTCGTCGAGCGCGTCGCGCTCGTAGGATCGGCGTAGTGCCGCGAGGCGGTCCATCTCGGCCCCCGGGGATGGCTTGGGCGCCATTGTACCGGGCGGCCGCGCGCCGGCCGGGTCCGTTCCGGCCCGCGGACGCCCCGGCGCGACGCGGCGCGCGGGGCCTCGGGCGAGGTCAGCGGTCGTGATCGGGCCGATCGTCGTCCTTGTGATTGCCCTCATGGCGGCCATGATCGTGGCCCTCGCCATGTTCGTGCTCGTGCTCGTGCTCGCGCTCGTGCTCCATGCGGCGGTGGTGCGGCACGTATTCGTTGTTGTACCACTCGTCGCGCACGAAGTAGACCGGGCGACCGCAGGCGTTGTACTCGCGGCAGTGCTTGCTCCAGTGCTTCTCGTGGCCCGGCGGCACGTGCAGATAGACCGGGGCGGCGTCGCGGTATTCGGGGACCCGCTCGATCACGACCGGCCGCGTGTACACGAGGGCGGGCGGCGGTGCGTTGCCGATCTCGATCTGGCCGAAGAAGCCAGGCTCGCCGACGGCGATGGAGACCGCGACGTCGCCCGCGAATGCCGGCGCGGCGAGCGCGGATGCGGCCAGTGCGGCGCTGAAGAGGAGGGTTCTCATGGGCTTGCTCTCAGTGATCTGCAGGCGACGCTATCGGGCCGCCGCTGAACGCCGCCTGAACCAGCTGCGCGGCGTCGCGGATTCTAGCGGCGCGGCCGCGCTGCATCACGGACGGCGCCGCAGACCTGTGACCAGCAGCACGATTCCGGCGCCCACCGCGATACCGCCCACCCAGCCGGGCACCGGATGCTCGCGCTGCATCCGCGCCTCGATGTCCCCGAGCTTCATCACGCGCTCCTCGCTCGTGTAGCTCGGTGGCCTGACGATCAGGAACAGTCCGACACCGACGAGCAGCGTTCCGACGATGGACATGATGCGCATGGCACCTCGCTTTGCAGTGACAGGGTCAGGAACGGGCCGGCACGCGGCGCGCGGCAGCCGATCCGAGTGTACCGATGCGACCGACGGCCTGCGGCAGGACCGCTGGTTGACGGCCGAACGCGCCTCAGCCCGGGCGGCGCGATCCGCTTGCGCGTGGCCGGATCGGGCCGCCGTGCCGGCCCCGGATGGCGCACGGGCCACGGCGCCGCGACGGCCACGGTTTCCCGCCCGCAACAGGCCGGTCCCGCCGAAACGCGGCACTGTCTTGGACGGTGGCGGTGATCTAGAGTCGGCTGCGGCCTTCGCCTCGCACGCCTCGTGCGCGGTGCAGGCGCCCGACCGGCTCGGGATCGAGGAGCACCGCCAAGATGGGGGACGTCGCCAGCCTCGTGACCGGCGCCCTGCGCCACAAGCTGACATCGCAAGGCGTCGGGTCGTTGACCCGCGTGGAATGGCAGCTGCTGCGAGTCAGCACCCTGCTGCGCGCGCTGGACGACCAGGCGCTCGAGCGGCTGCTCGGAGATGCGCCGCTGGCCGAGGTCAGCGGGATCGCCGACGGGCTCGATGCGATCGGCGCCGCGGACGCCTCGACGCTCGTGCACTACACGGTACGCGAGATTGGCGCGGCCAACGCGCCCGGGCTCGGGCCGCAGCGCGCACTCGCGATCCGCGAGATAGCGGCGCGACTGCGCGCCGAGCTCACGCCGATGCGGGCCGGCGTCGAGCAGCAGCTGCTCGACTTCGCGTTCCAGCAGCCTGAACTCATGCCGGCGGAGGCGTCGCCGGCGCCGACGCGGTCGGCGGCCGAGTAGCGGTCTGCCTCAGACGCGCGGGCGCGCCTCGGCGGCGAGCAGCCGCGCCCGCCGGGCCTCGTGCGTCGCGACGTGCAGGCTCGCGATGCGGAGCAGCGAGGGCGCATGCGCCGGCCGCGAGCTTCGGTGCAGAAGGTCGCCGAGCACGTGCTCACCCTCGGTCGGCCCGCCGCGCTCGACGTCGCGCAGCATCGATGCCGCGAAGCCCGAGCCCGGCGCGGTCAGCAGCGCGACGTTCCTGCGGCGTGACCCTTCGCGCATCGCGAAACCCTGCTCGCGCGCGATCGCGTCGCACTCGTCGAGCAGCGCGGTCGCAAGGTCGGCACCGCCGGCCGCGACGATGTCGCCGATCGTCCCGCGCATCAGGCAGGTGATCCCCGCGAGCGTCGCGATCAGCACCCACTTCTCCCACATCTCCTGCAGGATCGCATTGCTCGGGCGCGCCTCGAAGCGCGCGCCCGCGCATGCCGCCTCGATCGCGGCGACGCGCGCCGAGCGCGTGCCGTCGCGCTCGCCGAAGGAGATCAGGTGCGAATCATTGAGATGCTCGATGCGTCCACCCTCGCCGAGCGCCGCGGAAATCACGCACTGGCCGCCGAGCACGGCGCCGGCGCCGAAGCGCCGATCGAGCGCGTCGAGGTGCCGCATGCCGTTGAGCAGCGGCAGGATCGCGGTCGCCGCACCGACCGCGGGCGCGAAGGAGCCGATGGCATCGTCGAGGTCGTAGGCCTTGCAGCTGAGAAGCACGACGTCGTAGGGCCCGCGCAGCGACTTCGCCTCCACGGTCGGCGGTCGCGGCCGGTGGAAGTTGCCGGCGGCACTTCTGATCTCGAGCCCGTGGGCGGCGAGCTCGGCGGCGCGCCGCGCGCGGACGAGGAAGGTGACGTCCCGGCCGGCCTCGAGCAGCCGGCCGCCGAAGTAGCCGCCGATCGCACCGGCACCGACGATGAGTATCCGCATGGCGACGCTCCAGGACCCGGTTGCCGCCGGGTGCGGGCCGGGCGGGCCGACCGCCGGGCACGGGTCCCATACTATAGTCACGGTGCCGGGGCGGGCCGCCGGGATGCCCGTCTGCGCCACCCACCGACGATGGCACTGGAAAGACCGTATGTCGCGGCCCGCCGCCGCGCGCGATAACTGCAGCCCACTGCCGCAGGATGCGACCGCGACCGGCGCGGGTCGCGGCGCAGCAGCTGCCGGAGGAGCGCGATGAGCGCGATCAGCGCGGGCGCGGAGCGTGCGACCGACCTCTTTGACCCGGTGCAGCTCGGGCCGTACCGCCTTGCGAACCGCGTGGTGATGGCGCCGTTGACGCGCGCGCGTGCGGACGCGCAGGGCGTCCCCGGGCCGCTGATGGCACAGTACTACGCGCAACGGGCCTCGGCCGGCCTGATCGTCGCCGAGGCCACCGTGATCTCGCCGCAGGCCCGCGGCTACGCGTTCACCCCCGGCCTGCACAGCGCGGCGCAGGTCGCCGGCTGGCGGCAGGTGACCGATGCAGTCCACGCCCGCGCCGGCCGGGTGTTCAACCAGATCTGGCACGTGGGCCGCATCTCGCACCCGAAGCTGCAGCCGCGCGGCGCGCTGCCGGTGGCTCCGTCCGCGCTCCGCGCCAGGGCGAACGCCTTCACCGACGCGGGTTTCGAGCCGTGCGCGACGCCGCGCGCGCTCGAAACGGCGGAGATTCCAGGCATCGTCGCCGACTATCGCCGCGCGGCGCAGCACGCGCTCGATGCCGGCTTCGACGGCGTCGAGATCCACGCGGCCAACGGCTATCTGATCGAGCAATTCCTGCGTGACAGCACCAACCTGCGCACCGACGCCTACGGGGGCGGGCGCGTGCAGCGCGCGCGATTCCTGCTGGAGGTCGTCGAGGCCGTGGTCGGCGCCTGTGGCGGCGGGCGGGTCGGCGTCCGGCTATCGCCGCTCAGTCCCTCGAACGACGCTGCGCTCGACGCCGATCCGCCCGGCACCTACGGCTACGTCGTCGAGCGGCTGAACGACTTCGGCCTCGCGTACCTGCACATGATCGAAGGCGCGACGCAGGGCGCGCGCGAGGTGCCCGGCGGCTTTGACCTGCAGGTCCTGCGTCGTGCGTTCAAGGGCCTGTACGTCGCCAACAACGGCTACGACCTCGAGCTCGCGCTCGAGGCGCGGCGGGAGGGCCGCGCCGACCTGGTCTGCTTCGGGCGAGCATTCATCGCGAACCCGGACCTCGTCGAGCGACTGCGCAGCGGCGCCGCCCTCAACGTCCCGGACCGGACGACCTTCTATGCCGGCGGCGCCCCGGGCTACACCGACTATCCGACGCTCGGTTCGACGGCCGCACGCTGAGTCCGCCGCCATGGTGTGGCGCACGCACCACGAACGGCGTCGCAGGTCCTGCACCGCAACAGTGCGCCATGATGCGGTCGCGGGGTAAGATGCGCGCCCCAGGTCGGGTGCCGCATCGCCCGCACAGTCCCCGAGCCGCACCATGAGCAAGCGCACCGGTATCCCGTCTGCCGTCGTCGCCGGCATCGCGTTCGTCGCGATGACTCTGGCTGCGCCCGCCATCGCGCGCACCAGCGAGCCGCCCGCAGGGCAGCCGAAGCCGGCGCACGAAGGAGGCGAGACGTTCAAGGAGGACATGAAGGACGTCGGCCGGAGCGTCAACGAGACCGCGACGCACATCGGTCACGCGACGGCGCACGGCGTCCGCAAGGCCGCGAAGGCGACGGCGCACGGCGTCGAGAAGGCCGGGCACGCCGTCGAGCACGCCGCCGAAAAGACCGAAGCCAAGTTCAGCCATTCCGGCTCCTCGGCCAAGGGCCCGCGGCCGTAGGGCCCCGCGCCGCAGCACGCCACGGGCGCGCTGGACGCCTGCCGCCGCGGGCAGCACGATCGGCATTCCGTTAGCGTCGGCATGGACGGTGCCCCATGAAAGCCCTCATTTCAGTCCTTGGCGCCCTGCTGCTCGCCTCAGGCGCGCAGGCGGAGCAGCGGGCCGAAACGCAAGAGCAACCCCGCGCCACGCCGCGTGAATACGGCGGCGGCCACATCCCGTCGCACGGGCCGCCGGCGGTCCGCGCGCCGCACACCCCTGCGCCGCCGCACGAGACCCAGGCCGCGCCGAGCGGAGGCCGCGGCGGCGAGGCCCGGCCGGCGGAGCCTGGCCGCCCCAGCTACCGCGACCGTCCCGATCATCCGGAGGCACCGCACGTTCACTCGTACAACGACGAGTGGGTGGGTCACGGCTCAGGGCGCGGTGACGACCACTACCACCTCGACCACCCCTGGGAGCACGGGCGCTTCCCCGAAAGGATCGGCCCGCACCACGTCTGGCGCATTCACGGCGGCGGACGCGAACGCTTCGAGTTGGACGGCTGGTTCTTCTCGGTCGCGCCGTACGACTGGGGTTATTGCGGGGACTGGCTCTGGGACAGCGACGACGTGGTGCTCTACGCGGACCCCGATCACGTGGGCTGGTACCTGGCCTACAACGTCCGGCTCGGGACCTTCGTGCACGTGACCTTCCTCGGACGCTAGCCCGCCGCGGCGGGACGCTCGCCGGGCGCGATGCGCCTGATGGTTTTCCGAGGCTAGACGCCGGCCGGCCTGCGGCGCGACGCTGTGCTCCACCGGCGTCGGCCGCGCGGGTCCGGTGCGCAGCGCGCGCCGGACGCGCCGCCGGCTGCGGGGCACGTCCGCGAAGCGGAGGTCGTCATGCGGCATGTCATCGCGCTTGTGTCACTGCTCGGCCTGCTGATCGGCTGTGCACCCGATCCGCTGCACTCGGCCGCGGAGTTTCGCCTGCCGACCGGGAACCCTGACGCCGGACGACGCACCTTCGTCGAGTTGCGCTGCTACGTCTGCCATCAGGTGAAGGGGGTCGACGCCCGCTTCGAAGGCACGCCGGCGGCGAGCGTGGAGCTCGGCGGCAAGGTCTCGCGCGTGAAGAGCTACGCCGAGCTCGTGACCTCGATCATCAACCCGACCCACAAGATTCCCGCGGACCGCGCCGGCCGCGACGCGGCGCCGGCGGGCGAGTCGCTGATGGCGCTGGCGGGCCTCAACGACGTGATGACGGTGACGCAGCTCGTCGACCTCGTGGCGTTCCTGCAGCCGCAGTACAAGGTGGAGCCGCCGAAGGTGGACCCCTATACCTACCGCTACCACTACTACTATCACTGAGCTCCCGGCGGCCGGAGCAGGCAGCTCGTCGCGGCGACTCGGTCCGCGCCGACGGCCGGGCTCGGCGCACGACGACGCCCGCGGCCGGCAGACTGCGTGCGCGCCGCCGCTCAGCGTGGCAGCGGCTGGTAGGCGAGGATGACGCTGCCGGACTTGAACGACCGCGCCGACAGCAGCTTCAGCGAGTGGCGCCGCGTGATGGCGTCGAGCACCGTGCGGCCCTTGCCGAGCAGGACCGGCGTCACGATCAGGCGCAGCTCGTCGAGCAGTCCCTGCTCGAGGAAGGCCGCCGCGAGGCTGCTGCCACCGACCCACAGCAGCCCGCCGCCGCGCCCGCGCTTCAGGCGCGCGGTCTCCTCGGCGGGCGAGCCGACGGCCAGCGTCGACTGCTGCCAGTCGACGGCCTTGAGCGTCCGCGAGAACACGAGCTTCGGCGTCTGGTTCATCAGGTCCTTGACGACCGGATGGTTGCCCTCGGCGGTCGGCCAGTAGCCGGCCATCAGCTCGTAGGTGTGGCGCCCCATGATCAGCGTGCGGCTGGCGCGCAGCGTTTCGATGGCGTAGGCGTTGAACTCCTCGTCGACCAGGTGCCAGTCGAGCTGGTGCTCCGGGCCTTCGAAGAAGCCGTCGAGCGACACCGACAGCTGGCAGATGACTTTCTTCACGCCGCATCCTCTTCGCCGCGAGCCGCCGGCCGCTCGGGCGCGGGGCCGCCGACTCCGGCTTCAGTCGCGATACGAGCGGTCCTGCGCGTCGAGCAACTGCTTCAGATCGCGAAAGTGCGCGAACGCCGCATCCCGGTACGCATCCCACGAGCGCGCCGTCCGCTCGGCGAGTTCGTCGGGCATCACGTTGAGCGGCTGGCCCGTCGCGTAGGCGAGCACGAGCGTCTTCGCGGCCCGCTCGAGGAAGTACAGGTCCTCGAAGGCCTCGGCGACCGTCGCCGCGGTGACCAGCAGGCCGTGGTTGCCCATGATCATGTGGCGGTGGGGCCCGAGCGCGGCGGCCAGCCGCTCGCCCTCGGCGCGCTCGTCGGCGATGCCGCCGAACTCAAGGTCGATCGCCAGCCGGTTGTAGAACCGCGCGGTGTTCTGGTCGATCGGCTTCAGCGTCGGATCGGCGAGGGCGGCGAGCGCCGTGCCGTACGGCGGGTGCACGTGCAGCACGCAGCGCGCGCGCGGCAGCGCCGCGTGCAGGCGCCCGTGGATGCACCAGGCGGACGGGTCCGGCGCGTCCGGGCGGGTCATGGTCTGCTCGTCGTCGCTGTCGAGCAGCAGCAGGTCGCTGGCGCGCATCAGGCCGAAGTGCTTCCAGCGCGGGTTCATCAGGAAGCGCTTGCCATCGGCGGAGACGGCGACGCTGAAGTGGTTGCCGACCGACTCGTGCCAGTCCATCCGCGCCGCGAGGCGAAATGCCGCCGCCAGCTCGACGCGCAGCGTCGCGACGTCCGGCTCGCGCAGGCCGCCAGGCCGCAGGTCCGTGACCGTGCTCATCGTCCTGCCCCCTCAGGCGCGCGGCGGCCGCGCCGTTACTACACCTCGACCCTGACCTCGCCGCGCTCGACCTTGACCCTGTAGGTCTTGAGCGCCTGCTCGCTGCGCACGACGTTGAGCAGCTGGATGCCAGGCGGAAAATTGGCCCAGTCGAGCACCTCGCCGGTCCGCACGTCAAAGCGCGCGTGATGGAACGGGCACTGCACCTTGCAGCCGTCGAGGATCTTGCCCCGGGCGAGCGGTGCAAACAGGTGCGTGCAGCTCGCCTGGGTCGCGTAGAAGCCGTCCTCGAGGTGGTAAACGACGAGCTTCGTGTCGCCGACCGTGAACGCCTTCATCCGGCCGGTGGCGAGCTCGTCGACCTTGCAGACCGTGTGCATCGTCATGGGCGTGCCCCCGGGGCGGTTCGGTCGCGGCGCGGCGGCGACGGTGCGTGATTATGGCGCGCCGCGCGCGTCGAATCTAACCGATTGATTGCTGGACGGTTTCAAGATCGCCGGCGGCCGCGCCGCGAAACCGCTGCCGGACCGGCTGGCGCCGGGCGGAGCCACCGGCCCGATCCGCTAGAGTAGGCCGCCAGCCCGCGGCGTCACTCCGGTACTTCCGAGGTTCATCATGGGTCCGACCGCAACACCGCCCAACCGGGCGCGTCGCCGGCTGAGGTCGCTCGCCGCGCTCGCGGCCCTCGGCCTCGCGGCGGCGGCGCCGGGCGCCGAGCCGCCGCACGTTGCGCCCGGCGAGGAGCTGATCAGCGCCGTCGCCGGCGGCGCCGTGCAGCCGCCGGAGCACGCACCGCCACGCCGGGCCGGCGAGGGCGCCGGCCCGTTCAAGCGCCTCGTGATCCGCGGCGCAACGCTGATCGACGGCACCGGCGCACCGCCCGTCGGGCCGGTCGACATCGTCATCGAGAACGACCGCATCGCGCGCATCGCGAGCGTCGGCTACCCGCGGGTCCCGATCCGCGAGAAGGACCGCCCGGACAAGGGCGACTACGAGATCGACGCGAGCGGCATGTACGTGCTGCCCGGCTTCATCAACGCGCACGCGCACATCGCCTACGCCGCGCAGGGCAAGGTCGGCGAGGTGCCGCCGGCGGAATACGTCTACAAGCTGTGGCTCGGGCACGGCATCACGACGGTGCGCGAGGCCGGGTCCTTCAACGGCCTGAAGTGGACGCTGGACGAGCGCCGGCGCAGCGCCGCGCACGAGATCGTCGCGCCGCGCATCGCGGCCTACGCGGGCTTTCCGGTGGACGTCGAGGTGCCGGGGGGCGTCAAGACCCCGGACGAGGCGCGTCGCTGGGTCGATGCGATCGCCGACGCCGGCGCCGACGGCATCAAGTTCCTCGGCTCGCCGCCAGCGATCATGCAAGCGGCGCTCGCCGAGGCGAAGCTCAGGCACCTGCGCAGCGCCTGCCACCACGCCCAGCTCGCGGTGTCGCGGATGAACGTGCTCGACACCTCCGGCTGGGGCCTGACGAGCATGGAGCACTGGTACGGGCTGCCGGAGGCGCTGTTCACGGACCGGCGCGTGCAGGATTACCCGGCCGGCTACAACTACAACGACGAGTCGCACCGCTTCGGCGAGGCCGGCCGCCTGTGGGCGCAGGCCGCGCCGCGGGGCAGCGAGCGCTGGAACGCGGTGATCCAGACGCTGGTGGGACGCGACTTCACGATCGTGCCGACCTTCACGATCTACGAGGCGAGCCGCGATCTGATGCGCGAGGCGCGTGCCGAGTGGCACGACGAGTACACATTGCCGACGCTGCTGCGCTGGTACGCGCCGAACCGCGAGGCGCACGGCGCCTACTGGTTCGGCTGGACGACCGCCGACGAGATCGCCTGGAAGAAGAACTACGCGATCTGGATGTCATTCATCAACGACTACAAGAACGCCGGCGGCCGCGTCGCGGTCGGCGACGACGCCGGCTTCATCTACAAGCTGTTCGGCTTCGCGTGGGTGCGCGAGCTTGAGCTGCTGCAGGAGGCGGGCTTCCATCCGCTCGAGGTGGTGCGCTCGGCGACGCTGTCGGGCGCGGAACTGCTCGGCATGGCCGACCGCATCGGCTCGGTCGAGGCCGGCAAGGTCGCCGACCTCGTGATCGTGCCCGAGAACCCGCTCGCGAACTTCAAGGTGCTGTACGGCACGGGCGCGCTGCGCCTCGACGACGCGACGCGCAAGCCGGTGCGGGTCGGCGGCGTGCGCTACACGATCCACGACGGCATCGTCTACGACGCCCCGGCGCTGCTCGCGGACGTGCGCCGCATCGTCGCGGACGCGAAAGCGCGCGAAGCCGCCGCGGCGCACTGAGGCGCGCGGCGGCCGCGTCAGTCGCGGCAGGCGGCGGTCACCACGCGCCGCCTGCGAACCAGTCGTCCTCGCCGCCGGCGCCGATCGGCATGCCCGGCGGCGGCGCGACGTGGCCTGCGTCGCGCTCGAGCAGCGTCTTCAGCCGCTCCCCGCCGGGGTCGAGCAGTACGTCCGCGTAGAAGCGCGCCTGGGCGCGGTCCTCGGCGTCACCGTGCGGCGCCGCCCGCAGCTGCCGGCCGAGATCGACCAGCGCGGCGTGGACGACCGCGGCGGCCGTCGCCGACAGCGACCTGTCGGCGAGCACTGCGGCGAGCTGCGCGACGAGGCGTGCCCGGACTGCGCGGCGCAGTGCGGCGGCATGGCCGCCGCGCGCGCCATCGTCGGCGAACACCGTGCCGACGGTCGAGGCCAGCAGCTCCGGCAGGCCGAGGCCCGGGGCATCGCCGCCACCCTGGCCGAGCACGCGGTTGAGGCGCGACGGCTCGAGCAGGTCGTGGAACACGATGTCGGCCGCCGCGGACGCCGCGGTGTCGAGACGAAACGCCGGGGTGCGCGTGTCGCCGAACACCTCGATCTCGTACTGCCGGTCGCGCGGGTTCGCGGCACCGGCCGACAGCAGGTTGACGAGCGCATCCGGAATATCGAGCACCGGCGGCGCGAGCGTGCCGAGCAAGGCGCGCAGCGCCCGCCGCTGCTCGTCGGCCGGCACCGGGACCGACGCCGCCAGGGCGTCACCGTTGACGGCGTAGTTGAACTCGGCGCCGCCGATCTGCTTCGCGACCGCGTCGATCTCGTAGCGGTGGAACAGGTAGACCGGCACGATGACGCGCCGCAGGTCGGCAAGCGGTGCGCCCGGCGGCAGGTTGCCGGGACCGAAGCGGCGCAGCGCCAGGCGGCGCACCTCGAGCACGTGGCCGAGCTCGGCCACCGGGTCGGCGCCGTCGTCCCAGAGCGCGCCGCGCGCGTTCGAGGAGCCCGTCGGGCGTGCGTCCTCGTCCGCGACGTAGCGCTGGCCGCGGGCGTAGCCTTCGCGGACGATGGTCTCGAGCGCCGCCGCCTGGTCCTGGCCCGGCGGCGCCTGGTCGTAGAGCCAGCGGATCGCGAAGCGATCCCAGCTGCCGATGCCGACCTTGTAGGCGTCAGAGAAGTCGAGCCGGCCGTCGCGGATCAGGACCCGCGGCGCCGGGTAGTCCATGACCGAGGCCCGGTCGTCGTAGGTGCTGCCGGCGAAGTTGTGCTCCAGGCCGAGCGCATGGCCGGTCTCGTGCACGGCGAGCTGGCGGAGCCGCGCGAGCGAGACCTCCACCGGATCGTCCGGAGCACCCGTCCCGGTGCGCCCGGCACCGGCGAGGCCCTCGAAGATCATCCGGTCCTGGCGCACGCGCAGCGAGCCGAGCAGTACCGCACCCTTGACGATCTCGCCGGTGCGCGGATCGATCACGCCCATGCCGTAGGACCAGCCGCGGGTCTGGCGGTGCACCCAGTTGACGACGTTGTAGCGCGCATCGAGCGGGCTGGCACCCTCGGGCAGGACCTCGACGCGAAAGGCGTCGACGAAGCCCGCCGCCGCGAACGCCTCCGACCACCAGCGCGCACCCTCGACGAGCGCCGAGCGCACCGGCTCCGGTGCCGCACGGTCGACGTAGAAGACGATCGGCTTGATGACCGGCGAGCGCGCGGCCGCCGGGTCGGTCTTCTCGAGCCGGAACCGGTGCGCCAGCCGGTAGACCGACGGTGCGCCGAGCGGAGTCGCGAAATCGGAGACGATGCTCGCGATCGTGCCGACGCGCGGGTCCGCCAGGCGCGGCACGAAGCCGGGTTCCGGCAGCTTGATCAGCGAGTGATGCGCGATGAACGTCACGAGGTGCGGGTCGGGCGCAATCGCCCGCACTTCCGGGCCGGGCTTGTCGGCGGCGAAGGTCTGGTGCGCTTCGAACTCGAGGTTCTCCGGAAATGCGCGCGTCGCGCCGACGTCGGCGTAGCTGAGTCCGGCGTCGAGCCGGAATTCGCCCTGCTTGGACGCCGCGAGCGCTTCGGTCACGCCGATCGCGTCGCGGGTCAGGAAGCTCGACAGGTCGACGAGCACGCTGCCGTCGCCGCCCTCCGCGAGCACGGCCCCGGACCAGATCAGCGACGGTGCGAACGACTCGCGGACCGCGGCCCGCTCGGCTGCGCCGCCACGCTCGGCGCGGAACGTCGAGTTCTCGAGCTCGGCGTAGATGCTGCGGCCGGCGCGACGGAACGCGATCAGCTGCGTCTCGCCGGCCGCCGAGCGGTCGAGGCCGACCGGCGCCGAGCCGAGGCCGGTGCGCAGGTACACCTGGTAGAGGAATCGTCCGAACTCGCCGTCGGCCCCCACCGGACGCAGCTCGACCAGCACGCGGTTGCCGCGGCGGTCGAGGAAGACCCTGAGCAGGCCGTGCACGCTCTCGAGGCCCGCGACGACCTCGGCGATCGGGCGCGGACCGGCCGTGTCGCGGCCGGCCTCGGCCGCCGCCGGCGCGCGAACCGGGGCGCTGAGCGCGGTCGCGGCCAGCACCGTGGCCAGCACCACCGCGCCAGCCGGGAGTGCGAGCACCGCTCGGACGTTGGACTGCCACATATCGGTCTGCATCCCCCAAGGCCGTGGGTCGAGGTGGCCGCCTGGTCGCGCCGGACCGCCACCCACGGTGGCGCCGGTCGCGCCGCAGGGGTCCGGTGTGACATAACGACGGTTCCGGCGTGCGCCGACGTCGGCGTTTGCCAAAAGTGCGTCGCGGTTCAGCGACCGGCGTCACCCTACCATTTGGCGCGATTCGACAGAATCGACACCGAGCGTGCTTTTCATGGCAGGCAGGGATTGGACCCAGACAGCAAAGAGCGGGGCAGCGGGGACCTCTGGGACCTGACGATCGAGGACCTGTTCTCGACGTCGGACGCGGCTGCGTCCGAGCTGGACGCGGCAGTGCCGGGGCGCTTCGCGATCGACCTGTGCGACTCGGACGAGCCCACGACCGAGCTCGCGCCGAGCCTGCGCGATTTCGAGCTGCTGCACGCGTACCACGTGACCGACTGGAAGGACGGGCAGCTCGTCTTTCGCCTGCGGCTCGGGCCGATCGACTCGGAGCTCGAGGCGGAGGCGATTCTCTCCATCGTCGTTCGCGATTACCCGGCGGCCGCTGTGCTGCCGATGGGGGACGACGACGAGCGCATGATCGCCGACGTCGCGGCCTCCGAACCGCCACGCGACCCTCGACCGAAGGCCACCGCAGCGGCC
>Ga0335069_10007824_pt1 | contig 15380 bp, 17 predicted proteins | sample Lox_Sample_11_FD_206714 | JGI IMG/M metagenome (GOLD analysis project Ga0335069, IMG submission 206714) | Soil microbial communities from Loxahatchee National Wildlife Refuge, Florida, United States - Lox_Sample_1.1 | ecosystem: Environmental > Terrestrial > Soil > Wetlands | place: USA... | reverse complement strand
GAGGGACTCCAGGTGCTCCTGGACGTCACCCAGTCGCCATCATGCGAAGGACATATGTCGCATCGGCCGCGTCGTCGCCCTCATATAAGTTTGAGCTCGCCGCACCCGAAGACGCCTTACGGCCAACGGCGCCATCGCGCCCTCGCCTCCCCCATCAAAGGCGGGGTTTCTGATTTGGCCAGAAGCTGCCCCGGCAATGTTTCTGTCGACGCCGCATGCCCGGACTCCTCGGAACTGCCTGACTCGGCTCACCGCGCTATCTGAATGCGGTCCGCTCGCTGGGCGCTTCAGCCATCGGGCCTTCCACGTGCGGAATGCCCGTATAGCCGAATCAACGGCCGTCAAGTAGCGTCTGCCGAAACGGACGTAGCGTACTGGCAAGGACCGGGATGTCCACAGCCAAAAGAGCTGACGCGGGGCAGGCGCGCCAGCGGCTCGAAGCGCCATTCAAGCTCGGCGACCGCGTCGCCGCAAACGGGCTCGTTGGAACGATCGTCGCGGATATCGACACCGGAGAGTACGCGCCCGCGGTGAGAGGCGGCGGCTGGAGTCTGCTGACGTCCGGCGTGTTGGTTCGCTGGGACGATGCGACGATTACGCACCTTCTCGAACCCAGCATCACGTTGCGCGCCTTTCGGGAATCGTGATCGATCCGAGAGAGGAATTGACGCTGACTCCGGTATCAGGCGCAGCACTGGCCTGAATTCGAGGGTCCAGCAAGCCGACGTGCAGGTCGTTCCTGGCTGATCCATTCACCACCGTAAACCAGGCGGGCGACACGGTAGCGTCGGCGATGCTCGTGATCGGGTTCGTCAAGTCCACCCCGATAGTATGGCCTGTCAGAGCGCCGACAATCGCGTGGGGACGGCGGGGCGACCCTCGTCAGTCGCGCGCCACTTCGAATACTTCTACTGGTCGTTCCGATACCCCGGCACCCACGACTCGGTGGGTCTCCAGCGTCTTCCACAACGTCTGAGGCGCCGCCCCACTCTCCGCGACAATTGCCACGCACGCGTCGACGACAGCCGCATCGAAGATCTTCGCGCGCCCGCTCGACAATTCGAGCAGGGCGGTGTCTGCGGAGAGAGCCGCCCGGTATGGTCGGTGGGTCGACATCGACTCGAAGACATCAGCGACGGCAATGATTCGAGCCTCGAGACAGATAGCGTCTCCCCGGAGGCCCCGGGGGTAGCCCGAACCGTCGAGGCGCTCGTGGTGCTGGGCCACCATGTCGATGATCGGCCACGGGAAGGTGACATCCTTGAGCACATCGACGCCCGCCAGTACGTGAGTCTTCACGAGCGCAAATTCCTCCGGTCCAAGGCGGCCGGGGCGCGTGAGAATGTCCACAGGGATGGCCAGCTTCCCGACATCGTGCACAAGTGCCCCGAGGTAGATGCCCTCCATGCAGTCGCCGCCCAGTCCAAGCCTGCCGGCAATCGCCTGAGAAAGGTCCGCGACTCTCCGCTGGTGGCCCGCAGTGTACGGGTCGCGCTTGTCAATCGTTGCAGCAATGGCGCTGATCGTCTGCGTCAATGCCTGATGCAGACCATCCTTTGCGCGGCGTGCTTCCGTGATGTCAGTGACAATGCCCTCAAGGTAGATGCCGGCGCCATCGGCGATCTTGCGGACGAACACATGGTCCTCGACCCAAAGCATCCGGCCGTCGGCGGTCCTGGCACGGTACTGCTGGGTGAATTCCCGATGCCCCTGTGTAAGATGACGCGTCAGATCGGCGAGCACGCGCTCTCGATCACCCTCATGGACGATGTCCGCGAACCCCACCGCGCCTGACAAGAGTCGCTCCGGTGAGTAGCCGAAGTGGGCCACGTTGCCGGACACGTATTCGATGGGGAAGCCATCCTCCAGGCGAGCCCGATAGAGGACGATCGAGCTCTGCTCAATGATGGTCTTCGCCGTGGCGAGCTCTTCGCTCAGCGCACTCTGCGCGGTCGCATCAATGACGACGCCGATGCTGCCGCCGAAATTTCCGCCGCCTCCGTAGAGCGGTAGCGGCAGAATCTGGGTCCGCAGGGTGGTGCCGTCGGCGCGGCACCAATTCAATTGGTAAGGATCAGTGCAGCCGCTGCGGCGCGCCGGCCACTCGGCGGCAAACGCGGCGCGGCCTGATTCGGCCAGGAGATGTGCGATCGGCGAGCCGGAGATCTCGCTACTGGGCCGTTGAAGCAAGCGCGCGAACGCCGAGTTGCAGAACCGAATGCGTGCGTTGGCGTCGAGAATGACGACGCCATCCGTCATCCGTTCTGCGAGGATCGCCAGTGAAAGCTCATCGGCCGCGTTAACTTCCGCCACGTCCATTCCGTGGACTTGCCGAAGCATGTTCAATTCCTTCGCTTGCAATGAAGCGGAGTGGACGGAGAGCGACAGTCAGGCCGCGGCTTCCGCCTTAGTAAGAGAGAGTGTCAATTTCCGTATCGACCTCCAAGCGTAGAAGTTGGGCCAAGTAGTTCCGAGGCCGGTCAAGAATGTGAGGTTCATCACACAATGATTCCCGAGAGGCGTGCCTGGCGACGGCACCCAGTGGCCGAATTCGCGAACTCTAAAGCCGGCGGCCATTCAGATGCCGCCAATCAGTGCAGCGCGCGCGATCGGGCGGCACCTCGGAGCGGCGGACGTCGAGTGTGGTGGCCGCCCTCCACGTAGCAATCCGCATGAACTACCGATCGAAGCGGATCGTAACCACGGCCAGATCGTTACATTGGCGGTCGCACGCTTCGCCGCCCTGGGTGCGCATCTCCGGGTAGCCGGCGGACTGGACTCCCCGTGGCACGAAGTTCTCAAAGCCGCAAAGGAGCCACTAATCCGAACTGGCGTATGTCACCGCGGCTGAGTTGCGGCCTATGGCTTTGAGCCGCTGAAGGATTCGCCTCGGCTTGCGTTCAACGCCAAGAGTCCTGTTGCCAGCTCTGCGGTGCAGCACCATGGGAAAATGGCTGTCGTCAATTGGCGTCGGGTGCGACGTCCGTGCGAAGGGGCTTTGACTTCTTGTGGGTGCGTTTGCGCGGTTGGCGACCAATTTGCGTGTCACGCGACTCGGCCTTCAATTTCAACAGTCACGTGAACGAGCTCCTCATGAATTGATAGGCGCTCGCGCACGTCAGCGGGAGTAGCGTCGACACCGGTCAGGCTCACAATGCAGGCGTACTTGCCTTTGCCGACGCGCCACACGTGAAGATCGCGCAAGACCGCAGCCCCTGGAAGCGTGCTGAGGACCTCGTGGACCTCCTGCACGACCGGCGAGTCCATTTCGGCATCCAGGAGCACGCGCCCCGAGGTGCGCATCAGGCCCCAGGCCCATGAGCCCACCAGAGCAGTCCCGGCGAGGCCCATGACCGGGTCGAGCCACAGGATGCCGAGGTACTTGCCACTCACGAGCGCGATGATGGCAAGAACCGACGTCGCCGCATCCGCGACCACATGGACGTACGCCGAGCGCAAATTGAGGTCATGGTGGTGGCCGTGGACCGCTTCGGTGTGATCGTGATGTCCATGGCCGTCGTCGTGGCCGCCGATTGACAACAACCACGCGGAGACGACATTGACGAGTAGGCCCACCGCGGCAATCGGAATCGCCTCGTCAAAATGGATCGGCGCGGGATGTACCAAGCGCGTGATCGATTCAAGCCCCATGTAACCCGCGACTCCCATCAGGAAGACAGCGCTCGTATAGCCGCCGAGCACTTCGATCTTCCACGTCCCGAACGCGAAGCGTCGATCACCAGCAAACCTGCGGGACAGTGCGTACGCGCCCGCGGAGACGCCGAGGGCGAGCGCATGCGAACTCATGTGCCAGCCGTCGGCCAGAAGCGCCATCGAATTCAGCAAGGTTCCGGCGATGATCTCGACGACCATCATCACCGCCGTCAGCCACATCACCTGCCGGGTGCGCCGCTCGGCGAGCGGATTGCGGACGTCGAAGACGTGGTCGTGGTCTGGCTCGGCGAACATTGGTGCGCTCTGCAAGATTGGCAGTATACTGGGGTGCAGTATACGACGGCGGACGCATCATGGCGCATACGATCAGAGACAAGCGACAGCTGCTGACGCGTGCTCGTCGCCTGAAAGGCCAGGCGGAGGCGATCGAGCGCGCTTTGGTGACCGAGCGCGACTGCAGCGAAGTTCTACAGCAGCTTGCCGCCATCCGCGGTGCAGCAAACGCGCTGATGGCGACAGTGCTGGAAGGTCATGTGAAAGAACATCTCGGCGGGCTGCAGTCCAGAGATGCCAAGACGCTGCTATCGATCGTCCGGAGCTACCTCAGGTGATGGCATTCGGCGGGTTACCTGGATCGGGCACCGCACCCGTCTGCGGGCGGCCCCGTGAGCGCGCGAATTCCCTGGCGGCTGCGGGTACCCAGCCGCTCGCGTTAGTGTCTGGCTGGTCGAGCGTTGTCGGAAGCCCGGAGTAGAGCCCGCTGGGGACCCGGCGGCCCGGAAAGCACCGGCATGCGCTCCTGCTAGCGATCTTCTGGATCGCGCAGGTGCAGGGACGGTGGACGCGGTCGGCGACCTCGGTAGCCCCGCTGGCGTATCCGATCGCGCCATCGTTCCACACAGCTTCCTGTGTCTTGAGTGTGCCGCGGTTTCCCAGGCGGGTGCGGCGCCTGTCCTCTCGCTCCCGACGATCCTTCTGGCGGCACCCACCGATGGCCTGGTCGAGACGACCGCCGCGGCCGTCATTGCGACGAACCCGCTTGCCGCCTACCGCTCCAGGGCCCCGCCACTGTCTCCGATCTGATCGAGATTGACCGGCCCGCGGTAGTTCCACGGTGTCGATTCTTTCAGCTTTCGCTCGGAGTTCGCCATGTCCCGCATTTCCGCCTCAGTGCCGGCTGCCGCGATTGCTATCGCGTCGTCCGCATGTGTTGATGTTGCCTGTGCAGATCCGCCGACCGGCGATTCCGCCGGCCCCGTCGGGCCGCTGCGCGGAATCTTCGCGGGACTGTCTCTTGCGCTCTGAGCCAACGGCGCCGCCCAGGCAGCGGTGCCACCCGGTCGGCGGCCTCGGGCGGAAATCATAGCAACCGGCGGTATTGCCCGAGGCGAGGCAGGCGGCGGGCTCAGGCCGCGACGCACCCAGCTTCCTACCAGCGGCCTGGTTCCGCCCCGGCCCGGGCTGGCGGAACGTGGTCGCCCTGGCTGCCGATCGTGCTTGATTATGCCCGGTGTCGAAATGAGGTCCGGCCTTGCGGGCCGGGCCTACCCTCTTGACCCCAGGGCGAGGCGGCGAAAATCGACTAAACTGACGTGGCTGACTAAGATCCCATAGCCTCATGCTTCGCGTCCATAACCGTCACCGTCCGAACGGCTTGTTCGCCGGCATCCTGCTGGTCGCGCTCGCGTTTCGGGCTATCGTGCCGGTCGGGTTCATGCCGGCCAGCGGACAGCTGTTTGCGCTCGAGATCTGTCGCGACCAGGTGCAGCTCGCGTCACATCAGACGCACGATCACGCTGGCACGCATTCGCACTTTGACCGATGCCCGTTTGGAAGCGCCCCGGGCGCCGGGCCGATTTCTCAATTCGCAGGTGTTGTTCCAAACCAGCTGCCGGCGGCGATTCCGGTCGTTGCCTTCGATGAGCTGCGGCTCACCGTACGGCCGGATCGCGCACACCGATCTCGCGCGCCTCCCGATCTCGCCTGAATTGAGCTTCCGTCGCTGACTACGCCGATGGTTGAGCCACCTGCGTGGATCGGCCCCTCAACTCATTGCGAAATGCGTCCGCCTCGCGGACGCGGGAGCCATCAATGAATAATTCAGCCAGACGCAGCGCCCTCGCGGGCGTGCTGCTGTCCATTGTCCCCGCTTCAACCTGGGCCTGCGCCACTTGCGGTTGCACGTTGAGTGCCGACGCCGCGATGGGCTATTCGGCGATCGCTGGCTGGCGATTCAGCTATGCGTACGACTATATCCAGCAGGACACCCTGCGGAGCGGCACGCGAGCGGCGGCGGGTGTACCCGACGGCAACGAGCTCGAGCACGACACGCTGAGTCGTTACCTGACGGCCGGCGTAAGCTACTCGCCGAACTCCTCGTGGAATCTGGACCTGCGCGTGCCGTACGTGATCCGAACCCACTCAACCTACGGAACCTTCGACTCGACTCAGCCGCTCCCGGACCTGAGTAGTTCGCGCAGTTCGAGCCTGGGCGATATCAGAGTCATTGGCAGCTACCAGGGCCTGCTGCCCACGCACAATCTTGGCTTGCAACTCGGGCTAAAGCTCCCGACGGGCCAGTATGGAACGAGCGTCAACTTCTCGAGTGGCCCCAACGCGGGCACGCCACTCGACGCAAGCCTGCAGCCTGGGACGGGCAGCACGGACGTGATTGTCGGTGCCTATTACTACCAGGCCGTCAGCCAGGACTTCGATGTTTTCGGGAACGGCCAGTTCCAGAGCGCTGTCAAGCACCGCCAGGATCAGCCGGGCAATGATTTTCGCCCGGGAAACTCCGTGACATTGAGCGTCGGCCTGAGATACGAGGGCAGCCCGCAGTGGGTCCCACAGCTGCAGCTCAATCTGTTGCACCGAAGTGCAGATCAGGGCGCCCTCGCCGACACACCCGACACCGCCGGCACCGTGGCGTATGTCAGCCCCGGTTTGACGGCGCGACTGGCGGGCCACCTGCACGCTTATGCCTTCGTGCAAGTGCCCGTCTACAGCAACCTCTCCGGTTACCAGCTGTTCCCCCGGCGAACATTCAGCGTCGGCGCGACCTATGCGTTCTGAAGGACGGTCAGTCGTGATTCGGCCGACGCGCCACGCAACGCGGCGTGTTGCAGGCGCGTTAGCGCTAATCGGCTGCAGCGCGCTCTGCGGCTCGGTCGCGTACGCCACTTCGTTGCACATTGGAGCGCCAGCGCCAACCGCTACGCTCGTGACGCTGGACGGCCAGCGCATCTCCACGTCCGAATTGCGTGGCAAGGTCGTGATCCTTACGTTCTGGGCGACCTGGTGCGTCCCCTGTCGCGAGGAGCTGCCGCTCCTTTCCGCCTATGCAAAGGCGCACGCATCACAAGGTCTCGTCGTGCTCGGATTCAGTCTCGATGAGCCGGACAGTGCACGGGAAGTGAGAGAGGTCGCGAGATCCTATTCTTTCCCGGTAGGATTTCTGGCGAAGTCGAACGCCGCCGGGTATGGACGAATCTGGCGCATGCCTGCCAACTTTACGATCGACCGCGATGGCCGACTGGTCGACAACGCGTGGAAGGATAAGCAATCCAGCTGGACGCAGGAACGACTCGAGACGATCGTGGGGCCACTGCTTCAGCCCCGGCGATGACGCGCACTCGGTCATGGCAGCGATACCTGCATGCCTAGGCATCTTGTGATGCCGCTCGCCGTGATCGCGTCCGGCCGCGCTCGCCCGTACTGGCTGGCCATGGTCGTCTTGCCCGCGTTTGCGCTGCGTGCGTTCATTCCGGCGGGCTTCATGCCCGCGGCATCCGGTCTCGAGTTCTGCTGGGGCGGAGTCTCGACGCCGATGATGGCCACGGCAGGCCACGCGCACGGCCACCATCACGACGGCCCCGCTGCGCCGTCAGGTTCGACGAGCCATGGAGACGGGTGCGTATTCGCTGGCAGTGCAGCGGGCTTCGCGCCGCCGTCGGCACGTCCGGTCGTCGCGGCACCTCCGAGCGCAACCCGTCAATTAGAGCTTACGGCCTCCCCGCTGACCTCTTTCTCTACGATTGTTCGCGCGCAGTCGCCGCGCGGCCCACCCGCACTTTCCTGACGAACGAAGAGTCCGTGTCCCCGAGGGGTCACGTCACATTCGGCGCCGCTGCAAAGCGGCGCCTGCCAGGAGCTTTCACCGTGGGCCTCAACAGTCCGTTTCCGGTACTGCACCACTTCATCACATCGGGCGGTACGATCGATGTTGGTCGGATCGATATTCTCGACTGCGCTGCGGTCGCATCCGACGCCCTAACCGTGTGGGTTGCCCTCAGCCGGCGACCGGGCGAGACGCTGACCGAGCTTCTCACGCGACTCAACGACACTCTCGAGCAATGCCTCGCGAACGGCGAGTGTGTCGACGAGCTGCACCGCGAACATCACTGAAGGCCCCCCCGACGAGCGACATGCCAATGGACCGATGGCGGGAGTTACTGCAGGGAGCGTGGACGCCAACCTGCGGAATTCGCAGCGGCGCAGCGGGTCGGGTCCATTCAGCAGGTGCCCGCCTGCCCCCTTCGGCTTTGACCCAGAGCGGAGCACGGTGCGCGGCCAATCGCAACAACGGAGCAATCACGCGGCCAGCCGGCCCGGAATCTGCGGAATCCGCGCGAATTTCCGTTGTCCGGGCGGCGGGGGCAATATCAACAATCTCGGCGCAGCCAGCTGAGCTGCTGTTCCCGGCGGGAGTCAGGTTTGGTGAACACGCGCGATATCGACAGGACTTTCGGCGGCTCGGTTCCTGAGCTGTACGACACCTGGTTAGTGCCGTTGATCTTCCAGCCATACGCGGTCGATCTCGCGCGACGGGCGGCGTCGCGACTGCCGAAGCGCGTCCTGGAGGTCGCAGCCGGCACCGGCGTTGTGACGCGCGCGATGGCCACGGCGTTATCGGACGACGCGACGATCGTTGCCACGGACCTCAACAGGCCAATGTTGGATCGTGCGTCGGCACTGCCAATCGCTCGATCCGTCGACTGGCGCAAGGCCGACGCGCTACGGCTACCATTCGACGACGGGGCCTTCGACATCGTCGTGTGCCAGTTCGGCGTCATGTTTTTCCCCGACAAGCCGCTGGCATTTTCGGAAGCGCTTCGTGTTCTGGCGCCGGGCGGTGCGTTTCTGTTCAATGTCTGGGATCGCATTGAGGAGAATGAATTCGCGGACGTCGTGACGACGGCGCTAAGCGGACTCTTTCCCTCGGACCCTCCGCGCTTTCTTGCGCGCACGCCCCACGGTTACAGTGATCGCGAGACGATCGAGCGAGATCTAAGGCGCGGTGGCTTCACCCGCTCGGCGACATTCGAGACTCTTGCCGCACGAAGTCGCGCACCGTCTCCGCTGCATCCGGCGATCGCGTATTGCCAGGGGACGCCCCTGCGAAATGAGATTGAGGCGCGAAGCTCTGATGAGCTTGCGACAGCCACCCGCATATGCGCGGATGCTATTGCCAGTCGATTTGGACCGGGGCCGGTTGAGGGCAAAATCCAGGCACACGTCGTCGTGGCTGAGCTCTGATCGCACGATCATGATTCGAGGCCACTGGCGCCGGATTCGTGCCGCCACGCCTCTACCACGTTGACGTGCAATTGCGGACCAGCACAGCTAATACGAACGATTTCCGCGTCGTCTACCACATCATCATCGCCGGCGGCGAGGCGGTGAACCTCGCCTAGCGCGGACTGCAGTAACGGCGAAAGGGGGCTTCGGGCTCCCTATCCATTCGAGCCGGACGTCAGCACTTGGTCGACCGAGCGCTCATCAAGCGCCGCTGCAGACTGCCGTTCGGTGATGCTACGGGCGGCGCGCGCAGCGCTCGCCATGTCGATCTTGCCGTTGAAGTTCGCACCGTCAGCGATCGAAACGCGCGGAGCCAGAAGGTTACCCTGCACCTTCGCGGTCTGGCGGATGCTGATTGACTCGAGCGCATAGAGGTCGCCTTCGACCGTGCCCTCAACAACAATCGTTCGTGCGCGCGAGTCGCCCTTGACCACGCCGTCCGTGCCGATCGTCAGGTTCTGCGTGTGATGGATGGACCCGTCGATCCGACCCTGAAGAACGAAGTCCTCCTCAGCGTGCAGTTCGCCCTTGAATCGCAGCGTCGCACCAAATACCGACGCGGCGGGTTTCGGCGCCTCGGCGGGCTTGGCCTCGGCGCGCGGCGCCGGTGGTGCAGCGTGCGGCTGTGGCTTCACGTCGAATTCGGAAAGTCTGGAGTCGAGCGCGGCACGCGAGGAGGTGCGCGCGTCAAGATTGGCATTGCTCATTGCAGTGTCCCCTGAAGAAGTCGACTTGAACCAGCTCATTGAGCGATCCCCGCGCAAATCAAGCAGCGCTCGGCGAGCGGCGCGCACTCGCCGCGTCGGCCGGGAGTGAAGCCTTCGCGGCCTTTCCGCCGGTCATATCGACGTTGCCGTTGAAGGTCGCACCCTGAAGGATCGTCACGGACGGCGCGGTGATGTTGCCGGTCATGTGGGCTGTCTCCTTCACGGAGACCGCCTTCTGGGCGCGAACGTCACCCTCCATCTTGCCCTCGACGATGACAAGCTGCGCCTCGACGCTCGCCCGCACCGTGCCCTCGGGACCAATCGTCAGTCGCTGCGTGTGGGTGATCGAGCCCTCGATCGTGCCCTGGATCACAAGGTCTTCTTCGGCTGACAACTCGCCCTTGAACTTAATCGTGGGACCCAGAATCGAGGTCCGATCCTTCACCGTATCGTACGGGTTGCTCATGGATGAGGCTCCGGCGGGGATACCGCGGTTAGGACGAATCGCGGACGGGACAGGTCAATGCTACGCACGACGTTCGCTGCGACTGTGGCACGCGCGTCACAGAATGAACGGCGGTCACATGAACGACACGCGTCGACGAGGGCGATCGGCTGCAGCGTGAGTCCGGTGCGACGAAATGACGCGATGACGCCTCGCATCGAGTGATTGACGCATGCCGAAGCGGCGCTCCGTCAACACCGAGCGGGTGTCTGATGCAGTGCGCTGTCGTCGCGCAGCGACAGTGCAGCGCGTCATGGGCAGTTCACAGACCACCGCCCGAACCGGCGGCGCTGCTTGCGACTCAAACGATCAAGGTGGCTAGCGCCCTGCGCGCTTGCGGAACTGTCGTCTCATTGCCAGTCGCTGACAAGCCGAGGCGCGGGTCCGGCCGAGCGCATGAGCCAATTCTGCGCCCGTGATGCCGCGCGCGCGCGGCGCGGAACGCTTCCTCTCGTAGGACTCTGTGCAGAGACTACCGTGGTGTGATGGTTTGCGGGGCCAGGAACAGGCCGCTTGCGAGTGACTGGGACTGGCACGACACGCGCCGCCCGGCGCGCCTGTTGAGCGGAATTACAAACCCGCGGGCGTCGCTCCTCGAGCGCACCTTACGCCGTTGAAGCCCAACCCGGGCACGCTCTTGAGCCGCACGGACTGCAAGCGGGTGATTGAGCGAAAATCGGTGCGCGCGGGCCGGTCGCTCAAGCTACGGCAAGTGGCAGCGCAATCTAGAAAAGCGCGTTTTGAGGTGAATTGCCGTCAGCCTCGCGGACGATCGACAGCGATTCAGGAAGGGCAACGATCGGAGTCGCACCAACCTGCGCGATGATGCGACGCACAAACACTCCGGTAGCCAACGGCCTGAACGGCGTGCGTCGGTCGCAATCCAGCGGCGGCAGCTCCGTCGCTGCTGACGTTGCAGTTCGATGGCGAGGCGACAGGACGATACGACCCTCTCAGCGGCATCGTCAGTAACTGGTGCCGGCAGGCGAGAGGTCGATCAGGGCTCACTCGTTCTGAGCCGTTGCTTCCGAGGAGAACCGACCGGCTCACCACCTGCCCGCGAACGAAACTCTACGGCGATATCCGGCGGCCGGGAAGGATCGGTAGCACCGAATCTCGTGACGCGATGATCAATTCCAAAAGATGCCAAGGTTATGACCGCGCCACTGGGAATGGTTCGCGTTGGCGCGCGCAGCCCGTCGGCGGCGAATCAGCAGGAGCGCCGTTCCTTGTTCTGCTCGAACGAGACCAGAGCCACCTCAACGCCCTCGAGCTCCACGGCTTGAAGCCAGGCAGCTTGCGCCGGTCGCCGTCGCCTTGACGCGCTCGAGCTCCGCGTGCGCCTGAGCGTGCACCCACTTCAGTCCAATACGAACCTTCGAAGTAGATTTCGGCTGCTTGTCATCGGTCACGATTGTTCTCGTTAGATACTCGGGTGACAAAACGTAGGGCATTTCGCTGCGGATGCAGATCGTCGCTCAAGGGGACGTCATCAACCCAACTGATGGGCCGACCCCACGTATCGAACGATGATCTCCGAGGCGTTCTGAGTCGCGATGCGGCTTGGAATTCGCGCCAGGGTCAACACGGGATCAATGAAATAGAACCTGCCCTACTGAACAGATCCCATTCCAGCTACTCAGATGGCTGGTACGCTGCAAGTGCGGCCAACGCCGCGTCGGGCAGCTCGGAGCCGTAGAAGCGTCTCGCCCAGGCGAGGAGACGCTCGGTTGGCGATGAACCTGCCGGCAACGACGATTTGACAATCGCCCGCGCAGTCTCGAACAGCGATGACGCCGCCAGCTAACGCCCCTCGGCCGTCATCTCATGATGTCGGGCCGAAACGGTCGCGGCCACTGCTGGGAGGGTATCGCTCGCTTTAGTGCCTCGTTGATGATCTCCAGTACGCCAAGCTGGCGAGCCCATTGATGGAGGTAATCAAGATCTTGCGATCCAGCCATCAGTAAACGTACATCGCGTTGTGGCGGTTGGGGAACGGCGTGGCACGCATCGACTTCAGCGATGATGCAGCACGTCTGGGGCTCGCGACGCCTCGCGCTCGTCTCGTCATTCGCGAAAATCCCGCGTCCGGCACACCTTTGGCGTAAGCGACGCCCGCTGTCGCGATCAATTTGCCGCTCAACCTCCTGGCGTGGACGGATGGCGACAGTTGCACCCGGGTTGCCTACAATGAACCCGACGACCGCCGGGTTCGCCAAGGATTGCCCTTGGAACTCAAGCCCCACGTCGCCGCGGCCGGGGCACTGGCAAGCGCGACAGCCGCCGACCGGTGATTCACGCCGCTCGTCGCCCGCGACACTTGCTATTCGGGGATTCGCAACAGGACTCGCGCTCGGGCCAGGAGTACCGATATGGAGGCGTCCATCGACCACGTGCCTTATCGGGTCGGTCACTGGCTGCCGTCCGACCAGGCGTTTCTGACCAAATGGCTGGAAGCCATGATCCAGAAGACGTTGTCGGAGCAGAAGGCCCTGCATCCCGCGATCGCGGACTTCAAGGAGCTCATCGAGCGCGATCCCGAGATCTTCATGCTGTTCAGCCAGATGTTCGAACAGGTGCCGAAACGGCCGCCGTACAACAAGGATCCGACCGGTAAGCCGCAGGTGCGGGACTACGGCCACATGCTGCAGCTCCTGAACACGATCATGACCCACGCGCCGGATTTCGATCAGACCGGGCTCGTTGGCTGTCCCATCAACACGATCTTCGACTGGTCGATGGGTACCGTGGCCGGAATGGCCGCATTCCTGAATGAGCGCGTGAATGCTCAGCTGAAGATCGTTCTGAATGCGTGGGGGCGGTTTCTCGCCTCGAGCGATTCCACGTATGTGCTCAACGAGCATCCCCACAAGGGCTGGTTTGGTGCGGATGCAATGAAGGCGATGCCGAACTTCGAGCGGGAATTCGTCTGCGATCCGAATGCGCCGCACTGGGGATTTCGCTCATGGGATGCCTTCTTCACGCGGGAATTTCGCGCCGGAGTTCGCCCGGTCGCAGACCCGGACGACAAGAGCATCATCGTGAATGCCTGCGAATCGGCGCCCTATCGCATCGCGCGACGCGTCAAGTACCACGATCGATTCTGGATCAAGTCCCAGCCCTACTCGATTGCGCACATGCTCGCGAACGACAGCCTTGCACCTCTGTTCAGCGGCGCAACCGTCTATCAGGCATACCTGAGCCCGGTCAGTTACCACCGTTGGCACAGCCCGGTGAGCGGGACCGTCGTCAAGGCCTACGTCAAGGACGGCACCTACTACGCTGAGGCGCTGTCGGAAGGCTTCGACCCGGCGGGGCCAAACGACTCGCAGTCTTTCATCACTGAGGTCGCCACGCGGGCGCTCATGTTCATTGAAGCCGACAACCCGGATATCGGACTCATGTGTGTCCTCGCGGTCGGGATGTCGGAAGTCTCGACATGCCAGATCACCGTCTACGAAGGCCAGCACGTCTCGAAGGGGGACCAGCTGGGCATGTTCCACTTCGGCGGCTCGACCCATTGCCTGATCTTCCGGCCGGACGTCACCCTGCAGTTCGACCATCACGCACAGCAGCCGGGACTTCACGCGAAGAACATCCACGTGAATGCGAGGATCGCGAGAGTCGTGAAGTAGTCCGCGGCCGACTCGCCCAGCCGTAGGAGACCGGCCTCATTTTCTCGACGGGCGCCCCGCAAGGGGGTATGCGTCAGCTGTCAAGGATACTCAGGTGCGAGTACGCAATGCGAGCTGCCACTGCTTCACGGTAAAGTCGAGAGCCCCGGCTTGGTCGTACGCTGCATCGGTCTCGCGATCGATCGACGTGCCAGCGCGAAGCTCCAGTCGCCCGTCCGTCTCCGCGCCAGATCCTACGATCGACATCCCATACCGGCGGGCCATGGCCACCGCTGGCGCGTTTTCAGAGAGGCAGTGCATCACGAGAATCGTGATCCCTCGCGCCCGCGCATAGGTCGCTGCACGGTCCAGCAGCGCCGTCCCCAGACCGCGGCGGCGATATCTGGGAAGCACGGAGAGCCCTACTTCAAGGCCATCTGCGGAGGCAGAGAATTGTCCGATGGCTACAATTAACAGGTCGTGATTCACGATTCCGAACATCGGTTCGTTCCGTGCTTCGACGGAATCGAGATACGCTACGAGCATTTCGGGGCGCACCGTCTCCCCAAATCGCAAGCGCAGGTCCCGCGGTCCGAGCGCAGCGAAATGCGCCTCGATCGCGGTGCGATCGCGAGAGAACTGCAGCGGTACGATCGCCATCGTTGCCTTCCTGACGAGGCGGGCGGACCTTCTGCCCGGGCACCGGTAGCGCGAATCGTAGCGCAGCGCGGACGATCCACCGTCAGAGGTATCCCGTAACTGGCACGTCGGCCACGCCCGGTCTGTATGCAAATTGCCCGCTTGCGGCCGATGCGAACCACCTGCGTCCGGCTCGACATCAGGGCGCGGCTGGGACCTCATATCCATCGCCGTACCCTGGCTCTGTATGCAACGTACGGAACACCGAAGGCTTCCTTAAGCTTGCGTTCCTCCGGAGTGATGAACCGGACGGTGATGACCCGCAAGAAGAGCGGGACGACAATCCACGGCAACCAGCTCCCCAGCCCAATCGCGACGCCGGTCAGCACGAGCGTCATGCCGAGGTACATCGGGTTTCGCGTAATGCGGAACGGACCGTTCAGGATCAGCACAACCGATGGATCGAACGGCTTCACACTGGTTCCCGCGCGCTCAAAGAGGTGATCCGCCCAGATGTTCAGTATCAGGCCGGCCGCAATTGGTAGTGCTCCGGTCAGTCGCCATAAACCCGTGAATATCTGCCCGCCCGGGACAACGACGTGCAACGCCGTCATTAGTAGAATGGCGATTAACAGGATGACCGGTGGCAACAACCCCGTGACC
>Ga0335069_10007823_pt1 | contig 15381 bp, 14 predicted proteins | sample Lox_Sample_11_FD_206714 | JGI IMG/M metagenome (GOLD analysis project Ga0335069, IMG submission 206714) | Soil microbial communities from Loxahatchee National Wildlife Refuge, Florida, United States - Lox_Sample_1.1 | ecosystem: Environmental > Terrestrial > Soil > Wetlands | place: USA... | reverse complement strand
CTCTCGCAAGCCGCTCGGACCGATCAAATTACTGTCAAGTCGGGAGCCGCCGACCAAGCGCAGCTTGTCGTCCCGATTAAGGCTTGAGCGAGGAACACGTACGTGAGCTGCTCAATTCTGGGTTACGAAGCCTGTTCGACGTGACGCATGCGAAGAAACGTCCACCCACGTGCCCGAGGTGCCGACGTCCGGTTTCTTGAGGTAGTGTCAATGAGACGCCGTCGTCGACGAATTCGGCAGTTCAGGATCGACGACGGTCCCCTGGATCGTCACCGCCGGTAGCCGGATCGCGTTCGCGTGCACGCACCCCATGAACCCGCAGCCGATGAACCCGATCCGCAGCCGCGGGCGAGTTCCGGCCTCAGCGGCGGACGAAGAACTGGCCATACAGGTACGCCGACGCGAGCGAGATCGCCAGCACGACGACGAACACCACGGCGACCACGATGGCCCCGCGCACCAGTGCGCGCATCGGCACGCGCGGCTGCGCGAACGGCAGCAGGTTGTTGACGAGGCCGGCGACGACGACCAGCCCGCAGCCGATGCCGTACAGCGCCAGGCTGAACGGCTGGAAGATCATCACGAGCGCCAGGACGCCGAGGCCGATGATGGCGAACTCGGCACGCAGCGCGCGCACCGACCCCATCCCCGTCTCTGGCTGCACGGGCACGGCGGCGAACGCCTCCCCGAGGTCGGCGGCGTCGCCGGTGGGCGGTGCCGCGGCCGGCCCGGCCGCCGCGTCGGCCGCATCACGTGGGGTCTGCATCGGTGTCGACTCCGTCATCCGCGGACGGCCCGCCCGTCCGGACCGAAAACGTGCGTCTGCGCGACGTCGGCCTTCAGGTGCAGCGTCTCGCCGACCTGCACGCGCTGCTCGCGCGGCACGACGACGCGGATGTCGAGGCCGGAAACGGTCCTCGCGTGGATCAGCGTCTCCGCCCCCATCGGCTCGATCAGTTCGACGCGGCCCGGGAAAGTCTCCGGCGTCGCCGCCGGGCTCGACGCGATCGCACGCGGCCGGATCCCGATCGTGACCTTGCCGGGAGCGAGCCGCTGTACCGCCGGGTCCACCTTCAGCCGGACGCGATCGCCCTGGGCGTCGAAGGCGCCGCGCCCGTCGGCGAATCCCAGGTAGTCGGCGTCGAGCAGGTTCATCTGCGGCGTGCCGATGAAGCTCGCGACGAAGACGTTCGCCGGGGCCGCGAAGACCTCGTGCGGGGACGCGATCTGCTCGATGATCCCGTCGCGCATCACGGCGATCCGGTCGGCCATCGTCAGGGCCTCGAGCTGGTCGTGCGTGACGATCACGGTGGCCTTCGACAGCCCGGTCAGCACCGCCTTGATCTGGCCGCGCATCGACTGCCGGAGCTCGACATCGAGCCGGCTCAGCGGCTCGTCGAACAGGAAGCAGTTCGGGTCACGGACGACGGCCCGCGCGACCGCGACGCGCTGCTTCTCGCCCTCGGAGAGTTGCGACGGGGTGCGGTCGAGCACGTCGTTCAGGTGCAACAACTGCGCGACCTTCGCGACCCGCGCGTCGGCGTCGGCCGCGCCCAGTCCCTCGTAGTGCAGCGGAAAGCGGATGTTGTCGCGCACCGACATCGCCGGGTACAGCGCGTAGAACTGGAAGACCATCGCGACGTCGCGCTGCTCCGGTTTCAGGTCGTTCATCCGCCGTCCGGCGATGACGACGTCGCCGGCGGTCGGCCGCTCCAGGCCCGCGATCATCCGCAGCGTGGTCGTCTTGCCGCATCCCGAGGGCCCGAGGAGGCAGACGACCTCCCCGGCGCCGACCGAGAGGTCGACGTCGCGCACCGCGGTGAAGCGGCCGAAGCGTTTGGTGACGCGCTGGAGCTGGATCGTCGACATCGTCGCCCCGGCTAGCGTCGGATCGTCCCGAACGTGACGCCCCGCAGCAGCTGGTTCTGCAGCGCGAAGGTCACGACGATCACCGGCACGAGGAACAGCGTCTCGATCGCCGCCAGCAGGCCCCAGCGCACGCCGATGTCCCCGCCGATCGTCTGCGCCATCGCCACCGGCACCGTGCGCGTCTCGACCCCGGTCAGCAGCAGCGCGAACAGGAACTCGTTCCAGGTCAGGATCAGGCCGAACACCGCGGTCGCGGCGAGCCCGGCGAGGACCTGTGGCAGGCAGATCCGGAAGAAGACGCGCGTGTCCGAGGATCCGTCCATGCGTGCCGCGTCCTCGACGTCGGGCGACAGCTCGTCGAAAAAGCTTTTCATCATCCAGATCGTGAACGGCAGGTTGAAGGTCGCGTACAGCGCGATGATCCCGGCGTAGGTGCCGGCGAGCCCGCTGACGCGGAACATCAGGAAGATCGGGATGATCACGACGATCGCCGGCAGCATCCGCGTCGTCAGGATGATGAACAGGTAGGTGTCGTTGCCCTTCAGCGGGTAGCGCGAGAAGCCGAAGGCCGCGAGGGTGCCGACGACGAGCGCGATCGCGACGCTGACGACGGCGCTCAGGATCGAGTTGAAGAAGTACAGCGCGAAGCCGGTGTCCTGGACCTGGCCCTGCAGCGAGTAGGCGCGGTTGAAGACCTGCCGGAAGTTGTCGAGCGTCGGCGTGAACAGGAACTTCGCCGGCACCGCGAGCACGTCGTCGTAGGACTTGAACGCGGTCAGGATGATCCACAGCACCGGGAAGAAGTAGACGAGGCTGAGCGCCCCGGCGAACGCCGTGCGCCCCCAGCCGGCATCGCCGACGCCCGACGCCGCCCGGAACCCCAGCCGGTCGAGCCAGGATTCAGCGGCGGCGCCGTCGGACTGCGGATCTGTCGTGGCAGGGAGCACCTTAGGCCTCCTGGCCGCGGCGGTTCGCGAAGTACAGGTACAGGTTGGTCAGCACGATGACGGTGAACAGCAGGATGTAGGAAAGGGCGGTGGATTCGCTGGTCTTCACGTACTGGAACGCGAGCCGGTAGACATAGACCGCGATCGTCTCCGTCGAGGTCCCCGGGCCGCCCTCGGTCAGCAGGAAGACGACGTCGAAGAGCTTGAACGCCTCGATGGTCCGGAACAGCACCGCGAGCAGCAGCAGCCCGCGGATGTAGGGCAGCGTGATCGACCAGAGCTGGCGCCAGGCCGGCGCACGGTCGATCGCGGCCGCCTCGTAGAGGTACTTCGGCACGCTGACGAGGCCGGCGAGGATCAGCAGCATCACGAACGGGGCCCACATCCAGGCGTCGGCGAAGATGATCCCGGCGCGCGCGCCCCAGACGGACTTCATCAGGACGTACGGCTCGCCGGTGAACAGCCGCACGAACTGGCTCAGCAGGCCGAGGCTCGGCTCGTAGTAGTAGCGGAAGAACGCGCCGACGGCGACGAACGACAGCATCATCGGCGTCAGCACGAGGATCAGGAGGTAGCGGCGCAGCGGGAACTGCTTCGCGAACAGCAGCGCCATCAGGAAGCCGGCGACCATCTGCAGGCTCACCGTCAAGACGACCATCAGCGCCGTCGTCTGCAGCCGGTCCCAGACGACCGGATCCGTGACGATCCGTTCGTAGTTGCTCAGTCCGACGAACACCGGCACCGCCATCCGGTTCGCGCGGTAGCTGAAGAACGACAGCCCGAACGACCACAGCAGCGGGAAGATGTTCATGACGAACAGCAGCGCCAGCGCCGGCGCGACCAGCAGCCCGCCGCGGTACCGGCCCCAGGCGTTGACGACCGCGGAGCCCGCGAACGCGGCCCCGAGCGCGCCGGCGACCCAGAACGATGCGGAGGGCGGAAGCGTCGCGATCGCGGCGGCGCTGCCCCCGACGAACAGCAGCAGCGCGAGCCGCCAGTTGCCCCAGCGCAGCACGCGCCGGGCCGGGGGCGCCGCCGCCCCGGGAGAGTCCACTGCCGATGCCATCGGGTTCCTTGCGGGCGAAGCGCCCGCCGCGGCCGGTCACGCGGCGCGGCGGCGGGTTGGCCGGCGCCGCGACTATTTGATGCGGCCGGCGTCCTTCAGCAGCTTCTCCTGGAAGTTCGCGATGTTGTCCATCGTCGTCTTCGCGTTCTGCTGCCCCGTGATCGCCTTCGTGAACTCCTCCTGCTGCTCGGTGAGGAGCTCGAAGAACTCGGGGATGTGCCAGAAGTCGCGCTGCCAGTCGAGGCTCGCGGCCCAGGTCCGGTTCCAGGGCCGGAACGACACGTAGCTCGGGTCGGTGTAGACGGACCGCAGCGCGCTCTGCCCGCCGGCCTTCGCGAAGGCGATCTGCGTCGGCTTCGACAGCCACCACTTGCAGAAGTCGAGCGCCTCCTTGGTCTGGATATCGGTGTTCCAGGTCATCAGGACGAACGGCTGCCCGCCGATCACCGACCACTTCACCACCCCCTTCGGCGTCTTCAGCCCGGGGATCTGCGCGAACGCGACCTTGTCGGCGACCTTCGAGGTCTCCTTGTTGATCGAGCTCTCGGCGAAGCCGATCCACTCGAGGTTGATCGCGACCTTGCCCTCGCGGAAGAGCTCGTCGGTCTTGAAGATGTCGAGCCCGCCGGTCTTCGCGATCGGCGGCATGTACTTGACGAACGACAGCAGGTGCTCGAACGACTCCACCGCGACCCGCGAATTGACGACGCCCACGGCGTGCGCGCTCGGCTGCTTCGTCTCGTCCCAGATGTCGCCGCCGTGCTGCCAGAGGAACTCGTAGGCCGAGGTCGTGAAGAAGTCGTAGCCCTTGCCGACCTGGAACTCGATCCCGTAGAAGTCGTCGTCGGCCGGCTTGCCGGCCAGCGGCTCGCCCTTCTTCCGCTGGAAGAACTCGCCGATGTCGCGGAAGTTGTCCCAGGTGATGTTGTCCATCTCCTCGGGCGAGCACGGAAGCTTGTACTTGTACTTCGCCTGGAAGTTCTTCTGCTCCGTCGCGTCGCAGAAGAGGTCCTTGCGGTAGTAGGAGACGACGAGGTCCGGCATCTGCGGGAACCCGTAGAGCTTGTCGGACTTGTACGGGTAGGTCGAGTACGAGTCCTTGACCGCCGGATGCAGGTCCTTGAAGACCGCCTGCAGCCCCGGATCGGCCGCGACGTACTTGTCGATGTTCAGGTAGTACCCGCCCTCGATGAACGCGCCGAGCCACTGGCTGTCGGACACGGCCATGTTGTACTTCTTCTCCCCGGAGGTCAGCGAGGCGTTCAGCCGGGTGTAGTAGTCCGGCCACGGGATGAAGTCGAGTTCCAGCTTCACGTTGTTGCCGGACGCTGCCTTGTACTGCTTGTCGAACAGGTCCTTCATGATGTGCGTCGGCGGCCAGTCCGGCACGGCCATCCGCAGGGTCACGTCGGCCGCGCGCGCGGGCAACTGCGCCCCGAGCGCCACCAGGAGCGCCGCGGCCGCTCCGAGCGCCCCGGTCGGTTTCGTCAGCCTGATCATCCTTGGTTCCTCCCTTGTCGTCGTTCCATCGCCATCTCACGATCGCCGGCTGATCGCCGACCCGTCGTGTCGTCGAAACAGGTGCAGCCGCGCCGGCTCGATCTCGATCGGCAGCGCGTCGCCGGGCCGCAGCACGGACGCGCGCGCCTCGGGCAGCAGGATCCGGATCGCATGGTCGCCGGACGCGACCGAGACGACGGTGACGTCGCCGAGCGGCTCGACCTGCTGCACGCGCGTCGGCGCTCCGGGACGGCCGGCCTCGGCCGGCCGCAGGTCGGCCGGGCGCACGCCGAGCAGGAGCACGTCGCCCGGATGCAGCCGCTCGCGGGTCGGCGGCGCCGGCAGGACGCCGAAAGCGGAATCGAGGCTCGCGGCGTCGTCGCGCACCTTCACCTCGACGAGGTTCATGTGCGGGGAGCCGATCTTCGCCGCGACGTAGGCATTGGCCGGGTGCTCGTAGAGGTCGTCGGGCGTACCCTGCTGCACGACGCGCCCGCCGCGCAGCACCGCGATCTCCTCGCCCATCGACAGGGCCTCGAGCTCGTCGGGCGTCGCGTAGACGACGGTCATCCCGAAGCGCCGGTGCAGCCGCTTCAGTTCGGCGCGCATGTCGTGCCGCAGCTTCGCGTCGAGGTTCGTCAGCGGCTCGTCGAGCAGCAGGATGCGCGGTCGTCCGATCAGCGCCCGCCCGAGGGCGACGCGCTGCTGCTCGCCGCCGGACAGCGTCGACGGCTTGCGCTCCAGCCGGTGCTCGAGCTTGAGCATCGACGCGGTCTCGCGAACCCGCTGCGCGATCTCCGCGGCGGCGACGCGCGCCTCGCGAAGCGGATACGCCAGGTTCTGCGCCACCGTCAGGTGCGGGTAGAGCGCGAACGACTGGAACACCATCGCAACGCCGCGTCCGCGGATCGGGGCCTGCGAGACGTCGGCCCCGAAGATCCGGACGCTGCCGCGGTCGGGCCGGACGAGCCCGGCGATGGTCCGCAGCGTCGTCGTCTTGCCGACCGCGCTCGGGCCGAACAGCACGAAGAACCGCCCCTCGGCGACGGCGAAATCGAGGCGGTCGAGCGCACGCACGTCGCCGTAGGCCTTCTCGACCCGCTGGAACTCGACGGCGGCCTGCACGGCGCTCATCGAGGGCCGCCGCCAGCCTGCCGCCGCAGGCGCTGCGCGTCGTCGAAGTTGCGGTCGACGATGCCGGTCTCGATGCCGTCGAGGCTGCGCGTGTTGGCCTCCGCCCAGTAGTCGTGCAGGCCGTCCTCGCCGAGCTTCTCGAGCCAGACGCGCTGCTGCTGGCGCTCGGCGCGGAAGTCGTACAGCGGCACGGCCTGCCCGCACGAGGTCTGGACGAGGTCGATCGAGAGGTCGAGGACCTGGCGCGCACCGGGCAGCGTCGGGAACCGGCCGATCGCCTCGCGCCATTCCGGGTCGCGCCGGTGGATCGCCCGCGCCCGGCCGTAGACGCGCAGAATCAGCGGCGTCCGATCGAACGAGCAGAACATCAGCGTCATCCGCGGGTCGGACTGCAGGTGCGCCGCGGTCTCGTTGCCGCTGCCGGTCAGGTTGAGCCACGCGATCCGGCGCGGGTCCACGATCCGCAGGCTGTCCATTCCCTTCGGCGACAGGTTGATCCGGCTTTCCGGCGTGGCCGTGGCGACGAAGAACACTCGCTGGCCGGTGATGAACCGGATCAAGCGGTCGTCGAGTTGGTCGTACCGGTCGGCCACGGAGCGGAGGGGCGGCGGGTTCGCGAGGAGGCGGTGGACGGGCGCGGAATGCGGGCGCGGGCTCGGGCGAAGAAGCCGGCTACAGCGCCACGCGGGCGTCGACCCACTTGCCGTTCGCGCGGCTCGACTCGACGACGGCGCTGATGAACGCCATCCCGCGGGCCCCGTCCTCGACGGTCGGTACGAGGCAGGCCAGCGGATCCGGCTTGCGCGACGCCAGGCGCGCGGCGAGCTGCTCGGCGAAGTCGGTGTACAGCTGCGCGAAGCCTTCCAGGTAGCCCTCCGGGTGACCCGGCGGGATGCGCGTCGCGCGTCCCGCCCCGGGGCTCGTCGACGCGCGCGAGCCGCCCCGGGTCAGCGTCTGCGGGACGCCGCCCAGCGGCATGAAGCGCAGTTCGTTCGGGTTCTCCTGCCTGAATTCCAGCCCGGCCTTCGTGCCGAAGATCCGGACCTTCAGCCCGTTCTCGTTGCCCGGCGCGACCTGGCTCGCCCACAGCATGCCCTTGGCGCCGCCGGTGTACCGGAGCATCACGTGGACGTTGTCGTCGAGCTTGCGGCCCGGGACCATCGCGCCGATGTCCGCGCTGACCTCGGAGAGCTCCAGCCCCGAAATGAAGGCGGCGAGGTTGTGGGCGTGGGTGCCGATGTCACCGAGCGCGCCGCCGGCGCCGGCCTGTGCCGGGTCGCAGCGCCAGGCGGCCTGCTTCTGGCCGGTGTCCTCCAGCCGGGTCGTCAGCCAGTCCTGGACGTATTCCGCCTGGATCACGCGGAGCTCGCCAAGTTCGCCGGCCTGCACCATCTCGCGGGCAAGGCGGACGAGCGGGTATCCGGTGTAGTTGTGGGTCAGCGCGAACAGGACGCCCTTGTCGCGGACCAGCCCGACGAGCGAGCGTGCGTCGTCGAGGTTCGTGGTCAACGGCTTGTCGCAGATCACGTGGATCCCGGCCTCGACGAACGTCCGGGCGATCGGGTAATGAAGGTGGTTCGGCGTGACGATCGAGACGACGTCGATACCGTCGGGGCGCGCGGCTTCGCGGCGCGCCATCTCGCGGAAGTCGGCGTAGCAGCGGTCCTCGTCGATCAGCAGTTCCTGCGCGCCGGTCCGCGCGCGCTGCGGATCCGAGGACAACGCCCCGGCGACCAGCTCGTAGCGGTCGTCGAGCCGCGCCGCGATCCGGTGCACGGCCCCGATGAACGCGCCCGGCCCGCCGCCGACCATTCCGAGGCGGATCCGGCGCGCCTTGCCGCTTCCGCCCCCCGCGGATCCCTGGATCGTCATGCCGCGCTCCTCAGGACAGGCCGAGCAACTTCAGGTTCTTGGGGCGGTCGACGCCGCTCGCGGCGAAGTCGTCGAAGGCGCGATCGGCGACGCGGATGATGTGCTCCGCGATGAAGGGCGCCCCTTCGCGGGCGCCGTCCTCGGAGTGCTTCAGGCAGCACTCCCATTCCAGGACGGCCCAGCCGGCGTAGTCGTACTGCGACAGCTTCGAGAAGATTGCCTTGAAGTCCACCTGCCCGTCGCCGAGCGAGCGGAAGCGGCCCGCGCGGTTCGTCCACGACTGGAATCCGCCGTAGACGCCCTGGCGGCCGGTCGGATTGAACTCGGCATCCTTGACGTGGAAGATCTTGATCCGCTCGTGGTACAGGTCGATGTACTCGAGGTAATCGAGCTGCTGCAGCACGAAGTGCGACGGGTCGTAGAGCAGGCACGCGCGGCGGTGGTTGCCGACACGCTCGAGGAACATCTCGTAGGTGACGCCGTCGTGCAGGTCCTCGCCCGGATGGATCTCGTAGCAGACGTCGACGCCGGCGGCGTCGAATGCGTCGAGGATCGGCCGCCAGCGCCGCGCGAGTTCCCCGAAGGCCTCCTCGACGAGTCCGGCGGGGCGCTGCGGCCACGGATAGAGGTACGGCCAGGCCAGCGCCCCGGAGAACGTCGCGTGCGCGGTCAGCCCGAGGTTCGCCGAGGCCTTCGCCGCCAGCAACATCTGCTCGATCGCCCATTCGGTGCGGCGCGCCGGGTTGCCGCGGACCTCGGGGGCGGCGAATCCGTCGAAGGCGAGGTCGTAGGCCGGATGCACCGCGACCAGCTGCCCCTGCAGGTGCGTCGACAGTTCGGTGACCTGCAGGCCGTGGCGCGCGAGGGTGCCCTTGAAGTCGTCGCAATAGGTCTTGCTGCCCGACGCCGTCTTCAGGTCGAAGAGGCGCGCGTCCCAGCTCGGGATCTGCACGCCCTTGTAGCCGAGTCCGGCGACCCAGGCGCCGATCGCGTCGATGGAGTTGTACGGCGCCTGGTCGGCCGCGAACTGCGCAAGGAAGATCGCGGGGCCCTGGATCGTCTTCATCGGGTCGTCTCCAGGCCGGTACTCGCGGTCGCCGGCGGGTCCCGGCCTGCGCGATTCCGGCTTCGTTGTCGTCGGGTCTTCGCTGCCTGCCGCGTCCGTCCTGCGCGACGCACGGATGGGTACGGACCGGTACGCATCGTGCGTTGCAGCACGCGGACGCGCGCGGCAACCCGCAGCGATCATCGGCGAACGCGGGATCCGCCGTCAAGATCTGGTCCTACCACTTTTTGTGTCGACGCCCCCGCCTTCCTTGACACTACTGGAGGCGGGGACCTATTCTGGTTCAACCACTTTTCGCGCGGACGACGGGCGGGCGACGACCCGGCGACCGGAGAACGAGACCAGGAGGAGACCGAGATGCATATCGCCACGCACAACTGGATGCGGCCGGAATCGATCCGGCGGACGATCGAGCGGATGAAGCAGACCGGCGTCGACGCGCTCGAGATTTCCGGCGAGCCGGACCAGTACGACGCCAACGAGGTCCGGTCGCTGCTGAAGGAGTACGGCCGCAAGGCCTGGGGCTCGGTCACGCTGACGCTGTCCGACCGTAATCTCGCGGCGAAGAACCCTTCGCAGCGCGAGAAGACGGTCGACTACATGAAGCGCGTCGTCACGCTGGCGAAGGACATCGGCGGCCGGATCGTCACCGTTGTCCCGGTCACCGTCGGCAAGGTGGTTCCCGACGCCACGGAGGAACTCGAGTGGAAGTGGCTCGTCGAGGGCCTGCGGGAGGTCTACGCACACTCCGAGAAGGCCGGCATCCGGCTGGCGATCGAACCGCTGAACCGCTTCGAGACCTACCTGATCAACCGCGGCGATCAGGCGCTCGCGCTCGCGGCCGAAGTCGGCCCGAACTGCGGGATCTGCCTGGACCTGTTCCACATGAACATCGAGGAGAGCGACATCCACGAGCCGTTCCGCAAGGCGAAGGGTCGGGTCTTCGACGTGCACATCGCCGACAACAACCGCTTCGCGCCCGGGATGGGAACGCTCGACTTCCCGGCGATCGTCGAGACGATCCGTTCGACCGGCTACGACGGCGCGCTGACGCTCGAATTCGTCGCCACGGTCGACCGTTCGACCGTCAAGCGGTGGGGGCCGCAGGTCGAGACGAACCCGGTCGACGTCACGCCGGAGCAGATGAAGTTCATCATCGACCACGGCTCGAACCTGCTGTCCGACGTCTTCTATACCAGCCTGTTCTCGAAGTCCACGTCGGTGCTGCGGCCGCTGATCTGACGGAGCCGCGACGATGTTCCTCGGTCCGGTGTTCCACGTCGCGATCCGCACCGCGGACCTTGGCGCGACGACGCGCTTCTACACCGAAGTGCTCGGGATGGTCCTTGCCGACCGGCCGCCGATCGGGTTTCCCGGCGTCTGGCTGCGGCCGGCGATGCCCGGCGGCGACGCGATCTTCCATATCTACGCCGGCGACGCCGCGCAGGAGGCGGACGGGCGGGTGCTGTCCGGTACCGGGGCGATCGACCATGTCTCGGTGATCGCGCAGGGCTATTCGTCGTTCCGCGACCGCTTCCGGACGTTCGGCCTGGACTGGCGCGAGAATCTCGTCCCGGCCACGCCGCTGTGGCAGCTGTTCGTCTACGACCCGAACGGCGTCCAGCTCGAGCTGACGTTCCACGAAGCCGCCGAGGCGGAGACGAAACCGGTCATCGGGGAGCGGCGTCAGTATCGCGCCCGGGAGCGCTGGTTCCAGCCCGAGCTGTACCGGCAGTTCCTGTCGCCGCAGCAGCCAGCGGAGGCGGCGCGCCCGACGGGGGCGTGACCGTCGCGGCGGAGGGCGCGAAAGCGTGAAGATCACGCGCGTACAGGCGACGTGGGTCCGCGTGCCGATCCCGGCCGAGCGACAGCACACGAGCGACTTCGGGCGCGCGACGAGCTTCGACTCCGCGATCGTCCGGATCGATACCGATGCGGGAATCACCGGCTGGGGCGAGGCGAAGGTCGCCGCCGGCAGCTTCGGCGATTACCACGGCGTCGTCGCGATCATCAATCGCGAGTTCGGACCGGCGCTCCTCGGGGAGGAGCCGCGCGACATCGTCCGGATCTGGGAGCGCTTGTACAACGGCACCCGCGACCACTACGCCCTCGAGCGTGGCCACGTGTTCCCCGCGCTCGGGCGGCGTGGCGTGTCGGTATCGGCGATCTCCGGGATCGACATCGCGCTGTGGGACATCCTCGGAAAGTCGTTGGACGCGCCGGTCTGGCGGCTGCTCGGCGGGCGACGCGCGCCGTCGATGCCGGCGTATGCGTCCGGCGGATGGGCGCCGGCCGACCGCATCGGCGCGCAGCTCGCCGAATACGTGGCGCACGGCGGGTTCCGGGCGGTCAAGATGCGCGTCGGCGTCTTCGACGGTTCGCCGCAGGCCTCCGCGGAACGCGTGATGGCGGCGCGCAAGGCGCTCGGGCCGGACATCGCGATCCTCTGCGACGCGCACGGCACCTTCACCGTCTCCGAGGCGAGGCAGTTCTGCTACCTGGTGCGCGACTGCGGCGTCGACTGGTTCGAGGAGCCGGTCACCGCCGACGACAAGGCCGGCATGGCCGAGGTCCGCCGCAGCACGCACATCCCGATCGCCGCCGGCGAGAGCGAGTACACGCGCTTCGACTTCCGTGACATGATCGCGCATGGCGCGGTCGACATCCTGCAGCCGGATCCGTCGATCTGCGGCGGCATCAGCGAGACGATGCGCATCGGCGCGCTCGCTGGCGCTGCGAACCTGCGGCTGGCGCCGCACCTGTGGACCGGCGCGCCCGGCTTCGCGGCCGGCCTGCACGTCGCCGCCGCGACGCCGTGCGCGCACATCCTCGAATATTCGCTGGGCGCGAACCCGATGATCCACGAACTCGTCGAGGAGTCGTTCGAGGTGCAGGCCGGCCGGATCGCGATCCCCGAGCGGCCCGGGCTGGGGATCACGATCCGCGAGGACTTCCTCGCTCGGCACGCGATCGACGGAGGCGTCGCTTGGACAACACCCGGAAAGTCCTTCGCCTGATCCACGAAGGGGGCTTCAAGCCGGGCGACCGGCTGCCGTCCGAGCGCGAGTTGTCGAGCCGATTCGGGATGAGCCGCAATGCGCTGCGCGAGGCGCTGATCCGCCTCGACACGCTGCGGATCATCGGCAGCCGACCGAAGTCGGGGATCTACCTGCGGCAGGTCACCGCGGAGCGCAGCATCGAGGCGATGGTGCTGTTCGCCGAGACCGACACGCCGCTGAATGCCGAGGAGGTCGCGCAGTCCGTCGAACTGCGTCGGATCATGGAACTCGAGGCGATGCGGCTCGCCTGCGAGCGCCGGACGCAGTCCGATCTCGACCGGCTGGAGGAGATCCTCGAGCGCAGCGAACGCGCGATCCGGAAAGGGCAGTCGCTCGCGAAGATCGACCCGGAATTCCACAAGGCGATTGTCGCCGCGACGCAGAACGACGTATTTCTCCGCGTGATCAACGTCTTCTACCTGATGTCGCGCCGGCGCCGGCAGATCTACTTTAGCCAGCCGCAGCAGAGCGAGCGCTCGCATGCGCAACACCGGCAGCTCTACGGGGCGATCCGCGATCGCGACGTCGAGCGTGGCGGCAAGATCCTGCGGCAGCACCTCAGGGGCGTCGACGCCTACTTCAAGCTGTTCTTCTCCGAAGAGGATCGGCCGGCGGCGGCGAAGCTCGCCGCCGGCCGCTGAGCGGTGCAGGCGGGGATGCGGGCGCCCGTGCCCCGGATCCTGTCGACGCACGCGCTGCATCCGCAGGCGCGGGAGCGCCTCGAGGCGCTTGGTGAACTCGTCGTCGCGGACCGCACGACGCCGGAGCGGCTGCGAGAGCTCGCGGCGGACGCGTCGTTCGTGATCGTCCGCGCGCCGCTGCCCGACGACCTGTTCGAGCGGGCGCCGCGGATGCTCGGCGCCGTGCGACACGGCGCGGGCGTCGACATGATTCCGATCGCGCAGGCGACGCGGCACGGCGTCCTCGTCGCGAACGTCCCGGGCGTCAATGCGACGTCGGTGGCCGAATACGTCGCCGGAGCGATGGTGATGCTCGCCCACCGGCTGCGTGCGGCCGAGCGGGATCTCCGCGACCCGGCGGCCGGCTGGACCGTGGCGCGTTCGCACGCCGAATCCGCCGCGGAACTCGCCGGCCGTACCGTCGGGATCGTCGGGTTCGGCAACGTCGGCCGCGCGGTGGCGACGATCTGCCGGCACGGATTCGGGATGGCGGTACTGGCGTCGGCGCGGCGCGCGGAGGCCGCCGACGGGCTCACGGTCCGTGTCGAGCTCGACGCGCTGCTGGAAGCCAGCGATTTCGTCGTCCTCGCGGTGCCGCTGACCGAGGGCACGCGTGGGCTGATCGATGCGTCGAGGCTCGCCCGGATGCGCCGCGGCGCGTTCCTCGTCAACGTCTCCCGCGGCGCCGTCGTCGACGCCCCTGCGCTCGTCACGGCGCTGCGCGAAGGCCACCTCGGTGGCGCCGCGCTGGACGTCTTCGCGTCGCAGCCGCTGCCGGCCGACGATCCGCTTCGGGCGCTGGACAACGTCCTGCTGACCCCGCACATCGCCGGGATCACCGAGCCAAGCATGCGCCGGATGGGACTCGGCGTCGCGCAGGCGATCGGCGAGATGCTTGCCGGGCGGCGCCCGGAACACGTGGTCAATCCGGAGGCCTGGAGCGCTTTCGAGCGCCGGTTCGCCTCGCTTCTTCGCCCGGGCGGGCGCTGACCGGCGCCCGGGGCGTCCATCCGGGGCGCCGGCCTCGACCCGGTCGTACCGAATGTGCTGCTCGAGATCGCGCTCCGCAGTCGGCCGCCATAGAACGGTCGTCACGCCTCAGTACCGAACGCGATGCCTTCAAGCCGGTGCCAATCTGCGTCCGACAATCGACGCGGAGGACCGGAGGCAAGACCCTCCTCGATCAAGGAGTGCATTCGAACCCTGGCCTGCTCCCGCTGGTCCTGGCGCCGTAGTTCGCGGACGGAACCTGCGGTGTTTGAACTGAGCCGGCGTCAGGCCGCGTTCACGTGGCCTTGACACGCACGGCGGCTTCTTCCTGCTCGATCCACTTCTTGAGCTTCTGCACGTGCTCGGCCTCTTCCTTCACGAACTCCTTGGCTACTGCACGCACGTCCGCGTCCTTCGTGGTATGCGCGATCGTGTAGTAGAACTCGTAGCCTCGACGCTCGCCTTGCAGCGCCGCCTTCATCGCATCGAGCCGCTCCAGCGCGGGATCGCCCTGCCACAGCGAGGTCTTCTCGGGCGTGGTGTTGTCCGGCCACGCCGTGCTCGAAGGCAGGGTCACGTCGGCCTCGAATCGCTTGCACTTTGCCTTCGCCTCCTGCAGGTGCAGGCGGGAGAAGCCGCCGAGCTGGGTGAACAGCGCCGCAACGTCGTCGTTGCGGCAGGCTTTCATCCGCTCGGCAAGTTGCTCGAAATGAATCGCCGCGTCTTCTTCCACTTTCACCGCATACGACAGGAACTGGTCCAGGGTGGCGATCCCGACGCCGCCCTTGTAGATCGCCGCGGCCAGAGACAACGCGGGGCCCTTGACCGGCCGGGTGACGTCGCCCTCGAAGACAACCTCGATGTCCTCGTCGCGCACGAAGTACTGGCAGGCCAGTCGATGGCGCGGCGGCATGTCGTTGACCTCCGCGTCCATGATTTCCTGTTTCGTGATCTTGCCGAGTTGCCTGAGCGCCTCTTTTTCCTTCTCCGTCAGCGCGATGCCGCAACGGGAGTTGGGCCGGTGGTGCCTGATTTCGACCAGGCACGAACCGCACTCGCCGTCCTGGCAATCGAACGGGATCGGAATGTTGTTCGCCTTTGCCAGCGCGAGCAGCGTGCCGCGATCGCCCGCGACCGCGTAGACGGTGATGTCCCGCGGCATCAGCGGCGACGTGAATGTGACGTTGGCCATGATCAC
>Ga0335069_10007822_pt1 | contig 15382 bp, 12 predicted proteins | sample Lox_Sample_11_FD_206714 | JGI IMG/M metagenome (GOLD analysis project Ga0335069, IMG submission 206714) | Soil microbial communities from Loxahatchee National Wildlife Refuge, Florida, United States - Lox_Sample_1.1 | ecosystem: Environmental > Terrestrial > Soil > Wetlands | place: USA... | reverse complement strand
TCGCGCCGAAAGCACGCAGTGTAGGCCACGTAGGAGAGCGGCAGGGCGCTCGCCTCGAGGATCTCGTCGCGGTGCAGGTTGGTAACGGGCACCTCGGCGGTGCCGATCATCCACAGATCGTCTTCGGTGTCGTAGTAGATGTTGTCGGCGAACTTGGGCAACTGGCCGGCACCGTAGAGACACTCTTTCTTCACCAAGTACGGCGGGTAGATCTCCGTGTAGCCGTGCTGGCGGGTGTGCAGATCGAGCATCCACGTGATCAGAGCCCGTTGCAGCCGCGCCCCGGCGGCCTTCAGGATGTAGAAGCGCGAGCCGGCGATCTTGACGCCCCGGTCGAAGTCGAGGATGTCCAACTCGGGCGCGATGTCCCAATGCGGCCGCGGGCTGAAGTCGAACTGCCGTGGTTCGCCTTCGCTGCGCAGGACAGTGTTGTCGCGGTCATCGCGTCCGACTGGCACGCTGGCATCGGGCAGGTTGGGCACTTCCAACATTTGCCGCTCGACGGCGGTCTCGGCGGCCGCGAGCTCCTGTTCGAGACTGGCGATCCGGTCGCCGACCGCTCGCATGTCGACCACCAACTGCGCGCGCGCGGACGGATCTTGCTTCCCGATCGTCCGTGACACCTCGGCGCGCTTGGCGCGTAGCGACTCGACTTCCTGGATGAGCCCGCGCCGGCGCACATCGCTGGCCAGTAGCGCATCGATGGCCGTCGCCTCGAAGCCCACCTTGGCCAGCTCGCTCTTCACGAAGTCCGTGCGCTCCCGAATGAGCCGGATATCAAGCATGAGAGGGGGTTAGCATGCGGGACGCGGTGGCCTCAAGGAGAAGTGATCAGTAATCAGTGACCGGTGATCGAGTAACCCGTAATCAGAAGGCTGGCCAACTGGTCACTGGTTACTGGTCGCTGGTCACTGACCTTCTCCACTACGGCGGACCCTGCACCCATCAACCGGTCACGACATCTCAAACGCATTGGTCACCAACTCACAGCGCACCTCGCCGTCCGCCCACCACACGCCCACGACATCGAAGCGCGCTGCTCGCCCGTGGAGACGATTCTCGGTCAGGTAATACTGCGCGGCGCGTTGAATCTGGCGCTGCTTGCGCCGGCCGACGGCTTCCAACGGACTGCCGAATCCCGGCTGCGTACGCGTCTTCACCTCGACGAACACAACCGTGGAGCGATCAAGCGCCACCAGATCGACCTCGCCGGCCGGACAGCGATAGTTGCGTGCGACGATCGTGTAGCGCTGTCGCCGCAGGAATTTTTCTGCGGCGCGTTCGCCCTCGGCGCCGAGCAGTTGGCGTTCGTCAGGCATGGGGTAATGCTAGTCCGCCGGCGCCAGCGCGAGCAAGCACAGGAAGAAAGGCTGCCCCAGGCGCCCTGCGCCGCCATGGCTGGCCGTCAACTGCATTCGGCTAGACGGCTGCGAGCGTCGCTTGGCTGAGCGCTGATGGCTGACAGCTGACGGCTTCTTCATTGAAGCCCCGGCGACCATGTGTTAAGCGCAGCCCATGGCCCTGACACGGGAAGCCGTGCGTCACATCGCACTCCTGGCACGCCTCGAGCTCAGCGACACCGACGAAGCGCAGTTCACCGAACAGCTCGATCACATCCTGCAGCATTTCGAGAAGCTCGCAGCGCTCGATACCAGCGCCGTGGAACCCACCGCGCACGTGGTCGATGTCGCGGCGGCCTACCGTGAAGATGCGGTGGCCAATCCGCCCGCACCCGAGGAATATCGCGCCAACGCACCGGCGCGCGACGGGGACTTCTTCAAGGTACCGAAGATCATCGAGTGAGCAGAAGAATCCTCAGCACGGAAACACGGAGACACAGAGAAATTCTCAAGAGATTCTTTCAGATCATGAGCAAACCAGAATCGATCGCGAAGGGAACGCTCCGCTTGACTGGATTTCTCCGTATCTCAGTGTTTCCGTGGTGAGGTCCCTCCTGTCATCGAATGCACGCTCACCGATGGTTGATCTAACACGACTGTCCATCGAGCAAGCGGCGGAGCTGCTCGCCAAGCGGGAGATCAGCTCGGAGCAGCTGACCCGCGCCGCCTTGGAGCGCATCCACGCCACTGAGCCCGAGCTGCACTCGTTCATCACCGTGACTGCAGAGACCGCCCTGCAGCAGGCGACGGCCGCCGATGCGCGCCTGGCCCGAGGGGAAAGCAGCCCGCTGCTCGGGGTGCCTGTCGGCATCAAGGACATCATCCTGACGAAAGGCATCCGCACCACCGCGGGCTCGAAGATCCTGCACAACTTCATCGCCCCCTACGATGCGACCGTGACGCGGCGGCTGCGCGACGCCGGGGCAGTATGCGTCGGCAAGCTCAACTGCGACGAGTTCGCGATGGGTTCGTCGACCGAGAATTCCGCCTACGCGGTGACGCGCAACCCCTGGGACACGGAACGGGTGCCCGGTGGATCCTCGGGAGGCTCGGCGGCGGCGATCGCGGCGCATCAGTGTCTGGGCACGTTGGGAACGGATACCGGCGGCTCCATCCGCCAACCCGCGGCGTGCTGCGGCGTCGTCGGCATGAAACCGACCTACGGCCGCGTCAGCCGCTACGGCGTAATTGCCTACGCGTCGTCGCTCGACCAGGTCGGACCGATGGCGAAGACCGTGACCGGCTGCGCCCACGTGCTGCGGGTGATCGCCGGCCATGACCCCGCCGATTCGACGTCGGTGAACCAACCGGTGCCCGACTACGGGGCGCGACTGGATGGCTCGGTGAAGGGTCTGCGCATTGGCATTCCACGCGAGTACTTTGTCGAGGGCATGCAGCCGGAAGTGGAGCAGGCGGTACGCGCCGCCGTGCGCGTGTTCCAACAGCTCGGCGCCGCGGTGACCGAGGTGTCGCTGCCGCATACGGAGTACGCGATTCCGGCCTACTACTTGATCGCCACTGCCGAAGCGAGCTCGAACCTGGCGCGCTACGACGGCATCAAGTATGGGCTGCGCGCCGCCGAAGCCGAAGGCCTCCTGCGCATGTACCAGCGCACGCGTGCCAGCGGCTTCGGCATGGAGGTGAAGCGCCGCATCATGCTGGGCACGTACGCGCTGTCGGCTGGGTACTATGACGCGTACTATCTGAAGGCACAGAAGGTCCGCACCCTGATTCGGCGGGACTTCGAGCAGGTGTTCGCGGCGCACGACGTCATCGTCACCCCCACCGCACCGACGACCGCGTTCCGCATTGGAGAAAAGACGAGCGATCCCCTGCAGATGTATTTGTCCGACATCTTCACCATTTCCATCAATCTCGCCGGCCTGCCGGGACTCTCACTGCCGTGTGGTTTCGACCAGGCCCGCATGCCGATTGGCTTGCAGATCGTCGGCCGGCCGTTTGAGGAGGAGCGCGTATTCCAGGCGGCGTACGCCTACGAGCAGGCGACGGAGTGGCGTTTGAGGGAAGTGGCCAGTAATCAGTGATCAGTAATCAGTAAGGAGTGGTAGCCAACAAATGACAGGAGAGCATAACAGAGATGATTTCACCGATCACTGATCACTGGTTGCCGATCACTGGTTATTGATTACTTTCCCACATGGACTACGAAGCCGTCATCGGATTGGAAGTGCACGCCGAGTTGCTGACGCAGTCGAAGGTCTTCTGTGGCTGCTCGGCCAAGTTCGGGGCGCCGCCGAATCAGAACACCTGCCCGGTGTGTCTCGGCATGCCGGGCGCGCTGCCGGTATTGAATCGGCGTGCCGTCGAGTTCGCCATCCGCGCCGGGCTGGCGACGCACTGTACGATTGCCAACGACAGCCGCTGGGCGCGCAAGAACTACTTCTATCCGGACTTGCCGAAGGGCTATCAGATCAGCCAGTACGAGCTGCCTGTGTGCCGCGGCGGCCGCATCGACATCGAAACCGATGCTGGCACGCGCAGCATCCGCCTGACGCGCATTCACATGGAAGAAGACACGGGCAAGAACATCCACGACGCGCACGGCGACGCCAGCCTGGTGGACTTCAACCGCTGCGGTGTGCCGTTGCTGGAAATCGTCAGCGAGCCGGACATCCGCGCCGCACAGGAGGCCGGTGCGTACCTGCGCAAGCTGCGCACCATTCTGCAGTATCTCGAGATCTGCGACGGCAACATGGAAGAGGGCAGCTTCCGCTGCGACGCCAACGTCTCCATCCGCAAGCGCGGCACGACCGAACTGGGTACCAAGGTCGAGATCAAGAACATGAACTCGTTCCGCAACGTCGAGCGCGCCATCGAGTTCGAGCTGAAGCGGCAGGCGCAGACCCTGGATGAAGGCGGGCGCCTGGTGCAGGAGACGCGGCTATGGGACCCCGACCGCGAGGTCACGCGTTCGATGCGCTCGAAAGAGTTCGCGCATGACTACCGGTACTTTCCTGAGCCTGACCTGCTGCCGCTGCGGGTCAGCGACGCATGGATCGATGAGGTGCGGCGCGCCCTCCCCGAGTTGCCGGACGCGCGCCGCGCGCGCTTCGTGCGCGACTACGGGTTGCCGGCCTACGACGCCGAGGTGCTCACCATGCGCCGGGACATCGCCGACTACTACGAGGCGGCGGTGTCCCATCATCGCAACCCGAAGGCGCTGAGCAATTGGGTGATGGGCGATATCCTGCGGATCATCAGGGAGCGCAAGCTCGACAACGCCCTGGTGATCCATGATTGGCCCGTGCCGCCGGAGCGCCTGGCGGCCATGGTCGAACTGATCGATAGCGGCGAAATCAGCGGCAAGATCGCCAAGGCGGTGTTCGAGGAAATGGTGAGCACCGGCAAGACACCGGTGCAGATCGTCGACGAGCAGGGCCTCAAACAAATCTCCGACGAGGGCCCGATCATCGCCGCCGTCGAGCAGGTCATCGCCGCCAACCCGGACAAGGTCGCGGAATACCGCAACGGCAAGGACAAGCTCTTCGGCTTCTTCGTAGGCCAGGTCATGAAGGCGACGCAGGGCAAAGCCAACCCGCAGAAGCTCAACGAACTGTTGCGGGCGAAGCTCGGCGCGTAGACACCCGCAGCGGCGCTGGACAGGCGCCGCCTGCGTGCCGGCCGAGCCAGCGGGGGAGGGGGATCGCATGCGGATCAGGAGCGTCGTTGCGGCACTCAGCATGATCGCGGTGACACACCGGGCCGGCGCCGCACCGCTCTCCCCACGGATCGCGAACTACCGCATCACCGCCAACTACAACGGCCGCGAGCACTCGATCCTCGGGCACGAGACGTTGACGTGGCGAAACACGACGCGCGAGCCGGCGGCCGATCTGTACTTCCATCTGTACCTGAACGCCTTCGCCAACAGTCAGTCGTCGTTCATGCGTGCTTTGGGCGACGCATGGGTCGAGTGGGCGCGCTGGCACCCCGACGGCTGGGGGTACATCATGGTCAACGCCATCCGCATCGCCGGCGCCGACCTGACGCCGCGCGTGCAGTTCGTGCACCCGGATGACGACAACCTCGATGATCGCACCGTCTTCCGCGTGCCGCTCGACAAGCCGGTGCGCGCCGGCGCAACGGTCGAGGTCGAGATCGACTTCGTCGCGAAGTTGCCCAAGCTCTTCGCCCGCAGCGGCTATGCCGGGCCGTTCGCCATGGTCGCCCAGTGGTTTCCCAAGATCGGCGTGTATCAAGACGGCGCCTGGAACTGCCACCAATACCATGCCACCACGGAGTTCTTCGCCGACTTCGGCGTCTACGACGTCACGTTGACCGTGCCGGGGAACGGTGTAGTGGGTGCCAGCGGCGTGCTGCAGGAAAGTCACGACGACGGCGCCGGAACCCAGACCGTGCACTTCGTGGCTGAGGACGTTCACGACTTCGCGTGGACGATCGATCCGCGCTTTCGTGTGGTCGAAGAAGAGGCGGGCAGCACGCACCTCAAGCTGCTCGTCCAACCCAATCATGCCGCGCAGGCAGCGCGGTATATGGGTGCGGCGCGCGAGGCGCTCCAACGGTATGAGGAATGGATCGGGCCGTATCCCTATCCGCAACTGACGATCGTTGACCCCGGCCCAGGGGCCATGCGCGCCGGAGGCATGGAGTATCCAACCTTGATCACCGTCGGCACGGCCTGGTGGATGCCCGGCGGCGTGCGACTGCCGGAGTCAGTGACGGTGCACGAATTCGGTCACCAGTACTGGTACGGCATGGTCGCGAGCAACGAGTTCGAGGAGGCATGGCTCGATGAGGGCATCAATTCGTACCTCGAAGGGAAGATCATGGATGCCGGGTACGGGCGTGGCAGCTATGTCGACGTGTGGGGGGTCCACCTCGACAGCGTGACGCTGCACCGGCTGCGCTATCTCACGTCGGCGCAGCACGATCCCATGACGCGCTACGCGTGGCAGTTCCTGGATCGGTCCAGCTACGGCGCAGTAACCTACAGCAAGACTGCCTTGGTGCTGGAAACCCTCGACCGGTGTCTCGGCAGTGAGCGCCTGCGTGCTGGGCTGGCAGTGTACTTCGATCGCTGGCGCTTTCGGCATCCGCGCGGCGACGACTTTCTCAACACGATTCGACAGAGCATCGGTGAAGACCTCAACTGGTATTTCGACCAGGTGCTCAGCAACACCGGGCTGCTCGACTATGCAGTCACGCAGGTTACGGCCGAGGATGCCCCGGGATTCTCGGGGTACGCATTCCGGGACGGCCGGGTAGGGGAGGCCGTCACACCGCCGCCGGACGCACAGAAGCGCTATCACAACGAGGTTGTCGTGGAGCGGCTCGGGACCGTGCAGATGCCGGTTGACGTGCAGATCGTCTTCGACGACGGAACGGTCACCAACGAGCACTGGGACGGGCGCGATCGCTGGCGGCGCTTCGAGTACACCGGGAGCCAGCGCGTCGAGTGGGCGATCGTGGACCCGAACCGGACGATGCCGTTGGACTTCAACCGCCTCAACAACTCGCGTATGCGCGAGAGCGGCACGCGCGGCATTGTGCGTATCGCCACCCGCTGGGGCTTCTGGTTGCAGAACGTGCTCTGGGCCTTGACAGGGTCGTAAGGCATGGGGCGCGCGCTCGGATTGGGGTTCCTGGCGGCGCTGCGGCGCTGGCCGGTGGTCATCGTGCTGTTCGTGGCCAACCTGGCGGCGGGGTTCTGCTTCACGGCGGCGGCGTGGTCGTGGTTGTCCGTATCCCTGGACAACTCACTCGCCAGCCGCACGCTGCTCACCGACCTCGATTGGAACGTGTTCGTCGATCTGCTGGTCCACCACGGACAGAGTCTGCGCATGCTGCTGCTCGGCGGGCTGCTGCTGGCGCTGCCAGCGGGGCTGCTCGGCATCTGGCTCAATGCAACCGCCGTCGTCGCGGTCGGAGAGGATGGCACCCTGGGCGAGTGCATGCGGCGCGGACTGGCGCTCTACGCGAGATTCTTCCAGCTGAGTGTCCTTTCGAACACGCTGTGCGCAGCCGGGATTGCAGGCGGCCTGTCGCTCGGATGGCGGCTGGCGCGCTGGACCGCGGAGAGTCCGTCCGAGATCACCGTTTACTGTGCGATCGGCGCGCTCAGCCTCGTTGCCGGGCTGCTGCTCTTGTTCCTGGTCACCGTGCACGACCATGCGCGCGTGCGCACAACGGCCAGCGGTGTTGGTGCATTGCGTGCGTACCTCTGGGCGGTGCGCTTCGTGGCACGTCGCGAGTGGCGCGCCCTGCCGTTGGCATTTCTCCTCCTGAGCTTGGGCTTCGTCTTATGGGTCGTGTATCAAACGGTCGGCATGCTCGTGGCCACCACCACCGGCCGCGGCGTCGCCCTATCGCTCATGTGGGGTCAGTCGCTGCTCTGTGCGCGCATGCTGTTGCGCGTCTGGTGCTTTGCCGCAGTGACCGAGTTGCAGAGCCTCCGCCGTTAACAGCCTGTTGAAAAAGTTGGCCGATGCCCTGGACCGTCATTCCCGCGAACGCGGGATCCAGATCTTCCGCATGCTTCTGGACCCGCGCTTTCGCGGGGGTGACGATGGCGACCAGTTTTTCAACGGGCGGTTGAGCGCCGCTCAAGCGAAATCCCGCGAGGAGTCATCCATTATTGTTACGGGATAACAGGCACATGCAATGGGATCATGATGTGATGAGTGAGCCTGATTCGCCTTGCCGATCGGGTCGGTTGGTCGATGCCGGGACCCGCATCGCGGGGCGGCGTGGAGCGCCCGGCCCCGCCCGGCCGATGAAGGCTTGGTCAGCGCTGCAGGCTCGCGTCGCCGCCGCTGCCGAGCACCGGGAGTGAACCGGCGGTTGGAGACGCCTCCCGCCTGCTGAAGTCACCGCCGCGCAAGCGCACACGAAAGGTGGAGCCCGTCCCCGGGGTACTGGTGACGGTGACCTCGCCGCCCATGCCGCGCACCAGTTGCTTGACGATGTACAGCCCCAGCCCGACGCCGCCGTAGCGCCGGGTTGTCGAGCCATCCACCTGGCGGAACATTTCGAAGATGACAGGCAGGGACTCCGCATCGATACCGATGCCGGTGTCAGTGACCGCCAAGTCCACCCAGCCGTTGTCCGCCTCCGCGCGGACCGTGACGGAGCCCTGGTCGGTAAATTTGAGGGCGTTATGGATCAGGTTGCGCAACACCTTCTTCAGCTTGATGCGGTCGGAGCGCATGCTCGCCGGGCTCTCGGGCAGCTCCCACGTCAGTCGCACGCTGCGCTTTGTCCAGTCTGCCGGAATGCTGCTCTTCACCTCATCGAGAAACTCGCGCAGGGTAAATGTCTCCAGAGTCAGCGGCAGCAAGCCGGCTTCGAGACGGTTCAGGTCGAGCGTTTCCTGGATCAGCTCGAGCAGCTGCAGCGCATGCTGGCGGACCCGCTCCAGGGCATCACGTTGCTCAGCGCCGAGCGCTCCCATGTTGCCTTCGATCATGAGGTCGACATAGCCGATGACCACGTTGAGCGGGGAGCGCAGCTCGTGGGACATTGTCCCGATGAACTCGGACTTCAGGCGGCTGGCGCTGCGCAGACTTTCGACCAGGCGCGCATTCTCAAGCGTCACGGCGGCTTGCTGGGCAATGCTGCGAAACAGGCGCTGCTCGCGTGGCGAGAACGGCCCGGTGCGTTCGTTGAAGCCCGCCGCCAGCAAGCCGACGGAGGCGCCGGCACGTTGCAGATCAGCGCACAGGAACGACGCCATCCGCCAGCGCTGCATCAGGGCCTCGGGAAACAGCCCCGAGCTGCGATTCTCCACAGCCACCAGGCCGTGCTGCGCGAGCGCTGCAAACAGCGGTGCGCTGGTGGACGGAAACTCGAAGTTGCGCACCTCGTCCAAGATGCGCGGACTGGTCCCCGACGCTGCCGCCACCCGAAAGACGTCGCGCTGCTTGTCGTGCAACATCGTCACGCTCCACTCGCAGCCGAGCGCCTGCCGCACGACATCATTCAGGCGTGCGAGAATCTCGTGCGGGTCGAGCGACGCCGTCAGCGCCTGTGCGGCACGCAGTAGCGCGCCCGCCACCGCTGCCTCTTCCTCCAAGCGCACATTCGACTCGTTGAGCGAGGCAGCCACCGCTGCCAGGTCGACATTCTTCTGTGCCAGATGTTGCGCGTAGAACCGCGACTGGCTGGCAATCAGGAAGAAGGAGGCGGGTGGCAAAAGGCCGGCTACGGAAATCAGGTCGGCGCCGTGATGCCCCAGCAGGAGCAGGTGCCCCGCGGTCGCCAGCATGGCGATGACGACGCCGCACTGCCACTCGATCATGGTTGCCGGGACAACCGGCAACAGCAGCAGGAAGTGAAAGAGCACGGCTGATTGCGTGATGAAGGACAGGCCAGCAACGATGGCCAGCGTGTCGGCCATGAGCTGCACGTAGGCCAGCAGCCGCAAGTGACGGCGGCGCCGCAGCCACCAGTGATAGAGGAGCGACGGCGCGAGATCAGCCGCACAGATAAGAATGACCGGCGTGATCCGCACCGACTGCGGCGCCGCCCAGCGCAGAAGTACGGCCAGTGTCAGCAGCCCAGCGATCGACCGCAGGCGCGTGATCCACAGCCAATAGTTGAAGCGGGTGAAGTCCTCTTCGTGGAGCGTTCCGGCCTCAAAGTGCGCGCGCGCCGCCATGTCGCGGCGCGACGGTAGCAACTTCAGGCAAGGCTTTCAAAGCCATTGCTGCGCCAGGTCGGCCCCGAAAGCAGTTGGCGCCAGCGATCGGCACTATGTCTGATAAGATATGTTATGGAAAGTAGTAGCTGGAGGCGCTCAGCCCTTGAGGGCCGCGATCTTCGCCTGCACGACCTCGATCTCTGGCGCCTGCGAGAACTCCTGCGCGAAGCGCTCATAGAGCGTCCGCGCCTTCTCCTTCTCCCCTGCCTGCTCACGACAGCGAGCCTCGCCGAGAATTGCCGTCGCCGTGTACGGACCGTCGCTGCTGGCGGCCTGCGCATACTGGTCGGCGGCTGCCGCCAGGTCGCCTTTGCGCTCAAAGACGAACGCCAGATCGACGAGTGCTTGCTGGTGCAGGTACGACGCGGGCTGTCCGCCGTTGAGGACATCGCGCAGCCGGCTGTTGGCGGCATCGGTATTGTCGGCCCGTACCTCGGCTTGGGCGGCGTACAGCGCTGCGATGCCCCCGATGGGCGTCGCCTGCCAGCGATCGGCAACGCCCGCGAGTTGGTTCGCGGCCTCACGGTAGCGCCCGGAGCGGAATCCCTCCAGGGCCTGCGCGAGATCTTCATTCGCCTGGCGTGTCCGTGCGCTGCGCAGGGAGAAGAAGCCCGCGATGACGACCACGGCAATCGTGAAGCCGCCAGCCGCCCATGCGAGCGTCTGCACGTTCTCACGCGCCCACACGATGAAGGCGCGGCCCCAGGTGACGAACTCATCGGGACGTTTCAGGTCTTTACGACGAAAGCGCTGGCGTGCCATAGGCTCCAATTGTCAGGGTGAAATAACCTCCGCCGCATCGGGCTGAGGTGTGGAATTACATCTTGTACTTGAAGTCGTCGGGGGACATCTTCTCCAAGATCTCGGCCCACTTGTCGCGCGAAACGTTGGAGAGGTTGGTATCATTCGCCTCTTCGCTCTGCTGCAGGACGCTGGATGTTTCGATGACACGCTTATCGACATAGATCGGGCTCTTGGTACGCAGCGCCAGCGAGATGGCGTCGCTCGGCCGCGAGTCGATCGTTCGACGCGATCCATTGATCTGCAGATGGATGAGCGCAAAGTACGTGTTGTCCTTCAGGTCGGTGATCTCGATGCACTCGACAGTTGCACCGAGCTCGGCGAGCACGTTGCGCAACAGGTCGTGCGTCATCGGCCGCGCCATCTTGATGCCTTCCAACTCGGTGGCCATCGCCGTGGCTTCGAGCAAACCGATCCAGATCGGGAGATTCAGCTTGTTGTCGCGATCCTTCAGGATGACGATGGGACTCTTGGTAACCGGATCAAGCGTGAGCCCGCCGACGCTCATCAGTATGGAGTTCTCAAGACTCATGTGCTGTCATTCTGCGCAGAAACGTTTCGTGAGGTCAATCCCCTTTTCCCGCGCTCAGCGCACCAGCCGATCGATGACGCGGTACAGTTGATTCAGGTTGCGGCACTCCTCCACCATGTCGCAGTACGGCAGGTACCGATCCATCTCGCTGTCTCCGAAGCCCCAGGTGAGGCGGTTCTCCGGGTTGAGCCAGATGAGCTGCTTGGCGCGCTGGCGGATCTCCTTCAACACCCATTCGTGCGGCAGGTTGTAGTTGTTGCGGGCGTCCCCGAGGACGATCACCGTAGTCTTGTTGTTCACCGCCCCGATGTAATCGCGGTGAAAACTGCGAAACGCGCGGCCGAAGTCGGAGTGCGCAAACACGTTGATGAGACTGCCCGTGAGCGCGTGCTCGATGGCCTCGTTGATCTCCTGCTCTTCGAAGAGCTGTGTGATCTCGCCGACATCGCTGACGAAGATGAAGCTGCGCACGCGCGAGTAGAGATCCTGCAGCGAGTAGACGAACTGCAGCATGAAGCGCGAGACGTTGCGCACCGAGTCGGAGACGTCGCAGAGGACGATCACCTGCGGCTTGTCGCGCACCTTGCGGTCGAATTGGATCCGGAACGGCACGCCACCGTACTGCAGGTTCTTGCGCAGCGTGGCCTTCAAGTCGAACTTGCCGCGCTTGGCCTGGCGCCGGCGGATCGCGACGACATTCTTCAGCCGCTGGGCCAGCTTCGCCACCGCCTCTTTCATGCGGCGGATCTCGTCCTCGGAGAGATAGTAGAAGCTCTTCTCCGCCAGGTTCTGCAGGCGCTGGTTTTCGCGCAGCGAGTGGTCCTGCTTTTCGAGCTCGGCGCGCACGGCCCGCTTGATCATGTCCGTGAGGTCTTGCAGGCGCTTGTCGATCAGCTGCTGCAGTTGCGCGCGCAGCGCCGGATCGATGTCCGCCTCGTCGAGGCGTTGCTTGAGGGCATCCAGCTCTTCACCGAGTGCGCCGAGGCCCAGCATCTGTGCCATGGCGTGGCTGTAGCGTCCCTCCTGGAACGACCGCTGGATGTTCTGCAGCTGCGCCGCGCCGGCGGCCTCGCGCAGCGCCTTCTCGAGCTGGCCGGTGTTGTTGCTGAGGAGGAACTGCGCCAGCTCCGAGAGGTTCACCTCGAGCTCCGCAAGGAGCTTCGCCAGCGTATCGAGCAGCTGCTGGAACTCCGCCTCGTCGAGTTGCATCTGCCCCATCAAGGACGTTGCGCTGCGCTTGATGATCTCACCGAGGCCGGTGAAATACAGGTCGAACAGCTCGTCGTATGTGGCGGCGTCGACGGCGCGCTTCACCATGGTGGCGCGCAAGGCGTCCTTGAACACGCTGCGATCGCCAAACCCGAGCAGCTCGAGGGCGTGGAAGCTGTCGATGTTCTCTGCCATCGACACCCGCACGCCGTTCTGCCGCAGTAGGCCGGTGAACTCGATGATCTTGTCGTCCATGCGGTCGAAAGGACCTTCGGCGTGCCGCTCAATGCAGCAGGTCCTTGTCGCTTTCGACCTGCGGCAGCTCCTGGTGCTTGGCCTTCTGCTTCTGGAGGTAATCCTTCAGCTCGTCCTGCGCCTTCCGGATATCGCCCTCGTACTTAAGGATCGTGTTCAGCGTGTCGTTGACGGTGTGCTCGTCGAGCCGATCGGCATTGAGCAAGGTCAGCGCTTTGGCCCAGTCGAGCGTTTCGCTGATGGAGGGCGTTTTCTTGAGATCGAGCTGGCGGATACGCTGCACGACGTTGACCACCTCTTGCGCCAAGCTCTCGGAGATGTTCGGCACCTTCAAGCGCACGATCTCCAGCTCCTGGCTCGCCGCCGGGAAGTCGATGTAGAGGTGCAAGCAGCGGCGCTTCAAGGCGTCGGACATCTCGCGCGCATTGTTGCTGGTCAACACCACCAGCGGGATGTGCTTGGCGCGCAGCGTGCCCAGTTCCGGGACACTCACCTGGAAGTCGCTCAGGACTTCGAGCAGGAACGCCTCGAACTCGGTGTCCGCCTTGTCGATCTCGTCGATCAGCAGGACCGTCGGCGCCGCCGCCGAAATGGCACGTAGCAACGGGCGCGGTAGGATGAACCGGTCGGAGAAGAAGACATCATCCTCGCTGGCGATGCGGTCGACGGCTTGTTTCAACGACTTAGCGCCACCCAGGACTTCACTGATCTTGTCCTTGAGAATCTGCGTGTAAAGCAGCTGTTTGGCGTACTCCCATTCATAGAGCGCCTTGGCTTCGTCGAGGCCTTCGTAGCACTGCAAGCGGATCAGCTCGTGATCGAGCGCCCCTGCCACGACCTTGGCCAGCTCGGTCTTGCCGACACCTGCCGGGCCCTCGACGAGGATCGGTTTCCCCAGGTGGTTGGCGAGGTAGACAACCGTCGCGATGCGCCGGTTGCAGATGTAGCGTTGCTGACCGAAGCGCTCGATGACGTCTTCAATGGACACAAACGTTCCGTCATGTGATGGCATCGAAGAGGAACGCTAACATAGCATCCCCACTAAGACAATTGACTGGGACGCCCGCGGCGTTGCGCCACCTCGACGTTCGTGGATCCAGCACGCTATACTTGCGCCGGTGTGCACGCTGGCCATCTACTTCCAGGCGAGCGACGACTTTCCCGTCGTCGTGGCCGCCAACCGCGATGAGTTCTACGAGCGGCCGGCCACGCCGCCCGTGCAGCTCGCCGGCGACCCGTGGATCGTGGCGGGGCAAGACCTGGTGGCGGGCGGTACGTGGCTGGGGGTCAACGCGCACCGCGTGGTTGCGGGCATCGTCAATCGGCGCAGCAGCACCGCACCCGATCCGACGCGACGCTCGCGCGGCCAGCTCTGTATGGAAGCCTTGCGTGCTGCCTCCGTGACGGAGGCGCGCACCGCCCTCGAACGTGATCCCGGCACGCTCTACAACCCGTTCAACCTGCTGATCGCCGCACCGGACACCGCATCGGTGACCGGTAACGTCAGCGGGACCATGTCGTCCACCCTGCTGACACCAGGGCTGCATCTGCTCACCAATCTGGAACTCAACGACTTCGAATGCCCGCGGATCGCCAAGTCCTACGCCCTCTTCGATGCGGTTCGACAGCACTTGCGAGCCGACAGTATTGCCGCGCTGCTCGCCGCGTTGCACAGCATTCTCTCTGACCACTCGACACCGCTCGATCCGCGCAGTGACGGCCCACCGAACAACCTCTGCGTACACACCGAGCGTTTCGGCACACGCTCGTCGAGCATCCTGGTGTACGCCGCGCGCGCAGGGCGCTTCCGCTTCTGGCACGCGAACGGTCCACCGTGCCAGGTCGAGTACACAGAGGTGTCGCTGCCCAGCGCCGCGTGATTCCGAGGAGAGTGCAGGTCGCAGGCCGCGGACCCCGGGCATTCGTCACGGCAGCAACCCGCAGCCTGGGCCTGAGATGCGACGCCCTGCCCTGCGGCGGCCCGCCCTTTCGAAACCTCAAAAGCGATTGGACAAGGTTGCCATCAAGCGGTACCCTCAGAGCTGATGGCGCGGGGATGGCATGTGTGGGTAATGCGGTCCACAACGGCTGTCGCCTGCACCCTACTTGCGGCACTCGCCGCGTGTACGCCAGCGGTGCGCGTCGCTTCCGCTCCAAGGTCCGATGCGGGCGTCGCCCCCATTGATCCCGGTGCCGGTCCGTTGGAGGGCGGCCGTTCATACGCCTTCGGGCAACTGTTGGCGCGCGAGCAAGAACGCAACGTGGCACTGCAGCAGCAACTCGAAGAGCGCGGCCAGCAGATCGAGCAGCTGCAAGCCGAGGTGCAACAGCTCCGCGAGCAGGCTGCCGAGTGGCGCACGACGGCCGAGCGGGACGCGCCACACATCGCTGCCGCGCCGGCAGTAGACGTACAGGAGCCGGGATCTGATGAGGGAGGAGGCGCCACAAACGGCGAAGCGCCGCCGCCCGCCGCGGCGCCAGCAGAACAGGCTGAAGCGGAACATG